>CYGL01000088.1_pt1 | contig 44829 bp, 70 predicted proteins | sample 485531 | NCBI WGS metagenome assembly CYGL01 (sample SAMEA3497897, study PRJEB9818) | human gut metagenome | reverse complement strand
GCCAAACCTTGCTATATCAGCATACTACGTACTACAGCAATATTGTACTGGACAGCCAGCGGATTGCAAAGGCTGCGGATTCTACGAACACTGTCCAGAATGTTTTCAAGGCACACCATGTGAATGGAACTTGAATGGAGAAGGTGAAATAAATGAAACTGAGAAAGGCAACGTTGATTGACTACGGAGTACCGCCGGATGATATACCAACGTTACAAAGCCACTTGCGGAATCTTAGCGAGAGCGATAAATACAATCTGTTACAGGTATCTATCAAATATGCACCCGGAATTGAATCACAAATCTATGACAGTATCGTGAACAGCATCGGCTATCGAACAATGGAGAAGATCAGGACGGTTCCTGCAACAGAAACTGACTTCTACGGCTACAAACGCAAGGTCATGGCAGAATATTATCATTTAGCTAAGCTGATTGGCAGACTTTAAAAAACTTAAAAAATTATAAAAGTGGTAGAGAGCTACGTGCGCCCTAGTATGGTATTATAGTATATATAACTATAACTATGCTAGGGCGTTTTAATTCAGAAAGGGTATGATTGGATGTTGATAGGATGGCAAACGAGGAAAATTTAAAACCATTTACAAGTAATCAGAGCCGTGAGGAAGCCGCGAGAAACGGACAAAAAGGCGGCATCGCTTCTGGTCAGTCTCGCCGTCAAAAGAAAACTCTTTCTGAATTAGCAAAAATGATAGCTGAGAATCCTGCCCCGACTGCTGCAAAGAAGAAACTCACAAAGATGGGAATATCTGATGAGGATGCAAATAATAATGCCTGTATTGTAGCTGCTGTATACGATAAAGCTATTAAAGGAAATATGCAGGCGGTGGACAAATGGGAACAGTTGGTAGCTGTATCAAAATCAGACGAAAGCAAATATGAACTTCCTGCCAGAGTACTCGGCAAGGCATTCGTGGATATTAACCGACAGATTAAGCCTAACATTGAATATGTATTTGAGGGCGGCCGAGGTGGTCTAAAATCTTCATTCGTGGCTTTTAAGATTGTTGAGCTTATCAAGAATAATCCCCAGATGCACGCCTGCATTACAAGACAGGTGGCCGGTACTCTGAAAGATTCTGTATATGCTAACATGAAATGGGCTATCAATGAACTGGGATTGATGGAAGAATTTGAATGCAAGGTGTCGCCGCTTGAGATCAAGTATATTAAGACAGGACAGACAATATACTTCCGTGGTCTGGACGATGAAACCAAACTAAAATCCATTAAGCCAGAGTTTGGACATATCGGAATCCTCTGGAAAGAGGAAAAAGATCAAATGAAGGGAGACGCTCAGGAGCGTTCTGTTAACCAGTCAGTACTTCGTGGTGGTGATGAATCCTATGATTTTTCATCATATAATCCACCAAAGTCAAAATCAAACTGGGTAAACAGAATCAAGCTCACGCCTAATCCGAAAAGAGTTATTCATCATTCGAGTTATCTGGAAGCCCCGGCAGAATGGCTCGGACAGAAGTTTATTGACGATGCAGCACATCTGAAAGAAATCAATCCAGAAGCCTATGAGCATGAATACCTGGGCGTTCCGAATGGTGACGGTGGAAACGTATTTGAATATCTGGAAATTAGAGATATCACAGACGAAGAGATCAGTCGCATGGACCGTATTTTCGCTGGCGTAGATTACGGTTGGTACCCGGATGCCTTCTGCTATCTCCGAACTTATTACGATTCTGCCAGAGAGAAGATATATCTGATCGACGAATTGTACGTAAATAAATGGAGCAACTCCAAGACCGCTGATTGGATCAAGAAAAAAGGCTATGATGATTACACGATGATATGTGATTCTGCGGAACCTAAGTCTGTGAACGACTTTCGGGACGCCGGACTTCCTGCCAGAGGAGCAATCAAAGGGCCGGGAAGTATCGAGTATGGTTTTAAATTCTTACAGACAAAGACGCTTGTCATTGACCCGAAGCGAACGCCGAACGCATACAAGGAAATCACAGAGTATGAGTACGATCGGGACAAAGAGGGAAATGTAATAAGTGGCTATCCTGATGGAAACGACCACGCAATCTCGGCACTTAGGTACGCTTATGAACCGTTATTTAACAGAAGGGGGCACAGTGCATAAAATGTTAGATAGATACTTTTCGGATAAAATAAATAAATTCTTAAGCATCGGTTTAAAAATATATGGATTATCTGACATTAACGAAATCTTAAAAGTTGTAGAATATGAAGACATTATTGTACGAGATACTTCTGTAAGATGGATGGATTTTAAAAGGTAGATTAAATGGGACTTATAACAACACTAAAAAGGTGGTTTAACATGATTTTCAAAAACAAGCTGAAGAGGACTTTAACATCCAGGCAGCAGAATTCCCGGAGATGGAATCGTTGATTAATAAATGCGCGAACATATATCGAGGCGTTCCATACTGGCTAGATGATAAGAATAATATCAAGACGATTAATTTCGCTAAATCTGTCTGCTCGGAGACAGCCAGGCTCGCAACACTGGCGATCGGCATTCAGATAGACGGTTCCGCAAGGGCTACATGGCTACAGGAACAGATCGACAAGGTATATTTCCAAATCCGGCACTGGATAGAATATGGATGTGCCTATGGAACGGTATTTATCAAACCAAACGGTGAGAGCCTTGACATATTTACTCCGGCAGATGTGATGATCGTGGATTACGACAATCAGGAAATCAAAGGGATTATATTTAAGGATTCTTACACTGTTGGACGGAAATACTATACACGGTTTGAATATCATCGTTTTGTTGAGACCACAGCAGATGGCGTGACAACCTATCCGTACTACGTTTCTAACAGAGCTTATGTGTCAAAATCTCCTCAGAGCATCGGAGATAAGATTGACCTCAAACAGACTAAGTGGGCTGACCTTATGGAAGATACACCGCCAATTCTCAAGGCAAACGGTGAGAAACTGGACGGGCCGTTGTACGGAGTATTTCGGACACCACAGGCGAATAATGTGGATATTGGTGCACCATTGGGACTTCCGATATTCGCCGAAGCTATCGAAGAATTAAAGGATTTGGACATTGCATACAGCCGTAACGCCGGAGAGATTTTTGATTCTCAGAAGATTGTTCTGGCAGATGATAGACTGCTGATGCCGAGCGGTACACCTGTAGCAGCTATGTCACCACAGGGCATGGAAAACAGACGAAAAGAGATGAACTTACCGCATTTCGTCAAGAATGTATTCGGGCAGGATGAAAAAGAGTTCTATCAGGAAATCAATCCACAGCTCAACACAGATACCCGTATAAGCGGCATAAATGCGCTTTTAAGCCAGTTAGGTTATAAAATCGGATTCTCCAACGGGTACTTTGTTTTCAACGAATCTAGTGGCATCCAGACAGCTACAGGAGTAGAAGCAGAACAACAGAGGACAGTTCAGTTCATCAAGGACGTTCGAGACAAACTGGAATCTTGCCTGGACGAAGTTATTTACGCACTGAACGTTTATGCTGATTTGTACGGACTTGCACCCGTCGGAGCTTATGAAGTCAATTATGATTTCGGAGATATTTTGTATGTACGTGAAAACGACCGTGCAAGATGGTGGCAGTATGTGACTACTGGCAAGGTTCCGGCATGGTTGTATTTCGTGAAATTTGAGGGAATGACTGAGGAAGAAGCGAAAGCAATGGTCAAAGAAGCTCAGCCAGACGAACCAACATTATTCGGAGAAGGAGTAAAAAGATGGCAGATAAACCAGTAACAAGGGAAGAAAAATATCTTGCGTACTTGACAGGTGATTATACAGGTGAAATTCCAAAGCCGATCACGAGAAAAGAGAAGTATTTATACGAATTGTGTTTAAAAGGAATAGGCGGGGAAATTTCACCGGAAGAAATCAAAGCCGCAGTAAATGAGTACCTTGAAAAGAATCCAGTCAAGCCCGGAGCCACGACAGAACAGGCACGGCAGATTGAGCAGAACAAGACAGATGTTGCTTCGCTGAAAGTGGAAACTGGTTCGCTAAAGGAAAATTTTGTTAATGTTTTAGATTTAGAAACAGGTGAAAAACAGAAACTTTAGTCCCAACAGAAACTCTCACTGGGTATTATTATAATTCATCATATTCAGAAAACAGTGGATATATAACGAAAAAATACGATATTGTTGGCAACAATACTTATTATGTTTCGACAAAAACTAATGAATCAACTGGTACGGGGTTAATTCATTGGTTCGATAATAGCAACAACCAGATTTCATATGTGAATAAAGGAATAGGAGTTTGGGAAGACATTGAAGTTGTAGCACCAGTGAATGCAGTGTCATGTGCGATCACTGGCAAAATCACAGATGACTATGATGCTTCGAGAAAAATATCACTCAAAACAGTCCAAGAGCGTGTTGTTGATAGCAAAAGATTGCGTAATATTGAAACGATTAAAGCGTTCAAAAGAATGGCTGTTAGTATTGATGAAAATAAAAATTTGATAATAGCAAGTAAATATAGCAATGATTATGATTTATGGATATCTATGACAAAAAATGGAGCATCCATGATTCCACAAATTGGTAAAATTTATAAGAAGGAGAATCAAAAAATAGAAATAGGAACAGATTTCAATAATATTCCAGACGCTTTTTATAGTCCATCAAGTGATTGGATTTCACCATATGGTTCTCTCTATGCAAAAGGAAATCCCGATACTGATATTACAGACAAGTTTTATTGGTGCGGTGGTTGGCATGGCACAAATGGCGGTAATGGTGGAAGTGCGACTGCTAAAAATATTGAATATAGAGTGCTCATTGACAATGCTGAAAGAATTGATTCTGGTATTTATTATGGTGATGAAATAAAGGTCGTTATTATAAATGGAATTAATGCTATTAATACTGTGAAAAAAGATGGCTCGGGTAGGAATGTAATAACGGAAACTATTACATATAAGTTTAAGCCAAATTGTGAAATTGAGATTGATGGGAAAATCCAAATTAATGAAAATGTGTCACTTGATCATTATTACGGGATTCAATGCGAGTTTTTAAATGTCTGGAATGGGGGGCAACTGAATGTAAACGATATTACGAATAAAGGATGGTTCACAAATGCAAATGCTAGTATAAGAGGAAGCGCAAAAAAGGAATCAATCATTAATAATTTTTTTGTAAGAACCACAGATAAAAAGGATTGTATAGAATGTTATATAACTCCAAATTATGGTCTTGCTGATAGAGCATATCTGTTAGACGATGATTATACAGCTTTTACTAATGCATATAATAAATCATATTTCAGACTTTTAAATAAAAAACAGTTAAGTAAAGATGATGTATTGTGCTGGAGGGGTGGATATCATTTCTATTCTAATTAACTAAAGAGGGCTTTAGTTAATTAAGTAAAAAAAGTGGGAAGGATTAAAACCCCTCTCCACTTTGCAACGACATTATTAACAACCAGAATCTTCTTGCTTAGATACAGCAAATGTCCTCACTGCATTTGCACCAGGGACATTGCCATCATTAATGCACTTAGCCATACGAAGCATAGATATAATTTGCGATGAAGACGGATGCTCCTTGCCACAGTTTGGGCAAATTACCTTTTCTGTGTTAATTTGTTCATTTACGTAATAGTTGCAATTACAAGTGCAATAAACTTTTAATTTTAAAAACATTTTGCGACACCTCCTTAATAGGTTGATTGTAGCATATTTTTAAAACATGTACCACAACATTTATCGAAAGAGGTGATATACTATACTTAGTCCAGAATATTTACACCAGATAACAGAGGGCAGTGAACAGATTGCAGAAGAACTGCATCAGTATATCATCTCTGAGATCGTGTCAAGAATGATGGCAAGAATTGGCAGAGGTGAGGACTATATTCTGACCAATGCCGATGCGTGGAGAATCAGAACGCTACAGGAATCTGGTGAACTGCTAGAAGACATTCTTGCGGAATTATCCAAATACGCCAAACGTGAACAGCAGGAACTTCTTGAAGCGTTTGAAGATGCCGGAATTACTGCAATGAATTACGATGATAAAATTTACAAGGCGGCAGGATTAAGCCCTGTACCGCTCGAACAGTCACCAGCTATGATAAGACTCATGGAACGAAATATGCTTGCAACCATGGGCGAGTGGAAGAACTTTACGCGAACAACTGCAAGTGCCGCTCAGAGGCTCTATATTGAGCAATGCGACCTTGCATATAATCATGTGATGACTGGGGCAGTCGGGTATACACAAGCTATTAAAGAAGCAGTTAATAACGTTGTATCAGATGGTGTTACGGTCACATATCCATCTGGCAGAAAAGACACGATCGAAACAGCAGTCGCACGTTCTGTCAGAACTGGCGTGGCTCAGGCTACTGGAGATATATCCCTCAAACGCATGGAAGATATGGGCTGGGATTTAGTTCTGGTCAGTGCTCACATGGGAGCCAGAACAGGTGACGGTGGCGAGAACCCGGGAAATCACTCATGGTGGCAAGGCAAGATATATTCTCGTTCTGGTAAGAGTAAGAAATTTCCACCTTTTTCATTGACCGGATATGGAACAGCAAGCGGACTGTCAGGAGTCAACTGTCGGCATAGTTTTGGAGCCAGTGACGGAGAATTTAATCCCTATGCAGGACTATCAGCGCAGGATAAAGCTGACAAAGGGAAGCAGTACGAAAAAGAACAGCGACAACGTACTTACGAGCGAAGAATCCGAAAGACAAAGAGAGAAGTTCTCGGAATGCAAGCGGCGGTTGATAACTGTGAGGATGAACAGACAAGATTTGCACTCCGACAAGACCTTGACCGGAAGTCTTATCTTTTGCAGAAACAAAATGCTGCATACAAAGATTACTGCAAGCAGAATGACCTGAGGGAACTGCAAGACCGGCTTATTATCGCTAAGTGGAACCGTCAGAGCGCCGCTAAAGCCAGAGGAGCGGCAAAGAGATACAAAACAGCAAAGGGGATTGACTGATGGATAGATGGGAATATTTCAATCCGAATCCTGTTAAGGATAAGAGAACAGGAGATTGCGTTGTCCGGGCAATATGCAAGGCAACCGGCCTTGACTGGGAAACAGTATTCGCCGGATTAATGGTACAGGCATGTACTCTGTCAGATATGCCAAGTGCGAATTATGTCTGGGGCGCGTACCTCTATAAACACGGGTACAGACGTAAACTGATTGAACAGTCAGAGCGTTATATCTATACAGTCAATGACTTTTGTGCAGATCATCCAACAGGCACATACATCCTCTGTATAGATGGACATGTAGTGACGGTGCAAGAGAGCAAATTTTTCGATACATGGGATTCCGGAAATGAAGTCCCGGTATATTACTGGGAAAAGGAGAATAAATGAGCATATCAGAATTTGTACAAATATTTCTCTCGATCTGCGGAGGGATATCCATTGTCGGAGGGGCGGCAGCCGTGATCTTTAAATGGATTACCCCGGCATTCCGACTCAACAAGCGAGTAGAGACGCTGGAAGAACATGATAGACGAGATTATGAAAGTCTTCGAAGAATCGCAGAACGTGATTCATTAATTCTGGAAGTGTTGTCGACCATGCTGGACAGTCAGATCAGTGGGAATAACGTCGAAGAATTAAAAAAACAAAACAGAAGCTTACAAATTATCTTGCGCAGAATCAACGTTAGTAGTAAGGGGTATGCTCATGAAATTATATGTGTTCACAAAGAAAGATATAGACAGGTTCTTGATAGAGTGTAATTTCACACCGGATGAAGAAAGATTGTTTCGGTTGAGATGTAAAGAATACACACTTGAATACTGCGCTGAACAGATGAACGTGAGTATATCCACGGCGAAACGATTGAGCCGACGGGTGAACAATAAAATAATTAAAGTGTGTTAAAAATATGGAGAGGATATTTCTACCCTCTCCATTTCTTATTTCTCGCAATCTTCCAAGACAGCTCGCTCTAACAGCTGTCTCACATAATCCGGACATTTGCTTTTTCCGGATTCCCAGTTCTCAAGTGTACGGAGCGGTATGTTGTACTGCTTCGAGAACTCTGAACGTGATTGGTCAAGCAATGTACGCATTTCAGCTACTTGCATTTTTTGTTCCTGCAAAATAATGCGAATATCATTATCAAAGGTTACATCTCCAACACCATGTTGGTATTTTGAACACTTACAGGGGAGAACAAGTGTTATATGCTTTTCTGCACAGTTTGCGTATTTGTATACATGTTCTTCGATAATAACATGTTCCGGATATTCAATGACCTTAACACCACTTCCGGAAAATACATCTGCAAATACAGTGATAAGATTATCGGCTGCTTCCTGTAGAGTTTTGCCACGGAACTCAAAGAATCCGCCGGAACCGCCGCCATGCTTGTAGCAGCTTCCGTAATTTCTTAATCCTGACATCTGCCCGTCATCAACTCTAATTGTCCATCTTCCCATTTTACTTTCCTCCTAGAATTCATAATTAGAAACAAAATGTTTCATTGTTTCAACGAAATCGCCCTTCGAAAACTCGGTTTCAATTGAATTATTGTTGTTCAGATCAATATATCCAACAGCACGTCCTTTATAGTCATTTGCATACACTCTTTTATGACCGTTCTTTTCCCACAACTTAAATATAAGATAGTTGCTTTCATCGTCATTTTCTTTTCCGCAATTTGGATTACATGCGCCATTAGCATCAACGATAGCAACTTTTGCGCGGCGTTCAAATTTGATCATTGTGCGTTTTGCCTCCTCCCATGCCTTTTTAAGGCCGGAGGAAATAGTCATTGCAGATTTCTTAACCAGTTCCCATGCTCTTTTCATGATTTTTGATAAGTTGTATTTCTTCATTTCTGTTTCCTCCGTTCCTTTGATGGTTATATAATACCACCAATTTGGTGGCATGTCAATACTTTTTCGATACTTTTTTGAACTTTTTAGATTGATACATCTATGCAAAAATATAATCAGAAAGGCGGTGCATAAGATGGCGATATATAACAATCCTTATCAATATAGTTTTGGCGTTCCGGGACAGATGAACCAATTTCAGCAACAGCCTGTCCAGATGCCAGCTCAACCAGTACAACAGCCACAGCAGAACAATAACGGTATCCTGTGGGTATCTGGCGAAGTCGGCGCAAAATCCTATCTGGTAGCACCTGGGACAAGTGTTTTGCTGATGGACAGTGAGAGTGAAAAATTCTTTATAAAATCCACTGACGTTTCCGGTATGCCACAGCCATTACGGACATTTGAATACCATGAAATAGGCGCTCAGATGCCACCTAGACAACCTGTTCGGAACATGGACAATAAATATGTCACCAGACAGGAATACGATGATTTAAAGGGCAAATACGAAGCTATCATAAACCGATTAAATTCTTTTTCTGAACCTATTAGGGCTAATACCGTACAGGAGTCAGCAAGCAAGGGAGGAAATGCAGATGAGTAATCCATTATTTAACGTGCTCGGTGGTGAGATGCCGCAGGGAAACGGACCAATGCAGATGATACAGCAGTTTATGCAGTTTAAGCAGAATTTCAAAGGAGACCCGAAGGAAGAAGTTCAGAAGATGTTACAGTCTGGGAAGATTTCCCAACAGCAACTTAATCAGGTTCAGCAGATGGCAGGACAGTTTCAGCACATGTTGAAAGGAATGAAATAGTACATTACAATCTGGCCAGATTGATGTAAATACACAAAAAGGAGATTATAACTATGGATGGAAATTTAACAGCATCAGATGTTGCCCTTTTGACGGGAAATAACAGAAATGATGGCATGTTTGGTGGAGATGGTAGCTGGTGGATTATTGTTTTATTCATTTTTGCTTTCTTCGGATGGGGAAACAACGGCTGGGGCAATAATGGCAACGGCGGTGGATATGCAGCCACAGCAGCTACTCAGGCAGATATTCAGAGAGGATTCGATAACTCCGCAGTAATTAGCAAGCTTGACGGAATCAACAGTGGCCTGTGCGATGGCTTTTATGCCATGAATAACGGTATGCTTACCGGTTTTAACGGAATCAACACCAACATCATGCAGACTGGCTTCGGCATCCAGCAGGCAATCAATGCTGATACTGTAGCAAATATGCAGAATACCAATGCGCTCCAGACACAGCTTGCGAACTGCTGTTGTGAAACTAGAGAAGCAATTCAGGGCGTAAACTACAATATGGCGCAGAATACCTGCGCGTTGCAGAATACCATGAACAGCAATACAAGAGACATTATTGACAGCCAGAACGCTGGAACAAGAGCCATTCTTGACTATCTTTGCAATGAAAAGATTTCTAACTTGCAGGCTGAAAACAATGACCTCAGACGCGCTGCTTCTCAGGATCGTCAGTCTGCACTTCTCACAACTGCAATGGCTTCACAGACACAGCAGCTCATTAATGCGATTAATCCGGCACCGATTCCGGCATATCAGGTTCCTAACCCGAACACATATTACGGATGTGGATGCAACACCGGATGTAATTGCTGATAACTTCATATCGAGAGTATCTTTCGATTGATTTCGGATGTCGGCTTATGCCGTATTACACAGAGGGGCAGGCTGAGACCTGTCCTTTTGTGATATGAAAGGGGTAAAAATTATGGCAGAATTTACAAGTATAGCTGCTCAGACTGTAGCAGCAAAAGGAAATGTAGTATTTTCAAACACAGCAGCTAAAGGTTCTAACTGCATTCAGCACAGAGAGGGAAGCGGAATTATTACACTGAGAGGACTGACTAACCAGTGCAAAGCGAGATTCTTCGTGGATTTCTCTGGTAATATCGCAATTCCAACAGGTGGTACTGCCGGAGCTATTTCTCTGGCTATTGCAATCTCTGGCGAACCTGTATTATCTTCACAGATGATTTCCACACCGGCAGCAGTAGACCAATATAACAATGTGTCCTCTGGCATCTATATTGATGTACCTCGTGGTTGTTGCGTTAATATCGCAGTAGAGAACACAAGCGATCAGGCTATTTCTGTTGTGAACGCAAACATTGTTGTAACCAGAGAAGCGTAGGGGGTGTGATTATGAGAGATATTAAAGACTTATGCGCAAGAATCGAGGATGAACTTTCCAAAATCGCTGATAATGGGCTGACCACTGGAAATCTGGAAATGACATACAAACTGATTGATATGTATAAAGATGTCAAGAATACGCAGTACTGGAGCAAGAAAGTGGAGTACTATAACACTGTTCTTGATGAAATGCGTGGTGGATACAATGACGATTACAGCGAGCGTGGAAGAAAGCGCGACAGCATGGGGAGATACAGCTCAAATGACGGCAGAATGATGCCGGATTACGACAGAGGCAGTTCTTATGCCAGACGTGGTGAGCATTATGTCAGAGGACATTACAGCCGCTCTGACGGACGAGATGCTTATGACGACTACATGACACAGAAACAGAGCTATCGTTCCGGCAAGTCTGAGGACTGTAAGAGAAAGATGCTTGCTGCTCTGGAAGAGCATCTGGACGAACTTACTACAGAAATGAGCGATATGTCCAAGGACGCAGAGTGCCGGGAGGAACGTGATCTTGTCAAGAGATACGTGGAAAAGCTCCGTGATATGCTCTAAAACGCAAAAGTGGTAGAGAGGTAGTTAAAAGAAATCTGTTATAATGTAATTGTGCAGCAGGAAGCACAAATAAAACGGTTGTTTTGACATTTTCGTTTTAATCCTCCTTTCTTTAATTTTTGTAGCTGGTGCGCACGCTTTGATGGAAAGTTAAACAGGTTCGAATCCTGTCGTGCGTATTTGTCATCTGGCACGCAAGATGGCTCACCTCCTTGATTAAGGTTTTGTTATTCATACTTTTTTCTAAAAAAAGAAATAAATATCCGAAACAACTCGTGGCAGGCATGACACGTTAAACACCTTGCTAACCCGGGAGTCCGGGTTATGTGGAACCTATCGGCTATAGAACGAATATCTATAGATACAAGTTTTCCAGTTCGACTCTGGAAGTTCCGCTTTGATTCGGTTAGAATTACGCTGTTTGCTTGCAGGTGGTCTTATGATTTGGACTGAATCACAACAATCATGATGCTGTAAGGGTTATGTCTTATCCTGTAGACTAATGTTTAGTCCAAAAAGGCACTTCAATGTGGCTTCGCCAAGCGGTAAAGCACCGGACTTTGGCTCCGGGAGAGGAATACTCATTCATTGGTTCGAATCCAATAGCCACAGTTACCCTGCCAGTGGTCTAACTGGCTCAATCCATTTACCTGCGGCGGCAGGTCAATAAACACGACCAGGAGGATGTTATGCAGAAACTTATTGACACACTTAAATCATTTGGAATTGAAATCCCGGAGGACAAACAGGCAGATGTAAAGAAAGCACTTTCCGAGAATTACAAGAATGCAAAGGAAGTTGCAAAAACCCTGTCAAAAGTTGAGGGAGAACGAGATGGCTGGAAAGAACGTGCTGAGACAGCAGAAGAAACCTTAAAAGGCTTTGACGGTATCGACCCGGCGAACATTCAGACAGAGCTTGCTGGATGGAAGAAAAAAGCCGAGGATGCAGAGAAAGAATTCAGTGCGAAAATTTACGACCGTGATTTCTCAGATGCTCTGAAAGCGGCACTCGATGACGTTAAGTTTTCCAGTGAAGCGGCTAAGAAATCAGTCATGGCAGACATCAAAGAAGCAGGTCTTAAGCTGAAAGATGGCAAAATCCTTGGACTGAACGATCTGATCGAGCAGATGAAACAGTCTGACGCATCCGCTTTCGTGGATGAATCTCAGCAGCAGGCTCAGCAGAATCAGGCAAGATTTACCACTCACGTTGGTCAACAGCAGACACCGGGAAGCATGACGAAGAAAGATATCGAAGCGATCAAAGACCCGTCCGAGAGACAGGCTGCAATTGCTCAGAATATCCAGTTATTCCAGTGATTTTTTTTGCACCGACTATACGCCAGAGTATAGCCGCTAACCCAATACCTTAAAAATTATGGGCAGAAAGGATTTTTTATGGCAGCAAAAGCTAATCTTATTATGGCAAATGATATTCAGGTCACAGCACGTGAGATTGACTTCGTCACCAGATTTGAAAGAAACTGGCAGCACTTACGTGACATTCTGGGCATCATGAGACCTATCAAAAAACAGCCGGGTGCTGTACTCAAGTCCAAGTACGCAGAGGGTACTTTGCAGAGCGGAAATGTTGGTGAGGGTGAGGAAATCCCTTACAGCAAGTTTACTGTAAAAGAAAAGACCTATGCAGAAATGACTATCGAGAAGTACGCAAAGGCTGTATCTATTGAAGCAATCAAGGATCACGGTTATGAGAACGCTGTTCAAATGACTGATGATGAATTCCTTTTCCAGCTTCAGACTGATGTTACCGGCAGATTCTATGACTATCTGAAAACTGGTACACTTACTTCCACAGAAACCACATTCCAGATGGCTCTGGCGATGTCCAAGGGTCGTGTTGAAAACAAATTTAAGCAGATGCACAGAAATGTGACTGGCGTTGTTGGATTTGTGAACATTCTGGACGTATACGAATACCTCGGAGCAGCTGAGATCACTATTCAGAATCAGTTCGGATTCCAGTACATGAAAGACTTTATGGGATTCAACACAATCTTCTTACTGTCTGACAGCGAAATCCCGAGAGGACAGGTTGTCGCTACTCCTGTTGAGAACATCGTGCTGTACTATGTTGACCCGAACGAATCTGACTTTGCGAGAGCAGGTCTTGTATACACCGTATCTGGCGAGACGAACCTGATCGGATTCCATACACAGGGCAACTACCACACAGCAGTATCTGAAGCATTTGCAGTCATGGGACTTACTCTTTTTGCAGAGTATATCGACGCAATCGCAGTAATCACCATTGACGAAACACCAACACTTGGTACTCTGACAGTGGCTTCCACAGCAGGTTCAACAACCGGAAGCACAAAAATTACCGTAAATCCAGCTAAAGAAAATGCCAACAATGTGTATAAATACAAAGTTGCGGCAGAAGCAGCAACTGTTGGATATGGACAGAATCTCAGAAACTGGACTACATGGGACGGAAAAGCTGACATTAAGGCTACAACCGGACAGAAGATCACAGTGGTTGAGTGTGATGGAACATACAAAGCACTGAATGCTGGAAACACAAGCGTAACAGCGAAATCATAAATGCAGGAGGTGACTGGCATGGCTTATGCAGATTATAAATTCTATACAGAATCATTCGGCAATGTCGTGCCGGAAACCGACTTTCCACGACTGGCAGAAAGAGCCAGTGATTTTGTAGATACAATGACATTTAATAGGTTGGTGGACGGACTGCCAACAAATGAACGCTCACAGAAGCGTATCAAAAAGGCGGTCTGTTCATTGGCTGAATTAATGTATCAAATTGAACTTTCTGAAAAGAATGCTACCAATGCCGCTGTTAGTGGAACATCAACTACAATCGGGTCCGGTGGTAGCACTACAGGCATTGTAACATCTGTAAGTTCCGGCAGTGAATCCATCTCTTACGCAACGCCACAGCAGAAAGCATCAGGTGCAAAGGGATGGAGTGCGGTGTATGCCGCCACTGGAGATGCACAGAAAACGAATGACTTACTTCTTAAAACAGCTTTGCCGCTTTTGATGGGAGTAAGGACGGATGATGGAATACCAGTATTATATGCAGGAGTGTGATTATATGGACATTTCAACATTAGGCTCATGTATAGCAATCGTTATGATCTGCTACATCGTAGGAATGGGCTGTAAAGCATCAAAAAGAATCTCTGATGAATGGATTCCGGTAATCATGGCGATTATTGGTGGAATCCTCGGAGCGGTCGGAATGGGAGTTATCCCAGATTTTCCGGCAACAGATTACATCACAGCAGTTGCGGTCGGTATGTTTAACGGATTATCGGCTACTGGCGTGAATCAGGTTATTAAGCAGACAGTGCAGAAAGAATAATCAAGGAGAGGGTATCATGTATTCGTCTAAAATTACACTTTTCAACTATTACGAAAGTGCCACAACAAGAGATGCGTACTGGTATCCTCATGTACTATCAGGCGTTGACCTCATTACGGATAAGGGAGCAATCCTTAAAAAAGTACGGACCGGATGCAACTGACAACGCACAGCTACACATCCGTTACACTGTCCAAAACGGCGATATAACTATTACTGATAAAGACGGCAAGATTCTTCCATGGGTACCGCCTAAAGAATGGAAACAGCAGATTAACAACGCTCTGGAAGATACTATCACATTCTCAGATGAGTCGTTCTTCTGGGAGGGTGAGTGGACTGGTGGAACAGTAACTGACGGTGATTACCGGAATGGATTCTACCAGTATATGAACGAAAACAAGGATAACGTGTTCAAGATTACAAGCGTTGGCGGTCCATATACACTGATTCCACATTTTGAGATTCTGGGTAAGTAATATGAGCAAAATTCATCATTTCAAAGGATTCTCTGTAGTCGACGGAGATATGAAAATTAAGCTGAATATGGATAGATTTTCCAGACAGTATCAAGAAGCCCAGTATCTCCTTGATGGAATGGTTATGGACAGTATGGTTCCATTTATGCCGATGATTACAGGGGACTTTATCGACCGAACAAGAGTTGAGAGTACATCCTTGCAAGGAACTGGGAAAGTGTGTGCGGCGGCGGCTCCTTATGGACGTTTTCTGCACGAGGGGAAAGGAATGGTTGATGAAGCAACTGGAAGTCCCTATGCAAGACGTGGAGCAAAGAAAGTTCTTGTCAGTCAGTTTTCTGGTCGGACAGCCGCAAAAGAGAATCTTGAATACACCAAACAGGCTCACCCACAGGCACAAGCTGAATGGTTCGATGCCGCTAAACGACAATACGGTAGTACATGGATTCGCAAAGTAAAAGCACAGGCAGGAGGTGGCAGACATGGCAGATAAGCCTATCGGAAAAGATGCAACCGGATACGAGATTCTGACAGATGCCATGAAAGCACTTCTGAATCAGTATCCGGGACTGTATGAAAATGAAACAATCAAATTTGAGGAACTTGGAAAGGAATCGGGAATTGCGTTCTCAGCAGACAACGGGGCTTTGGTTTATTCAGAAAAGGAAGATGTCTGTGGAACAATGCATCAGATATGCCAGTATCCATTTTATGTGGTATACCGAACAGCGTCCGACAAGGAAAGACAGAAGTTGTCTGTTCAGAAGTTCCTTGATAACCTCGGTAAATGGATATGCCGAGAACCAGTTATCATAAACGGCTCCGAGACACGTTTAAATGCGTTTCCCGAGCTTTCACAGGGGCGAGTGATAAAACGTATCACACGTGATAACTCTTATGGTTTAGAGCCGCAGGAGAATGGCGTACAGGATTGGCTATTACCATTGTCAGTGCGCTACGAAAACACCTATGAAGTAATATAACAAGTAACAACCGGCTATCAATTAGAGATAGTCGCTAATCTACACAGCCTTTTAAAAGTTATAGGCAGAAAGGACATTTCTATGCCAGTTACAGGAAAAATTGACCGTAAATATATGGCTCATTACATTGATTCAGGCTCCCTCTGTGGAGGACTGACGCCGAAATACGAGCGTCTTGGAAAAGATCTGGAAGAGTATAACGTAGAACTCAATCCGGATACCGAAACATCCAAAAACATTCTCGGAGAATCCACGTTTAAGCACAATGGCTACGAAGCTTCTTCTGACGCTGATCCATTCTACGCAGACACCACATCAGGTCTGTTCGAAAAGCTTCAGCAAATTGTAGATGAGCGTCTTAAAGATGATAGCCTAAAAACAAGTGCAGTTGAAGTACATCTCTGGAAAGAAGCAACAGCCGGCAAATATGAAGCATACAAGCAGGATTGTCACGTTGTGCCAACCTCATACGGTGGTGATACATCGGGATATCAGATTCCGTTTACCGTGAACTACGTTGGAGGACGCGTAAAGGGAAAATTTGATATCAGTTCCGGCACTTTTACAGCTGACAGCGAATAATTTTTAGGAGGGTATAGAAAATGGCAAAAACAATTAACACAAACATTGACGATGGATTTCTTCTTTTCACATTCACAAACAAACAGGGCGAAGTGTTCTCTTCATTTAAACTGAACCCTACTGACATTAACGTTGCGGCAAGAGCAGAAGAATTGAAAACTTTCTTTGAACAGGCTCAGGAATCTGTTAAAAATGTTTCTTCCGGCAAAGAGATGGCAGAGGTTAATAAGCAGATTGAGGACAAAATCAATTATATGCTCGGATACGAAGCATCTAAGGATTTGTTCAAAGAACCGATTACCGCAACAACTGTCTTTGGAAATGGTCAGGTGTTTGCCTATATCGTTCTGGACAAAATCAATGAAGCACTTACTCCGGAAATTAGAAAAAAGAAAGAAAAAATGACAGGAAGTGGTCAATAGGTACACGGAGAAGTATGCAAAATGACCGCCTATGAACTTCCCACCTCACTAAATATCAGTGGGGTGGATTTTTCTATCAGGACAGATTTTCGTGTGATCATTGATATTCTCATGGCCATGAACGACCCGGAATTGGACGAACAGGCGAAAGCAATTGTTATATTACAAATTCTGTTCGAGGATTGGCAAAGTATACCCCCAGAACATCTTACAGAAGCTTGTCAGAAAGCTTGTGAGTTTATTGATTGCGGTCAAGTTGATGATAGTCCGAATAACCCAAACCCCGCTTGATGGACTGGGAACAAGACGGAGACATGATTGTACCAGCGGTAAACAAGGTTGCTGGTAAAGAAATCAGAGCAGTTCCTTATATGCACTGGTGGACATTCTTTGGATATTTCATGGAATCTGGCGAGTGCCTGTTCAACACGGTTATTGGAATTCGCTCTAAAAAGGCGAAGGGTGAACGGTTGGACAAATGGGAAAAGAAATTCTATCAGGAAAATAAGAACATTATTGATATAAAAACACGTCTCAGCGATGAGGAGCAAGCTTTTAAAGATAAGCTGAATGAGATGTTGAACCTCAAATAGTTAGGAGGTGGACGCATGGCTGCTGATGGCTCAATTATTATTGATACCCATCTTGATACAAGTGGTATATCATCAAGCATAAATGAGATACAAACAGCGTTCAAAGACTTGGCTGAATCTGTAAAAGGAATTAGTCAAAAAATAGATTCTGTACTCAACGAAGGAATTGAGCAGTTAAATGATTCTTTTTCCTCTTTGCAGCAGCGGACCAGAGGAGTGGAAGATTCTATAAGTGATTTGGAGTCTTCAGCAGATAATGTCGGTTCAAGTTTGTCCAGAGGTTTTAATGAAACAAATGCTACGATACCAAGGACTGGCAGAAATGTAAATCTTCTTGGGCGACAATTTGAGAGTCTCGGTACAATAGTAAAAAGAATTGGTATCCTTATCGGCAGTGCATTTGCGGTTAGAAAACTAATTCAGTTTGGCAAAGAATGTCTGGAACTCGGCTCTGATCTGGCGGAAGTTCAGAACGTGGTTGATGTTACATTTACCACCATGTCGGATAAGGTCAATGAATTTGCAAAGAATGCCATGACTACTGCCGGCCTGTCAGAAACGATGGCGAAACAGTATGTTGGAACGTTCGGAGCAATGTCTAAGTCGTTCGGATTCTCTGAAGCACAGGCTTATGATATGTCAACGGCTCTGACACAGCTGACCGGTGATGTGGCATCATTCTATAACATCAGTCAGGACTTGGCTTATATCAAGCTAAAATCTAGTGTTTACAGGTGAAACGGAAACACTTAAAGACTTAGGGTTAACAATTAGCTACCCTTACACAGCAATGTGTATTGAATAACATGGTGAACGAAGAAATCTTCGGTGTGTTGCTTTATGAGCAATGCTAACGGTAAAAGCCTAAAATTATTTAAAAACTTGTGGTTATGACACCTATATGATATAATATTTATAGGAGGTGATTTCCATGAGTGAAGAAATTTGGAAAGATATTAAAGGCTATGAGGGTCTGTATCAAGTAAGCAATCTGGGAAGAATAAAAAGCCTTGAACGTAGATGCAAGGCAAAATGGTATACAAGAAAGGTACCAGAGAAAATTTATTCTCCTGCACTTGATACTTACGGTTATCCAATAGTCTCTTTGCACAAAGACGGCAAAAAGAAAACAATTACAATTCATAAATTAGTTGCAAATACTTTTCTTGAGAAGCCGGACGGTTGCAATTCTATTAATCACATTGACGAAAACAAGCAGAATAATTGCGTTGAAAATCTTGAATGGTGTACCGTTCAAGAAAACAATGCTTATGGAACGAGAGTAGAACGGCTGAGGAAAACTCAGCAAAGAGCAGTTCTGCAATGTGATTTAGACGGAAACGTAATCAAAGAATGGGAAGGGATGAACTTCCTTTGCAGAGAAACAGGATACGATCAAGGTTTAATATCTAAAGTATGCAATAATGTTTATAGACATCGCACTGCATATGGGTTCAAATGGAAATTTAAATAATCATGGCAATACCGTGCTAAGCATCGAAGAGTCTCGTTAAGAGGCTCTTTTTTGATGAAAGTGTAACGACTATTCCGTAAGGAAGTAGGTTTAAGGTGAAATTCCTTATTCCGAAGTGCCATGCATCCCGTGTGGATGAAGAGATAGTCTACTCCCCTAATAAATATCGGGAAACCGAGGGTATAAAGGGTCGTTATGACACAAACAGCCCTTGACCAGTACGCACTGGCAAATGGCTACGGAAAAACCACATCCGCAATGACCGAACAGGAGAAAGTAGCTCTCCGTCTGGCTTTTGTGCAGAAACAGTTATCAGCTGCATCTGGCGATTTCATCCGAACATCTGACTCATGGGCGAATCAGGTGCGAGTGATGCAGTTGCAGTTACAGTCTCTCAAGGCAACAGTCGGACAGGGATTAATCAATCTCTTCACTCCTGTTCTGAAAGTTATTAATATTTTACTGGGCAAACTAGCAACTCTGGCGAATGCCTTCAAGTCATTTACGGAGTTAATCACCGGGAAGAAATCTTCTGGCCAGACAGGTGCAAGTGGCGCAGGTCTTGCCGGAACAGATGCGATAGCTGATACGGCCGACCAATATGAAAATGCTGCCGACAATGCCGAAAAGCTAGCAGATGCAACAAATGATACAGCGGACGCAACCAAAAAAGCCACTAAGGCGGCAAAAGGATATCTTAGTCCCATTGACGAAATCAATAATTACTCAACGGACAAAAGTGCGGATTCATCGTCAAAAGTGCCGGGCACAACCGGTGGACTTGCAGACCAGATGAAAGATGCTGTACAAAATGTTGATTACGGAAAGGTGGCAAAGGGTGAGACAGTTCTTGATAAGATGTTAAAGCCGTTAAATAAGATAATCAACAGATTTAAAGAATTAGCTAAATTAGTTGCAAAAGGATTCTGGGATGGATTAGGAGATTACGAGCCGATTTTTGACGGAATAAAAAAAGATCTTGATTCCATATGGAAATCTTTAAAGGATATATTCACTGATTCAGAAGTTACTAAAGCGGCGAATAAATTCTTAGACTCATTCGCATATGCAATTGGACAAGTCGCTGGCTCATTTAACAGAATTGGATTGACAATTGCGCAAAACATTATAGGTGGAATTGAGAAGTTTCTGAAGCAGAACACGCAAAGAATAAAGAATTATCTGATAGATATGTTCAACATCGGTGCTGAAATTTCACAGATCGCAGGAAATCTTGCAGTTGCTTTCGCCGATGTTTTCTCAGTTTTCGGCGGAGAAACTGCGCAGCAGATTACTGCTGATTTAATCGGAATCTTTGCTGAAATCGGAATGGTTCTTACAGAAACAGCCGCAAAACTTGGTAGAGATATCCTTAACATGATTGCACAGCCTTTTATCGACAACAAAGACATTCTAAAGTCAGCGATTGAAGGCAGTCTCGGAGTAATAGAAACTGTCACGAGTGGAGTCCTGACAGTTGTTCAGAATCTTAGTGACGCAATATCGAGGTTATACGATGAACACGTAAAGCCGTTTTTTGATTCTATAGCAGATGGACTATCAAGCATATTCGGAACTCTGATAACCGGATATAACACATACATTCTTCCAGTGTTACAAGGGTTGGCAGAACAGTTCAAAGGGCTATTAGATGGGCCATTAGGGGACGCGATTTTAAAAATAGAAACATTCCTCGGAAAACTCATTGATTCCCTGAAGCTTCTGTGGGAGTCGGTGTTAGTGCCTTTGATTGACTGGATAATCACAAATTTGCTTCCGGTTATAGCAGAAGTAATTACGTTGTAGGCACCGTAGCAATAAAAGTTATAAAATCATTAATCAAAATAATTGGTGATGTAGCAGATACACTGAGCGGAATCATTGATTTTCTTGTCGGCGTTTTCACGGGAGACTGGGAACTGGCTTGGCAGGGAATAAAAGAGATTGCGGATGGAGCATGGAATTTTATCAAAGATGTTGTGTCGGGTGCGTGGGAGATAATTAAAACCGTAACAAAAGGCGCGTTGAACATAATAAAGAGCATCATCAGCACTGTTTGGAATGCGATTAAAGCATTAACTTCAACAATCTGGAACGCAATCAAAAAGATACTTTCTGGCCTTTGGAACTCTCTTAAATCCACAGCTAGTACAGTATTTAATGCAATTAAAACCAAAGTTACTGGCGTTTGGGATAAAATAAAAGACAAGACATCTCGAACATGGGAAAGTGTTACTACTTTTATATCTACTAAGGTCGAAGCGATAAAAACCGCTATTACTGATAAGTTTAATGTCGCCAGAGATGCAGTCAAATCTGCGTTTGAAGGCATTGTGGATTTTATTAAAGCTCCGATTAATCAGGCAATCAGCATTGTTAATAATGCAGTTGGGATGATTAATAATGCAATTGGTGGAATTGAATCTGCATTTTCCTTTGGGCCTTGGACTGTTCCAACACCGTTTGGCTCAAAGACTATCGGATTTCATGCAACATTTCCACGTATCGGAACTATCCCATATCTGGCCAGTGGCGCAGTTATTCCACCAAGGTCAGAATTCCTTGCGGTATTAGGTGACCAGAAGAAAGGCAATAACCTGGAAGCACCGGAAAGCCCTGTTGCGTCAGATCGTCCGGGAGGAATCAGGAAAAGGACAGGGAGACGGAAATACCTATAATGTTACAGTCAATGCATCTGGTAGAAAACTGTTAGATATTATTATCAGTGAAGCTGAAATGAGAAGAAATCGGAATGGGAAGAACCCATTTGAGTTAGCGTAAGGAGAAGAATATGCCGCAGGAACAATTTAAAATAGACAACGTTGTTATAAGAGCACCGGATAGTTACAAACCGGTGTTCCGCAACCACTTCTACAGAAGACTCTAAAAGAAGTCAGGATTTGATTATGCACAATACACCAATGGGGACAATTGGTGGGTATGACATGCAATGGGGCGAGCTTACGTGGACCGAAATAGCAACCGTACTAAATGCTATGCTTAACAAAAGTCAATTCACATTTCACCATAAAGACCCAACTGTTCCGGGAAGATGGATAGACAGAACATTCTACGCATCAAATTTCAACATGGCTGCGCAAACTCTGAAAGATGGGGAAGAAAAGTGGACAGATTTGTCTATCAATGTAAGGAGGATTGAGCCGATTTGATAAATGTATCTACTCAGTTGAAGAAAGAATCTCTTACAAACAGAAATTATTACGTGACAGCAAATGTTACATTGTCAAATGGCGCAACTCTTAAGCTAGGCAAAAAAGACTTTTATCTGTCTGGAAATAGTCTCGTAGATTCAGCAGACTCTGGGGACTTCCCGGTGGGTGTAGCAATCGCAAAAACGGCAAGTTTATCATTGGTAAACGATGATGGACGTTTTGACGGATATAATTTTAACGCTGCAAGGTTTGTTATCTTTCTCAATGTGCAGTTATCCGACAGGGTAGAAACTATAAAGAGAGGTACTTACATTGTATCAAAAAAGCCTGCGACAGCAAGCGAAATAAGTCTTTCTCTCTTAGATAAAATGCATAACGCTGATAAGACATATGATTCTAACCTGTCTTTTCCTTGTACAGTCAAGGAGCTGCTCTCAGAATGCTGCCAGCAATGTGGAATCACTCTTGGAGATGCAATGTTTCCAAATGCGGACTTTCAGATTCAGAAAGTGCCATCTAATGCGACATACCGTACAGCAATCGGAATGTGTGCCGGGATAGCCGGCGGAAATGCAAGAATCGACGAAAATGACTTACTCAGGATTATTACGTTTGATAAAACATTTACCAATACAGCTATTTACGATGGTGGAACAGTAAAAAATTGGACAGGTGGCGATAATCTGGATGGTGGCACGCTTAATCCATGGACAACAGGTACTGTGATTGATGGCGGTACGTTAAACAATAACGATTATCACGCGTTATTTTCAATTCAAAATCTACAATATGACGTAGACGATGTTGTTGTAACAGGTGTTAAATACATAGAAGATGAGACCGAATATATGTCGGGTCAGGACGGCTATGTAATTACTATTGATAATCAGCTATTGTCAGGAAATGCACAGGCAGGAGTCGAAGCTATTGGAAATCAATTAATCGGTTTGCGAATGCGTCCTTTTTCATGTGACGGAATCGCCAACGGATACGCCACTTTCGGCGATCCGGTCGAATTTATTGATACAAAGAATCGTGTCTTTAGGTCATTTGTGACAGACATAGAGTTTGTGTTCGGCGGTTCAACATCATGGAGCTGTAATGCAAAGAGCGCCGAAGAGGATGTAAGTGAGTTTACTGGTGGACAGCAGGCAGTGGTAGAGCAAGTAAAAAAAGACACAGAGAAAAAGCTATCTGCATATGATGTAAAACTTAAACAAATGAATGAACTTGCGGCAAACACCCTTGGATTCTACTATACAGAAGAAGTTCAGGCAGACGGTTCAACGATTTCATATCGCCATGACAAACCTACACTTGCTGATTCTAAAGTAATTTATAAGACAGGCGTTGACGGCTTCTTCTTATCCATAGATGGTGGTCAGACTTGGAAAGCCGGATTTGACAGCAATGGCGATGCTGTACTGAACATCCTCTACGCAATTGGTATCCAGTCAGAATGGATTAACACGAGAGGATTTACAGCAAAAGATAATAACGGAAATACGACATTAAGAATAGATGCCAACACAGGCGCTGTCACATTAGAGGTTGAAAACTTTACACTAAAAAGCAGAACTATTGAACAGATCGCCAAGGACGTTGTAAATGGGGCAGTTCGTAATGTGACTATCCCGAACTATTATGGCACGTATGTACCAACATTGCAGAATTATCCGGCATCTGAGTGGAAAAGTGAAGAATATGAAAAGCATGACGGCTCGATCTTCATGAACTTCTCTACAAGTCAGGTATATATGTTTTCTGGGACTGATGGCACTTGGCGGGAACTGGATGCTGAAAAAATCGTCAATTTTGAAAGAGTTTTTAACGCTTTAACGGATAACGGTAAGCAAGAGGGAATTTATATGCAGAACGGACATCTGTATATAAACGCTTCTTACATTAAATCAGGTCAGATTTCAGCTGATTTGATTAATCTGAAGAACATCAACGTTACAAACAGTTCTGGAACGTCAACATTTGCGATTGATAACTACGGAAATGTTACGCTCAGGCCTAATACATTTGCGTTAACAAACGGTGATACAATATATAGTATTGCGGAAGATAAAGCTTCGACAGCGTTATCGAATGCGAATCGCTATACAGACAATGCACTCAGTGATCTCGACATAGGGAAAATGTCTAAACAAGAGATTATTGATGTGCTAAGCGATAACAGCAGTAATAAAGGTCTGTATCTATCAAATGGCAATGTGTACATGAATGCCGATTATATTAACACGGGCGAATTAGCAGGATGGGAAGTTGGATACAAGAAGCTCACAGCAGACGGCACGTACGGAAAAATAATATTAAATGCGTCGACTGGAGAAGTCTATTCAGAGACGAATTCAGGAGTATATGTGCCGGGGTACGGCACGTTGTATGGAACACGAATTAGAGGAATCAATCTTTATACGGGAACTGTACACGCAAGCTCAGTCTCGGTTGGCACCAGCGTTTCGGCAGACAGTGTTTCGACATCAAAAAAGTTAAAGCAGGTACACACGTAGAAGCCAGCGGACATTTCTATAGCGTCGGAACGGGAACCGACCTCGCAGATGCTTCTATCAGAGGGAAGTTGAAAGTAAGCGGGACGAAGTCAAGATCAGTTTCGACGGTAGACTATGATGAACAGCTCTTTTACTGTTATGAAATGCCAACCCCATTCTTTGGAGATATCGGTGAATCTGTAATATCGAATGACGGAACTTGTATGATTGACATAGATGATATCGTTTCAGGAATCTGCAAATGTCGACATTAAATATTATGTGTTCTTGCAAAGAGAGGGAGAGGGCGACTGCTGGGTAGCTGAGAAAGAGCAAAATTATTTTATTGTAAAAGGAACTCCGGGACTTAAATTTTCGTTCGAAATCAAAGCAAGACAGGCTCAATATGAGCATATGCGATTTACTGATCCGGGAGATACGGTTTATACAGACGCAAGAGATATAGAAATCCCGGAACCAGATTATGAGTCAGAAGAAACAGAAATTCCGGAACCAGATTATGAATCAGAGCTTATCAACGACAGATTGAGTATTATTAATCAGATGGAGGTAATATCATGAAGAAGATTTTAACAAGTTTTATGAATCTTAGCACCGGAGAAGGGAGTCGCGTTGCTTATACCTATTCAGAAGTAGATGAAAACACAGGAAGCATCATCAGCCAGAATAATAAGGGTAATTTCCTTGTAATGAATGACGATGTGCAGAAAAATCTTGATTCCGTAAAGAATTACATAAAAAATAATTTCCTTTCATAAGGAGGTAAGTCTAATATGGCTGAAACACACACAATACAATTCCGGCGCGGTATGTACGCCGATTTTGATACGTCGAAAATTCGTCCCGGAGAGCCCGTTGCGATTCTTGGCAATGATCCGTCCGTTCCATCCGGTAAAGCCTTATACATTGCATTTGCGGCAAATGATGTAAGGCGGTTGTGTTCTATTGAGGATATTACAGAGATGGTTAATGCTGGAGAATTTATTGGTCCTCAAGGACCAAAAGGTGAACAAGGCCCAGTTGGTCCAAAAGGTGACAATATGAGTGATGAGCAGGCCGCGCAGATTGAACAGAATAAAAAAGATATTGGTTTACTAAAGAAAGAGATAGCAGACATACGGTATATACCGATTGAAATTCTATCGTTTTCCAATAATGTCAATATTGCTGAACTAGGAAGCACAGTTAACGAAATTAGTTTGACTTGGAAACTGAATAAAATTCCCAAGAGTGCGACTCTGAATGCTGTATCCGTAAGTGGAGAGTTGAAAGCTGACCAGTCCGTAACGATTAGGGATGTAGCATTGACAACAGACAGTATATTTGCACTTGCGGTTACGGACGAAAAGGATAAGACAGTGCAAAAGAAATCATCAATTGCATTTTATAATGGTGTTTACTACGGATGCGCTATTATTCCAACAAAATTAGACAGTGTGTTTGTTCGTGGTTTGGACAAATCACTGCAAAAAGATCGAGCAAAAACATTTACCGTAAACAGCGGAGTAAATCAATATGTATGGTACGCTCTTCCGACCAGATATGGGGAAGCAGTGTTTAATGTTGGTGGTTTTGATGGAGGCTTTACAAAAATATCTGAAATTAGCTTCGAAAACTCAAGCGGTTATACGGAAGAGTATGCGATTTATCGCTCAGATAATAATAACTTAGGAAAGAAAACAGTTAAGGTAATATAAGGGGGAAGGCATGGCAAAATATAACGGATCCGTAGAACTAATCTCAGGTGTTACTCCAGCAAACGGACAGGACTTCCCGCTCGTGGCTGCACATGCTGTCCAGGTAGACGATGATGGAACCAGACTGGATGAAGCTCTGAAGAACGTGAGTACAGACATCCGAAAAGGAAAACACAGACAGGTGGGAAAGGCATGTTTGTGGTATCACAATTTTTATGATTTTGGTCAAAATGATGATGAAGCTGCCGCTGTTATTGCACAGAATGATATTGTAGTTGCTGGCGGAACTTTGTATGGTTCTGGAGATTATTCGGAGGATGATAAGAATCGACAACTTAGAATCATTAACAAAGCACGCGCATTAAATCCTAGTCTAAAAATTTTCTATTACATAACTATCGCGTCTTGGAGAAAAGATGGTGATTGGAGTCACATTCTTGGAAAAGGCGGTTACTGGGATGCCGAAGAAGCATCCAAACATCCGGGAGCGGTTCGCATATACACGAAATGGGAAATGTTTCAGATGCTTGAACACGCAGCTCATATCGGTGGTACGAAAAGCGGATTAAAAGAATTTATTGAGACTTACTCATGGATTGATGATGATGGCGTAAAACATACGGAAGATAAATATATTGATTTATACGAAGGTGGTATATCATTTGATGGATGTTTCTATGATGATGCTGGCATGGAAACAGAAGAAGGTCGAGTTAATCAGGGGTTCCCGGCTGCATTGAGAGAAAAATATATTCAGCTGGTTAACTTCACACATTCGAAAGGACTGTCAGCATTTCCAAATCAGTTGTCAGAAGATTGGTATGCAGATACCGTCAGTACAGCTAATCCAAATGGTCTTCATTCATCTATCGGGGCTGATGATTATATGCTGTTGGAAAGCTGTCACTCGCAGGTTGGATTTAATGGACGGCCATTATGGAGACACGTGAATGGCACAGAGGGTGTTTGGAATTATTATCAGAACTGGTACAATAAAGTTGGTGCAAAAGTTGTAGTCAACGATTATTTGTATGGAACAGGTGTCGGTGAAAGATTGAGTGACGAAGAATTTTATGAATTAGCAACATACTTAGTATGTGATAGTCTTTGTTGCAAAGCACATTATATCGATTTGAATGGTTTGCGAACATGGGATTTGCCAGCTTTTTTTGATAAACTTTTAATACCAGAAAATGAAGAATACAACATTGTAAAATTAGACAAAGGTCACTATAAATTATGTGCGAATGGTCATAGTCTCGAAGTAATTCGAGGAAACAACTTATCTCAGGGCGACACTGTCAATTTGAAAAGTCTGAATAAAATTTACATATATTTTGATGGCGTTCGTATTAAGAATATGTTCAATGGATTCCCGCAATATATGTACGAAACTAATAATCGATTAGACAGCCTTGAAAAAAGCGTGGATAAGATACAGACATCGTCCAAATCAACAGCAAATATATACCATCGAATGATGATTGATGACTGGGCTAAAGAACTGATATTAACTAACTATGTTTCCAAAACTAATTTTATAAAAGATTTGGAATCAACTGCTAAAACAGGAATAGCAACTGTTGATACGGTTGATTATGACACAAACCATATTCGTTTAACAAGATTAACTAATACTCAAATAAATGCGTATGTAAATGTAGATATAACGAGTAAAAAAGGTCATACTTTAGAATTTGGATTTAAAGTAAATGCTACAAACGGGCGCTCGTGGGGCTTTAACGCATATGAACCTGCTCCAATACCGTGGACATCTATGCTGCAAAGTTTAAATGGTAACAATCCATCGACGTATTATGGAAACGATTTTTATGGATATGTTCGTACTGTAACCATACCTGAAGATACTGAAGATGATGTGTGGAAAATGAGAATCTGCTTTAATGGTTCCGCAGGTGAGACATTCGAACTATCTAATTTTTATGTTGTAGATATTGATGAATATAAGGAAGACGTGACCAAAGATTGGTATACCAATTTGTTTCCTATGCTAAATGCGGCATCAAATAATAATGGATTAAAAATTTGTTACACAGTAAACAAAATAAGCGAATATGATTTTGATATCACTTGGAACGATCCTGAGAATTTTGTTAATTGGTCCGGATTGCGATGGAAATTTCCTAGTGGTACATTTAAAGCAGGCCATACTTATGAATTAGGCTTTAGTAAATATGAAAATAATGCAGGTAGTGCAAACTATTGCATTTCGTATATATTATAGTAAAAGGGAGCATTGGTTACCTAAAAGTGCAACAATAAAGTCGTCTATTTATGGGGATGTACGTCCCGGCTATATATTTACTGTTCCCGAAGATACCACTGATACGACAGGATCCATGACATTAACCAATACTTCTGGTAGTTGCCAAAATGCAGCGGGAGAGTACTACACAACCTCAATAAGAGGAATATATTTATATGATGTTAACGAAGAGAATATCGTTATAAGAGGTGAAGAACCGTCTAACAGCTTTTTGAGAATATGCCGAGTTACGGAAGAAAAGCTGGCTAAAGACACTAAACTTATTGGAAATGCATTATATATTACTGATAAGGGAACACTTTTTATAACAGATTTTAATGGTAATCGAACGGATATATCAAATCACACCGAAAAAAAGTGAATGCTTTAGTTAAACAGAATCTTTCATAAAATTGTAAAATACCTATCCAGATAAAATAGTCTAATTGTGTCAGTATAAAATATAGGAGATTTGTGCATGACAAACGAACAGAAAACAGTTCTCAGGAAAATTATTTATGCAGTCGAAACCGGCGGGCAGGTTTATGGACAGCAGGATTATTCGGACTTCACAGAAGCCTACACCAATTCTTCTGAAGAACACGCAATCACGATCGGGGCAGGAGCATGGTACGGAACTGAAGCTAAAACGCTTCTGGAACGAATTTACGATGCCGACCCGAAACAGTGGGAGAAGATAGATAAGGTCAGACTTCTGGAACAAGTTCAGACCGCAAACTGGGAATGTTTTAATATTTCCACAGTATCACAGCTTGCTGATACCATAGTTGCCCTTATTTCGTCCGATTTGGGTATCAAATGCCAAGATAGCCTTATGGATGAACAATTAACCACCTATGCAGAAGAAGCCTTTAAACAGGGCGTTACGGACGCTAGAGCGCAAGCCATGTGCGTGAACTTTAGGCATCAAGGCGGACAAGGGGCGGTAACACGGATTCTGGCAAAGACCCAGAAGCCATATATGCTCGATAATCTCTATGCAGCCTGCCAGACGGACACAGGGAACCAAGTCGGGGCATATAAGGACAGGCAAAGCTTTGTTTATAACGCATTAAAAACATATTTTCCAGAAAGCGAGGAAACAGGTATGAACGCAATTAATAAATTAATCCAGATCGCAAAGAATGAAACCGGATATCTTGAAAAGGCAAGCAATAGTCAGCTTGATAGCAAGACGGCAAACGCCGGGAACAATAATTACACAAAATACTGGCGAGATATTAAGCCGGATTATCAAGGACAGCCATGGTGCGCTGCGTTTGTTTCATGGTGTATGATGAAAGCATTTGGCTTAGACACAGCGAAGAAACTTTTGAAGCACTGGCCATATGCTTACTGTCCGACAATGGCGGATTTGTTCACTTTAAATAGCAATCCAAAGGTTGGAGATATTGTTATTTTTTATCGAAATGGCACATTTACACACACCGGAATCGTAATAAAAGTGTCAGGAGATCGGTTCTGGACAGTTGAGGGAAACACTTCTGGCGGCTCTACAATTATCGCAAATGGTGGTGGAGTATGCCAGAAAAGCTACTACAACAGCAACCTTCCCGGAACAAAATTCTGCACTCCAAATTACAGTTTAGTTAAAAATACAACACCAGTTTCAGACTCGGATGTATTCAAAAAACAGAACACAAGAGCCTACATTGCGCAGATAAAAAAGGACTCAAAATGTTATACGAAATCCAACAAAAACAGCCCATCCAAACTGTTTCCGAAGCTGAAAAAAGGTGCGATTGTAGAGGTAATGAAGTACACAGAAACCGATAGTTCAGGGCTGAAATGGTACTTCATCCGCATCCCGCATCCGACGGAAGGGTTTGTTTTTGAATTTATTCCGAAAGGAACATTCACCAGAATTACAGAAATCTCTAAATAATTTTTCCCGGGGCTAAGTTCCCCGGGAATCTTTTAATAAGCATATTTTGTATCATTTCGGAAGTTTTAGACTGTTATCGTTAGTCACACGTTAGTCACAAATAAAAATATTGTTTCTTAATATAATATCCTCTGAAACACTGTATTTATAGGCATTTGCGCAAATTCTCAAGTTCTATTTGTTAGTCACAAACAATAAAATTAGAATAATGAAAATGAAATGTGGGAAATCCTTGTAAAATCGCTGAAAACGTTGATTTTGATAGGGTTTCCGGCATTTCGATAATGATATTTCGGTTGTTTTAGAAAGATTAAAATAGGTTCCGTTAGTCACAGTTAGTCACAAATGGAACTTTTATTTTTTCAATTTCATCCCGGAGTTCTTCCAGTGTCCTGTGGCCATACACAGCGTTTGTAACATCTCCACCAAAGGAGTGACCGAGCATTCGTTTTCGGTCATTCTCCCGGACACCATATTTTTCGCACAGTGCAGAAAAGGTGTGCCGACAATCGTGCGGCGTGTGCTTCGGATTACCGACTATTCCCAAACGTTTCCAGTGTAGGATAGAACAGTGCTTTTCTATGATGTTGCTGAGTATACACGCATAGTTTTCCATCTTGTGCCAGCGCTTTCTGTTCAACAAAATGATATACAGCAGGATGTATCGGAACAATTCTGTTTTTGCCGGCTTTTGTTTTGATGCCGCCTTGAAAGTATTTCTCTTCCAAGTTGGTCGTAAGTTTTTAACACTTCACCAATTCTCCAACCAGAATAGCACATAATAAGAATGAGCTGCACTTCTGGATCGTTGGCATTATCCCATAAAGTTTGTAGTTCCTGATCAGAAAATGGCGTTCCATGTTCGGTGTCATTATCAGCATTAACATGGACATATAACGCCTTATTTTCCGTTACAATTTCTGAGTAGACTGCATATTTGTACATCTGCTTGAACAGAGTCAAAATAGCCATCTGGCTTTGCTTTTTCAATGTACAATCATCAATAACCTTTTGCATATCAGGAGCCTTTAAATCTTCAAATATACGATTATGCAGAACAGTGCAGTTTGTATAAGCTGTCCGGTATGCTTCCCTTGAGCTGTATGACAGTTTTGTCCCCTCTGGAAATTTCCACGCGCAAAACTGCTTATATACCTCTGAGAACGTCAATTTCTTTATTTCCGGGTGTTTGTCCTCTACGCCCTTGATTGTATTGTAGTCGGCAATTAAGCGGCTTATAAGAGTATCTATGTCGGTTGTAGGGGACACCTCAAGAGTCCGTTCCATGCCGGGTTGATATGTGCCGGCTTTGTAAGCTGTTAGGACAGTGAAGCCCTTTATCCAGTCATCTACATAGCAGATTGCCGGCGGACGTTTTAGTTTACCAGTATCGTCTTGTGTAGCTGGTGGATGCACTGCGAAACAGTTTCTTCGGTTCTTGCCAAGGAATCGGATGGAGCCAAAGTTATTCGGCAGTTTTGGATATTTCTTTCTTTTCTTCGCCATTTTTATTCCTCTTTTCTTTATGTAGCTGTTTTAGGTATAAAAATAACAGCCGAACAAATTTTCTGTCTTGTTCGACTGCTCCGAAGATGATACAATATGTTTTGCCAGAATATAGCATCTCTCCGGAGATGTATAAACGCCGTCTCGGTACGCCAATGCCGGGGCGGTTTTTTTATTTAATTATGTGATTTCCAATTTACTCTCATTACAATTCCCACAATCCAATAAATTCCACCAGAACAAGCACCCAATATTAAAATCCAAAACCAACTTAAATACCATGGCATTTTCCGTTTTATATACGGTGTACCTGAACTCGCCGCTGAGGATGCAGAGGAAGATGCAGAATTATTAATGATGATGTCTCTGTTGTTAGAAGTCAACTGCTCTACTTGTTTTCCACACTTTGGACACACTACACAGTCGTCGTCAATAAGTTCTCCGCAGTGCTTACAATATTTTTCTTTTCATTCATGATAAACACCCTCCTGATATGTTTTCGCCACACTTCGCACTTTTTATGCGGATTATGTGTTTTGTACCGCTGATTTTGCAATATTATGTAAAGTACGGTTATTCGTGGTATTTTTATTTTATCATTTTAAGAGCATATTGTAAAGATTTAGAACGAAATAGAGTGATTTAGATGAATAAGAAATGTTTTAAGTGCTTTGTACTTCTCTTGCTGATCTATAAGGTATTTAGTCTTGTACATACCCCACAAAAGATAATTTCCAACAATAATCAGAAAGATATGCGGATAGTTCATTCGTATATGGTATATCAGGACCATTCTGCCCAGAAGCATCCGCATACAGACGATAATGGTGGAAAAGTTTGCAATCTCGCATTTTTCTTCTGCGAAAGCATAATTTTCTTCGAGATTGTAAAGTTTATGTATGAAATAGCGAAAGTTCATGTATATCATTGGCAGTTGCCAAAAATCGGGATAGGTGGTATAATAGCAAAAACGAACTAATGTTCGGTTCTATTTCCCACAGATCGGACATATATTTTAATATAGTCAGTAGTTGTGACAGGGAGGGTTATTTATGGATTATAAGAAGGAAATTATTGAAATGATAGAAAATACTGAGAACGAGGGTAAATTGAAATTTATCTATATGGTTCTTATTAAGTACCTGAAATCAAAGAAGCAAGGGGATTAGCCCTTGCTCTTTTTGTTTAGCGATGAAACTATTTGTTTTATTGCTTTCTTATCTTCTTTATCGAGCGTTCTATATTCCTCGATAAAGTCTAAGATGTCAGGTTCCGACATAAGGTTTCCAATTATAACTGCATAATCGTCATCGCTTTTAGAACCCATGAGGTATGTCGGTGTTACTTCCAAAGCGCCGCATAGAAGCTCAATGGTGTCCATATCTGGTTTACACTTATCTTTTTCCCAGTCGCTAATTGAATTATGCTTTGCATTGATTTTTTCTGCAAGTTGCTTCTGAGTCAGCTTCTTTGCCGTTCTGGCTTGCTTGATTTTCTCGCCAAATGTCATTATCGGTTCCTCCTTTCATGATTAATAATAATATAGAAATTTCGAACTGTCAATAAAATAATTTCGATTTTCTCGAAATTTCTTCTTGACATTCGGATATTTCGAAGTTATACTGTAATTGTTCGATGAGAACGAAACTCAAACAGAAAGGAGAAATGAAAATGTGCGTTGGTAAAAAATTAAGTCATACCTTGAGAACAACGGCATAACACAGACATTTGTCGCCAATAAAACTGGCATTCCTGTTCAGAAACTCAATCTTTCTCTCAATGGAAATCGCAGATTAGATTTCGATGAATACGAATTAATTTGCGGTGCGTTATCTGTTGGGACTGACAAGTTTCTTGAACCGAAAATTCCAGAGCAGAAAGGAGTATAAATGAACGAATTACAAATTTTTAATTCAGGGGAGTTCGGAGAAATTCGAACGGTAGAAATTAACGGGAAACCGTATTTTGTCGGAACTGATGTTGCAAAAGCTCTTGGATATAACAATCCCAGAGATGCCGTATCAAGGCATTGCAAGGGAGTCGTAAAACACGACACCCCTACATCTAGCGGTGTTCAGCTGATGTCGTACATAAATGAGGGAGATTTGTACCGCTTGATTATGAAATCGAAACTTCCATCAGCAGAGAAATTCGAATCATGGGTTATGGATGAAGTTCTTCCGACAATCAGAAAGACAGGCTCATACCGGAAACCACTGACGACAGTTGAACAGATACAGGTTATTGCGACAGGATTCTTAGATCACGAAGAACGGCTTAACAGACTTGAAAACACCATGACTATTGACTATGCACAGCAGGAAGCTATTAGGGACTTAGTGTCAAGTGTCGTAATTGCTCACCTTGGTGGGAAAGAATCAAATGCTTACAAGGAAATTGGCAAGAAAGTATTTGCTGAATGCAACAGGGATATAAAGACTTACTTCACAGTAAATGCCCGCAATAACATTCCTAAGCTGAGATTTGAAGAATCTATGGAATATGTCAGAAATTGGCATCCATGCACCAATACAGTAATGATGATACGTGACTGTAACGCTCAAATGAGTATCAGTTAGAAAAGAGGTTTATATGAGTGCAGTTGATAATTACGTAGAGCAGAATGCACAGATTCATCAGTTCGCTGCAGAGGTCGCAAGAATCATATCAGGAATCCCACAGATGCCGGAGTTCTCATCAGAGAATATGACCGTAGCCGACGCGAGTCAACTGATCGGACTTCCTATTACAGCAATCCGGGCAGGGATTGTGTACGGATGGTTGCCGATTGGCGTAGCTGTGCAGAATAACAAGCCGGCAAAAAGCCTTTCCGGTGGCCGAATCACATACATCATAAGCCCTAGGAAAGTATATGAAGTGACCGGACATGTCTGGAAAGGCAAAGAGGCTCTCAATAAGTGAGTGCCCCGGAGGGAGCTGGAACCTCCACCCCGGAGCTTTGCACCACTAAAAATGCCTTAGTGGATAGATACATTATAGTTCTCTATCTGCTAATTGTAAAAGACAAATAAGAAAAAATAAGGAGAAATTAGCTAGATATGAGTGAAATTAAAAACGAAAGCCAGCTTACATGGGCTGACATCGAAGTAGCACTTGCGACTGAAATTGTCAGAGAAAGCAAGAAAAAATCAAGAAAATGGTTCGCAGCATGGATTGTGACAGTCGCCGTGCTGGTGACGAGCAACCTTGCGTGGATTATGGGAGAAATGAAATGAAAGAGTATATGCTAATTGCCGTGTGTATGCTTGCCGGGAAATATGTTGATGTGCCTATCTGGCTAAACATCTTTTTTGGTGTCTCGGCAGCATGGGCGGTACGCCAGATGAAAGCAGACTGGCAGTAGGAAATAAGGAGGATAAGAAGATGTTCGAGAAAGAGATTGATGAAATATATGGATTATGCAAAAGAGTTGTGAACGAAGTTCCGGCAGCAAATGTCGAATTCAGTTATTCAATTTATGGCATGAGAGTATGTGGGCTTAAAAGAAAAGAAGATGTTTGCCTTCCAAAAGACGTGTTTAAGTGGGATTTGTACCAAAACGTATCTTTTAACCCATTTTATGAGAATGTAAGTCGCGAAAGTCTCAGAATAATCAAAGCTTTCTTGTTGGAACTTCTGATAGATGGGAAGTGCCCAAATGAGTAAACAGATAGCAATTATGAAGCTTCTTCCCAGTCTGGAGATAGCAGGATGTATCAACGAACTGCTCAGAGAGCTTCAGTCCAGAGGTGATTATATTCTGGATTATGAGAACTGCGATATGTCTCTGGATCATATCGAATGCCATGAGACGGATGCATTATATTGTTTCTTTAAAAGAGAGGAGAAAAGATAATGAAATTGTACGAAATTGACAACGCAATTATGGATTGTGTAGACATGGAAACAGGAGAAATCATTGACGTTGAGAGGCTTTCTGCTCTTCAGATGGAAAGGGATCAGAAGATTGAGGGTATCGGTTGTTGGATTAAAAATCTTCTGTCAGATGCAAAAGCCTTAAAAGAAGAAAAAGATAATCTTGCAGCACGTCAAAAAGTTGCTGAGAGCAAGGCAGCTTCATTGAAAGAATTTCTTTCAAAATATCTGGACGGTGAGAAATTTAAGTCTGTGAAGGTATCAATTTCTTACAGAAAAAGTGATTCTGTAGATATTTCAGCGGATGCAACTGTTCCTGAGAAGTTTCTTAAATATGCAGAGCCTACACCTGACAAAATCGGATTGAAAGCTGCACTGAAAGCTGGAAAAGAATTTCCGGGAATTTCACTGAAAACTTCTCAGAATATTCAGATTAAGTAGGAGAACGCTATGAGCAATTTTGAAATCCGTATTCCGGCAAGGAAGAAACAGCCTGTAACTGATAAGGATAATCCGGTTGTGAAAGTATCAGCAGGCGCATATAACGCGCTGGTTGAAATCTATAATGAGTCAACCTTATCAATGAAAGATATCGCAAGTTTGACTGATTATCGAGAGCAGTAAGCATGTAGTTTATGACAAGGAGGAATAAAAGTGAATATATATGAGAAGTTAGGTATTATTCAGTCAAAGCTGAAAGCCCCTAAAGGACAGTACAATCTCTTCGGGAAATACAAATACAGGAGCTGTGAGGATATTCTGGAGGCTGTAAAGCCGCTTCTGGCAGAAACAAAGACTGTGTTAAGCGTCACAGATCGCATGGAAGTTGTCGGGGATAGAATATACGTCAGGGCAGAAGCTCATCTGAATGACTGCGAAGATTCTGGTGAGATCACAACTGTTGCTTATGCAAGGGAAGAAGAGTCTAAGAAAGGCATGGATTCTTCACAGGTGACCGGTGCGGCTTCATCTTATGCTAGAAAATACGCTTTAAATGGGCTGTTCTGTATTGATGATAACAAAGACAGCGATTCTACTAATACAGGAGAGAAAGAAAAAACGTCCGGCAGGAAAGTGGAACCGGCAAAAGAAACCGAGATGATTAGTTCCGAGACTACTATGTCGATTAAAAACATTATTGATAAGTACCCGGAAGCTAAGCTTTTGGAGCAGATTAAGACCCGTTTCAAGGTAGACGATATTAAGTCTCTTACCAAGGAAAAAGGACAGAAATGTCTCAAAATGTTAATTGACTATGATAAACAGCATACAGAAAAAGGAGCAACAGCATGAATAAAGTAATCCTTACTGGAAGATTTACACATGATCCAGAAATGAAGTACACCAATGATGGAACATCTATTGCGAGATTTTCTATTGCGGTAAACAGAAGATTCGTGAAAGAGGGTTCTGATCAGAAAGCAGATTTCTTGAATTGCATCGCTTTCGGAAAGTCAGCAGAATTTATAGAAAAATATTTCTCAAAAGGAATGAAAGCGGATTTATCCGGGAGAATCCAGACCGGCAGCTACACTAATCGTGATGGACAGAAGGTATACACGACAGACATTGTTGTGGAGGAGATTGAGTTTGGTGAAAGCAAGGGTTCTAACCAGGGCCAGCAGAAGTCAGAGACACCGCATCCAGAAACAGACCCGGACGGATTTATGAGCATACCAGACGGAATTGATGAGGAGATGCCGTTCGCATGATACAAATTGACAGTAGAGAACATCAAAAAGTTATTGATGGCATTAAGAAAGCATTTGATACAGCGGGAGAAAAGTGGTTCGTGTCAAAGCTCTACGTCGGTGATTATATGAACTATGACAATCCAAGGTTAGTTGTTGACAGAAAGCAAAATCTTTCTGAATTATGCGGTAATGTATGCCAACAGCATGAAAGATTCCGTGCTGAGATCATCCGGGCAAATGAAGCAGGAATAAAACTCGTGTTCCTGTGTGAGCATGGAAAAGGAATTGAGAAGTTGGATGATGTTCTCTGGTGGGAGAATCCCCGGGCAAAGAAAAGAGTTAAAAAAAATGGCATCTGGGTGGAGCAGGAGCAGAAAGTTATGCATGGAGATGTCTTACATAAGATTCTTTGTACGATGCAGCGCAAGTATGGTGTTGAATTTCTGTTTTGCGACAAGAAAGACACCGGCAAAAGGATTTTGGAGATTTTGTCGAATGGATAAAGAAACAATTAAACAACAGAATAGCATGAGAGACGTCCTGAGTAGATATGGCATGGTTCCAAACAGAGCAGGATTTGTAAAGTGTCCCTTTCATAGTAATGACCGCACCGCATCCATGAAAATCTATAAAGACAGCTATTATTGTTTCGGTTGTGGTGCAACAGGTGACATTTTTACATTCGTTCAGAACATGGATAATTGCGATTTTAAGACAGCTTTTAACAATACTTGGGGGAACTTACCAGAAACCGGATTTCTCTTCCAGAACTGGCAATATATCACCATCAGAAACAGATGGAAATGCGGCAGAAGGAAGAACAGAGGAAAAAGATTGAATTGCAAGAATGCTTGTCTGATATAGATTTCTACCGGGCTATCCTTGACAGGGTGAAACCACTGTCTGACGGATGGTGTGAGGCATGGAATCTTCTTCAGAGGTCGCTGTACCTGCATGGGGAACTGAACAATATACCATATTAGAAAAGAGGTGATATAGATGGTTCCTTTGAACCAGTTGGATGCGAAATCTATCATGTCAAGAGAAGTACTGGACGAAGTCTTTAAATCAGGAAGACGAAATTTATAAGGCTGAACTTTTAGCCAGCCTCGCACTTCGAGCATCCGAATTGAGGTGTAAAACGGAGTTTACGAGCGTGGTGAACGCATACAAAAAAGTGCAAAAAGATATAAAAAGGCAGGAGCAGGAAGACTTTAGAAGGCAATTGAAAGAGGCAAGCCTTGTAGAACATTACACGAATTTCAAAGACAGTCCTTACGATAATATGGCTTGTGGAAACTGGATTGCAGTAGATGATGGAATCTGCACGTGGAACGCTACCACCGGTATCACGGATATTAGAGCCTGTTATCATCCTATATTGCCAGTTGAGCGACTAAAGAACATTCAAACAGGTGAAGAACAGATCAAAATTGCTTTTAAACGAAATAACAGTTGGCATGAAATTATTGTGCCGAAAGACGTGGTGGCAACAGCTTCAAAAATTACAGCATTGTCGAAAAAGAGCATAGCGGTAAATTCAGAGAACGCAAAATATCTTGTAAGGTATCTGTCCGATGTGGAAAATTTGAACGAAGATTATATAAAAGTGCAATATTCATCTGGAAAACTCGGATGGATTGAAGACGGGTTCCTTCCATACAACAAGGAAATTATTTTTGACGGGGACGCAAAGTTTAAACAACTTTTCGAAGCAATCCAGTCAAAAGGAGATAGAGAAGCTTGGTATGATTGTGTAAAAAAAATCAGGCAAGAAGATAAATTTGAAATTAAATTTATGCTGGCGGCGTCTTTTGCCAGTATTCTAATTAAGCCATTAGACGCACTTCCTTTTGTTGCTGACTTATGGGGACTTACCGGAAATGGCAAATCTGTTACGCATATGTTAGCTGCTTCGGTGTGGGCGGACCCGTCCGAAAACAAGTATATAGGTAACTTCAAAAGCTCCGATGTAGGTTTGGAAGTGAAAGCTGATATGCTTAATAGTCTACCTCTTATCCGTGATGATACGAGTCAGAAGGATAAAAAGATTGAAGAAAACTTTGAACGGATTGTATATGATTTATGCTCCGGTCAAGGAAAAACACGTTCCAACAAAGAACTTGGATTAACAAGAGAAAGTACGTGGAAACTATGTATTCTCACAAACGGTGAATATCCATTGCAGTCTTATGTTAATCAGGGTGGAGCGGTAAATCGTATTCTCGAAGTGGAATGTACACATGATAAGCTGTTTAATGCTCCACAAGATACTATCGAGGTCCTTAAAAAAACTTTGGCTTTGCTGGAAAAGATTTCGTGGCAGTGGTTGAAGAAATGGGAGTTGATAAAATCAGAGATATTCAGGGCAGGAGATTTTGAAGAAAATTGCGTCAGAAGACAAGACAGATAAGCAGTTGCTTTCTCTCTCAATCGTCCTGACTGCGGATAAGATTGCTACGGATACGCTCTTTAAGGACGCACAGTATATAAATATACAGGACGCAAAAAATACGCTTGCAGATGTATCAGATGTTTCTCCAAATGAGCGCTGCTACGAATATCTGACAGATATGATATCAATGAATGAGCAACGTTTTGACACCGATACGCCATGTGAAAAGTGGGGCGATCCCATCGAAAGAGATGAGGAATCAAATCGGTTAGTGTACTTCTACCCGACTGCGCTCAACAGCATCTGTAAAAATGGTGGATATTCCAAAAAAGCGTTTCTATCATGGGGTATGAAGATGGGGCTTGTTATTTCCAGTAATAAGTACGGTAACATCTTAAAAAGAGAGTCAGAAAGCAGGAATCCAAAAAAGTTTTGCTGTTTGAAAGTGGTAAATGATCTTGATAAATACCTAGAAGATCAAAAAAAGGTGAGTTTGTTCCAAATATCAGATCCAGTGTTTGATTAATTTTGTAACCGAGTAACCTTGTAACTTTTCGGAACGTATATATATATATATATAGAAATAAAAATATGAGAATGAAATTATTTTTTTCTCCTATATAGGGAATGTGTGGGTTACACGGTTACACGGTTGCAAGTGCCTCAAACTCGCATAAATACTGGATTTTTTTGTAACCCAAATGAAACCGGCTTTTTTAAATAGGTTACATATAAAGGAGATGGAGGATGAAAGTAGAAGCTAAAGATATTCCATTTATTCAAAGATTCATGACGGAATATTGGAAGACTATAAAAGAATTTTATTCAGTTGAACTTACAGACGAATATTCCAAGCGGGCCACTGATCGTCTGATAGAACTTGGAGAGTATGCGGAAATGTGCCCTGATAATAATGATAAACAGTTTATTAAGAATTGTCTAGTTGCTTTTAATAAGTTATTAGATTCCAAACAGAGGGAAGTGAGAAAGAATGTACAACACGAAGAATAGATATGAGCAGGGACAGGCTCTTAGAAAAGAAATTTATATGTATATCGTCAGCTATATCAAACTGGTTGGATATGCACCGTCAGTTACAGAGATTTCTGAAAGAGTGGATGTCGGGAGAGCTACGGTCTGGAAACATATCAATAATCTGGTTAATGATGGTTTGCTCAGGACGAACCATCCCAGTACCGACAGGGCATATACTCCGGTTGGGTACGGAATAAGAAAGATAAGCAAGAAAATAAAATGAAACTGTATGACGTATACGACGGTCCAAAGTATATCGGGGAGCTGACGCTTGCTGAAATATCAGAATTGACAGGAAAGACAAGAAGTCAGGTATCGCAGGCAATCAGCGGGGCATATGACATTAATGGAAGATATGCGGTCATATATGATGGACAGCAAACAATCGCATACTCAAACAAGAATGATCGCAGGATGTTGATGGAATTTGACATTCTGACTCAGAAGATAAGGAGGGCTGTTGGATGGGAAAACTAAAAATCAAGCAAAGAAAGAAAGCATTTGTTCCGTATACGAATCAGCAGGCTCATATGTTTGCACAGTCTATCCAGAACTGTCAGAAAGAGCTCAAGGAAATGGAAAAGAAAGCCTACGAAGATGGATTTACCGTTGGTGAGGATTGGAGCAACACGATTAACACCGTCACAACCATGATGGCTCTGAGACGCTTATATGGCTTTTTTACGAAGCGTTTGCTTACAGTCATACAAACTGCCAATGAGTATGTTGGAATGGCAAATGAGGGCAAAATGAGCGTCCTGAGCATGATGCAGGACATTGAAGAGAACACAGATGTAAGGTTCGATGAGATAAATAAGAATCTGGTTAAGAAGATGGGAGTATAAAATCATGTATCAACTGCACAATAGCGCGTCAGTTGCTTACATGGGGAAAGTGAGGATGGGAAATGAAAAATAATAATTACACTTCATTTTTCAAAGCGAAGCCAAAGAAAGTAGAGAGATACATCCGTTGCAGAAAATGTGGTGGAAACATGGAATAGAGCAGGGACTTCTCACCACAAATCAAATGTCCGAAGTGTGGATATACAGCATATCCAAAACCTTATGAGCCAGATTGTATTAAATTGCCAGAAACATTGGAAGAATATTTTGAATTATATGAGAAAGTGAGGACACGAAATGTTAATTAGGAGTCAGGATAGAGAAGTATTGATTAATCTCAATTTTATGGCAGGCATTGAAATTGCGGAAGGACCTGTAAAAACAATTATAACGTCATACATAACCGGATGCAGTTATCTGCTAGGAGAATATTCAGATAAAGCAAAAGCCATGAAAGTGCTGGATATGATTCAGGAAGTATATGCGGACGCAGAGTTAACTCAGATGACAGTACCAAATATCGGGAGGATGTTCGCAGAAGCGCCAACATCAAAAGAAAATAAACTTCTGGTTGAAGCTATTGAAAAAACACTTATGAATAAAATGGTCTTTCAGATGCCAGAAGATTCGGAGGTGGAAGTATGATTACATTCGTATTAGGATTCACCCTTGGAACCATATTCGGAGCGACTGGTCTTGTATGCGTAGCGATTATGTACATAAGCTACCATACAGATGAATGGAGTCAGTTGAAATTGTGAAAGGTGGTGGAAATTAATAGCTAACACCAAAGATAAAAGCTAAAGAGTTCGCGAAATACGGATTCAAGCGGTGCAAAGGTATCCCGAGAGATAGTGAATGTTATTATCTGTGCGTTGCAAGAGGATGTAAGATGATTTTTGTAAGTGATATCTGCTTCGATATAATCGACTGGGAAAAAGACGACTCAAGAATACGCAAAGCCGCAGTATCAGCCGGGAGATATCCTGTATGTCCGGGAAACATTTATTCAAGCAGCAGCTCACGCTTTTTGGTATAAGGCAGATGATAATTCATGGATGCCAGAAGGGTTGCATTGGAAGCCATCAATCCACATGCCGAAAGAAGCGGCGAGAATCTGGCTGAAGGTTACGAATGCGAGAGTGGAGCGGTTGCAGGATATCACAGAGGATGGTACAGAAGCAGAGGGATGTTTCGATTATACATCAACAGCACTTGGTTTTCCTGATGTATGGGATTCCACCATCAAGAAATCCGACCTTGACAGTTACGGCTGGGATGCGAACCCGTGGGTCTGGGTGATCGAGTTTGAGCGGTGTGAAAAACCGAAGGAGGTGTGATATGAGAGAAATTCTTTTCAAAGCAAAGAGAAAAGATAATGGTGAATGGGTAGAAGGATATTACGTTTACGATAATGTGAAAAATAAAGCTTTTATTTGCACTGCTCGCCTGCTTTATGAGTGGTTGCAAAAGGTTATGTGGATAGAAGTAGATTCCAATACCATCTGCCAGTTCACCGGGATAACCGATAAGAACGGGGTGAGAATCTGGGAGAGCGATGTTGCTTGGATTGTTTATGATGGGAAAGAACATATTTATCAGATAGTTTGGGATAACTCTGAATTAGATTTTAAAGCAACCAATGGTAAAGAAAATTACGGAGCGAATTTTGAATATTTACTATGTTGTGATGAAATTGAAGTTATTGGAAACATTTTCGACAATAAGAATTATTACAGAAGGTGAAGTAGATGGAGAGATTGACACTTGATGAAGTTATTAAATACATCAAAGAAGTGGTGCAGAAGAACAGGAGGAACAAGAAAGAATACTATTGTTATTCCTAACAGCTTTATAAGTAGCGCTGATTGTGCTGAAAAATATGAGCAAGTCGCAAAATGGCTGGAAGAACTGAAATCTTACAAAGAAGCAGAAGAACAGGGCTTGCTTGTGAGATTACCGTATAATAATGGCACATTATATAGTGTTAATTACAGTAATAAAACAATTGCCGAGAATACAATTATTGAAATAGCTATAAATGACCATTCAAAAAGATTTAGTTGCTTAGATGATAATTTACATGAAAGAAAATTTTATGATTATATGATTGGTGAAAACGTATTTCTCACCCGTGAAGATGCTGAGAAGAAGTTGGAGGAGATGAAAAAATGAAACCAGAAGAAGCATTAAAAGAATTAAGCTATGATGATACAGCCTATGGTGGTAACTGTACTTATGAAAGTTAGAATGGGAGCCATTAAGGCATTAAAAAAGCAGATTCCAATGAAAGTTTTGTACGAAGATGTTGGATATGACTTTCATCGTGATGCAAACCTGTACGCCTGCATATGCCCGTCATGCGGATTGCATATTATTGTAGTTTTCAGATATTGATGTAGATTCTGAGTGTAACAGTGAT
>CYGL01000087.1_pt1 | contig 44955 bp, 46 predicted proteins | sample 485531 | NCBI WGS metagenome assembly CYGL01 (sample SAMEA3497897, study PRJEB9818) | human gut metagenome | reverse complement strand
GGTTGACTACCTTTCAACCTTGGCAAATCATCATGTCAGGTTAAGTGCACAAAAGCCCCTATCGGTGGATTGTCAACCTCCCAGTTTTCCCTATTATTCCACGTACCTGCACTAATGCACTAGTGAGGACAAACCACTCGAATAGAAGGCTAGATATAAGGGCAAAAAGTCCATGTTTCTTCGTGGGAAATCGAATTTAATTCGTGAGTGAAAGTTGGTGGAAAACCTAATGTAAAACGGCGAAAGATTATTTATTAGCCCACCTTTTAAGTATTAGTATATAGGGAGTAGTAGTATATAGTAGTATAGCAGTATAGGAGTAGGATAAGACTATTGTAATTAGTTAGCCATATTCAATTATTTATTATATTATGATTATGTTGTGGTTTTCCTCTACGATTATGTGATTGCCGATTCTGAATCCAAAAAACCCTAAAAATACCCTATTTTCCTATGAAAAACCTATTCCTATCCCCCATATTCCTATTCCTTCCTCGTCCTGCGTGGCACGTGTACACTGCCTCATGTCTATCCCTAGCCTAAGAGTTGGCCCTACGCACGAGGCGCGACGCGCGTTATAGTCAGCGGGAAAAATTGGTAGAAGAATGGCTGAGCACAGAAGAAAAATTTTATTTTTTATAGACACGAAAAAAGGGGCGTTCCCGCCCCTCTCTCTTACTGGCTTTACTGTTTCTGTGCTAGCAACGCCATGATAGCGTCCAACTGTTTCCGCATTGCGTCGATTTCAGCTTGTGCGGATTTCCGCCCCGTCTGCCGTTTCACGACATCACCGGCACCGTCCACGACGGTGAAAACATGGGACGCGCCTCTACCCGCATAGATAAACGGGGCTATGCCGTCCATTTTGACGACGTTTCCGCTCGCGGTGGCAAACTGTTTTGCCCCGTCCACGGGGATAACGACTACAGTAGTCGTCATATTCCCCGCTTTCGTGGGGAATCTTTCATCAATCCCGATAACAACGGACGTTTTGTAGTACGTCACGCCGTCTTTTTCGGCAATTTTCATCGGCTTTTCAGCCGTTACCTTGCCTAATTCGGGCAATTTGGAAATGTTGATGACTCTTTCCACGTTTCCCATAAAAGATGATTTTTTCAATAGTAGCCATGATAGCCTCTCTTTCCCGTCACTCTTGTGACGAACAACTTTTTGGAAGGTTTGTATTCTGTCCTTCCTTCTGTATCATTTTGTATATTCAAGTGTACAACATGGGCGTGCAGCCATCATGCCACCCCCTACCCTCCCCCCACGGGGTGGGGGCTTCAGTCTGACGTGCCCGCGCTCGCTCGTGGCCGCGTAGATGCAAGTCTCAAGAAAAATATAGACCCCTACCCTACATACGTTCTCAATTCTCAAGAAAAATATAAAGCTCCTATCTACATATCCTTTATCACACTAAAGGAATCTCTCTATCTCTCTCTTCTTATATCACTTAGGAGGTATAAAATGTACACATATAAACCAAATAATGTTTGTAGCAAAGAAATTTCCTTTGATATTATCGACGGTAAACTCAAAAATATCGCATTCACGGGCGGTTGTCAGGGGAAATCTTTCTGCCATCGCTAAACTTTTAGACGGTAAAGACGCCAAAACCACTGCAATTATGTTCCTAGGTCACAAATGTGGGACAAGAAACACCAGTTGCATGGACCAATTCGCCCGTTTTATCCTTGAAACTTTAAAGAAAGGGGTGTAAAACTACCATGAGTCAGCTAGAAGAGCTGCAAAAAGCGTATGAAGCAGCGAAAAATAACCTAGTTGCCTTCAGAAGACTGTTCCTACCACTGGACGATGACGTAAAATCCCCTTGGTATCACTACAAATGGAGTGAAATCCTACTGGATGGTGACTCCAACTACGCTGTAGAAGGATTTAGACAGTCAGCAAAGTCCTCTATCGTACTTAGAGCGTTCCCACTCTACTGTCTTGTGTTCCCAAACAAGAAAAGACAGTATGTAGTTCTTATTAAAAGTACACAGAGAGGCGCTAACGCACGACTAAAAGAAATCGCAGACGAATATCTACACAATTCTTTACTGAACCTGAACCTTCGTAAAGTTAATCAGCAAAGTCAGGACGTGTTTGAAGTAGAAGTCTACACTGGTGAAGAGATTGACGGCGTAAAACAGACGATGACTATCCATATGGAAGCATATGGTAAAGGTTCTTCTGTCCGTGGTCTTAACTGGCATGACCTTCGACCTTCTATTGTAGTTATCGACGACCCGCAGGACTTGGAAGACTCTATGTCTGATACCGTACAGGATAAAGACTGGGATTGGTTTCTGTCTGATATCTTCTCTCTTGGTAAAGACTGCCGTATCTTTATGATTGGCAATAACCTTGGTGCTAAATGTATCATCGAACGTGTAGCATTACAGCCTGATGAACTGAACTTCACCTTCATGCGTGTACCTATCCTTAATGAAGCAGGAGAAAGTAACTGGCCAGAGATGTTTCCAGTCAATGATATCGCTAATGAACGTGATAACTTTACTAAACTTGGTAAGCTGGACATCTGGGAGCGAGAGAAAATGTGTATTGCACTGTCTCCAGAGATGGCTATCTTCAAAAAGAAATACTTCCGTTACTTCGACCTGTCTAAGTTCGACTGGCATAACTGTAATATCTATATCACGATGGACTTAGCTGTTAGTAAAAAGGAGACTGCCGATGATACTGTTGTACTGGTTACTGCTGTCAATTCTGCTAACCAGTGGTTCCTTATTGATTGTACTGCTGAACGCATGGATCCTTCTGAGTCTATCAATGTTCTGTTTGACTACGTATCCAAGTATCACCCTGTATCGGTGGGTATCGAACAAGTTGCATTTCAGGCGGCGATGAAGCACTTCGTAGAGAAGGAAATGCCTAGACGTAATATCTGGTTCTATATTGAAAACCTTGCCGCGAAAGAAAAGAAGGAACTTCGTATCCAGTCTGCGCTACAGCCAAGATTCTCACAAGGGTCTATCTGGTTCCCTGTTGGTATGGACTGGGTTACTAAGTTGCAGGAAGAACTTCTGACGTTCCCGAAAGGGCTTCACGATGATATTCCAGATGCCTTGGCATATGTAGACCAGATTGCAACAGCTCCTTTGTCTGCTTGGGAGAATGTAGCAGATGATGACATCGAGCTTGCAGGTGGTTTGTGATTCTTATATGTCTAGGAGTCACGAAAGGAGGTAATATAAATAGACCCTGAACAGATTACTGATATCACTGACTTGAATGATAACATTATTGAAATCGTCAAGTCTGATATCAAAGAAGCAGAAGATTACCAGAACGCCGTCATTATTCCTACCATGAAGGAGCGATACCAGATTTACTTTGCCGATAAGGAATATTACAAGAGAATGTTCCCAAAGCTCAGTAAAACATCTTCCGTAGTATCTACCGATGTAACAGATACTATCGAATGGGCACTGCCATCCCTCATGAAGGTATTCACTGGCGGCGATGATGTAATCAGTATCTCTGGCGTAGATGCACAAGATGACCATAACGCAGAGATTATGCAAGACCTTATTTCTTTCCAGTTGCAGAGACAGAATCATTTCTTCCCGATTCTGTATAACTGGATGAAAGATGCCCTTATTACTGGTCTTGGTGTTGTTAAATGTTACTGGGACAGAGAGGAGGGTTATGAACCTGTACAGTGTGTCCTCAACTTTCAGAGCTTACAAGCCCTGATTAACACTGGTGTAAAGGTCGAATCTATCTCTGCCCCCGATAAGTATGGCGATTATACTGTTGTTTACGACTCCACGTTTTATTTGAAGAATGCTCCAAAGATTGAGAACATTCTTATTTCCGATTTCTTATACTCGCCAGACGCAAAGACTCTTGACGAAGCAAACTTTGTTGCCCACAAGAAACGGGTTACTATGTCTTACCTCAGAAAAATGGAGCAACAGGGTGTATACGCTAATGTCGAAGAGGTGAAGCCAGAGCATTGGCATTCCAAGTATGGGCTCGATGAAGCTGATACTGAAATGGAAGAAGTGCTTGGCGACCAGTATTACGGTTTCCACTCCGCCGCAGAAGAAGCTCGTGAAGAGGTAACTCTATACGAGTGCTACACGAAGATTGATATTAACGGTGATGGCATTCTTGAGGATATGATTATCACACTGTGTCAAGACCATATCCTGCGTTGCGAACCGAACTACATGGGTAGACACCCATTCTTCGCGATTTCCCCGACACAAGACCCACACCGTATTTGGTCTAAACGTTCTTATGCCGAACTCGTAGGCGAAATCCAGAATCTGAAGGTGGCACTGATTCGTCAGATTATCCACAACCTAGCGCTGACGAATGACCCTAAAATGATTCTGGCACCAGACGCAATCAATGTTGATGACTTCAACAAAGGTCGTGCCGTCATTCGTAAGAAGCCAGGATATCAGATGAATGACGTTGCGATGTCTATGCCTGTCAACCAGATTGCTCCTTATACATTCAACTTCCTTGAATGGACTGAGGGACAGAAGGAACAGCGTACAGGCGTCACACGATATAACCAAGGTCTTGATGCTTCCAGCTTAAACAAAACCGCAAGCGGTATCAACGCCATCATGAATGCATCCAATCAGCGACTGGAGCTTATTGCTCGTATGTTTGCTGAAACAGGTGTATATGAACTATATCGTTTTCTTATATCTTTGAACCAAAAGTTTATTGACCAAAACACTGTTATCCGATTAACAGGGGAACCAATGGAAATCAAACCAGATGACTTATCTGGCTCTTTCGATTTGGTTGTAAACGCTGGTCTCTCTATCCAGAGTAAGGAAGCTATGAATACCCAGCTTCAGACGCTCATGACCGCTATCATGCAGGTGAACGCCGCAGGTGTTGCAGTTGCAACTCCCCATAACATCTACAACATCGTTAAGCGTTGGATGGAAAACATGGGTATGAAAAATACAGGTGACTACATTACTGACCCTGTTGTTACACAGCAGCGTGCTATGCTCGAAGCGCAGGTTATCCAGACTACACTTCAGACTCTCCCCCCTGATGTTGTGGCTTACTACTTCCAGTACGGCTCGTTACCGATTCAGATTCTCTACTCACTTCCCCCATATGTGCAGGTAGTATTCTTGAATCATACATTACCGACAAATACTAACAACACTGGTCAGAGTGCAGTGCCTATGCAGAACGCATCTGCACCACAAGGAGCAGGAGGGGCAGTTACTTCCACTGTGCGACAAGGCAGTGACGCCCTCTCTCCAGACAAACAAATTGGTCAGCAGCCCGCGGATAACAGGGTTCCCAATGGGGCTCCTGCTGAACCAACCAATGGAGTAGGAGGTTACTAATGGCAATCAATTACACGAGGCGTATCCCTCGGCAAGATAACATCCAGAGAGGTCAGGCGGCTACAGCTCTCGCCAATTCTTATAATATCGCAGCTGGCAAACAGCCAGATGCACAGTCGGATGCTCCTATGTCTGAATACGACCAGGAGCGAGAACGACTTCGTAATAAGTTTCAGGCACCGCTGCACGACGACAGCAACGCTTGGGTGCAGTCTGCTAACCGTGGTCGTGCTGCTATTGATAGCGGCAATGAGATGAAGCCGACACCAGCAGCAGGTTCTTATGAATTTGCTACACGTACTCTGCCGTCTGGCACTCCTAATGCACCGCTGACGTATGCCAACACTGGTGATACTATCAACGATAAAGGCATCCAGCTCATGAAAGATGCAGGGTGGACAGACGAACAAATTGCTAATCGCGATAAGACGCCAGTAAACTGGGGCATGCATCAATACCTTAGTGCTAATGGTGGAATTGACCATACACAGGCAGAATACGAAGCGTACGAAAGAGAAAAACGTCGTAAGCAGATGGAATATGAAGCTGCTATGCGGCAGAACTATGGCCCAGCAGCTGCTCAGGATGCTATGGCGCTCGGTGTCCCCAATGACTCTGGTTCTACTGGCGGCTTCGATATGACGGGCCCGTCCGTTGCCGACTTCTATCAGCTCGATAGCCAAGGGTACAATGATGTGCCTGGTAACTATGCTCAGGCCGAGGCCTCGAACCCATACGCATATCATGAAGCTAACGATCCGTTTATTCAGGGCTTTAATGCATTGCGTTCGTATAATCAGGGCTTGAAATAATTTTCTTATACAAATAGCGATATATAGTATTGGGGAATAGTATAATGGATAGTACGTCTGGCTTTGACCCAGAAGGATTGGGTTCAATTCCCAATTCCCCTGCCAGTTAGTTTTCGTCAAAACCGTGCAAAACCTCGTTATTTAACGAACAAATTTTGCATGGCTATTGACGTATATATATTTTATTGCACCAACCTTTACGGAGTGCAAAAGGAGGACTTTATGGAAGATATGCAGAACGGAATGCCAATGCCAGAACCAGCTCAGGAACCTGTTCCTGCAACACCTGCACCAGTAGATAATCCAGATGTGCAGACTGCACCACAGGGCGATAACGCTGACGAACCTGCATTTGGTATTGACGAGAATGGTGACATCACTTTCGCTGATGCTTTCTTTGGAGAGCCAATGGGCGACTATGATGATGAACCAGAACCCGCCCCAGAACCGCCGCAGAATGTACCACAGCCACAGCCGGAAATGCAGACTGTCCGCGTAGATGGACAGGACGTACAGGTTTCTATGGACGAAATGCGTAATGGTTATATGCGACAGGCTGATTATACTAGGAAGACTCAGGAACTCGCAGCTCAGCGTCAGGCTCTCGAACAGCAGCGACAGATGATGATGCAGCAGTTTGCGAACAACCCTCAGCTCCAGAATGCTCAGCCCCAGCAGCCGCAGATGTCCCCAGAAGAAGTACAGCAGCGCGCTATGGCTGACCAGAGAGCGTACCTCGACCAGGTTGATACGTATTGCAAAGACCGAGTTAAACAGCTCTTTGGTGAAGATTTTGACGAATACAATAGTAAGCATATGGCAGCATATGTCAATGAAGTTGGTAATGTTAAAGCAGCCACCCTCCAGAGGGTAAACGAGATGAAGCAGCAGGAAGCTGAAAAGGCAGCTGCTTCTCAGAGAATCGCATCGGTAACTGCTAAGTATAGACAAGACCCCAACTTCGACACGATTAACCAGCTCGCTCTGAGTAGCCTCCAGAATCTCCCGTACAAAATGTACGTGGAAGTGCAGGACGCTCTCAAGACTGGTAACGCGGAAGTGCTTGACAATTATATGCAGGCCGTATCGAATATGTATTATCATCGTGGCAACCAGCCACAGCAAGCTCCGCAGCCTATGCCTCGGCCTGTCCAGCCGCAGGTACGTCCACCGTATGTCGAACCGACAAATAACCGTGGTGCAATGCCACAGGCACAGAAAACAATGGACTACGCTGCGCTTGGTCAGATGACTAACGACCAACAGGCGGCATACGTATCTAGGTTTGCGAAAGAGCTTGGCGTATAAATTGAAAGAGAGGTAACAACTCAATGGCAGTAGGTATGCCAGCTACAGGTGCAGCAGCCCCGCATAATAAAGGTTCTGCCCTTCGCTCTTATAACGTCGTTGGTACTGTTAGAGATATGTCCGATTTCATTACCAACCTCGACCCAGATAAAACTAAACTTACTCAGATGTTTGGCAAAACGTCTGTAGTATCCACCAAACATGAATGGCTGAGAGACTCCCTCCGTCCGGCAATGGTCAACAAGCATCCTGAAGTTATCAACTTCGATACCACTGAAACCGTGCCGAGACGTTGGATGTACAACACCGTTCAGCAGTTCATGCATGGCTACAACATTTCTGATATCACTCAGGCTATCAAAAAGTACGGTGTTCGTGATGAAGTAGCGTACCAGTTCGTTAAGGCTGGTAAGGAAATCGCAGGAGACCTTGAATACGCTATCGTAAACAACACCACTGCAACCCCGATGTCTGAAAATGTTGCTGGTACTTTCGGTGGTATCCCGTACTTCCTCGAAGACGAACTGAAAGGTGCGACCGTTGCTGCTGGTGTGTTCACTCTGAACGACCACGGCTTTGTAAACGGCGACGCCCTCATCGTTCGTGGTGGTACTGAATGTAAAGAAAACGTTGCCTACTATGTAGCAGTTAAGGACGCTAATACGTTCTACCTGTACGATAGCCCAGAAGGTGCTATGAACTCCGTTAAGTATGACGCTAATGGTCATGGCGTTTCCTCTGGTGAAGGTAAGGTTGAGGAAACCGCGATGACTTCCCTCACCTTCCAGAACTGCATTGATGCATCTAAGGACGTTGCTAAGGGCAACCTTACGTTCGACCTCCTGAATGACGCAATGCAGCTGACTTGGCAGCGTGGTGGCGACCCGTCCGTAGCAATCATGTCCGCACGTAACAAACGCGGATGCGCTGACTTCACTCAGGGTGCACTGCCGATTCGTCAGGCAGGTGACAAGAGTATTACCACCTCTCTCGAAATCATCGAGACTGACTTTGGTTCTCTTCGTCTGGAAGCCCATCGTATGTACTCTGACGATGTGGTTGACCTGCTTGACCCGCAGTATTGGAAACTTGGCTACCTTATTCCGTTCCATACTGAAGAACCGCCGAGAGTCGGTACTTACAAGGAAAAGGTAATCACTGGCGTAGCATCTATCGAATGCACCGCACCGAATGCTAACGCTCGTATTAAGAACCTGACTGGTAAGGTTAATCCGAAACCAGTTGTTGTGGAGACTATTACTCCAACCGTTGCGCCGTAACGAAGGTTCTCGTATAGAAGATTGGGGAGCCACTAGGCTCCCCTTTTTTCTTATATCAAAAGGAGATAACATGAGTAATAACATTGTAAGACAAGACGTTGATGTCGATAAACATGGTAACTGGTCACTGACTAATACTTGGGATGCAACTGATATTATGCGTTCCTGCTACGAGGATAGAAAGAAAGACCCGTATCTTGGGAAGCATAAAGGTGGGCGAAGGCTTGGGCGTATCCCCTATGAATGCTGGAACGACCCTACAGAGATCACACTCCAGTGTGCTAAAGAAGCTATGGCGTGTGGCGATCACGAGAGCTTCAATAAGTATATCAAACAGTGGCTGAAGGATAACCCAGAGTTTATGACAGTTGACCACATGTAAGGAGGAATTATGGAGTACATTCGTGCAAGAAGGTTGTCCAATGACATCCTGATGGGACTCAACGAATTGTATAATCGTAGTCACTCTGACGAAGAACTTGTGACAGCTATTAACCATGTACTAACATATGTGAATCTTGAACTTGTTCGGCTTGACTCTCCGTATGTTAAAAAGGAAGTAACCGTTAAAGCGCGTAAGCATGGCGTAGAGTTGCCAGACGATTATATCAATTTCTCTGGGTGGCTGTCTGATGAAGAGCTGTCGGAAGGTGAACGTAAGAAAATTAAGTGGCACATCCGTGGCACAAAGATTTACACCGACACCGACGACACTATGGTTTATTTTAGACACGTCCCATTGATTCACCACTTGGATGAAATCATTGAACTTCCTTATTTCTTTTATCTTCTCTTGGTTAGATTGTGCATTGGCTATATCAATGGCTCTATCTCTGACGACGACATTGCTAACGCCGTTTCTGCTGAAACCAATAGTCAAGCCAATGACTACGAAATCACAAGAGAACTTCCATTCTATTTGTAAAGGGGTGATTGAATGACAGTAAACCAACTACTGATTAAGGTACGTCAGAAACTTAACGATATGTCTAAGCTCAAGTATTCTGACGAAGAGCTTATCTATTGCCTTAATAACGCCATTGATACGGTGTCCCTTGAATGTTCGGATAGTAAAACTCCTGAATTTGTTAAAGAGTTTCAAATTGAAGCTGGGCAGACAATGGAACGTCCAAGTGATTTCATTGAGTTTGTGGGACAGTATCCTATCGCCTTTACTGAAGAAGGGGAGACGGTAAATATGGAATTGTTAGACCAAGAGTATCCATGTCCTATGATTGTTCGATATTTTGCTATGCGTCCGAAGATTAAGCTTCTTACAGATAAGGTTCCGTTCTATAGAGACTGGCAACTTAAACGCCTTATTGATGCTACTGTCCTTGAAGCAGACCCAATGCAGGGACAGCAAGTGCAACAGGGACAGGGGGCTGGTAGCTAATGGCAGATAATCCAGGGTTGCCAACAGATACTGAGAACCCATCCACTACATTTACTGGGATTACTGGTGAACAGTTTTTAACTCAGTACGCTATCAGACAGCGAATCTCGGACGCTATCGAAACTGGATATACGGATGATGAACTCCTTGCGTACATCAATGATGCCATCAATATGGCGTGGGGAGTTATGATTCAGATGGACTACGATGAGATTGCTGGATATATGACAATGACCGAACGTAAGGTTGAAATCCCAAAAGATTATTGGATGCCAACTGGTAAACCGCCAGTGCAAAGACATAATCATATGTTATACTGCTATGGCGATTTACCGTGTACGTTCAGATACTGGACAAGGCCAAAGTTTCTACGTACGCTACAAGATACATTGCCACAAGGTATGGCTTGGTTCAACCCTGCTTTATTGAATATGGTAGCGCAGATGGTAGTAACATTGGCTATGCAGAATCATGGATTTGATATGGGAGCCGAGATGGACTTCACGACCAGTATTGCCAAGCTGCTTCCGAAATGAGGTGAATAGATGGCAACAGACTTTAACAAACAGGCGGCTCGTCTAGTAGCTGCTATTCCAACAAACTCCCAAGGTGATGGTCGTAAGTTTGCTGACGCAGTTCGTAAATCCTTGAACTATATCGCAACATATGCTGGTACTGGCAATGGTTCTGGTGGTGGAGGCGGTGGTGGTGACACTACTGTTACCACTATTAGTAACCAGCTGTCAAATGTAAAGATGACGTATGAAAGGTCTGGTGACTATTATAATCTGATAGTTACATGGGAGACTGGTAACTTTAATGATGCTCGTGTTTACAAGTATGCCTTATTAAACCTTCAGCAAGCTCCACAGAAAGGCGACACATCGGTAAATTGGAATCAGGTAGGAGCGCGTATTTACCAATCGAAAGATGGTGCAAAAACCGCCACTATCCCAAATGTGTTGCCTGGCTATCGCTATAGAGTAGTTGCTATTGGTGTAACAGACGATGGCAAACGGTCGGAAGAAAACAAAGCGCCTGATGCTGTTACGTTCATTCCCGTACAGATCAGAGACACAACGCCTCCAGCATCACTGACTACTACGGCTACTGCAAATGGGTTACTGATTGAATGGACGCAGCAACCTAATGCGTTCTACACATATACAGAATTACGTGATGGGAATAATAATTTCGGCACTGATGACGGACTGTTAATCAGGTCTCGTGGTAAATCGTATATGTATGTTCCTAAAGAGCGTAACGGTACAATCTACGCAGCTAACTTTGGTATTAGCGAGAAATACTCTACGGCTCTTGATTCTACTTATTCATTTCCGCAGTTGACTACACCAGAAGCACCTGACGTGACGGTCGGCACTGACAATAATGAAGACCAATATAAAATTACAGTTACGTTCAAAGCCCCTACGTATGGGCTTGGTACTAATGTGTACATTAACGATGTGAAATTTTCGGTTGACTATACGCAACACTCGTTTACTTACTACACGACAAAAGAGCATATCGTCGTCAGCTTAACGTATTTTGATTGTATAGGGGAGTCTAACCATTCTCCATCTGCATCCGTTGACGTAAGTAATCCAAGGCATTCTGACCTCAATACATTCATTGACATTCATGGCAATAAAATAACGAGCAAGGAATTAACTACTAATGAAATTAACACCAAGTCACTGCGAAGCGATGCGATTAACGTTAGTTCTTTGACCATTGATGATACTATCACAGCTAATGCCATTGAGTCTAATCGAGTTAAGACGAATACACTGAGTGCCGATAACGGCTCTATTAGTGACTTTACCGCAGATACTATTAACGCTGTCGATGCTACGCTAGGTACTGCCGATATCAGCACATTGACTTACATGAATATGTCTCCAACAGATGGAGCTGATGGTGTGATTGCTGCAAACCGTATTATCAGTAACGGGACAATCAGCACTACCGGAGAGGTAGATGCCAATAAGATTGTATTTACAGTTAATAATAGCACTACTGAAAACCCAAGTGTAGGTAAGGAGTCATGGCTAAGTGATGGCAAAGAAGATTATGGTCTTGTTCTCAGGGGTAAGAAAACGTACTTTAACGGAGTAGGCAAAGAGAATAAAGCATGGGTTGATAACGAAACTGGTGCCGCTAACTTTAGTGGCAGCGGACACTTTGGCAACGGCGTTACTATTGACGGAGACTTAAATGTTAATGGCGCTGTGTATGGCAGCGGTGGGCTAGGTGCTCCATACGAATTAACTGGACAAACTGATCCAAACTACGTCATTACAGCTAATTTTGCAAGTCATCATGGGCATCCGTATGAGCATAGTCGTGGGGTACAATGGAACCAGTTAGACGTTGCGCCTATGTTTAGAAACGGTACGTATTCGCTCCAAGATATTATCAACACTTTAATCAAAAAGTCCGTTACATTCTCTCTTGGCCCCTCGCACAGCACTGTTACTGGTTTTGTGAATTGTAATTGCGATTGTTGAGGTGATTGCAATGAAGTATATATATTGGTCAGGGGGGCTAGACAGTACATACTTGCTGTGCAAAACCGCCAGAAGCACTACAGAACAAATACAGCCCGTATATGTTATTTTCCCTGAGACAAGCTCTCGCGGTGCGGCAGACCTAGAAATAAATGCACAGAACGATTTGCTTCCACTTATACGTGCGGAAGACGACATTACTGCTACAATCTTAAAACCCATTCAAATTAAAGAGGAAGATATTCCGCAGGATGTAGAGTTTGAAGGTGCATATGAGCGCATGTATAATGAAGATATCATCTCTAAACATTATATGTATCGTTCGCTCGGCAAACTTGCGAAACAATATCCAGGTATTATGATTGGAATAGAGGCACCACCGCCCAATACGAGAGCAAACAATATAGGTAAAACAGAGGAAGCAATTACAAGTTATGGTATCAAAATTGCTGACGATGGCACCTTAATGTTAGAAGAAAACGGGAACAAAGATATGTATACCATATTCGGTAATATGAAATTCTGTATGGTACATATCAATGCTATTGATGAACTGAAAGCGTTGCATGAGTGGGGCTATGATGATTTAATTCCGCTATGTAGAACGTGTTGTACAACATTACCGCAACAGTGTGGTGTTTGTTCAAACTGTGAAATTAAAATGCGCTATGGCGATACATTTAAAAAGTACATGCCTAAAGCATATGTCAATTATCAAGTAAAGCAATATCTGCGAACAATTAACGAGAAATACGCTACACTGTACACAATATTTGTATGGGGTAAGGGGCATTTGCAGAACGGCAGGTTTACATCGAATGCCAGTGGTCACACCGAAGACTTTTATTTATCTACGACCACTGCAAGTAAACTAGAAGAATGGTTTAATTTGCTACTTGATAACTACCCTAACTTTGACAAAGTTAATCGAGACGATTATGTGATTGAATAGAGGGAATGAATGCTACCAATTATTGACATGAATATCGTCAATGACCAGACTGGACGATATGTAAGAACACATAATGCACCTATCAAACAGGTGGAAGAAGAACTAACAAAACTCTATGGCGGATGGCGTACAGTTTTGTGCAACAGCGGGCAGGAGGCTATTGTAACTCTCCTAGACATCTTACAACCAGATGTGGTTATTGTTGACGACGAGACGTATTTTGAAACACGTGACTGGTTGCACTATAAGAATATCAATACCATTCAACTAAAGGATGCTGGTCAGTTGTCTGACCTAGAAATCGTTTTAGCTGCATCCAAAGGAACTGTGTTGGTGATTATTGATAACCCAACCACATTTGCTAAGTGGTATAATGTACAAACATTGGCGGATACAATTCATCGTTATGGTGGTATCTTAGCAGTAGACAACTCAATCGTTTCTCTCCATTACTCGAATCCAATTAAGAATGGAGCCGACGTATGTATCGAATCGTACACAAAGTACGTATGCGGTTATGGCGATGTAATGGCAGGTGGTTTATGTTTTGCCGATACTATGCAGTGGCTGGAGCAGAAACCAGTTCCACTCGCAAACCCAGGACAGGATAACTTGTCATGGGGTTATCGCCCATCGTGGTAATTGTGTATCACCAGATAAGGCATATATGGTTAGCCGTGGTCTACAGACGTTGGACTGTAGGATGATTATGCATACAGATAACGCAAGCTATATCTATGATAAACTCAAAGAAGCTGGGGGTAGATTGCTTATGGCCCGGATGTGGTGGCTTAATTACATTACCAGGAAAAACAGAAGAGTTCTGCAAGCGATTGAAACAGTTTAAGACTGTCGGAACTTTCGGGTGTACTTACTCTATTGCTGATTTCTTCAGAAGTAAGGAGCGGTATCCGCAAGGGTTCTGTGCTAGGTCTTTCTGTTGGACTTGAAAACCCACGCGTATTTATGGAAAGACGTTAAACAGGCGTTATATTTAAATAAGGAGGAATAGATGTATAAAAGTATTTTAGTATCCGTGGTCTTGGCAATTGTGCTTGGATTCATTATGGGCGACGTAACGTGGCTACAGTACCCACTTAAAGAATTGAGCACTATGTTTACCTCTTTGCTTAAAATGTGCGTTGTTCCTCTTGCGTTTGTCTCTATCGCTAAAGCAGTAGCAACCGTAAACAATGGACGAGGGTTGTCATTGCAGGCTGGTAGTTTAATGATTGGGTTAAGTATTATCGGCGTAGCGCTTGGGATTGCTCTTACGATGATTATGGGTGTACCAGTGTTTGCCGTTACTGCTACTGACGCTGTAGTTGTCAAAGCACCAACAATTCTATCATTCATCAATGGGTGTATCCCAGCAAATATTTTTCAGTCGTTTGCAACTGGTAACATGTTACAGGTGATTACACTAGCGATTATGGTTGGGTTGGTTTCTCGTACTAACGAATACAAGGATAAAGTAGTACATACGCTAGACGTTATTCAGCGAATCTTCTTGCATATTGCTAATAGTATTATGTGGGTAGCGCCTGTTGGTATCTTTGCTTTATTATATCCTGTCGTAGTCAAATTTGGGCTTGGCGTATTACAGAGTTACCTGTGGATGTTTGCTACATTGCTCGTTGGAGTTATTCTGTTTACGCTGATAGTATCTTTGCCAGTGCTTTACTTATATAAAGTAGATGGACTGAAGTTCTTAAAGACTATTTTTATTGAAGATATTGCAAACGCTATCGCTGGCGGTGCTTCTAATACCATGGGGAACCGTATGGTTCTGCTTAAAAAGAATACAGACATTCCACATGAAGTGATTGATTATCTTACTCCGATTGTTTCCGTACTGATGCGTGTCGGCTCGTGTATCTGCGTAGGTATATATGTTATGTACGCTTCGTGTATCTTCGGTGTTCCACTCGGACTGTCTGCTATTATTACCGTACTACTTCTGACTACGGTAGCCCTGATGTGTGCACCCGGTATTATCGGTGGTACATTGATGGACTGCGCAATTATCTTTGCTGCGGTTGGCATTCCACTTGAAGCCGTCACGTTCTTGTTTGCCACTGATTATATTATGGATTTAATTCGTACTGTCTTGAATATTCAAGGCGGTGAAGTTGTCACCGCATGTGTGGGGAAACGAACATGCGAACATTCATAATTCTTGGCAACGACTGTAACCTACAGTGCGTATACTGCTGACACAAGCAAATCAAGGAGAAACAAATACCACGGCACATCAGCCCAAGGTTTTGGGAATACTTTCATTCCCTTCCATCTAAATCGGTGGTAACATTCTTTGGTGGAGAACCACTGCTATACTTTGGCGCGATTAAAAGAAATCATGTCGCACCGTTCTGATTTAACCTACACAGTGATTACCAATGGTAAGTTGCTTGATGCCGCTAAAGTAGAATATTTTAATAACTACAACGTAGACGTTACAGTTTCGTGGGATGGTTCGTGTAGCAATACCACTAGGAGGTATGATGTATTAACAGACAACCCACACGTTAAAGACGTTAAAAACTTATGTATATCTTCGGTACTTACTAAATGGAATCTACCAAGCGGTATAGCAAATACAGCCAGCGCATTACTGCCGGGCAAAGAATTTAGTCTTAATGTTGACTTGCCGCTAAACTTCACGGATACCCCTATGGAATTTGAACAGATAGACACAGATAAATTATATCGAGACATGTACGATATGACAGATAGGTTTATTCACTTTAACACTACGCCGTGCGAAGAATCTTTGATAGTATCTATCCTGTCTCAGTTTCAGTATAGAAATGTACCATATGGGAACAAGTGTGGTAATGGTACACGTGTCATCAACATAGACTTAGACGGAAACTTCTATAACTGTCATAACGAAAGTGCTCCAAGCACATATACAGAAGCGTGGGATAAGACAATTGATAGACAGCGCAACATGTGTGCTAAGTGCGACCTTTTGTCTGTCTGTTCCGGTGGCTGTTCTTTAATGTCAGATATCGCAACACAAAGAAGGTGTGATATAGTTCATGCATATTATGAAGGAGTTTTTGATGTACTATTAAATAACTACGGAGGTTTGCCGTGCTAAGACATAACTGCGATAATGCAACACCACTAGTACCAGTAGTCGATATCGTTATTGCTCAGGGGGCAGACTTTGACATTCAGTTTGAACTCCTTGAGGGAGAAGAAGATACTCCTATTGATATTAGTGGTTACAAGTTTTACGCTAGTATAAAAGCGTCAGCCGAGGATACCGCGGTCATCGCGAAGATGCATCAGGTAGATGTAGACCCTAAAAAAGGTATCGTTAATTTATCACTGTCTGCGGAAGAGACTGCTTCCATTGATACTGGTGGTAATTCTTATAAAGAATGGGAAGAGCTTTATTGGGATGTCAATATGTTTGATGGACACGATGTTAAACGAATCTGCAACGGTAAGGCGTTCATTTCCCCAGGTATTTCTCAAGGAGGTAACATGTGAATCATGTAACTGTATCCAGTTCTCCTGTCAAAGTAACATTACGTTATGGACAGAAAGGGGAACGTGGTATCGGTATCTCCAGTGTAGCACTAGATGACCAAGCCCATCTTATCATCACGTATGATGACGGTAAGACACAGGACGCTGGTGCCGCACTTGGTGACGTTACTTCCATTAAAGATGGCATTGATTCTACTTATAAAAAGATTCAAGCCTCTGAAGTGAATGTAACAAAATTAGAAGCCTCCACAAAAACAAATGCGGAGAAGGCACAGCAAGCACTACGGGACACACAGAGTGCTAGCACGTCCGGTATCAATGCAATCAATACATTAGTTACCGAAAAGATGACGTACGCAACTAATACGTTCAATACTCTGCTGACACAAGCAAAAGCTAATATCGACCAGTGGGAACGTGACGCAGAAGATAAGATTCACAAAGTACGCACCTACTCTCTTGAACAAATCAAGACGGCGTATGACGATGCAATGGTTGATATTGAACGTAGTGTCAACAAAGCAGAAGCGTGGGCTGTATCTGAGAAGTCTCCAGATAGAGATACTGACTTTGATTCTCCCACTGGGCTAACACAATCTTCTCGCTCTTGGGCTTTGTATTCAAAGAGTAAAGTACAGGAAGCTATTGATACTTTAAAAGGTATCAAGGGTGACGCGACAGATGTATCCAATATGAAGAACGACGTGGCAGAACTGCTTCGTAGGGCTCAGGCTTCCGAACAGAATACTCAGGACTACATGAACGCCGCTAGTGCTTCACAGAAAGCCGCGAAAGAATCTGAGAAGACCGCAGAAGCGTACATGGAAAACGCCAAGGCTGATGCCAAGAGAGTTAGCACCGCTATCACGACTGCGACTAATATTGCTAACGACTTGACGTCTAAGTTGAATAACCTGCAGAACCCGCCAAAGGAACTGACGGGAGAAACTAAAGGTGCTTTGCACGTGTTGTATCTCGATAACTCAGAGAAGGATATTACTCTGGCTGAGATGGGTGCAGATACTTCTGTTCAGGTGTCCGATAAAGTTGCTGAGTCTCTGTCCACCGCTAAACTGTATACAGACCAGAAGATTGCTAGTCTGGTAGGCGGCGCCCCAGAAGCACTCGATACTCTGAAGGAACTGGCTGATGCTCTTGGTAATGACGCTAACGTAGCCGCTAATGTCACCAAAAAGATTGGCGAGCTCTCCAGTAACCTTACTAGCGAGATTAACACTCGTAAAGCATCTGACGATGAGATTAACGCCAACATCAAAACACAGGTTGATAAGCTACAGGCTTCCGATACGGCGTTGTCTGATAGGCTGGATACCGAAGTCCAGAATAGAGAGACTGGTGACATCGAAGGGTATACCCGTGCCACTAGTTACACTGACAATAAAGTTGTTCAGAACAACTCTACTATTATTAAGTATGTTGATAATATCACAAACAATGTCGCGACTAACGATGACATTGACTTACTGTTTGCTGAAAGGAAAATTTAATGGAAGATAAATTTGTTAAACTCCCACAAATGGCTCGTTTCCTTGAGAAGTCTAAGGAAATCTTTGTGCAGAAAGACGGTACTAAAGTTCTTTCTGATAATAACTACACCACTGCCGAGAAAACTAAGCTGGCTGGTATTGCCACGGGTGCAAACTTGTACATACTTCCGACCGCAGATTCCACCACGCTTGGTGGTGTTAAGGGTGGCGATAATGTTTCCATTAGTGAGGAAGGTGTAATGTCTGTTGACCTGTCTGCGTATCAGAAAACTGCAACCGCTGATGGCAAGTATTACACCAAGACTTCTGCTGCTACCGACCTTGCTACAAAGGTTGACAAAGTAGAGGGCAAACATCTGTCTACAGAGGACTTTACCTCCGCCGAAAAGACTAAGCTGGCTGGCGTAGCAGTTGGCGCTAATAAATATGTACTGCCAGTAGCATCCGCTACTACATCTGGTGGTATTAAGGTTGGTGCTAACTTGCAGATGGTAGATGGTGTACTCAATGCAGTGCAGGGTACTATTGATGTCACCCCGTTTGAAACTAAAGTCAACGCTGCGAATACTTATGTATCCAAGACTTCTCTGACTACTACGCTGACAGACTACGCTAAGAAATCTGACATCTCTCAGGCTGTTATCTATCGTGGTAGTGTTGATGCGTTTACCGACCTTCCTGCAACCGCACAGAATAAAACAGGCGACATGTACAATATCACTACGGCAGGTGGCACCGATGCCAACGGTTCTCCGATTAAGGCTGGCGATAACGTAGTATGGAACGGCACTGGTTGGGATAACTATGGCGGTGCATTTGTAATTGCATCTGCAACAGACGGTGATATTGATGGACTCTTTACCGCAGAAGGAGTGTGATTAAATGTCTTGGATTACGTTCGATAATCTAAAGAGATTTTGGAAAAATGTACGAACCAACCCAATCACCTTCACTGGAGAGGTAGACTTGCAGAATACTACCAGATACAAAGGCAACGAGATTGCTACTAAAGCTGACGTTGAAGCGGGAGGTAGCAATATTACAGTAGATGACGCATTGTCTGACACCAGTACCAATCCAGTGCAAAACAAAGTAATCAACAGCAAATTCAATACATGCATTGATTATACGGAATCGTATGATACCTCGACAGAAGATCGGATGGTAGACGGATGGTTCCCAATAGTAGACAGCTTTGATGGTATAAGTAAAGGCTATATTAGTACATTATATAACATATTTACATATCGCCTGGATACTAAGTATGCCGCAAAAGAGTCTCCCGCTTTCACTGGGACAGTAACAGCACCAGACATCATTGTAAGAAGTTCTTTGACTATCCCTGGAGGTAAAATATGGATAGCTTAAAGAAATACATTATACATTGGCTAGGCGGCTATACCGCCGATGAGTATCGTACCATTGAACTCCAGCGTGACCGTCTGTATGTGGAGCTAGATAAACTGAAAACGCTTGACCACGATACCGTGTTAGATATTGATGGCAAACAAATATGGGTGGAATAGGAGGAATTGATGGGTACACTTACTAAAAAACTTCACATTCTCAAGTCAGGCGGGACGGAAGAGACCTGTAACATTTATACGACCCCAGGAGAAGTGGGTGGTAGTCCTTACCTTGCTCTTGAAGTTGATGGAACAAAGGGGTACGTAAAACTGGGAAGCACTACTGACGCTAATGCAACTCACTTGAGAGTAGAAAGGAATGGTACAACTTACGCAGCACAGAAGGAAATGGTTATGCCAGGATACCTTGAAGTAAGGCCCGTTAGTGGTGGTATAAAGTTTACAGTCCCAGCTGGTGTAAACGTCGTCTATATGCATAACAGCTACGCCAGCAGGTATATCGGTGTTACCCCAGGTTCAACGCATACTCTAATGTTTGCTCTAAGGAGAGACGACCTCAGTTATATTTATACAATATACTGCAATGACCATAATTATAAAAGTTTGTTTAACTGGACACAGGACACCGCAAGCCCCCCCTGGGCTTATATAGATTGGGCGTCATCGATAAATGACCACGCAGTTGACGTTAAACATTATGATTCAACAGCGGCGGAGGTTACTGTACCTAATGGTACCTTGTAATTAAAATGTCCAGAAGAAACAGAATTTACTGTTCCAAAGTTGGAACTCAAGAATCAATCAAGAGAAAGTGACAGTATATGATTATGTGTGAGATACGCCTAAAGTTTCTTAATATATAGGGGGTTAATATGCTTACTGCTAAAGAATATCTTTATATGTCTTCAGACAATTCAAAGACTCGCGAATTGCATAATGCTGTCTGTGAATACTTGGATAGCCTTACTTTGGAAACCGCAGACCCGAAGGCAAAACATCTACTGCTTAAACTGCACGAGCTGGACTGCGGCCCGTACTTTGATAACGATATCGCTATCAAGGCGGTAGCTCATATGGAGAACGTTGACGGTACTACTGGCCCGCACTGGACGTTTGCAGAAGTGGAGGAGGAAGCGAAGAAACGTAACATTGAACATCCTGCAGATTTGTATTACGCGATTAACATGCTGTATAGCGACCTCTCTAACGTCCTAGGCAAAGACCCCGAAAAATATATTGCAGTAGCTAAAGCCCTCTATTGGGACGACCCCGACATGCCGGAGGGTAAACTGTTCAAACAATATGTAGCAACCATCTAATTCTTATATCAATAGAGAGGGTATAAGAAAGGAGTGGTAATATGTACCTTGATGGTTATGTTTATCCAAATGCTAATTATGGTTATGAGGTCATCCAGCGTGTCCCGAATGTAGACGCTGTTTCTGCTTGCCGTGTTCCACTGGACGGACGTGTATCGTATTTTGTGCTGAATGATAATAGTGCTATTTGCACTAAGTTTATTGATATGAATGGCAAGGCTGTGATTCGCAAATACGTTCTGCAGGAAACTCCATCTAACAACAAAACAATCGAGGAACGGATTGCGAACCTTGAAAGTATTGTTGCTCAGATGAAAGGAGCGAACGAAAATGTATCAACAGCAGTCAATGAACCCCCAGCAGATGTTGTACAACCAGTTCATGAATCGAGTAAAGTCTGACCCAATCGCCAAACGTGTATTCGATATGTGCCAAGGCAAGTCCCCTCAAGAGCTTGCTAGCATTGCACAGAACCTAGGCAACAGCGCTGGGATGAACAAGGAACAACTTAATCAGTTTTTATCGCAGTATGGCTTAAACCTCTAGCTAGGGTTTATATATAATTCCAACCTTTATTTATCTTGAGGAGGTATGCTTATGGAAGGTACTGGGATTACTCCTGTAATGCCTGTCAATGGCGGGTATGGAGACGGTTTTGGCTGTAATGGCGGCGGTATGTGGTTTATGTGGATGATTGCTATCTTTGCTCTTATGGGTGGCGGTGGCTTCGGTTGGGGGAACCGTGGCAGCGGTCTTACTCAGGCAGAGATGCAGGCAGGTTTTAATCATCAGGACGAGATGGGACAGATTCGTGGTGTCACTTATGGACTTTCTGATTCTACGTTTGCTCTTAATAACTCTATTCTGAACACTCGTGCTGGACTGGAAAAGACTATCATGCAGGGTACCTACGACCTTGGCAGCCAGCTCGCAGAGAATAGATTTGCACAGCAACAGTGCTGCTGCGAAACCAATCGCAATATTGATTCCGTAAAGGCAGAGAACTATCAGAATACCTGCACTATTACGAGCGCTATTCATGAAGAAGCAGAGAAGACTCGTGCTCTGATTACTGCGAATACAATGCAGGAACTTCGTGATAAGCTGGCAGAAAAGGATAGAGAATTACAGGCCGCTCAGTTTAATGTCGGGCAGTGTGCACAGACTGCCATGATTGTTAATCAGCTGAGACCATTCCCTCAGCCAGCGTATACGGTAGCTAACCCGTATGCAACTCCAACTGCTACGGCATAACACATAACCTAGGGGGCGGCAACGCCCCCTTTTTTATTTACATTAAAGGAGATAATATGGCTACTTACGTAGTTCCTGGAGAATGGCCAGGTATGGTGGAACAGGGAAACATAGACTTGAATAACAGACCTGTTGTCCCAACTCCCACGGGAGGCTTTGCCACAGTACGGTCTGCCTCGTTTGGTATGCCCGATGGGTACGAATACCTATTGCCATCTGTAACTCAGGACGGCAGGACACTTTACTGGGCACCAGATATTGTAAAGCAATACGAAAAGACGGGGCAGTTCCTCGGCAAATTCAAAGACCCATATTCTGCGGACGAATATGCTAGAGCTTTGCACGAAGCGCAGGAAAATCAATATATCAATCAGTGGAACAATACACAAAGGAGGTAGCATGTATAAGGTAGATTGTGTAACAGCGCAGAAAACGGATACGATGACTCAGGCAATCAACGATAGAATTGCTACGCTGGTTGGTTCTGGATATAGAATTATGAATGTATATCCAGTAACCATCGGTGATTCTAGGTATGTGGCTGCTATTATTAACTACGAGACGGCACCAGCGTCAGAGGCGCAGTATGTGACGATTGATGCACTGAACGGTATGCTCACAACGTATGCCAAAAAATCTGATATCCCTAGGATGCCAACGAAGCTGTCTGAATTGACGAACGATGTAGGCTACGCTAAAAAGACGGACATTCCGACTATGCCCACAGTACCGACTAAGGTATCTCAGTTGACTAACGATTCTGGTTATATTACTCGCTCTACTGCCGATAGCTTGTACGCATTGAAGTCGAGTGAAACATAAGGAGGATTATGTTTATTTGGGACGATATTTTAGCGGTACTTGCTATCGCTACGTTCGTCAGTGGGGCGTTTAATTTCATCGTCCTTAGTCCATTGAAAACGGCTATTGCACAAAATAACGACCTGCTTGAGGAACTCCGAAAGGAACTTGAACGAAGCGCTATGGACAGACGTGGCTTGGATAAACGCATTGCTAGACTTGAAGAGGCTCACTCTATCAATAAGTCGCGCCTCGACACTCTTGAAGCTCAAGTCCATAAGTTGGAGGGACGACAATGAAACTCTTCGCTGCGCTACGACAAACTGTAAAGAAAGCTATTGACATAGGTAAAACGCCGAAGAACTATCGGTGGGTAAATATAATCCTATGGGCTTATGTATATTTATTCTTAGTGTATAATGTAGCTTGGTTGTGGATGTGGTTCGCGTTAGGAAAAGTAGTGCTATCCGATTTGATTGCCTTAGGTACACTCATGTGTTCTCCTGCTGCAATGGCTGCGTTACTTATGTTCTTGAAAATTAAAACTGATAAAGATGGTAATAAAATACCAGATTTCTTGGAGGGTAAAAATGAAAGTAATCGATGTGAACGGGTGGAGGGAGAACCCCAATCTCGAGGAGGCACCAGACCCAATCAAAGGGGTAATAGTCAAGATTAGTGAAGGTACTGAAATCGATGAAGACTTCGATAGACACATAAACAACGCACTTGACCAAGGTGTACCTGTCGGCGTGTATTGCTTTACTCACGCAAAGAATAAACGTCGTGCAGAAGAAGAAGCTATGGCGCTCATTGATAAACTGGATGAATACGAAGGAGCTGACATGTCTCTTGGTATTTGGTTCGATATGGAAGAATCTAACATGCCAGATGGTACTCCGTTTGAACGAGCAGAAATTATCATGGCCTTCTTGAACGTAATCACCGAGTATACACACGACATTCCTGTTGGTGTATACTCTGGGTACTAATGGTTTTACCGACGATATTGACGTCGATGCTCTGCCAGATTATGTGCAGCTTTGGGTGGCTAACTACAGCTAGCACTAACTACTGGAATGAAGAACATCCAGAACGTCCAGCTAAGATGTGGCAGTATTCAGAGACGTATCCAATCGGCGATGATTGTTACGATATAGAGGAATGGTATGACTAATGAAATTAAACGTATTATTACTGTCATCTTGTTTGCTGCTATCTGTTTCCTCAGTGGCTTCTGCTGCGGATATTACTATCAGTCAGGAAGATTGGACAGACTTCAAGCAAGACTTGACGCAGCTGAGGAGCAACAACAAGAAACAGCTAGTAACATTGGAAAAGCAGAAGCAGGAGTTGACAACGCTAAAGAAACAACTGGACGAATCGAGAGTAGCGTTGACGAAAGCAGAAGAATCGAACAATCAACTTCAGAAATCCTTGACCGAATCGAAGAAAGAATTGAAAAGGTTGAAGCCGAAAACAGTAAACGCTAGTCTCGGCTTGGTGTACTTGGATGATAAAGTCAAGCCAGCTATTGACATTGAATACCACGATGTCAGTGTTGTTGGCAATAAAGACTTCATTGGATTGTTTTACAAATTACTGTAGGTGATATATGGCATATCAAGTACGTAAACATGAAGCTAAACAGCAACTTGAGTTTAGCGATAATACGGGTGGCATTAACATCTCAAGAGAGCCAGATAAAATCGCCGATAATGAATGTGTTGATGCCACTAATTTCCAGTTCAATTTCTACACGGGTAAGTTGTGTACTAGACCAGCGTTAGGCGAACCAGTTGCTACTGAACCAGACCCAATCACAAAGCTCTGGTACGACAATTCTACCAAAATGATTTACTACTTTACTGGAAGAACAGGACAAAAGAAGATGATGAAATCTTTGTCTGGTGCTGGCGTCATCTCTGATATTGGACAGTTATCTGGTACTTCCGATAGACCGAACTGCCTAAACTTCGGCGGCAATATTTTTGTTGCCAGCGGAAGAAAGCTACAGGCGTATTTAGTAACTCCACCAACTTGGCTAGCATCTCAAAGAAACAAGTTCGTAACCCTTGACGGCTCATCTATCTCTAGTGGTTCACTGAATAATAGTCCTAATGTAGACATGCTTTATTATAAATCTGGTAGGCTTGTTTGTGCTGCCTCTGGTGATGATACTATCTACTATTCAGCAGTAGGCGATGCGTTAAGCGAAAAGGCTATCGGGATTAAGTACGATGACCCAGATGACGAATCTTCTGCTAAGTATATCAGTAATGTTGGTGCCGATGACGCAGGTAAATTCTTGGCTATCATCCCGATGTCTACGGATATCGTGGTATTCAAAACATCTGGTAACGTGTACACTATTTCTGGCGAAGCTCCGAACTGGTACATCTCTCTGGTTGGTATTAACTCTGACGCCATTAGTCAGGATGGAATCATGTCTTTTGCTAACGACATTGCTTTTGTTTCTACGCAGGGTCTTAGAAAGCTAACGAACTCTGCTACCTATGGTAACTATAGCACTGAAGAGTTCGGGCAGAAATGCAATCCTGAAATCATGGATGGCGTATCTACTCCATGGGTTGCAGACCTTCGCGATAGAAGACAAATGGTAATCGCTAAGAATTATCACAGTAGCCTGTTCGTGTTCCACTACGACAAAGGTGCTTTCACCAAGTGGTCTTTTGGTACAGACACGATTATTCACGACATGGTAGAAACGCAGAACGGTGTACTTGTTGCGTGGGAACGAAACGGGAGTGGATATCTTAGCTACTTTAATGATGAGCTTAGTAATGATTATGGCGGCGTAGAAATCGAACAGAAGTACACAAGCAGAAAGTTACACGATTATGATAACCTGTGTTCTTTTGTAAATAATATTAAAGTCAGTAGACCAACGAATGATATGAAAGATGTGTATTTTACATGTAATGGTAATGTTGTTTGCACAACGAACGACTCCGAACCGCACCATATTCGTACACAGATTAGAGCAGAAACATTACAATATGAGGTTTCTACTAAAGCTAGAATTGATTTGGAACATTTATCAGCAACCGTGATTACAAGTACAGATGGAAGTGGGGCTAGAAACAATGGAAACACAGGACAGTGGACTTCTCTCGCTGACGCAATTAACTCCCGTTGATTTTGACAAGAAGAAACTACCAGCTAAAATTAAACGGTATGAAGAAAAGACTGGAGAAACATTAAGCGAAGAGTGTAAGAAGTTTAAGTACGTTAAGTTTTGGGATGACGGTAGTTTCTTCCTGTTTAATATTTACGATAAGTATTTGCAGATTGGGCCATCTAATTGTAAGTGGCAAGCAATTTGGGAATACGTTTGTACTATCTGTCGTATATTAAATATCAAAACGTGCTATACATTTACAAATAGGAACTACAAAGCGTATACACGATTAACACATAGCAAGTTTATTTCTATGCAAGACGGATACGCTATTATCAGAAAGGACGTGAACTAATGGGTGGTGGACACTCTAGCTCTTCTTCCTCTCAGGAAGTAAAACAAAGAGAACTATCGCAGGAAGAAAAGAATCTTATTGCAGCCCAGACTAGGTATATGCAAAGTATTCAACCGGCTGTTGATAAACTTATCAACAAATCTAATAGTTCGATCGGTAACGTATATCAGCCAGACTGGAATAAAGCTCACAATGAAATGTCGAACGCTTTGAATAATGCTAGTAGCCAGATTCAGGGGTTAAATAGATACACCAGCCAGTTAGACCAGATTAGTAATGGTCAATTACCGCAACAGTATTTGCAGAACATGCAGACGGTGTACAATAACATGTACAAAACCAGCATGGGTGCAGGACTTAATGACCTTGCTAGTCGTGGTGTAATTAATTCTTCCGCACTGAATAACGCTACTAATCAGATTCAGAAGAACCTGTCTAACCAGATGGCACAGGATTATGCGAATAATCTTAATCAAGCTGCTAATCTTACCAACAACACGCTTGGTCAGAACCTTAATCTTATCAACTCGCAGGTTCAGAACGCTAACGATAAGTACAATCTTAACTCCTCTACTCAGGCGAATAGTATGTACTTACCTGCACAGTGGCTTGCTCTTGCTAGTGGCGTGAATACTTCTGGCAATAATACGCTTAACTCCGTTGGTAACGTATACAATAACGCATCGTATATTGCAACTAACACAAACACTCGGTCTAAAAGTGGGTTATTCTAAGAGAGGTGATATATAAATGATTGTTGCTCCTGTTACTCACAACTGGGAAGTATCTCACGGGCCGCTGGGTGGACTTGGTGGGCTACTCTCTGGTAGTGGAGACGGTTTCCTCACGCAGGTCATTAATGCCCTTAATGCAGCCAATGGTGGTGATGGAAAGAGTGGACTGATTGGTCTGTTCACACAGGGAAGACATAACCGCGATGACGCTAAGATTCGCTACGATACCAATGTTACTGCTGGACTTAAACAGGCAAACGACATCATCAATGGTGTTGGACAGTACCGTAACGATGATGGTACATACGATGTTGATAAACTGAAAGCTGACCCACGTGTTATGGGACTGCTTGCTGACTATGGTATTACAAACGTTGACAATAATAGACTTGCAGATATTATGACTAACTCGAACTCTTGGAAAGATAGATTCGGTGAGCACGCTAACATGGGATATGCGCAACAGCATACACTGAAGGAATATAACGAAAACCCGTATGAGGGCTATAATCCAAATAAGTTTTACCAGAACCCAAACCAGAGCACGTTATCTACTCCGACTATTGGCGACCCTGCCCCAGGACTGTTCCCTACTGTTGGCGACTACCCCATGACTAACCCGTTCACTGGTCAGCCACTTACTAACAACGTTGCGACACCAGATGCAGGTCAGTTGATGCAGAGTGCTACGCAGGTAGACCAGACCAACCTTCCGACTAGAGATAGTACGCTGAGTAAAGCGTCTCAGGAAGAAGGGCAGAAAGCTACGCAGGAAGCTGTAAACAAGGGGATGGAGGCCGCTAATAAAGGACCAGGACTCCTTGGTTCTATGCTTAAAGGTGCTGTCGTAGGTCTTGCTACAGGTGGCTCTGGTTGGGCTGGTGCTTTGAATGGCGCTAAGAACTATGGTCTCAGCCAGCTTGGTGGACTTGGACAGTTGTACGGGGCATATCAGGGTATTAAAGACGCTACGAAAGGAAACGGTACTCCAGACACCCAGATGATGGTACAGAATCCGATAGACAACTGGCAGAACTATTCCTTGACACAGCCTATGGGATATCGTGTCGGTGATTACACTAGGTCTTTCGCTCGTAACAATGGGTATGGAGGATTGTTCTAATGGCTACACCAGCATATTTTGATGAAGGACAACAGTACAACGTCGACGCTTTTCTCCAAGCTATTGCACAAAGAGAAAGTGGCGGCGAAGAAGACCCGTACAATGTTGTAGCTGATTCTGGTGCTCGTGGTAAGTATCAGTTTATGCCAGCAACATACGAAGACCTCGGGCAAAGATATGGTCTTGATGCAAACGACTGGTCTCCATCTGGGCAAGATGCAATGGCTCGTGCGTGGGCTACAGACTTATTGCAAAAATATGGCCCACGAGGAGCAGCTCAGGCGTGGCTTGGTGGTGAAGGTAACGTTGGCAATGATGATTTTACAGATGGTAATGGAACATCTATTAACAAATATGCAGATGATGTAACGCGTATGATGGGTGCTACTCCAGGCTCTATCTCCAATAGCGGCTCTCCGTATCAGACAAACCTTATCGGTGCTTACTTAAAAGCTGGTGGTAAACTTAATGACCCGAACGAACCCCTACCGATGGACTTTATCAATAAGATGGTACGACAGCCGACCATCAACCCAGAGCGTAGAATCCTCAACGATTATTTAGATAGACAGGCTCCAGAAATTACGGCAGCAGCGATGGGTGCTCATAACCGTAATCAAAATTTCTTTAACCTGATTAACAAAATGTCTGCTGACGCTACTCGTACTGGTGCCACCATCGATAACAAGAACATGCAGAAAACAATGGCCGCGCAGTTCGCCGACCAGATTGCAAAGAGTAACAACACAGCTAATATCGCTATCCTTGCTAAGCTTGGCGCAGCTCTTACTGGCGTACAGTTTGACCCGAACAGTAAGAAACTTGCAGACCTTGGCGCAATGGTTGGACAGCAGATGACACTCAACAATAATGCGTACAAAGCGGCACAGGAACAAGCAAACAAGGATAGAGAGTTTGAGTTGCAAAAAGCGAAACTCGCAGCTATTATCAACGGCGGTTCTTATAGTAAAGGACGAGGTAGCACCGCTTCCGCTTCTAATGGCAGCGGCTCTCCTCTTGGATACGTAGTAGAAGATGAGGATAGTATCAAGAATAATGTTGATAAATTGGTAAATAGTCCAGAGTTTAAACAAGCTCAGAATATTATCTGGGATCCAAGTTCTACTACTGAAGCTCGTAATCTTGCTACGCAAACTGCACTAAAGAGGATAGCGGACTACGCTATGAATATGGAACAGATTGGCAAAAGAGGTACAGCTAACGAGCTGATTGACAACATCGCCGCGTCAATTATTACTCAGTCTCAAGAGATGTCGCATCCAGCTGGCACAAACCCAGCAGACCAAGACGCACAGAATAGTGTAAACCAAGGGTTACTTGATACATATCTTAACACGATCGTCGGTACTACTGCGGATGGAAAACCTGTGACATTGGGGGATGTACAAAGTTCTGTAAACGCGACAGAGAACATGGTATCGCAAGGACAAATTGTCAATAAATTCTTTTAATATATGAAGGAGGTTACATGGCAGTAAGGTTTAATAACTATCAGCCAGGGGCACAGCTCGCTGCTGCGTTAGACCAGGCAGACAGACAATACCAAGATAAGCTGGCTCTTGGTTGGGTTCCGTCTGAACGTGACGCTGACCAGAATATTTTTGGCAGCTTTTGGGACAGCTTTACAAGCTCCGCCGAGTCTACACTTGGTGGGGCTTTAACTGCTGCTGGGGTAGTATCAGATAGTCCGTGGTTAGCGGGTGTCGGTGGCGACCTGACAAGACAGGCGGCAAGATACTCCGACTGGGCTAATGACTATGATAACAACCCAGACAAGTCTCGTTGGTCTCTTGGGTACTTCCTTGACCCACACGGTCTTTACAGTGACGCTGGCACTATGCTTGGTTCGTCTGCTCCTGGTATGTTGGCGGGTGCCGCATTAGCCGCTGGAGGTGGCGCTGTTCTTCCTGCTCTTGCTGTCTTAGGTAGTGCTGGTCTTGAGGTCGGTGCTAACTTCGGACAGAGTTACATGGATGCGAAGAGAGACAACATCGAAGAGCAGATTAAAGCTGGTCAGAGACCAACTGGCACTGTATACGACCGCGCCATTGACAAAGAAGCGTGGGATAGCTTTACTGGCGACCCATACAAGAACGCAGAACTTATTGGTTCTTCCTTCATGGACACTGCGCTTGATGTAGCTACTGGTGCTACTGGTGGTCTATTCTCTCTCGCTGGCAAAGGTCTCGCAAAAGCTGGTATTGCTGACGCTCTTGCGTCTAATGGTGGCAAGGTAGCTGGTGCGGTACTGGGCGATGCTGCGCGTGCAGACACCCTGCTTGGACGAGCTGCATACGGCCTGTCTACAGCCAGCAAGCCAATCGACTTCATTGGTAATAGAGTTGCAAACGCATTTGGTGAAGGCTTTCAGGAAGCATGGCAGCAGCGTGTACAGGATGCCATGGCTAATAAGTTTGATGACAACCGTGCTGACGCTGGTAGTTTCTTCCGCGATATCGCAAATGGTGATTGGAACAACTTCACTGACGACGAAATAAATTCGTTCAACTCTGCATTCTTGCCGACACTTGTATCTGGTGTTGGTGTAGCTGGTGCACGTAATGTAGGACGTTACCTGTATAACAACATTGATTCTCTCGGCCCGACGGTAGAAGCTAAACGAGACTACAACGACCTGATGCAGACGACGGGTATTGCTAACGCTCTTGCAGATAGCACAGACCTGTCTGACTATATTGGACACGTGTATACAAACGAACCGACTGACACTGAGCCAGTCGGTTATGCAGATAATAAAGCCCCTGTCGGATTGCCGCAGACAAATGAAGCGCCAGTTTCCTATAACCAGACGGAGCAGGAATTTCCTACGAAACCACTCACTGAGCCGATACCGTCTATTGGCGAGGCTGTACCAACAGGGGAGGGACAGCCCACTGGACAAAACGATGCACTGTCTAAAGTTGTTGACTCTACTAGGGATAGAATGGCAGATTTGCCAGACATTCTTACTAGAGCGTACAACAATGCTGACATTGATGCAATCAATAAGAATATTCCAGAGGGAGATACAAAGCTCTCTCCTGAATTGTTAAACAAAGCAGTACAGGGTGACACCAATGCTGCTTACTATATCCTGTCTAACCTTGATAGAAAAAATGTAGTACAGGCTATCAGGGAACGTAATAACGAAAGAAAAGCTCAGGCTAAACAGGTAAAGCAGGAATTGGATGCGACAAAAGATGACATCAAGAATGTCATTAAGGGTGTAGGTAAGAAAGATGCTGACACAGAAACTATTCAGAAAGCACAGGACATTATTCACTCTTTGGCTCCGAACGGTAAGGCTGAAGAGCTGGCAGATAAAACCAAGAGCAGATTCCTGAAAGTTAATCAGCCGCTTCTTGATAGAGCAAACAAAGGCGACACTAAAGCTATTCGCGATGTACTTAGAGCCGTTGATCCGAACGCATACATAATGGCGAAGAATAAGCAGGAGCAGGAACCCGTTGAGGATGTTGCCGATGTACCAGTAGAACAGCCAGTCGTAGAGGGAACTCAGCAGACGGTACAGAAACCGCAGGAGCAGGTACAACAAGAGCAGAAGACACCAGCCGAACAGACATCTGTCGTTGCAGAACAGGAAGCCGTTTCACAGAGAGAAGCGGAACAGCCACAGACGCCTGTGTATACGGAGGAATCTCCGCTTGGTGGTTTGGCAAGACCACAGGGAACACAGGTAGTATCGACACAGACAGCGCAGAATACTCAAAATGCTGCAAATCCAGGTTATTCAACGACGAAAATGGAGGAGCCACAGGAAGTAGGTAAAACTACCCAGCCAGTAACAGAGAGCGTAGATACTAACGAAAATTCTAAAGCTAATGTTATCGCTAACATTAACGAACCAAACGGATTAAGCCGCGCTCGTAAGATTATCGGGCAGCTCAACAAAGCTGGCTATGTGCATATACCAGAACAGGCTTGGGGACTTTTTAAAAGAGCAGATGAAGATACCGCAAAGTCCGTCGCTGTGAATATTTTGAAGAAGGTCTCTGATGACGATTACAATAGGGTCGTAAATAATAGCGCAGAAAATGAGAGCAAGAATGCTGCTAGCGTTACTGACAACAAGGGTGTAACTGTCACCCCGAAACAGGAGGATGTAAGTACACCAGTTACGAATATTTCAACAGGAGGGAAGAATGAAGATGTTAAAACATCCGAAAGCACCGAAGGTAGTACAAACAACCAGACAGAAGCCAGGACAGAAACTGGGGGGAACGCACATCAGCAGGGGCGGCTCAACGACAATGGGACGAGCAGTAAAACCGAAGGTTCCGAAACCAGTTCAGAACAAACTGTCTCGAAGGAAGTAACACCCGCCAAGAAAAAAGAAGAACCTAGACCTCGTAAGCTTCAGTCGAAAGAAAAGAAAACAAAAGAAGAAGAGGAAAGCCCGCTGTTCCATGAGGATGGTGGTAATGAGGATGAGGATACACAGAACGAGATTGTTAATTATGATGATGATATTGAGTCTGGTCTTGAGGAGCTACATACATCTATGGCTGCTCTTTCTAAAATGCTTCTGAATCATAACAAGGAAGAAGCACAGGCTGTAGAGACAGATAACAATAACAATGGAACCCTCACGCACCACTTCATCAGTCAGGAATCTAAGGACGAAAAGGCTAACAAGAAGTTCAATAAATACCGCAATGGTAAACTTAAACGCGATATGCAGAGCTTCGTAAGTAAGTATTACGCCACCATGAACAAGATGTCTTTTGCTAACCTTATTAGCATGTTACCAGACGCAAGAACGTACATTAGCTATCTCGGTGGTGCTCATAAATTTGCTACCAAAGAAGAAGAGTTCCGTGCTAAGATGCATTACACTGCACTCTTTGGTTCCCTTGCGTCCTTTGGTATTAACGTACTGCGTAACCGTATGTCTGTAGTTACTGGCGCTAATCGCAATGGTATTGTTGACTTCGACAATCCAGAATCGTTTGCACAGGGTTATGCCGACTTGCTTGATATTATCCCAGGTGCTATCCATACAGCCATTGCCACATATGACGGTGTTCGTAAGAGTATGGAAAGCAGCGCTGAGCAGGGCAAAGCGCTAGAACGTTGCCAGCCTCAACACTTGGTTCTACTATGTTCTTGAACATAACTACCAGCAGTACATTAGACACCGTGCCGATAGCGGTCTTATCCTACCAAAGTTTGATTCTAAACAGCTGTACTCTGTGGTTGGTGACTTACTCCCTGGTGCTAACGCAAAGACGAGAGAAGAAAGACGTGCGGCATTGGATGCTATCCAGTGGATGGGATTGCTCCATACACCAAAGGAACTTCATGAATACGGTATCAATACACTTGATGACGTACTGTCTTGGCTGTTACCAGACAATCGTGCACCACAGCTTGGAATAAAGACTACTGGCCGTATGGAACTTGTACTTGCTATCAACAATGCAATGGTTCATGGTCCGTACGCAGATAAACTTAGAGAGTTGTTACCAGAGGCTGAAAAGACTGGTGACTATATCGGTGAGTATGGTCGTACATTCATGGAAGCATTTAAGACTGCATTCCTTTCTGTTGTCAATACACCAGAAGGTAGAGCTGCGCTTGATACTTACCAGACAATGCAACATCTTGATAGTGCAGAACAGAAGATTATCCTTGACGCAGTAAGCAAAGTATCTCCAGAGATTAAAGAGAAAGCAAACGAATACGGTAAGACATTTATTACGAAGATGGCGTTTGAATCCCAGAAGGATATTACTGGTCATACTATTCGATTAAGAGTATATTGAGGTTGATGAATACATTAAAGCCACGGATGAGCAAACTCGAAGATATGATTCGCAACAACACCTCCTTGACCAAAGAAGGTAAAGCAGTTGCAATATCTAAAGCTAACATCTTACTTCAGGCTCTTGAGTTAGCAGAAGTCGCTAAGGACAAACACATTAAACCGAACGACAGATGCAGAAAAAGAAAAAGCAGAGAAAGAGCGTGCCGCAAAACTCAAGTATAGACAGGAACAGAAAGCCAAGAAAGATGTGCTCGAAGGTGATGACGAGAATGACTTTGGCGACCATAGTCGTGATATGACTGGTGGTGGACTTACTGAGCAGCGTAAGACTGCCGCATCGATTGTCTACGACTTCGGCAACAATATTAACCTTCAGAATGAAAGAAGTGTTGACTACTCCCAAGCAGCAGTAGCCGCTCGTTATCTGTCTATCATTTCGTTTGAGCTTCAGTTATGTAACGAATTAAATAATAGTTACGATAAGCAGCTACTAAGACAGAAGAATCAGGATGGAGCATTCATCTCCTCTACAGAGAAAGCAAACCTTATGATTGCATTCATCACTAAGACCGTACTGGATAACTATGGTGATGTAGCAGAATCTGAGTTTGCTCAGCATAAGAAAGACTCTGACGCTGATGAAGTTCGTGCATATGCTCAATCTCTAATTCAGAAGATTAACCGTATCTTCCCGACAGCGAAGACAAAATTAGCAGGGCAGGAGTTCTGGGACGTTAATATGAAAAACTTTAACGCTAGCCTTAATAAGATTTGTCAGGAAGTTCAGAGTAATCCTATAGGTAAGAAACTCTTCGGGTTAAGCTACAGTAAGAACATCATCAGTAAGATGCGTGTGGAAGGTCAGGAAGTTAATAAGCTCGTTACTAGACGTACTTCTAAATTCCCATGGCTCAACACTAAGACTACTACCGAGATGATGCCAGCAGAAATCTTTGATAAGAGTAAATTTGTTGCTCAGTTTATTAACGACAACAAGTTTAATTTTGACGAGATTAGCATTAGTGATATGCTACCTATCGTAAGCAGAGATAATAAACGTAAACAGGTAGACACAGAGACCTTCGCTCACAATATGAAAGCATTAGGTTACGATGAGCACGTAGCGGAAGGGTTGAATCAGTTCACAGATAAATGGATTAACAACCTCTGGGAAAAGTGCAGTGAGGAACTTCTGGCAAAACTCAAGAAAGGTAAAGTAACTCAAGAGAAGTATGACGCCGCGAAGCATGAGTTCACTAACAGATGGGGCAATGCCATTAACAAAGCTAGACGAAATGTACTGGCGGCTGCTATGGCAGGTACTGGTCGCTCCTATCCGACTGATAGTGATGCCGCACTTAGACTTGGCTTCGCTCTTGACCGTAAGGTTACTAAAGTTGACGCGGTGCTGTTCTCAAAAGCACTTGAAGCTAAGATTAAGTCCATCGCTAACAAGATGGCAACGGAGCATAACGTGTATACGGAAAGAGCTGTACAGGAACATAGGTCTACAAGAATCAACCCGTTAATCTACAAGTACATCAACGGGGAGAAGAGAGGTAAGATTGCAGCTGAACTCAAGGATAAACGTGTTGTGTCCTATGATGGTCGTCGATATGTACTCACACCAGAGCAATATAAACAGTTCAAGGAAGACGCTGGTAAACTTGACCAGTTCTGTCAGCCAGAGAACATGGTATCTATTGCTCCACGTGAAGCAACGACTGTTGACGCACTGGCAGACCCGAACGTTATGAACTCTAGGCGTACAGACCCATATGCTATCAAGCAGGGTTCTGATGTCAACAATCCAACATACTCCACCAACACAGGTGAGAATGGTGTAACTTACTTGGTTTCTTCTGGTACTGTAGTTGGTGCTATCGACACGCTGGCTGATGACTACTTTAAAAAGGACGCTTCTGGTATCCCTAATAACGTCATCGTAAAAGCACTGATGGTTCTTGACACTGGGCTTCCGAAAGAAGTTATCATGAACAATGGTATTGAGGAGTACATCAAACAGGTAGCCAGAAGAAGAAAGAAGAAACAGGCAACTATCCGTAAACAGATAATGGATAGGATTGAAGCTGCTGTTAATAAGTTCATGACGCAGGAACAGTTGGAGATTGCGGCGCGGAGCAGAAACGAAGTTCAGAAGAAACTGAAAGACAAAGGTTTGAAGGAGGGCCCGAGTGCTTTACGTGATACCATCAACAAGATTTCGTTAGGCGTTAAAAACCAGAAGGGTAAATTTGTATATGTACGTAATGCTCCGAAGTTAAACTACAGCGATAAGCAGATTGAAGAGAGTAAATATATAAACTCTTGGGCATATAACGACCTCAGAAAAGCAATCTTTGGTGCCATCGGTTTGATGGACTTCCAAGAAGATGGATACAAGGTAAAACCTCTGACGATTACAGATAGCTCTCCGATTAAGAAGGTTAAAGCTGGCGGCATTGATATTCACAACACTGGTTCTACGAAGTGGGCAATGAAGGACAAAGTGAATATCACAGAAAATCCTATCGCTAACCTGTTACAGTTCTTAGGTTCTATCGACAAGAAAGACTTAAAAGAAGAGTACGGTAAAGGCATCCCGTTTACTATTGACGACCTCATGGAAGACCCACACTACAACTACTTGATGATGGCGCATAACGATAAGTTAATGGGCAGTGATGGTTTAATTACCTCGCTGCACACGTTTAGCTATAGACTTGCACAGAAAGACACGCTGACGTATAATGATATTGCTAACCTGTGTTCGTTGATAACCATTGCATCGCAGAGACTGAATGGGTTCGACAAGATTCGTACTCTTGCTGACCAGTTAAATCGTGCGCTCTACGGTGTACATACGGCACCAGAAGTATTCGAGTCTGTTCAGACTAACAATAGAGTAGCATTTAGAATGCGCTATCATTCTCAGAACTATGTCGGAACACAGCTGCATAAGTTACAGCCGCGTAGCATAGAAGAACTCGCAAACTTACAGTCTCAGAATCTGGAGATATCACCAGGAACCAAGTTTAAGATTAGCAAAGAGAACAAAGCGTTCTTAGGTACTGAGTTTGCAACACCGCTGAAAGGTGAACCAGACAACGTGTTTGCTCATCAGCTGTTTGTCAATGTTGCAAGTAAGGTACTTGGTGTAATCCCATATATTAGCAATAAATTATCTGATAACAGTGGGTACACCGACTCCACTGGTAGATTGATGTCTCTTCGCCCAGCGCTCTACTGTGTACCACGAACTGATGCACGCATTCACCGACCAAGCGGTAGCAGTGGATGTAGCAGAAGGTAGGTATAAACTGGCAACGAAGTCTGATACCTATAGAGATTATGATAGCTTCGGTGGTCTCCGTGTAAGTGAGGACGTTCCAGATGTCCCTAGCAAAGAACGTGGCGTTGCTGAGAAAGTTATTCGTGATGCAATTAGCAATGAACTTACTTCTGCTTTTGAAACTTTGAACAAGAGTGATAGTCTGTTAGCAAGACAGATACTGGCAATAACAGACCTCGTAGATGTATCCAAACTCATCCCGACCACAGCAAAGATTTGGGCACAGTCCAACTTGGTAGGCTATGATGAAACGAAGACAGGTAGAGATAGATACATCCTCAAGCTTGGTGCTAAATCCCTTGGTCTGTTCTACGATAGCTCCGATAAGGGAGACTACGAAGCATTGGTCATGAACATGATACTTCCTAGCATTATCTTTGGTGCTAAGGTTATTGACCATAAACTTCCGTTACTCTTCCAAATTAAACAGCTCGTCACAGAAACGTACAGCCATCTGGATACCGTGCCAGAAGAGCTAACTAACGGCGGTAATATCGCGGAGAGTGAGACATCTAACTTCATGGCTTCTTGGTTGTATGAATCTACTGACCTTCTCCACGCATTACAGAGTAGAGACCCAGCGTTCAAAATTAGAAACAGAGACAAAGCTAGAATGAGAAACGAACTGTTCAATGCGGCACGAGGTTCTATCCAAGAGCTTACTGCTATGGATAATACAACCATTACTCATCACATGATTGGACAAAAGAACCAGCACGCTACAGTTGAAACAGAAAAAGAAAATTAAACAAAAAAAGAACGTTGGTACTGGCAAAGGAGCTATCACCACTGTACGCGATGTATCTCAGGATGCTGGCTCTCCGCATGGTTGGTTTATGCAGTTACTGTATGCTATCGCGAAACAAACGCAAATAAGACATTTGCTCAGACATCGCCAAGTAAACTTAACCACGCTAAGGATATCAAGCTCGCATGGAAACCAGGCATGCGATGGTTAGAAGACCTTGTCAAAAAGCCAGACGCTGACCGTCTCTTTGATGAATCACAGAGAGCTATCGCTTGGCAGCAGGGACTTAACGCAAAGAGTGACGCTTACATTAAACAGTTGAAGCAGCTCCTTACGATTGATGGAGACAAACTTCAGACTAAAGCACTGAGACAATATTTCGATACTGAAATCAATGTCAACAGTGATAGAGGTAGAGACCTTGTTGAACTGTTTGACCTTCCGTATGAGGCTGGGAAAGATGAGAGATGTAAGAATCGTTCTGCTTCTGGTAAGAACGCTATGCTTAAAGTATACGCCGATGACGTATTCTTTGTCCTCCATAGTCAGCCAGATAAAGCTACGGCAATGGCTACAATGAATGACAAGATTGACAAAATGAAAGCATACTACAAAGAGAAGGGCAGGAATTTCTACAAGAACCAAGCATTCTGGTATAGAGAAGATACTGGTACGCTGGTATTCTACGCATGTCCAGATACACGCATGAAGGATGGTAAGTTCAAGAACCTGTTCATCGCACATCCATCGAGCGAAGATGGCACTGGTGCAGAAGGTCAGGCTAACATGAGAGTTAGATTACAGAAGCAGGTATTAAAAGAATGCGAACGCTTCAGACGCAAAGCCATGAAAGACGCTGGCTATGCTCAGCCTATCATTGATAGATTTATCGCAAGCCAAGCATTGTACCGTGCATTATTGATGAACGCCTATTCGAGAGAACAAAAAAGAGCTATGCAGAATGATGATATCATCAATCGTACAAAGACTGGGTTCTTGCACGCATACGCACCAAGATACTACTCCAGATACATTCTTCAGAAAGAAGTATGGAATGAGGTTGACGAAAAGCAGGTTAATCCAAAATCTGTCAAGGCAGGGTTCATCGTTCCAAAAGACGGCAAGTATTATCACGTTATTACCTATAGTATCGGCTCCTTTGAAAGCAAAAGCGATAGAGCTAAGTATAGAAATGAACATCCTATCGGAAAGAATGAACAGTACGTAGAAAAGACGCGCGACGAATGGTTGCAAGAACAAGGCGGTGGTCGTACAGATATCGTTGGTAATGTTGATACTTCTATCGGAACTCTCACGAATAAGGATGTAGAGAGAGGGAAACAACACGCAACCGAAGACATTGCAGGTAGACTCGCACAGTTCATCAACAAGAAGTTCAACGACAGTGAAGAATGGCAAGGAGAAGATAGTATCGAAAAAGTTGTTGATGCCCTGCGCAATATGAACGAGGAAGACGAAGAAGAGTTCGGTAAATATAAACCGCGTTTGATTCAAACAGCTAAAATGATTCGCGTCAGTAAAGATAAAGCCAAGACATTTAGACAAGTCAGTGGAGCTTTGAAAGCGAATGGTGCGCAATACTTAGCAGCCAACTACGCGCGTGAGCGTGTATCCAATAGCGGACTATATTCTCATGACGTTATCGGTTCACTGAAACATTACTTGCATACCGTGAACAGTGTTGAGGCACTGACTCCGTTTTATAGAGATATGACGCAGACTATCTATAAATACACAGGAAAAAACTATGATAGAACTAAGAGAGACTCCTACTATTCGTCATATAATATTATGTGCGAACTCGTAGATAATATGAACGGTAGGGATAAACCAGTGGACGGATTCATAGAGAAGACTCAGTGTCATGGTGGTTGACGCTATCTATGCGGTTCCTGGTATGCGTAATATCTTGAACGTCATGTGGTGTATACCTCCCAGACATGTGGCTCCCTGCACTGCTCCACAACAGTATCGCCGTCAACGTCTACTTAAAACTAGGTATGTTCAATGTAAGTACAGCACTCGCACAGTTATGCTACAGTTAGCTAATGTGTATGCACTCGGGGGAGGAGAGGCATTTTCTTATGCTATGAAGAAAATGCCAGGTATCTTAGCCAAGGCACATAAGCCGTCCGACATTTTGAAGAACGAGTTTGATGTAAGCGCATACGGTAAAGAGATTCAACAGGTAATGGCTGACCTGTATCTTACTAAACAAGGTAAAAGCCTGTTCGAGCAAGAAGGGGAGAATGCATTCCAAGAGGCGCTGAAACGGGGAGATAAATCTGCTATTGAATTACAGGCATTCGATGAGATGTACGGAACACTAACAGGTAAAGACAGTGAGATAGCAATCAATGATATGGCTGCTCAGTTAGGTAACGCTGGTAGTGCGTACGAGGGGGATAGTGTTATCGACCTCTTACCAAAGACTGGCAAGAATATTCTTAACTTAGGCATGGGCGGGTTCAGAGGCGCAGACCTCTCGTGTAGATTGTTTGCGGCACTGGTAGCACAACATCTCATTGACACAAGCCCTAAGTACAAGAAGTTCCGTGAAAGCAAAGCGGAGCTTGGTGAAGAAGAATACAATATGCAGCGTATGCTTATGATTAGAGACTTCGTATATCGCACGAACTTTAACTTTAACAGAGCGACAGACCCACTGCTCTTGGCTAAAGGCGGACAGCTTGCTAAGTGTGTATTCCAGTTTGCATCTTACGGGTTCCAGACTTTTGACTTCATGAATTGGATGCTCAAGAATAAGAAGAGTACAGAGCTCAAGAGATTCCTTGGAACAATGATGTTGTTCTCTGGTGTTATCTCTGGTATCCCGATGATGACTATGATTTCTGGTATGGCTCAAGCAATCACTGGCACAAACCCAGAGGACTGGATAAAGTCTTTTATCCTGAAAGCAGTAGGTAAAAGAGGCCCAGTACCACAGGCTGTCGGTGAGGCACTGTGCTACGGTATCGCAGCCCCAGTGTTAGGTGTAGATATCAGTAAGAAGGTAGGACTTGCCGATATCATGAAAGACCCGACAGACCTGCGTAACCTTGGTGGCCCGTCGTTAGGTACGGCTATCGACTTCAGTTCCGCAGTCGGTGCAAGCTATGACGCTATCCTGTACGATAAGTACACGACAGACCAGCTAATGTTTGCTTGGTTGAAAGCAGTACCGGCAGCATCGAGATGGTTACAGGCAGCTAGAGGCCAGTATTATTCTTACAGTAAGTTAATGCCTAAATCAGAATACCAATCCATGAGCAACGCGGATAGAGCTAAGAACCTTATGGGCTTTAACCCAATCGAGAATAAACTTAACACAGACATCAACAGATACATTACAGACGAGAATCAGGAATACTCTAACAAGACTAAGGACGCTATGATTGCTTACGTTAATAACCCGACGGAAGCTAATCTCAAGAAACTGCAAGACTATGGCAAGACACCAGAACAGGCGCACAAGGCGGTAGACAAATATATCAAGCCAAAGATTACAGCGGAACAGGCAGAGAAGATGGTAACTAAATCGAAGAGTGAAGAAGCTGAGATTGTACGTTCTGACGTAAGAGCACTTGGTAACTTGCTGAGTTAAGCAATAAAAATAGGGAGGCGAAAGCCTCCCTTTTTAATTTACTTAACGGTCTCTTTAAGTTTTAGTTTTTCTTTTACTTCCTGAAAACCCTCAACATAAAACTTAACACATCCAAACCAATCCTCCCAAGCATCATAGAAATCTTTCTCTTTCTCTGGACAGAAATCTCCAGGGAAGTAGGCATCACCGCCGAACTTGCGCACCTCTAAATCCAGAGCCTCTTTAGGGATTAGCGTCTTGTCAGCAAATGTAGTGACCCCATCGAACCAACGTCGAGAAAGCTGTTCAACTACTTCTGCATCTGCGATGGTCACAGGTTCACTAGCGACTAAGTAATACAGGTATTCTTTTAGTTTCATAGAAGCTACTCCTTCTTTTCCGTGTCATCATCGTCGTCATCAGGGGTGTAGTACCATTCCTCGTCAGTGATTGTGACCGCATAGATGAGAATAAATAATGCGCCAGTTACTACATAACTATCCAGAAGCGCACATACCGCACCGATGAACGAAGATGCGACTACGACATTACGAGCTACGTTAGCGATGTAACCTTTCCAATCAAACATGATATAACCTCCAGTCTACCAACCGTAATACACAGTCATAACAATTGCCCATATATACACAAGAAAATACAGAGCTAAAATAAACATCCCAAAGTAATCCATATCGTACCTCCAATATCATCCTGCAATAAGGTAACTAATGACTTCTTTGTTTGGCATAGCCGAAAATACGATAAGACAAAAGAACGCAAGAAGAATATAATAAGTCATCTTTTTCTTGTGCGACTCCCCGCCGATAGCTTCTATAAAGGCAGCGAAAAATGACATCGCGCTGGCAAATAGTGATATAAAACCGACCAAAATACTGAGAGTTGATAAAGCATCAATTAAGTAACTTGTCAGTATCATATGCTTTAGTCCTCCATCCTTGTCACCTTAATCTTATTCCTCTTCGTCTTTGCGTTCAATATCAGTATTGAAGTAGTATTTACGTCCAGAATAATGAATAACACATGTCCCGTTCGTATCTTCGTGCAGTCTTTTTGTGTACGTATAATCTGGGAATACTATACAAAGTCCATCACAATCTAAATAGACCAGCTTGCACTTGTCTGGAATTGCCGCTACTTTAACCAACTCTTCAAGTTTCATTTCTAGTCTCCTTACTTACATTAGAACCAAAGAACCAATAAATATACAGCATATGCTGCTAAAAAGTTCCTATTGCCATTAAAATCAGAACCAAACAGTCCATTAAGGCAACGTAAATTTTTTCAATCATTTCTATTCCTCCCATCCATCTACGGTAATGAGTAGCTCTGCCCAACAATAGTCGTCCCAATAGTCTTCATCTGGTTGATAATAAACATTAGGGTCTACAGAAACGACAGGGTCTACAGAAACGACAGTTAGCTCCGTCGTATCCCGCCCTTCCTCTCGGACGTAATCAATAACAGAATGCACATCATCGCAGCGACACGCCACTCTAGTATCAGAGCCACTTAAATATGATAACTCAATCGTAGTCTGCTCGGTAATAAGTGGTAACAATTCTGCCAGTTTCATTGTACATCACCCCCTCGTCATATGGACCTCAATATAGAGCTGCGGTTCAACATTAAGCGGAGGCTCTGTATCGCAAAACAGATGCTGGTCTACACAATAAACCCTAGCACAGGGACTAACGGTAGCTACCCTCATATCTTCAATCATTTCTTTCGTGAGTGCTGTTTTTTGGGCAAAGTTCGTAACAGCTTCTTCTTTCGTCCCATACGAAACGAACATAATCTCTTCTCCATAATCTGTAATGCCAATCTTATATTCATCTGGAATCAATTTAAGTAGCTTTCTAAGTTTCATTCTCGCTCCTGCTCCTTCTTTTCTTCTGCACACACTTCTTTAAGTCTATTCGCGTACCATTCAATCTTTCCCGCGGTATCGTGCTCGTCTCCTTTACGTCCATACCGATACGCATATTTGATGATATTACCCCAAAGGAACCCCTTAAACTGTTCCTGAGTCATGAGATGTTTCATGATATCAATAGCTTCTGGAATACCTGCCACCTGATAATGAGATGGGTTAATCGGGGAATAAACTCTATCGCCTATATGAAATTCAGATTTAGTCATCCTGTGCCTCCTTTTAAGAAACAATAGTATACTGCGATGGACTCAACCCCTCGCCATTAAAATCAGCAGGTGGGTTTTTAATCTTAACACCCCTAAGATTAAAGCAACCCTTGAACATAAGATAACATTTCGTGCACGACTTCATGTCTATAACACCTTTGATGGTGGTAAGATTAGAGCAATTAATGAACATGGCACACATGTCCTCTACATTAGAAGTATCAAAACTAGATAAGTCTAATGTAGTAAGTTTATTACAACCATAGAACATACGCATCATATCTTTTACTTTAGATGTATCAAAATTAGATAAATCTAATGTAGTAAGAGAATCACAATCATAGAACATAGAACTCATATCAATTACATTAGAAGTATCAAAGTTAGATAAATCTATTGTAGTAATATAAGAGCAGTTACAGAACATATGATTCATATTAGTTACATCTTTGCATCCAACTGTAACTCGGCCAGATACAGATTTATATACTTTAGCAATTTTATTAATATCCTTCCAGTTACCACTACGCCATGGGATAGTAGGACAACAACTTTTAACT
>CYGL01000086.1_pt1 | contig 44997 bp, 68 predicted proteins | sample 485531 | NCBI WGS metagenome assembly CYGL01 (sample SAMEA3497897, study PRJEB9818) | human gut metagenome | reverse complement strand
GATCGAGTTTGAACGGTGTGAAAAACCGAAGGAGGTGTGATATGAGAGAAATTCTTTTCAAGGCAAAGCGGATTGATAATGGTAAATGGGTTGAGGGATGTTACGTGGAATGCAATGGCAAGACATTCATTGACATTAATATATCCATTTACGGTGATATATTTGAGGTTTTTTGTACTCCTATAATTAGGTGGCTTGAAGTTAATACCGAAACCCTCTGCCAGTTTCACAGGATTTTGCGACAAGAACGGAAATAAGATTTGGGAAAACGATATTATCAAATATCATTTCGGAGAAAACTATGCTCCAATCAAATATGGATGCTATCAAAATTGTTTTGATTCTCAGAAAACAGAACATGTCGGATTCTATGTAGATTGGTCGGATGGCAAATGCCTTAGAAAAGATTTAGGGTATTGGATTAACATGGTAGACACTATGCCAGTTGGAAACATTTTCGACAATCCAGAATTATTACAGGAGGAACACAAATGAGTAGTGCAAGCGTAAGATTCGGGACAAAAGCGTATGTATGCTCAAGGTACTTCCTTAGACCGGGAAAGTGCTTCAAATACACAGACCAGCGTGGCGAGGACGTCACAGAACACGTCTATGAGGTCATGGCATTATATCCGTACTGCGTCCTGTTAAGAGATACCAAGAATGGGGTCAGAACTTGTCCGGGATATAACACTTTGAGCCTGATGCTGAGAGGAAGTGAAGCGAGTGAGTAAATCAGTATTAGTGATTGACACACCGGAAAAATTGCTATGATTGTCCAATTGGTCAAGATTGTAGCAATATATTGGAAGAAAGCCTCTTTTGCCTGGGTGCAGGAAAATGCGTGATCGATAAGAAGCGGCAACAATTCCTAATTGGTGTCCATTGAAGCCACTGCCGGAGGAGAAAGAAGAGGAATATTGGAGAAGTAAGCTTAGTCTTGCATGGATTCGAGGTTGGAACACTTGTATTAGCAAAATTACAGGAGGAAACACAGATGGTTGATTTAAGAAATACATGTATCTTGGTTAAGACAGAAGAAGAAAATGAAATGCTTCTCAAAGAAGCTGAGAAACAGGGATTTCATTGGTATTCGAAAGGCAATTGTAAACCATTGCCAGGACAACATTTTCCAGATATTTTAAAATTTTGTAATAACAAAGATGTGGTGTACAGCGCACGTATCGGAGTAGAGTGTGATGCTTTCTACGAAGCTTCAGAACTCCTCGGGACAAAAGAAATGACGGCAAGAGAATTTATTGAGCGGATTGTAGATATATGCAGCTGTATCGGTAGTTGGCGTGAATGTTCGCAATGTGTGTTTGCTGCAAATAATACTAAGTGTAAGAAGGATTTGTGTAATGTAGGTAATTGGAAAAATAATATAGACGAAATCCTTGAAATTGCGAAATCAGGAAGATATAAAATTCCACCACATGAAGAGAAAGTAATTAGCACTCTTGAAAAATTTATCGAGAATCCAGACCGTACAGCATTAAATGATGAATTTGTAGAATCGCTGAAGTTGGCGGTGGAGAAGTTGAAGGAGGCGAAGTAGATGGATAGATTAACACTTGACAATGCTATTAAATACATCAAAGAAGTAGCGAGAAAGAACAGAATAAACAAAGAGAAAAATACCATCATTATTCCTAACAGTTTTATCAGCAGTAATGATTGTGCAGATAAATACGGACAAGTTGCAGAGTGGTTAGAAGAATTGAAATCCTACAGAGATTTAGAAGAACAGGACTTGCTTGTGAGGTTGCCGTGTAAGGTTGGAGATACAGTGTATGTAGATAGCGCAATACTTCCAATAGAGGATATGGAATGCTATGAAGACATAGACAATAAGATTCCCTCATATTTCCAAGCTCGAGTTGTTTCATTTCGGTTTGCACAAATAAACTGGGTAAGGATTGCGGTTAAGGCAAAGTGGTTATGTGAATGGATTGATGATGAGACCGGTCCAGAAAGTGGTTACATAGAGTGCGAGAAAAAGTTTTCAATCTTATTGCCAATGATTGGGAAATATATATTCCTCGCCCGTGAAGAAGCTGAGAAGGAGTTGGAGAAGATGAAGAATGAATAGCAAACCTACACCAGACATAACGCCAAGCCTTGCTATATCAGCATACCACGTACTACAGCAATATTGTACTGGACAGCCAGCGGATTGCAAAGGCTGCGGATTCTACGAACACTGTCCAGAATGTTTTCGAGGCATGCCATGTGACGTGGTAGTTAGATAGAAGAGGTAGAAATAAATGAATCTTAGAAAAGCTACACTAACCGACTAGTGGAGTCGCCGCCGGATGATACGTACCGGCGTCTTACAAGTCTATTCAGACACCTTAACGAGAATGACAAGTACAATCTTCTGACAAGTGTACAATCAAATATGCGCCAGGCATAGAATCACAAATCTATGACAGCATAGTGAACTGCATAGGATACCGGACTATGGAACGATTCCGAGATATTCCAGTATCTGAAAATGATTTCTACGGATATAAGCGCAGAACTATGGCAGAATATTATCACTTGGCAAAATTGACCGGAAGATTATAAAATTGATAAAAACTAAAAGTGGTGTAGAGGTACATAACCCTAGTGTGGTATTATAGTGTATATAACTATAGCTATGCTAGGGGATTTTTATTTTGAATTTATGAGGTGATGATATGGCAAATCTAAAATCAATACAGCGCAAACTTCAAAAGGCTATATTATCCACTGGATTAATCATAAAAATTGGAACGTCACAATTTTACAGCAAAGAACAGGAAAGATTGATTACTCTTACCATAATCTCAACGCCTACACTTCATTTGACCAAAAGAAAAGAATGGAAAGATTGTGATTATGAAATATTACGAACTGCATCCCAGTATGATGCAGTGATGTGCCTGAAAGAGATATGGGAGGCGGTCAGAAAATGAGGATAGACAGAGGTGATTAGATGGACTTGACGCCTAAGCAGAAAGCGTTTGCAGATGAATATATAAAGAATGGCGGGAATGCATCTGATGCCGCAAGAAAAGCTGGGTATAAGAAAGCCCCGGAACAAGGATGCGAGAACTTAAAGAAACCTCATATTTCCGCATATATAGCCGAAAAACAGTCTCTCATCGAAAAGCAAAAAGGCACTGACATCATGTCTCTGGCAGAAATTCAACAACGCCGATCCATGATCGCAAGAGGTGAGCTGACTGACTCATTCGGATTTGCCCCAGACTTCTCCGACCAGCTGAAATCTATGAATGATCTGGAAAAAACACTTGCTATAAAAGAAGCCAGAGAAGAACAGAAGAAAGCAGAAGAAAAAGCCAGATTACAAGGCGAATACCATATTGACCTGAATATTGTCCCGGACGTATTCCATAAAATGATTAGGGATATCCGAGCAAAGAAACATAGTGAATACATTCTCCCTGGTGGACGTGGTTCCATGAAATCCTCAACTATATCTCTGATTATACCGGAACTGCTGAAGAACAATCCGAACATGCACGCTCTGATTCTGAGAAAAGTTGGAAACACTATCAAAGATTCTGTTTACGCCCAGATGAAATGGGCTATTGACAAATTAGATCTAAATGACGAATTTACGTGCAAGGTATCTCCTATGGAGATTACGTACAAGCACACTGGGCAGAAGATTTACTTTCGTGGTGCTGACGATCCATTAAAGATTAAGTCCATCAAGCCAGAGTTTGGATATATCGGAATAGTCTGGTTCGAGGAGTTGGATCAGTTTTCTAACCCAGAAGAAATCCGAAACATTCAGCAGTCTGCTATTCGTGGCGGTAATGAAGCGTATAAATTCAAATCGTTTAACCCGCCTAGAAGTAAGAACAACTGGGCGAATGAATATACAGCAGAAGCAGAAGAAAAAGATAAAAATGTAATGGTTGTGCATAGCACATACCTTGATTTAGGGATTGAACAAGAGTGGCTTGGCGACGTATTTCTCGCAGATGCCGAACATCTAAAAGAAGTAAATCCAGACGCTTATGACAATGAGTACCTTGGACGCGCCAACGGAAATGGTGGAAATATCTTTGAATACATCGAAGAAAGAACTATCACAGACGAAGAAATTAGCCGCTTTGATAGAATTTATCAGGGGGTTGACTGGGGCTGGTATCCGGACAAATATGCTTTCTCCAGAATCTATTATGATTCAGCTAGAGAAACAATCTATTTCATTGACGAGATTTACGAGAACAAAAAATCAAATGAATGGACTGTCGAATGAAATCAAGCGAAGACAGTATGACGATTACGAAATTACTTGCGATTCTGCCGAGCCTAAATCAATCAATGATTACAGAGATTTAGGACTCCCGGCAAGAGGAGCAATCAAAGGACCAGGAAGTATTGAATATTCCATGAAGTGGTTGCAAAGAAGAAAACTTGTATTTGAATCCAAAAAGAACGCCAAAATGCTTGCAAAGAGTTCAAGAAGTACGAATATGAACGCGACAAAGACGGAAATATTTGTAGTGGATATCCGGATAAGGATAATCATTTAATAGATTCTGTCCGGTATGGCTCAGAGTCATTGTGGAGAAGAAGGGGGAACAGTGCATAAAATGTTAGATAGGTACTTTTCGGATAAAATAAATAAATTCTTAAGCATCGGTTTAAAAATATATGGATCATCTGACATTAACGAAATCTTAAAAGTTGTAGAATATGAAGACATTATTGTGCGAGATACTTCTGTGAGATGGATGGATTTTAAAAGGTAGATCAAATGGGACTTATAACAACACTAAAAAGGTGGTTTAACATGATTTTCAAAAACAAGCCGAAGAGGACTTCAATATCCAAGCGGCAGAATTCCAGAGATGGAATCACTGATTAACCGGTGTGCGAACATATACAGAGGGATTCCAGAATGGTTAGACGACAAGAATAACATCAAGACGATTAATTTTGCTAAATCTGTCTGTTCAGAGACAGCCCGGCTCGCAACACTGGCGATCGGCATTCAGATAGATGGTTCCGCAAGAGCTACGTGGCTACAGGAGCAGATTGACAAGGTATACTTCCAAATTCGGCACTGGGTAGAATACGGCTGTGCTTACGGAACGGTTTTTATCAAGCCGAACGGTGAGAGCCTTGACGTATTTACTCCGGCAGATGTGATGATTGTAGATTACGATAATCAGGAAATCAAAGGGATTATATTTAAGGATTCTTATACTGTTGGACGGAAATACTATACAAGGCTCGAATATCACAGGTTTGTTGAGACAACAGTGGACGGAGTGACAACCTATCCGTATTATGTTTCTAACAGGGTCTATGTATCAAAATCCCCTCAGTCAATCGGTGATAAGATTGACCTTAAACAGACCAAATGGGCTGACCTAATGGCAGATACGCCACCGATACTCAAGGCAAACGGCGAGAAGCTGGACGGACCGTTGTACGGAGTACTGCGGACACCGCAGGCTAACAATGTGGATATTAGTACGCCACTGGGACTTCCAATATTTGCGGAAGCTATCGAAGAGTTGAAAGACCTGGACATTGCATACAGCAGAAACGCCGGAGAGATTTTTGATTCGCAGAAGATTGTCCTGGCAGATGATAGACTGTTGATGCCAAGCGGTACGCCTGTATCAGCCATGTCACCGCAGGGCATGGAGAACAGACGTAATGAGATGAACTTACCGCACTTTGTCAAGAATGTATTCGGACAGGACGAGAAAGAGTTCTATCAGGAGATCAATCCAATTCTCAACACAGATACCCGTATAAGCAGCATAAATGCCCTTTTAAGCCAGTTAGGGTACAAGATTGGATTCTCCAACGGGTACTTTGTTTTTAACGAATCTAGCGGCATTCAGACAGCTACAGGAGTAGAAGCGGAACAACAGAGGACAGTGCAGTTTATCAAGGATGTAAGGGACAAGCTGGAGTCTTGCTTAGATGAAGTTATTTACGCATTGAACGTTTACGCTGATCTGTACGGGCTTGCACCTGTTGGGGCTTATGAAGTCAATTATGATTTCGGAGACATCCTATATGTGCGTGAAAACGACCGTGCTAGATGGTGGCAGTATGTGACGACTGGTAAAGTTCCGGCATGGTTGTATTTCGTGAAATTTGAAGGAATGACGAAAGATGAGGCGGTAGCAATGGTCAAAGAAGCCCAGCCAGACGAACCGAAACTGTTTGGAGATGAGTAATTATGTTAAGCCCAGAATATTTACGCCGGATAACAGAGGGCAGTGAACAGATTGCAGAAGAACTGCATCAGTATATCATCTCTGAGATTGTGTCGAGAATGATGACAAGAATTGGCAGAGGTGAGGATTATATTCTGACCAATGCCGATGCGTGGAGAATCAGAACGCTACAGGAATCAGGTGAACTACTAGAAGACATTCTGGCAGAATTATCCAGATATACCAAACGTGAACAGCAGGAGCTTCTTGAAGCGTTTGAAGATGCCGGAATCACTGCTCTCGATTATGATGATAAGATATACAAGGCGGCAGGATTAAGCCCTGTACCGCTCGAACAGTCACCAGCTATGATAAGACTCATGGAACGAAATATGCTTGCAACCATGGGCGAGTGGAAGAACTTTACGCGAACAACTGCAAGTGCCGCTCAGAGGCTCTATATTGAGCAATGCGACCTTGCATATAATCATGTGATGACTGGTGCAGTCGGGTATACACAAGCTATTAAAGAAGCAGTTAATAACGTTGTATCAGATGGTGTTACGGTCACATATCCATCTGGCAGAAAAGACACGATCGAAACAGCAGTCGCACGTTCTGTCAGAACTGGCGTGGCTCAGGCTACTGGAGATATATCCCTCAAACGCATGGAAGATATGGGCTGGGATTTAGTTCTGGTCAGTGCTCACATGGGAGCCAGAACAGGTGACGGTGGTGAGAACCCGGGAAATCACTCATGGTGGCAAGGCAAGATATATTCTCGTTCTGGTAAGAGTAAGAAATTTCCACCATTCTCATTGACCGGATACGGAACAGCAAGCGGACTGTCAGGAGTTAACTGTCGGCATAGCTTTGGGGCAAGTGACGGGGAATTTAATCCTTATGCAGAACTATCAGCGCAGGACAAAGCCGACAAGGGAAAACAGTATGAAAAAGAACAGCGACAACGTACTTACGAGCGAAGAATCCGCAAAACAAAGCGTGAAGTCATAGGAATGCAAGCGGCGGTTGATAACTGCAAGGACGAACAGGCAAAATTCGCATTACAGCAAGACCTTGACCGGAAGTCTTATCTTTTACAGAAACAAAATGCTGCATACAAGGACTACTGCAAGCAGAATGACCTAAGAGAGCTGCAAGACCGACTTATGATAGCTAAGTGGAGCCGCCAGAACGCCGCTAAAGCCAGAGGAGCGGCAAAGAGATATAAAACAGCAAAGGGGATTGACTGATGGATAGATGGGAGTATTACAACCCGAATCCTGTTAAGGATAAAAGAACAGGAGATTGCGTTGTACGAGCAATATGCAAAGCAACTGGCTTCGACTGGGAAACGGTATTCGCCGGATTAATGATACAGGCATGTGCCCTGTCAGATATGCCATCAGCTTAATTACGTTTGGGGAGTCGTACCTCTACAAACATGGATACAGACGCAAACTGATTGAACAATCAGAGCGATATATCTATACAGTCAACGACTTTTTGTGCAGACCATCCGACAGGCACGTATATTCTCTGCATAGATGGTCATGTGGTGACGGTACAAGACGGCAAATATTTCGATACATGGGATTCTGGAAATGAGATCCCAGTATATTACTAGGGAAAAAGGAGAATAAATGAGCATATCAGAATTTGTACAGTATTTTCCTCTCTATCTGTGGAGGAGTGTCAATCATTGGGAGGGGCAGCAGCTGTTTATTTTTAAATGGATTACTCCGGCATTTCGACTCAACAAGCGAGTAGAGACACTGGAAGAACATGATAGGCGAGATTATGAAAGTCTTCGGAGAATCGCAGAACGTGATTCATTGATTCTGGAAGTACTATCAACCATGTTGGATAGTCAGATCAGTGGAAATAAACGTCGAAAGAGTTAAAAAAAACAAAAACAGAAAGCTTACAAATTATCTTGCACAGAATCAACGTTAGCATTAGTAAGGGGTATGCTCATGAAATTATATGTGTTCACAAAGAAAGATATAGACAGGTTCTTGATAGAGTGTAATTTCACACCGGACGAAGAAAAGATTGTTCCGGTTGAGATGCAAGGAATATACGCTCGAATACTGCGCTGAGCAGATGAACGTGAGCATATCTACCGTAAAGAGATTAAGCAGAAGAGTAAACAGTAAGATTATAAAAGTATGCTAAAAGGAGAGGCGATTTGCCCCTCCTTCTTTTTATACAAAATTTTCTTTTACAGCTCTTTCAAGCAATAAAATTACGTATTCTGGTGGATTTCTTTTACCGCCCTCCCAGTTTTCAATAGTTCTTTTGGGAATCTTATATTTTTCGGAAAAAGCTTGTTGGCTCAATCCGGAAAATGAACGAATTTCTTTAAACTTCATTATTTTTTCTCCTTGTCTAAAACTCTTAAATATTCGCGGTGTCCGTTCATGTTGTTATCCAGCGCATAAAAGCACGGCTTTTCGTTTCCCTGAAGAACTTCGTTTATCCCGCAAATCCAGCCCCACGGAGTTGTTACCATTAAGCTTCCCATGGAATTTTCGAACACTTCCCAGCCTTCCGGGACTTCCACTGTCATTTCATCCCAACAAGCAGCTGTGGGATGTGGCATTCCGTATGTGTAAACTTTTCTCTTTTCTGCTGCTAGCACTCCATAATTACAATAGATTTTAATTTTCATTCTTTTTCCTCCTGATTTGCACCTAATCAATAGTCATTCCATGTTCGTTTACTGCAGTTCTTTTTATGCAATATATTCTTTTTCGGATGCATTTACATCATCCCATTTACTGCAGACGTACTTGTTTGCTATAAGATCTACATATCCACACTTATAAGAACCCTTAAAGGTTCTGTTTAAAGAGTAGCAGTTGATTGAAAGATATGCTCTTTTGGCGTCACCTTTCGTCCACTCTTTTACAGTGACAACACGGTTCACACCTACTGTGATGTACTTATTTCCGTACAGCATTTCTTCAAGGTTTGCTGTAAGTTTTTCAATTAAAGTCTCTTTAACAACTTTCGCCTCCCTCCATGCTTCTTTTAATGCGGAGGAAATAGTTAATGCTGACTTTTTAACCAGTTCCCATGCTCTTTTCATGATTTTTGATAAGTTGTATTTCTTCATTTCTGTTTCCTCCTTGATTTTTTGTTCTTCCCTGTTTCTGATATTATAATACCACTCAGTGGGTGATATGTCAACACTTTTTTGATACTTTTTTGAACTTCTTAGATTGACATATCTGTGCAAAAATATAATCAGAAAGGCGGTGTATAAGATGGCATTATATAACAATCCTTATCAATATAGCTTTGGCGTTCCGGGACAGATGAATCAATTTCAGCAACAGCCTGTCCAGATGCCAGCTCAACCAGCACAGCAACCACAGCAGAATAATAGCGGTATCCTGTGGGTATCCGGAGAAGTCGGTGCAAAATCCTATCTGGTAGCACCCGGGACAAGTGTTTTGCTGATGGACAGCGAAAGTGAAAAGTTCTACATAAAATCCACAGATGTATCCGGCATGCCACAGCCACTGCGGACGTTTGAATACCACGAGATAGGCTCTCAGATGCCGCCTAAACAGCCTGTTCAGAACATGGACAGTAAATATGTTACTCGACAGGAATACGATGATTTGAAAGGCAAATACGAAGCTATCATAAACCGATTAAATTCTTTTTCTGAACCTGTTAGGGCTAATACCGTGCAGGAATCAGCAGTCAAGGGAGGAAACGCAGATGAGTAATCCATTATTTAACGCGCTTGGTGGTGGAATGCCACAGGGAAATGGACCAATGCAGATGATACAGCAATTCATGCAGTTTAAACAGAATTACAAAGGAAACCCAAAAGAAGAAGTGCAGAAAATGTTGCAGTCGGGAAGGATTTCACAGCAACAGCTTAATCAGGTTCAGCAGATGGCAGGGCAATTCCAGCACATGACTGAAAGGAATGAAATAGTACATTACAATCTGGCCAGATTGATGTAAATACACAAAAAGGAGATTATATTATGGATGGAAATTATAGCTTAGCAGATATTGCCGCTGCTACTGGAAATGGTAGAAATAATGACGGCATGTTTGGTGGAGATGGTAGCTGGTGGATTATTGTTTTATTCATTTTTGCTTTCTTCGGATGGGGAAACAGCGGCTGGGGCAATAATGGAAACGGCGGCGGATATGTAGCCACGGCAGCTACTCAGGCGGATATTCAGAGAGGATTCGACAACTCCGCTGTGATTAGCAAACTTGACGGAATCAACAATGGTCTCTGTGATGGGTTCTATGCCATGAATAACGGTATGCTTACCGGATTTAACGGAATCAACACCAACATCATGCAGACTGGCTTCGGCATCCAGCAGGCTATTAACGCTGACACTGTAGCAAATATGCAGAATACCAATGCACTCCAGGCACAGCTTGCAAACTGCTGCTGCGAAACCAGAGAAGCAATCCAGGGCATAAACTACAACATGGCACAGAATACCTGCGCACTCCAGAACACCATGAACAACAACACTAGAGACATTATCGACAGCCAGAACGCCGGAACAAGGGCAATCCTTGATTACCTGTGCAACGAGAAGATATCCAATCTCCAGGCTGAAAATAACGACCTCAGACGTGCTGCTTCTCAGGATCGCCAGAGTGCACTTCTCACAACTGCAATGGCTTCACAGACACAGCAGCTCATTAATGCAATCAATCCAGCACCGATTCCGGCATATCAGGTTCCTAACCCGAACACATATTACGGATGCGGATGCAACACTGGATGCAATTGTTAACAACTTCATATCGAGAGTATCTTTCGATTGATTTCGGATGTCGGCTTATGCCGTATTACACAGAGGGGCAGGCCGAGACCTGTCCTTTTGTGATATGAAAGGAGTATTTTTATGGCAGAATTTACAAATGTAGCTGCTCAGACCGTAGCAGCAAAAGGGAATGTAGTATTTTCAAACGTGGCAGTTAAAGGTTCTAACTGCATTCAGCACAGGGAAGGAAGCGGGATTATTACACTGAGAGGGCTTACTAATCAGTGCAAAGCAAGATTCTTTGTGGATTTTTCTGGTAATATCGCAATTCCAACAGGCGGTACTGTTGGAGCTGTTTCTCTGGCGATTGCAATCTCTGGTGAGCCTGTATTATCTTCACAGATGATCTCCACACCGGCAGCAATAGACCAGTATAACAATGTGTCCTCTGGCATCTATATTGATGTACCTCGCGGATGTTGCGTTAATATCGCAGTAGAGAACACAAGCGATCAGGCTGTTTCTGTTGCGAACGCAAATATTGTCGTGACTAGAGAAGCTTAGGAGGTGCAGTTATGAGAGACATTAAGGATTTATGCGCAAGAATCGAAGATGAACTTTCCAAAATCGCTGATAGCGGGCTGAACACTGGAAATCTGGAAATGACATACAAGTTGATTGATATGTACAAAGATATAAAGAACACGCAGTATTGGGACAAAAAGGTGGAGTATTACAACACTGTTCTTGATGAGATGCGTGGTGGCGGATACAATGACGATTACAGCGAACGCGGAAGAAAGCGTGATAGCATGGGGAGATACAGCGCAAATGATGGCAGAATGATGCCGGATTACGACCGGGGCAGTTCTTATGCCAGACGTGGTGAACATTATGTCAGAGGGCATTACAGTCGTTCTGACGGACGAGATGCTTATGACGACTATATGACGCAGAAACAGAGCTATCGTTCCGGCAAGTCTGAAGACTGCAAGAGAAAGATGCTTGCCGCTTTAGAAGAACATCTGGACGAACTTACTACAGAAATGAGTGATATGTCTAAGGACGCGGAGTGCCGGGAGGAACGTGATCTTGTCAAGAGATACGTGGAAAAACTCCGTGATATGCTCTAAAAATGCAAAAGTGGTAGAGAGGTAGTTAAAAGAAATCTGTTATAATGTAATTGTGCAACAGGAAGCACAAGTAAAACGGTTGTTTTGACATTTTCGTTTTAATCCTCCTTTCTTGAATTTTTGTAGCTGGTGCGCACGCTTTAATGGAAAGTTAAACAGGTTCGAATCCTGTCGTGCGTATTTGCCATCTGGCACGCAAGATGGTACACCTCCTTGATTAAGGTTTTTGTTATTCATACTTTTCTTTTAAAAAGAAATAAATATCCGAAACAACTCGTGGCAGGCATGACACGTTAAACACCTTGCTAACCCGGGAATCCGGGTTGACGGAATGTGCAGCTAGTGGAAAGCTGATAGGGACGAGTAACCTAGTCTCCGGTTCGATTCCGGGCGTTCCGCTTTGATTTGGTTAAAATTATGCTGTTTGCTTGCAGGTGGTCTATGATTTAGCTGAATCACAACATCATGATGCTAAAAAGGTTATTGCTGTAAAAATCCTAAAGGTTGACGAACCTAAAAAGCATGCTGAGGGCCTTCTAGTGAAAATCAGCTCGGTTGCGCTGTCAACTGGCCGTTAAAAGCGGCACGGAATGTAGCTCAGTGGTAGAGCAACGTATAAACTAACGTCGCAGGTTCGATTCCTGTCATTCCGATTACCCTGCCAGTGGTCTAACTGGCTTAATCCATTTACCTGCGGCGGCAGGTCAATAAACACGACCAGGAGGATGGACATATATGCAGAAACTTATTGACACATTAAAATCGTTTGGAATTGAAATCCCGGAGGATAAACAGGCAGATGTAAAGAAAGCACTTTCTGAGAATTACAAGAACGCAAAGGAAGTGGCGAAAACTCTGTCAAAAGTTGAGGGAGAACGAGATAACTGGAAAGAACGTGCTGAGACAGCAGAAGAGACCTTAAAAGGCTTCGACGGTATCGACCCGGCAAATGTTAAAAGTGAGTTAGAGACTTGGAAGCAGAAAGCGGCAGATGCAGAGAAAGAATTCAATGCGAAAATCTACGACAGAGATTTCTCAGACGCTCTGAAAGCGGCGCTCGACGATGTTAAGTTTTCCAGCGAAGCTGCAAAGAAGTCTGTTATGGCAGACATTAAAGAAGCAGGTCTTAAGCTGAAAGACGGTAAAATCCTTGGATTAAATGACCTGATCGAACAGATGAAGCAGTCTGACGCATCCGCTTTCATGGATGAATCTCAGCAGCAGGCTCAGCAGAATCAGGCAAGATTTACCACTCATGTTGGGCAGCAGCAGACACCGGGAAGTATGACCAAAAAAGATATCGAAGCAATCAAAGACCCGTCCGAAAGGCAGGCTGCAATTGCTCAGAATATCCAGTTATTCCAGTGATTTTTTTACACCGACTATACACCAGAGTATAGTCGCTAACCCAATACCTTAACAATTATGGGTAGAAAGGATTATTATATGGCAGCAAAAGCTAATCTTATTATGACAAATGATATTCAGGTAAGGGCGCGTGAGATTGACTTCGTCACCAGATTCGAAAAAAACTGGGAACACTTGCGCGAGATTCTTGGTATCATGCGTCCAATCAAAAAGACACCCGGAGCGGTTCTTAAATCAAAATATGCAGAAGGCACATTGCAGGATGGAAATGTTGAAGAGGGTGAAGAAATCCCTTACAGCAAATTCACTGTAAAAGAAAAGCCTTATGCGGAAATGAGCATTGAGAAGTACGCAAAGGCTGTATCTATCGAAGCAATCAAGGATCACGGTTATGAGAACGCTGTTCAGATGACTGATGATGAATTCCTTTTCCAGCTTCAGACCAATGTTACCGGCAGATTCTATGACTATCTAAAAACTGGTACACTTACTTCCACAGAAACTACATTCCAGATGGCCCTGGCAATGGCCAAGGGCCGTGTTGAGAACAAATTCAAACAGATGCACAGAAATGTGACTGGCGTTGTTGGATTTGTGAACATTCTGGACGTATATGAATACCTCGGAGCAGCTGAGATCACTATTCAGAACCAGTTCGGCTTCCAGTACATGAAAGATTTCATGGGCTTCAATACTATCTTCCTGTTATCTGACAGCGAGATTCCGAGAGGACAGGTTATCGCTACCCCTGTTGAGAACATTGTGCTTTACTATGTTGACCCGAACGAATCTGATTTCGCAAGAGCAGGACTTGTATACACCGTATCTGGTGAGACAAACCTGATCGGATTCCACACACAGGGCAACTACCACACAGCAGTGTCTGAAGCGTTCGCAGTTATGGGACTTACTCTTTTTGCGGAGTACATTGACGCAATCGCAGTAATCACCATTGATGAGACACCAACGCTCGGTACTCTGACAGTAACATCTGTGGCAGGAACAGCAAGCGGCGATACAAAAATCACTGTAAATCCGGCTAAAGAAAATGCCAACAATGTGTATAAATACAAAGTTGCAGCAGATGCAGTAACTGTCGGATATGGACAGAATCTCAGAAACTGGAGTACTTGGGACGGAAAAGCCGACATCAAGGCAACAACCGGACAGAAGATCACAGTGGTTGAGTGTGACGGAACATACAAAGCACTGAATGCCGGAAGTGCAAGCGTAACAGCAAAATGATAAGGAGCAGCTATGGAGAGCGATATAAAAGATTTTAAAGAAGCTATGAAAACAGCGGTTGAATGGTTTCAGAAGAACTGCAACCCGCACCAGAAAATCATCATTTCGGGTGATGGAGTGGAAATGGTTTCAGGAGAAATGGCTTTTCCTGTGAAACCTGTAGATTGATCAGGAGGTAACTGGCATGGCTTATGCAGATTATGATTTTTATAAAACTTCCTACTTCGGTTCAGTCGTGCCAGAAACCGACTTTCCACGACTGACAGAAAGAGCCAGTGATTTTGTGGACATAATGACGTTTGACAGGTTGGTGGATGGACTGCCAGAAAACGAACGCTCACAGAAGCGTATCAAAAAGGCGGTCTGTTCATTGGCTGAATTAATGTATCAGATTGAGCTTGCTGAGAAGAATGCTATCAATCAGGCATCGGCAAATGTAACCGACATAAATGTCGGGAACATCTCAACAGGCGTTGTAACCTCTGTATCATCTGGCAGTGAATCCATTTCCTACGCCACGCCTCAGCAGATTGGAGCGAGTGCAAAGGAATGGAGTGCAGTATACAGTGTTGCTGGAGATACGCAGAAAACAAATGATTTACTTCTTAAGACAGCTTTACCGCTGCTGATGGGAGTGAGGACGGATGATGGGATACCAATATTGTATGAAGGAGTGTGATAGAAATGATGGAATTAAAACAGACCGTTGAAATGATGAATAGTGCAGATTACAAGGAACGCTTTAAGGCAGAGTATATGCAGGTGGTTATTCGATATAAGAAACTTGCGAATATGCTTGAAAAATGGGATAAAGGAGAACTCCCATTTGCTCCTACTTGTCCGAGAAGTACTTACAATATGCAGGTAAGAGCAATGACGGATTATATTGCAGTTCTGGAAGCAAGGGCAGTTATGGAAAAAGTTGATTTGGAGGTATTAGAGTAATGGAAGCATTATTTACAAATGTAACTCTGATTCTAGCAGTAATCAGTGTTTTGGCATTTTGCGTATCTGTGATTACGCAGGTGATTAAAAACGTTGGGTTCCTGTCGAAAATTCCGACAGATGCCTTGGTGCTTGTACTGTCTATCGGAATTACTGTAGCCGCTTTTGTGGCGTATATGCAGTATATCCACGTGACAATATTGTGGTACATGATTTTAGCAGCTATCATGGCCGGATTTATTGTGGCATTTGTTTCCATGTTCGGATGGGAAAAGATTACGGAATTATGGAAACGAACGTCCAAGGTTGATGTGGATAAGCTGAAAAAATAAATGATTAAGGAGAGGGTATCATGTACGAAAAAACTTTGACGATTTTCAATTATTATGAGAGTCCGACAACTAGAGATGCGTACTGGTATACTCATGTGCTATCTGGCGTTGACCTCATCACGGACAAAGGGGCAATCCTTAAAAAGTACGGACCAGATGCAACTGACAATGCACAGTTACACGTTCGATATACTGTCCAGAACGGCGATATAACCATTACTGATAAAAACGGCAAGATTCTTCCATGGGTGCCGCCTAAAGAATGGAAACAGCAGATTAACAACGCTCTGGAAGACACTATCACATTCTCAGATGAATCGTTCTTCTGGGAGGGGGAGTGGACTGGTGGAATAGTAACTGATGGTGATTATCGAAATGGATTCTATCAGTACATGAATCAAAATAAAGACAATGTATTCAAAATCACAAGCGTGGGTGGACCGTACAGCCTGATTCCACACTTTGAAATTCTTGGTAAATAGCATGAGCAGAACAAAGCATTTTAAAGGTTTTTCTATCGTTGATGGAGACATAAAAGTTAATCTGAATATGAGTCGTTTTTCAAGGCAGTACCAGGAAGCACAGTATTTGCTTGATGGAATGGTAATGGACAGCATGGTTCCATTCATGCCAATGATTACATCAAACTTTATTAACCGTACAAGAGCAGAAAGTACATCTTTACAAGGCAGTGGAAAAGTATGTGCGGCGGCGGCTCCTTATGGGCGTTTTCTGTATGAGGGAAAAGGAATGGTTGACGAGGCAACCGGAAGTCCCTACGCAAGACGTGGAGCAAAGAAAGTCCTCGTCAGTCAGTTCTCTGGTCAGACAGCCGCAAAGGAAAATCTTGAATACACCAGACAGGCTCACCCACGGGCACAGGCAAAATGGTTTGATGCCGCTAAACGGCAATACGGTGACACATGGATTCGCAAAGTAAAAGCACAAGCAGGAGGTGGACGACATGGCAGATAAGCCAATTGGAAAAGATGCAACCGGGTATGAGATTCTGACAGATGCTATGAAAGCACTTCTGAATCAGTATCCAGGGCTATACGAAAATGAAACAATCAAATTTGAAGAACTCGGCAAAGAATCCGGAATCGCTTTCTCAGCAGACAACGGAGCTTTAGTCTATTCAGAAAAGGAAGATGTATGCGGAGTAATGCATCAGGTATGCCAGTACCCATTTTATGTAGTATACCGCACAGCATCCGACAAGGAGCGACAGAAGTTATCTGTTCAGAAATTCCTTGACAATCTCGGTAAAATGGATATGTCGAGAACCAGTTGTCATAAAACGGCGCTGAGACACGCTTATCTGCTTTTTCCAGAGCTTTCACAGGGGCGAGTGATAAAAACGCATTACTCGTGATAACTCTTATGGTTTAGAGCCACAGGAGAGCGGCATACAGGACTGGTTATTACCATTAATCGGTAACGCTACGAAAAACACTTATGAAGTAATATAAACAAGTAACAAACCGGCTATCAAATTGGAGATAGTCGCTAAACCTACACAGCCTTTAAAGTTATAGGCAGAAAGGACATTTCTATGCCAGTTACAGGAAAAATTGACCGTAAATATATGGCTCATTACATTGATGCCGGTTCTCTTTGTGGGGGACTGACACCGAAATATGAGCGTCTTGGAAAGGACCTGGAAGAGTATAACGTAGAACTCAATCCGGATACTGAAACATCTCATAACATTATTGGAGAATCCACATTCAAACATAACGGCTACGAAGTTTCTTCTGACGCTGATCCGTTCTATGCAGACACCACATCTGATCTGTTTGGAGCATTACAGAAGATCGTAGACAACAGATACAAAGACGACAACCTCAAGACAAAAGCAGTTGAAGTCCATCTCTGGACAGAAGCCACAGCAGGCAAGTATGAAGCGTATCAGCAGGATTGCTACGTTGTGCCGACCTCCTACGGTGGTGACACATCTGGCTATCAGATTCCGTTCACAGTTAATTACGTTGGAGAGCGCGTCAAAGGTAAATTTGACATTACTTCCGGCTCATTCACAGCTGACAGCGAATAATTTTTAGGAGGACGTAGAAAATGGCAAAGACAATTGACACAAACATTGATGACGGATTTCTTCTTTTTACATTCACAAATAATCAGGGAGAAATCTTTTCTTCCTTTAAGCTGAACCCGACCGACATTAATGTTGCAGCAAGAGCAGAGGAAATCGAACCATTTTTTGAACAGATACAGGACAGCATTCAGAAGGTCACATCAAGTAAAGAAATGGCGGATCTGAACAATCAGATTGAAGATAAAATGAACTATCTGTTAGGGTATGAAGCTTCAATGGATTTATTCAAGGAACCAATTACTGCAACAACTGTATTCCCGAACGGTCAGGTTTTTGCATATATCGTGCTTGATAAAATTTCAGAAGCAATTGCACCGGAAATTGAAAAAAGAAAGAAGAAAATGCAGGCTACTGTTGATAAGTATACGGAGAAATACGCAAAATGACCGCTTACGAGTTACCCACCTCACTAAATATCAGTGGGGTGGATTTTTCTATCAGAACGGATTTTCGAGCAATCATAGATATTCTGATTGCACAGAACGACCCGAATCTTGACAACTACGGAAAAAAAATAGTAATGCTGAAGATCCTCTATGAAGACTGGGAAAGCATTCCACCAGAGAACGTAGAAGAGGCTTGTAAGAAGGCTTGTGAATTTATTGACTGCGGACAGACGGACGACGATTCGGGAAAGCCGAAGCCACGCTTGATGGACTGGGGACAGGACGGGGAAATGATTATTCCGGCGGTAAACAAGGTAATTCATAGCGAAGTTAGAGCGGCACCTTATATGCATTGGTGGACATTTTTTTCATATTTCATGGAAGCAGGAGAATGCTTGCTTAATACAGTTATCGGGATTCGATCAAAAAAAGCTTTTGGCGAAAGATTAGATAAATGGGAAAAGAAATTCTACCGCGATAACAAGAATCTTATTGATATAAAAACGCGTCTCTCTGAAGAGGAACAGGCTTATAAAGATAAGCTTAACGAGATGCTTAACCTCAAATAGTTAGGAGGTGGACACATGGCTGCTGATGGCTCAGTCATTATTGATACCAGAATGGACACGTCTGGCGTACAGAACGGCGTGTCTGCAATAAAAAAGTCATTTAACGGCCTTGGAAGTGCCGTAAAAAAAATCGGTCTGCTGATTGGTGGGGCTTTTGCGGTTGGCAAGTTGGTACAGTTCGGAAAAGAGTGTGTGGAACTTGGCTCTGACCTCGCAGAAGTTCAGAACGTGGTCGATGTTACATTTACTACCATGTCTGATAAGGTTAATGAATTTGCGAAGAACGCAATGACAACTGCCGGTTTGTCAGAAACTATGGCTAAACGGTATGTCGGTACGTTCGGAGCAATGTCTAAGTCGTTCGGATTCTCAGAAGCACAGGCTTACGATATGTCAACGGCTCTGACACAGCTGACTGGTGATGTGGCATCGTTTTATAACATAAGTCAGGATCTGGCGTATATTAAATTGAAATCAGTGTTTACAGGTGAAACAGAAACATTGAAAGATTTGGGCGTAGTCCTTACGCAAAGCGCACTTGACCAGTACGCGCTCGCAAATGGCTATGGCAAAACCACATCTGAAATGACAGAGCAGGAGAAAGTAGCTCTCCGCCTGGCTTTTGTACAGAAACAGTTATCGGCTGCATCGGGTGACTTTATCCGTACTTCTGACAGCTGGGCGAATCAGGTCAGGGTAATGCAGTTACAGGTCCAGTCTCTTAAGGCAACAGTCGGACAGGGATTGATTAATATCTTCACGCCGGTTATCAAGGTGATTAACACATTGCTAGCAAAACTAGCAACAGTAGCAAATGCTTTTAAGTCATTCACGGAACTGATAACCGGAAATAAATCATCCGGGCAGACGGGAGCCAGTGGAGCGGGACTTGCTGGAACTGATCTGTCAGCCACAGAAGATGCTTATGGCAGTGCTGCTGATGGAGCTGATAGTCTGGCTGATGCTACGCAGAATGTAACAGATTCCACGAATGACAGCACAAGCGCGTTAAATAAGCAGACCAAGGCTCTAAAAAAGAATATTGCTCCGTTTGACGAATTAAAGGTTATTGGAAAAGAAGCGGCGGATGCGATATCTGGTGCGACAAAAACGCCTGCCGTAAAGGCAGACAATATTGGTCTCGGAAATGTTGGACAGGTTGATTATGGAGGATTGGCAAAAGGAGAAAGCCAGATTGACAAACTCAGCAAATCTGCAAAGAAGTTATCTGATATACTTAAGCAACTCTGGAAACCTTTTCAGGAAGCTTGGAACAGAGAGGGCAAGAATACTATTGATGCTGCAAGGTATATGTTTTCCAGTCTTGCTGAACTTGCAAAGAGTGTCGGAAAAAGTATTATGGAAGTCTGGACAAATGGGACAGGCACTGAAATGCTATCTACCATGCTTCGGATTTTGCAGAACATATTCAAAATTATAGGGAATATTGCAAGTCAATTATCTAAAGCGTGGAATAAAAATAATGTTGGTACGCAAATTATTCAAAATTTAGCAAATGCTTTTCAAAAAGTTCTTGAGTTTATTGAAAAGATAACAAAAGCAACAGCGGACTGGGCTGGAAAACTTGATTTTTATCCGTTACTGGATTCTATTAAGAACCTCACAAAATCCTTTGCGCCGATTATTGAAGCTCTCGGAAACGTTCTCGAATGGATATATACCAACATTATTTTACCATCATTGAAGTGGTTGATTGAAACAGGCGTTCCTACACTTATTAATATTGTATCAGGGTTTTTAAACTTCCTCGGAGAACATCAGACGCTGGTCGAAGCGTTCGGAGCGGCACTTATAGGAATGTTTGCAACAGCTAAGATCATCCCGCTGATAACTACGATCATTAGCAGTATCAGCAATGTGGGACTTGCCATCAAAGGGCTTATTGCACTTATGACAGGCTCTGGTGGAATACTTGGAGGCATATCTGCAATTGCAACAGCAATCGGACCAGGGGGACTTATTATAGCGGCAATAGGTGGAATAATTGCAGCCGGTGTTCTTCTTGTAAAAAATTGGGATTCTATAAAAGAATTTTTTGGAAATATAGTTGACTGGATAAGCGAAAAAACGCGAGCGTTTGCAGAAGGGTTTGTAAATAAATGGAACTCGTTAACAGAAAAGGTGTCAAATATAGTAATTATATTGTCGGATTCCATAAAAGAGAAAGTAGTTTTTATCGTATCTAAATTCAAATCTCTTATAAACTGGGTAAAAACAGATTTCGTGAATGGATGGAGAGAAGCATGGAACAATGTAAAAAATATATTCAAGAATGTATTTGAAGCACTTGTGGGAATCGCAAAAGTTCCCATTAATGGCGTAATCGGATTGATAAACGGAATGATCAGAGGAATTATTGCTGGTGTCAATGCCGCAATTGGAGTTCTTAATAAGATGAAAATTAAAGTTCCTGGATGGGTTCCTGGAATAGGTGGAAACACTTGGGGATTCAGCATTCCAACAATGACAGCGCCACAGATTCCATACTTGGCAAAAGGTACAGTTGTGCCACGAAACGCTGGAGAGTTTGCTGCAATCCTCGGCGATAATAAGCGTGAGACAGAGGTTGTATCTCCTCTTTCGACCATGAAACAGGCAATGATGGATGCTCTGAAGGAATCCGGAAACAATGGTGGAAGTTCTCCTCAGTACATTGTGCTGAATATTGACGGAAATGAATTTATCCGCTGGCTTCGCGATCAGAACGGACAATACAGGAACCGGACAGGCTTCGGAATCTTTGAAGGGTAGGTGAGTGCATGAGTGAATTTAGTTCAGGGAATTTTCAGGGATGGCTATTAAAATTCGGGACTCAAGAATTTCCACATGAATTTATCAAAAGAGCAACATGGAAAAGCACACCGAATCAAAGACTTGAAAATGATTCGTGGACAGATATGAAAGGATATTTGCACAGGGACACACTCCCGCATTATCGTACAAAGATAGAATTTGAAACAGTTGACGATTTAACCCTAGAAGAAAAAATAAAAATTCAAAAATGTAATGAATTCCTCAATTATCAATAAGCAAGAGCGTAAAGCAAATATCACCTACTGGAATGACGAAACAAATACATATACGAATGCAAAAGTATATGTTCCAGATATTGACTTTACAATCAATGAAATTGATAAAAAAAGAGGAATGGTTTTTTATTCAAGCATCCGAATCGCACTGATCGAATACTAACAACCAGAGTGCATGGGTGTCACAGCTCATGTGCTCTTTCATTTTATAGACGGGAGGATGATTATGGCAGATACAGTATCTTTTGACAGTTTATTGAATACGACAACCGGGATGACTGCTATTGTTAACAACAAGAAGCACGACGATGATGTAGTCAGTGTAACAGGTGTTGACTGGTTTACCTATGCAGGAAAGACTGCCAGTACTATATATGTTTCTGGTAACAATTTTATTGGATTCGGGCAAAACGCCGAACAACTCAAAATCTGGCGCAGGGATGGCGCGGTTTATTATATTTACCGACAGGAAGGAACACTCACATCAGGAAAAAGATTCCTCAAAATCAGAGTTGAAGGATATGTATATTATTCAAGTACATCTTCATCATATGCGCTGAAATACGAAGTATTCTTGATAGAAGGACAGACATTATTTATCAATGTCGTTCAGAGACCTACAAGCAGTTCATACGCTGGCACATCGTCAATCACCGACGGAAAAACCACAACAAGTCTGAATATTTCTGTGTCTTCTACGGTACCAATTTCGATTCTGGTTAAGAACGCAGGAGTGTCACAGACAGTTAGCTATGAAAAATTTGTCGATAAATATGTCACTGGAATCACTGTTTCCAAAATGCCTGATAAGACTACATACTATCAGGGCGAATTGTTTGACAGCACAGGTCTTGTAGTGTCAAAAACATACAGTAACGGAATATCAGAAACCACCACTGATTATGAATTATCAGGATTTGATAGTAGTTCTGCAGGAGCAAAAGTTGTAACCGTTACTGCATCCGGCAAAACCACAACATTTGAGATTGCCGTCTTAGAAGTTTCTATTACCGCCATATCCGTCACTACTATGCCGAGTAAGGTAAATTACCACATAGGAAAAGAATTTGATTCTACGGGCATTGTGGTTACTGCAACAATAAGCGATGGAAGCACTATAGATGTCACAAAAGACTGTACGTATTCTGGATTTGACAGCAGTTCTCCAAAGCAATGTGGAATTACAGTTCATTATGGCAGTTTCACTTGTACATTTGAAGTTACTATTATGCAACCAGAAAGAATCTCGGACATATTTTGTCAAGGCAAATATTATTTTGTCGGTGATGCATTAGATCTTAAGGTATCTTATATAACTGTAGAATACTCAGACGGCTCAGAGGAAGTGACAAGCGGATACACAATTGAAAATAAGGCGCTTTTGGAAGCCAGTGTAATTCCTATTAATGTAGAATATTTTGGCGTGGCAATTACGTCAAATGTCACAGTATACAGTTCTCTTTTGATACATATCGGTTCTCCGAATTACGAAGATGTGACAGCTGAATTCGACATTGATGCAAATACTTTAACCATATCTGGAACTGGAAAATTCACATATAGTTTATCTGATAGTTTAGAGAAATCCGACATTTCTATCCCTGACAGCTTATATAAAAGATGTACAAAAATGGTTTTTGGAGACGGAATCACTGGCATTAGGAGCGGATTTAGTTCCTCATTCAAAAAATTGGAAAGCATTGTTTTTTCAAACACGATCGCAGAAATCGAACGTGGAAATTTTTCAATATTTTTAGGAACTAAACTTGAATTTCCGTCATCAATTAAAACGATTCTAGGAGGCGTGTTTTACTCTTGTCCTAATCTAACAGAACTACTTTTTCATGATGGTTTACAAACAATTGAGGGCGGCACATTTGGAGAATGTTCAAATTTAAAAAAAATTGTATTCCCGAAATCATTAGTTTCATTATCATCCGGAGCTTTTAGTGGAGTAACGATAGAAAATGTCGAAATAGGTGATGCAAATGTGCCATTCGATAACTCAAATGGACTATTCATACCAAAATGCAAAAATCTAGTAGTACGCGGCGGTACGTTTACTGGAACTAGCGTGACAGGAATACTTAGTGGGGTATTGGAAACGCTGATCTTAAAAGGAGCAGTTAAGCTCACTGGTGATCATGTATTTGTTCCGTGTTCATCGACGCTAAAATCTGTAACATTGGAAAATGGAATTACCGAAATCCCAAGGGAATGCTTCACTAGTTGCAAAATTACAGAAATCACCATTCCTCCGAGCGTAAAAGCTATTCATGAAAGCGCTTTTTCAAATACTATGCTTGAAAAATTAACATTGTCAGACGGTGTACAAACTATTGGAAAACAAGCATTTCTCGGAACAAAGCTTACAAATGTATTCATTCCGGCAAGTGTGATAAGCATTGGCGAAAATGCTTTCGGAGAAACCAATTCAGCGAATATCACGCTTAACAAGAAAACTAATGAAATTTCTGGTTCCCCATGGGGAGCAGCAGGCACAATTACATGGTTAATCCGAGTAACCAGACTTGAAATTACTCATATGCCAACCAAAATCAGATATTTTGTAGGCGAAACATTTGACAGCGCAGGACTCATAATTACTGCATATTACAATGATAATACGTCCGAACAAGTAACCGGTTATACCCTGTCAAACCCGGATATGTCCACGTATGGAAATAAAACTGTAACGGTTACATTCGATGAAAAGACCGCGGATTTCAGTATTCTCGTGGTAGACATTTCTGGAATCGAAGTAAAAACTATGCCTGTAAAAACCGAATATCCGAAAGGAGATGTATTCGACACAACTGGATTGTCTATTCTCGTCAAATATACCGACGGCACATCAGAAACAATAACAACTGGGTTTGAAGTATCTGGATTTGACAGCAGTTCTGTCGGCGAAAAGACAATCACAGTAACCTATAAAACCCATACCGCTACTTTTAAAGTGACCGTATATGATCTTTCGGGAATAAGAATCACAAGTTTCCCATCCAAGGTTTACTATAAAATCGGAGAAACATTCGACCCGTCCGGGCTGACTGTTGCAGAAGTAAGACAGGATGGAACCGAGAAAGAAATTACAGATTATGATATTTCTGGCTTCGATAGTTCTACCGCAGGTTCTAAGACCATCACAGTTTCTTATAATGCCACAGTCAACGGAACTTCCAAATTTGTTGGTTCCGACAGTTTTCAAATTAAAGTCACGAACGACGGAAAAAACCCATTTGATGATAGCTCAAGTGGTGGTTCTGGCGAAGTTGAAGAAGAAAAAACTGAACCAATCAATGTTACAGTACACTGGATTAACGGCGAATTTGCTGACCTTACAAATGAAAATATCGACCAGAATACGCTTACTTTGCAGGAGTCTATTTGTTCTGAAAGCTATTTCATTTTTGGCGGCTGTGTCTGTAATCAGATAACGTTTCAGGCTCACCACGACCAGTTTAACGGTACCTCGGAAGAGTTTTATCCACATGGGAAAATTGAAGTGTACATTGAGAGAAAAGGAACAAGAATCAAAATTTTCACAGGTGAAATCGACAGTGCGGAGCGGAAAGCAAACTCCCTGACACGTAATTTTATCGCATATGATTATCTGTATAAATTACGAAATACTGACATTGCTCGATGGTATAAAAACCAGACGACTGATAAGAAGAAAAAGCTGACTCAAAAGCAATTCAGAGATAAATTATTTGAGTTTTTAGGACTCGAACAGGTTAGTACAAAACTGCATTGGGACGACACCTATGTGCCTGATACGAATAACTCAAATGAGATGAATGTAGTGAACATTCTGAAAGATTTATGCTTGCAGAATGACCGTTTTGGATGGATGAACAGGGACGGGAAATTTGAGTATTTGAAACTTCGCCAGAACAGTTACAGATACGGGCAGACAACCGATAATCAGAACATTTATAAATATTATAACAACGAGGAAGTCCATCTCGATACATTTAAAAGTTTTACCGCAAAAGAGGGCAGAATCTGGTTCCCGAATGTTATATTTTGTGACCCTGACCCGAATAGGGCTTTTGGATTTACACAGGGCGATTACACCGCACAGGAAGCGTATGACAACAACGTTTATTACAATAGAAACAGCTTCTTTGTAGGGAATGAAGATTGGCTGAATTACGTCTGGAACGCTGACGAATACGGCGGTATTTCAAGGACTGAACCGATTATAAAGATATGCTATGGCGTATTCGTAGACCAAGATTTGCGGAAATATTATCGTGCGCAGGGATATACCGCTGAAGTTCAAGGAAACCCGCTGAACATGGTCGGACAGGCAGTTGAACTCTACTACAAAAAGCAGATTCAGCACGACGATCAGGAGCCTACAGAACTGCAATGGTACGTCCATTCATACATCATGAGCAGGACGCTTAAAATCGGTGCTACAGACATGATTGACACCTATTCTGCTAATAATGCATCGTTCAATAGTAACAGTCAGCAGTTGGGAAAATATACTCCTGAGATATCCGCAACTGTCAACCGCACCCGATCAGAAATGCCGACAATCAGTTATGCGAAATTTACGGACGGTTCGGATTCCGAATTTTCTCCGGCAACGATTGACGATTTTACGGACGGTTCTGGCGACTCTGGCAGTACTTCTGAACAATTAAAAAAGGCACAATTGAGGTGCGTAAAGCGAATAAAAAAAGCTGATTACGACGCTCTGGTAGCCGCAGGAACTGACCGAACAGATACACTGTATTTCACATTCGAGGAGGACTGATTCGATGAAATATAAGGCATTTTTGAATAGGCAGGAAATCACTGGATTTCCTGCCAAAGGAAAAGATGTAACAAAGATTTATGGTGGAGATATTTTACTGTGGGAAAAATCTGGAATACCCCCCATGAAAGAGATTTGTGCTGTAAGAACGGTATGGACACATGTCGACTATGACGGCACTCAATATCCTTGTGAATGTGAAATTTCTGTTCGTAATCAGACTGAAGATGGAAAAATATATTTCACAGATATTGAAAAAGCTGGAATATATGTCAAACAAGAATCTGGCCGTTCATATTATGAATCAGCATGTATTATGTTTAAAGCGAAAAGAGTCCCTAGCACTATATTACAGTATATTAACCAGAAAAATGTATTGTACACGTTAAGAATGAGAAACATGAAAGGAGAACTTCTTGACGAAACCATTAGTTGGGAAATGAGCCACAATAGCGTGAAAGGGAACGGAAATATATTTGGAGTTGGTACCTCAAATAGTGATGGAACATTTTCGGTTTTACCACGACCTTTGAATTATGGACCTGGTCCTTCGACTTCCAACTTTCCTGCAACAATATACACATCAGGAAGCGGTGCATTCAAATCGGCAGAAGATGTTCTTAAATATATGCTTGAAGAATAGATTCCTTTAGGATGCAAAATAAGGAATTTTTGCTTATTTCAATATTAATTTCGCCAAATAAGAGCCCCAAAACCGCAAATAAGAGTGCATTTTCCATAAAAATCCAAATAAGCCCTTATTTTCCCAAAAACCATCAAAATCCAAGCCCTGACCGTACTATTAGTTGATTGGTATAGAGCTATAAATCGTCTACGTGATATAATTAAAATAGACAGTCTCAAAATGTAAAGTTCATTCAGGAAGGAGTAATTATGGTAGATAATCCGATAACGAGAAAAGAGAAATATCTTGCTAAATTAACTGGGAGCTATACCGGAAATGTCCCGGCCCCAATTACACGGGTAGAGAAATATTTATACGATTTATGTCAAAAAGGCATTAGCGGACTGACTCCAGAAGAGATAGAAAATGCAGTAAATAAATATCTCAAAGAGAACCCCGTGCAACCTGGAGCCACAGAAGAGCAGGCGCAGCAGATTAAGAAAAACACAGATGATGTTGCTTCGCTAAAGGAAGATATATCCACCAAAATCACCAAATTCTACGCCAGTTCGCAAGGTGAAACTCATCTTGCTGATTCTGATGACGGCAAGATTATGGATATGATGGTGTATGGGAAGTCTGAGCAGAAACAGTATAGCGGGAAGAATTTGTTTGATAAATCCACAAGTAAATCTGCGTGGATTAGTGATGATGGAATATACATTGAAAAAGGTGAAATCGGAGAAAATACAGATGTTGTGTCTACTTATATTGGCGTAAAAGAAAATTCAACGTATATTGCATCATTTAAAACAAATTATAATACATCTCTTGTTTATTGGTGTACATATAATGCGAATAAGGAATTTGCGTCAACATAAAAAATGCTAATAAAATTACGATTCCGACCGGAATCAGGTATGTCCGCGTTATGATATCATTGCCACAGCAGTATTGTGTTGCGGTAAATGATGAACTGCAAGTGGAACTCGGCACCGAAGCCACCGCCTACGAACCATACACCGGCGGTCAACCATCGCCCTCTCCTGACTATCCGCAGGAGATTAAGAGCGTGGTGAATCCGACTGTGAAGGTGTGTGGAAAGAATTTGTTTAAAGCTACATTAGGGAATGTTACAGCGAATGGTATTACTTGCACTGCAAATAGTGACGGAACTTATATACTAAATGGAACATGCACTGTGAGTACAGCACTTTCAATAATTGGAAAATTTGATCATATATTAAATGAACCATTGTATTTAACCGGAGTTCCATCTGGATGTGGTTCTTATTTAGCACTTGGGCGACGCGATGGAGATAATATTTTAGTCACCGACGGAAAAAATACTAAAATTGATGCTGGTATTCACACAGATCATATGGAATTCTGGATAACCAAAGGAACGACACTGAACAATGTGATTTTCAAACCAAATGCTCACCACCGATCCCACCGCCACCTACGATGATTTCGAACCCTACCACGAACAGACCGTTACCATCCCATACACATTGAACGCTATCCCAGTAGAATCAGGCGGTAACGTCACAATTGATGGTCAGCAGTATGTTGCGGATTATGTGGATGTGGAACGTGGGAAGTTGGTAAAAAAAATAAAAGAAATTAGTAAAGATCCTATAGTATTAGTACAATCTACAAATAATCCAAGTAAAAAACGTTTTATATTAGGAAATAAATTTTTAAAAGCCGCTGATAATTTTAACAAATGGTCTTGCAAATGCTCTAATTTACAAACATTGGGAGTTGGCATGAGTGCAAGTTATGGTTGCGTTGAATCATGCGGAATTGACACAGGTGGAAATTTATATGTGTATTATGAAGAAACAAGTGAATTTACCACAGCAGAAGAATTTAAAGCATGGTGGGGAAAAAGAGACATTCAGTTAATGGGAATTCTGGAAACACCAATCGAAATTGACCTCACCTCCGAAGAAATTTCCGCATTCAAAGCACTTGCAACATACTATCCAACCACAAACATATCTATCAATTCAGAACAGCTTGACGGATATACAGTATTCAACTATCCGATTTCAATGCAAAATGGTTGGAACTATGTAAAACAGCAGATTGGCGATACGAGGGAGTACATCTATGATATGTACGCACGTACTCAGGACACTGATTTACAGGCGGCAGAAGCCTACGTTAACAGCGAATACGCAGTGGCACTTACAGAATTGGAGGTATGATTATGTTATATAGAACATTACTAAAACTTAAAGAAAGAAACGGTCTGACAGATGATTTGAAAAATAAGATTGATATTTTCTTTGCGACTGGCAGGATTACAGAGGAACAGTATAATGAGCTGATGGATGTTGGCAAGGAAGAAGAACCGAAAGCGGAAACTAATTAACTAAAGGGGCGTTTAGTGAATTAGATTTTAAAATGATTAACTAACTTATCCGGCAGGTATCACGCCTGTCGGATTTTTTAAAGTGGTAGAGAGGTGCTACCTCATAAAATGGTATAATTATATCATCAAATAATATAGGAGGTACGCTATGGACAAAAATATTGAAAAAGTTATCCTTATTGCCAAAAACGAAATTGGCTACCTTGAAAAGAAATCAAACAGTCAACTTGATGATAAGACTGCAAACGCCGGTTCTGCCAATTACACTAAATACTGGCGAGACATTAAGCCGGACTATCAAGGTGAACCATGGTGCGCAGTATTCGTGAGCTGGTGTTTCATGAAAGCTTTCGGATTAGAAAATGCGAAGAAACTTTTAAAACACTGGCCTTACGTATACTGTCCGACTCTGGGAAGCCTTTTTACTAAGAATGCAAATCCAAAAGTCGGTGATATTGTTATCTTTAAACACGGAGGTACCTTTACCCACACCGGCTTTGTAACAAAAGTAGCTGGAGACAGATTTTACACAATAGAGGGTAATACTTCCGGTGCATCCGGTATTATCGCAAATGGTGGTGGTGTATGCGCTAAAAGTTATCTTAACAGTCAGATGCCGGGAACTAAGTTCTGTACACCAGATTACAGTCTTGTGCAGAGTTCTTCTACATCAGTTTCAACTATTACAGATGCAATAGTAAAGAAACAGAATACCCGGGCATACATTGCTCAGATTAAGAAAGATACAAAATGTTATACTACATCCAGCACAAGTAATCCATCAAAGATGTTTCCTAAATTGAAAAAAGGTGCAGTCGTAGAGGTCATGAAATATACAGAGACAGATGCTTCTGGTCAGAAATGGTACTTTGTCAGAATCCCTTACCCGAACGATGATGGATTTGTATATGAGTTCATTCAGAAAGGCACATTTACCAGAATCACGGAGATTTCCAAGTAAAAATATCCCGGGGTTTATCCCCCCCCCGGGAGTCTTATTTTAAAACATATTTAGTATCATTTCGGAAGTTTAAAGCTGATGTCGTTAGACACACGTTAGTCACAAATAAAAATATTGCTTCCTAATATATTAGTGCCAAAAACACTGTATTTACAAGCATTTGCGCAATTTTCTAAATTCTATTTGTTAGTCGTAAACAATAAAATTAGAATAATGAAAATGAAATGAGTGAATTCCTTGTAAAATCGCTGAGAATGTTGATTTTACAAGGGTTTCACGCGTTTTTATGTTCTGAATTGTGATGAATAAAATTGATAAAATAAGATTCCGTTAGTCACAGTTAGTCACAAATGGGACTTTTATTTTCTCAATCTCTGTTCGGAGTTCTTCCAATGTCCGGTGACCGTAAACGGCATTTGTAACATCGCCGCCGAATGAATGACCGAGCATTCTCTTACGATCATTCTCCCTGACTCCATATTTTTCACACAAAGCAGAAAAAGTATGTCGGCAGTCGTGCGGCGTGTGTTTCGGATTGCCGACGATTCCTAAACGTTCCAGTGTAGGATAGAACAACGCTTTTCTGTGATGCTGCTGAGTATACACGCATAATTTTCCATCTTGTGTCAGCACTTTCTGTTCGACAAAACGGTATATAGCGGGATGTATCGGAACAATTCTGTTTTTACCGGCTTTTGTTTTGATTCCGCCTTGGAAGTATTTCTCTTCCAGGTTGGTTGTAAGTTTTAGCACTTCCCCGATCCGCCAACCAGAGTAACACATAATAAGAATGAGCTGCACTTCTGGATCGTTGGCATTATTCCACAGCACTTGCATTTCCTGATCAGAAAAGGGCGTTCCATGTTCGGTGTCATTATCAGCATTGACATGGATATATACTGCCTTATTCTCTGTTACGATTTCTGAGTAAACAGCATATTTATACATCTGCTTGAACAGCGTAAGAATCGCCATAAGACTCTGACGCTTTAACGGGCAGTCATCAATTACCTTTTGCAGATCAGGTGCCTTTAAATCCTCAAATATACGGTTATACAAAGCTGTGCAATTTGAGTAAGCGGTCTGGTAAGCTATCTTTGAACTATAAGAAAGTTTTGAACCCTCCGGAAACTTCCATGCGTAAAACTTCTCATATACCTCTGAGAACGTCAATTTCTTGATTTCCGGGTGTTTATCCTCTACGCCCTTGATTGTATTGTAGTCGGCAATTAAGCGGCTTATAAGAGCATCTATGTCGGTCGTAGGGGATACTTCAAGAGTCCGCTCCATGCCGGGTTGATACGTGCCGGCTTTGTAAGCTGTCAGAATAGAGAATCCTTTCAGCCAGTCATCAACGTAGCAGATCGCCGGTGGACGGACCACCTTTCCGGTTACATCCAGTGTAGCCGGTGGGTGCACTGCATAGCAGTTTCTTCGATTCTTGCCAAGATACCGAATAGAGCCGAAGTTATTCGGCAATTTTGGATATTTCTTTCTTTTCTTCGCCATTTTTATTCCCTCTTTCTGTAGCTGTATTTAGGTATAAAAATAACAGCCGAACAAACTTTCTGACTTGCCCGACTGCTCCGAAGATGATACAATATGTTTTGCCAGAATATTACATTTCTTCGGAGATGTATAAATGCCACCTCGGTACGCCAATGCCGGGGTGGTTTTTATTATTCTATTTCTTCGATATCGACTGAATATCCGAGAACTTCTCCGACAGTTGTGCATTTTCCCTTTAGTGTGACTGTATCACCTTTTGCCATTGATGCGACTTTCGAACGCTGCTCATCATTTTTAATCTGGCACTGAACGCCGATTATCGCATATTCATCGTCAGGATAGAGGGAGATATATTTTCCAGATGAATCAATGTTCCCGAGTCTACCAGTGATTTCTAAGTATTGCCCTTTGTATTTATCAGATGCTCCAAGTGCGTTATCATCAAGCTGAGACATCATATCATTGACTGATACGGCTGTGTATTCAATTGGTGCAGGTGTATCAGTTTCTTTTGCAGATTCCGTCTTTGCAGATGTGCTGGAAGAAGACGTGGTGTTTGAATCCGAATTTCCACCAACGGCACCGATAACGCCAATGGCAACAACTGCTAAAACTACCCATTTGAGTTTTCCACCTTTTTTCTTACTCATAGAATTGCTCCTCCTAATAGCTTTATTCACCACGTTTCGCACTTTCCGTGCGGATTATGTATTTTGTACCGCTGATTTTGCAATATTATGTAAAGTACGGTTATTCGTGGTATTTTTATTCTATCATTTTAAGAGCATATTGTAAAGATTTAGAACGAAATAGAGTGATTTAGATGAAAAAGAAATGTTTTAAGTGCTTTGTACTTCTCTTGCTGATCTATAAGGTATTTAGTCTTGTACATATCCCACAAAAGATAATTTCTAACAATAATCAGAAAGATATGCAGATAGTTCATTCGTATATGGTATACCAGGACCATTCTATTCAGAAGTATCCACATACAGACGGTGGCGGTGGAAAAGTCTGTAATCTCGCATTTTTCTTCCGTGAAAGCATAATTTTCTTTGAGATTGCAAAGTTCGTGTATGAAATAACGAAAGTTCGCATATATCATTGGCAGTTGCCAAGAGTCGGAATAGGTGATATAATATCAAAAACGAACTAATGTTCGGTTCTATTTCCCACAGCCGAACATATACTGTAATGTAGGCGGTAGTTGCGACAGGGAGGGCTATTATGGATTATAAAGAAAAGATATTGTCACTTTTAGAAAAGGTCAAATCAGAAAGTACATTGAAGCGTGTATATAAATTATTAGAATATCTCTATTTGAAAGAAAAGTAAAAAGAAGTGAGCCGAGGATTGATTCCCCGGCTCTTTTTCTTAGTTGTTTTCCAGTTCTTCAAGAATCTCCTGAAGCTGTTTCCATCTTTCCTCACTTAGTTTTGAGAACTTCACGAGGATTTTCTTTGCAAAGTCGTTATCTCCTGTCATAACCGAATCTACGATAGCCTGCGCAGCGCTATCGTCATCCTGGAACATCTCCCCGGTTCCGTTTACGAGCCAGTCGTAGTTGACTTTGAAAGTGTTACATATAAGTTTTAAAAATGTTTCATCTGGAGTTGTTCTTCCAAGTTCCAAATTCTCAATTTTACCACGGCTTTTCAGTCCTAGTCTTTCAGCGAATCCTTCTCTTGAAAGTCCCAGATATTTTCGCAGTTCTTTTAACCGCTCAGTCATCTGCTTCACCTCCTTTCTGATAATAATTATATCAATATTAAATTACGTTGTCAACGTAAAAATTTTCAAAAATACGTTGACAATGCATTAAGAACGTGATATTATACGTTCATAAAGCAAAACAACACAAAGAAAGAGAGGAAAAAGGATATGTGGATTTTTGAAGCTCATTACATGAATATGGAAACAGAAGAAGAATCAGCAATCAAAATTGAATTTGATGGACAATTTTTGGGAAGTGAAAAAGAAGCTTACTTATACGCAATGGAGAAAGCCTACGACAGAAAAAGCAAAGAGGAATGTCTTGAATCTGTTGAATTTATTGCATGTTAGCCGAAACGGTCAGGAATGACCGTCCACCGGGAATGACCGCCCGGTGCTGATGATGGTAGGTCAAGGGAATAAAGCAAGCAGGAAGATCGGGTGAAGCGATAGGGCTACACACAAGTGACATGGTGGTCAGGCTACGGAAAGGGTAGATGGAGTGTAGTGAAGAATAAGCAAGACCCGGCAAAGCAGTTGAAGAAAGCAGGAACAGTAGGACAAGAAAGCACAGTGTTCGGAACTATTTGAAGAAAACTGAACAGTCTGAACCAATCAGAACTTTACTCCTCAACCAAGAAACCGTTAAGCGGAAGAATCAACCGCGCGAGATGACTCAGCACTTTATTTCCCATCAAATTAGTGTCCAAGCGAAGCAAGACTATAAACTGAAAGGAGAATATATATGTCAGAAGAAAAGAAAAATCTTATTAGAGATGTGACAACCCGTCTCGATAAGCTACCGGATGATAAAAAGAATTATCTTCTCGGGTACATGAACGGAGTTATGGATAATGAGAAAATTCATAGTTCCAAGAAAGAAGTAGTTAATTCAAATTAGAAAGGAGAAACATGAACGAATTACAGATTTTTAATTCAGAAGAGTTCGGGGACATCCGAACAGCAGAAATTGACGGGAAACCGTATTTTGTTGGAGCTGACGTTGCGAAAGCTCTTGGCTACAAGGACACGGTTAATGCACTTAAACAGCATTGCCGTGGGGTGGTAAAACACCACCTCACAGATTCTCTCGGCAGGAATCAGGAAGCGAGTTTCATAACAGAGGGAGATTTGTACCGCTTGATTATGAAATCGAAACTTCCATCGGCAGAGAAATTTGAATCATGGGTTATGGATGAAGTTCTTCCAACAATCAGAAAGACAGGATCATACCAGAAGCCACTGACGACAGTTGAACAGATACAGGTTATTGCGACAGGATTCTTAGATCACGAAGAGCGGCTTAACAGACTTGAAAATACCATGACTATTGACTACGCACAGCAGGAATCTATTAGAGACTTAGTGTCAAGTGTCGTAATTGCTCACCTTGGCGGGAAAGAGTCAAATGCTTACAAAGAAATTGGCAAGAAAGTATTTGCTGAATGCAACAGGGATATAAAGACTTACTTCGCAGTAAATGCCCGTAATAACATCCCTAAGCTGAGATTTGAAGAATCTATGGAATATGTCAGAAATTGGCATCCATGCACTAATACAGTAATGATGATACGTGACTGTAACGCTCAAATGAGTATCAGTTAGAAAAGAGGTTTATATGAGTGCAGTTGATAATTACGTAGAGCAGAATGCACAGGTTCATCAGTTTGCTGCAGAAGTGGCAAGAATCATATCAGGCATTCCACAGATGCCAGAGTTCTCAAATGAACGACTGACAGTATCAGACGTGAGCAAAATGACAGGCATTCCTATGTCATCTGTCAGAGCAGGAATCATCTATGGATGGCTGCCTATCGGTACGGCGTATCGTGGGAATAAAGTGATTCACGACAGAAAAGGTTCTGGCAGAATAGAATTTGTTATCTCTCCAAGAAAGCTCTGGGAAGAAACAGGATATGTCTGGAGAGGGAAAGAAGCATTAAAGTGATAGTGCCCCGGAGGGAGTCGACATCTCCGCCCCGGAGCTTTGCACCCACTAAAGCACCTTAGTGGATAGATACATTATAGTTCTCTATCTGCTAATTGTAAAGACAAATAATTACGAATAAGGAGAAATTAGTTAGATATGAGCGAGATTAGAAACGAAAATCAGCCAACATGGGCTGATATCGAAGTGGCGCTTGCGTCAGAAATTGTCGAAGAAAGTAGAAAAAAAGCAAGAAAATGGTTCACTGCATGGATTGTGACCGCAGCCGCACTGGTAGCAAGCAATCTGGCGTGGATTATGGGAGAAATGAAATGAAAGAGTATGCGCTGATTGCTGTTTGTATGCTTGCCGGGAAATATGTGGACATACCTATTTGGCTGAACATCTTTTTTGGCATCTCGGCAGCATGGGCGGTTCGCCAGATGAAAGCAGACTGGCAGTAGGAAATAAGGAGGATAGAAAATGTTCGAGAAAGAGATTGATGAAATTTATGAACTCTGTAAAAGAGTTGCGAATGAAGTTCCGACAGCAAATGTGGACTTTGATTTTTCGAGCTATGGCTTGGAAGTAAGAGGGCTTAAAAGAAAAGAGGATGCTCTCCTTCCTGAAGACATTTTTAAATGGGATTTGTACCAAAACATATCTTTTGACCCATTTTATGAGAACGCAAGTCGCGAAAGCATTAGAATAATCAAAGATTTCTTGCTGGAACTTCTGATAGATAGGAAGTGTCCAAATGAGTAAACAGATAGCAATTATGAAACTTCTTCCCAGTCTGGAGATAGCAGGATGTATTAACGAATTGCTCAGAGAGCTTCAGTCCAGAGGGGATCACATATTGGATTATGAAAACTGTGATATGTCTCTGGATCATATCGAATGTCATGAGACAGATACATTGTATTGTTTCTTTAAAAGAGAGGAGAAAAGATAATGAAATTGTACGAAATTGATAACGCAATTATGGATTGTGTAGACATGGAAACAGGAGAAATCATTGATGTTGAGAGGCTTTCTGCTCTTCAGATGGAAAGAGATCAGAAGATTGAGGGTATCGGTTGTTGGATTAAAAATCTTCTGTCAGATGCAAAAGCCTTAAAAGAAGAAAAAGATAACCTTGCAGCACGTCAAAAAGTTGCTGAGAACAAAGCAGCTTCATTAAAAGAATTTCTTTCAAAATATCTGGACGGTGAGAAATTTAAGACTGCAAAGGTATCAATTTCTTACAGAAAAAGTGATTCTGTAGATATTTCAGCGAATGCAACTGTTCCTGAGGAGTTCCTTAAATATGCAGAGCCTACACCTGACAAAATCGGATTGAAAGCTGCATTGAAAGCCGGAAAAGAATTTCCGGGAATTTCACTAAAAACTTCTCAGAATATTCAGATTAAGTAGGAGAACGCTATGAGTAATTTTGAAATCCGTATTCCGGCAAGAAAGAAACAGCCTGTAACCGATAAGGATAACCCGGTTGTGAAAGTATCAGCAGGTGCATACAACGCACTGGTTGAAATCTATAACGAATCAATCTTATCAATGAAAGATATCGCAAGTTTGCTGATTATTGAAAGCAGTAAACACGTGGTTTATGACAAGGATGAATAGAAGTGAATATATATGAGAAGTTAGGCATTATTCAGTCAAAGCTGAAAGCCCCTAAAGGACAGTACAATTCATTTGGGAAATACAAATATAGAAGTTGTGAGGATATTCTGGAGGCTGTAAAACCGCTTCTGGCAGAAACAAAGACTGTGTTAAGCGTCACAGATTTGATGGAAGTTGTCGGGGATAGAATATACGTCAGGGCAGAAGCTCATCTAAACGACTGTGAAGATACCGGTGAGATTACAACTGTTGCTTATGCAAGGGAAGAAGAGTCAAAAAAAGGCATGGATTCTTCCCAGGTTACAGGCGCAGCGTCATCTTATGCAAGAAAGTATGCGCTGAATGGTTTGTTCTGCATTGATGACAACAAAGACAGTGATTCTACTAATACAGGTAGCAGCGGGAAAACAGACAGACTAAAAAGACCAAGAATACAAAAACGAACCTGGTTAGAGAATGTATACTTACAGAAAATGTAATGAGCATCCAGAACATCAATTGACAAATATACCGAATTCTAACTTGTTTAGAACAGATTAAAACTCGTTTCAAAGGTAGACGAATGTAGAAAGGACTACAACAAAAAGAAAAAGGGCAAAAATGTACTCAAAATGTTGATTGAGTACGATAAACAGCATAGTGAAAAGGAATAAAAAATGAACAAAGTTATTCTTACAGGACGATTTACAAGAGCTCCAGAAGTCAGATATACAAATGATGGAACATCAATCGCAAGATTTTCCATTGCAGTCAATAGAAGATTTGTAAAAGAGGGTTCTGATCAGAAAGCGGACTTTCTTAATTGTGTTGCATTTGGAAAGTCTGCGGAATTTATCGAAAAATATTTCAGAAAAGGTATGAAAGCAGATTTATCTGGAAGAATCCAGACAGGATCCTATACGAATAAAGACGGCGTGAAGATATATACAACAGATATTGTTGTAGAGGAAATCGAATTCGGCGAAAGTAAAGGTTCTTCACAGGCACAGACAGCCTCACTTACACCGAATCCAGAAGCCGACCCGGACGGCTTTATGAGCATTCCTGATGGTATCGACGAGGAGATGCCATTTAATTGATACAGATTGATAGCAGAGAACATCAGAAAGTTATCGATGGCATTAAAAAGGCATTTGACGAGGCAGGGGAAAAATGGTTCGTGTCAAAGCTGTATGTGGGTGATTACATGAATTATGATAACCCGCGTTTAGTAGTTGATAGAAAACAGAACCTTGCAGAGTTATGCGGAAATGTATGTCAGCAGCATGAAAGATTCCGATCTGAAATTATCCGGGCAAATGAAGCAGGAATAAAACTTGTCTTCTTATGCGAACACGGGAAAGGAATTGAAAAGCTGGATGACGTTCTCTGGTGGGAGAATCCCAGGGCGAAGAAGCGGGTTAAGAAAAATGGTGTTTGGATCGAACAAGAACAGAAAGTTATGCACGGCGATACGCTGTACAAAATTCTATGCACAATGCAGAGAAAATATGGCGTTGAGTTCCTGTTTTGTGACAAGAAAAATACTGGAAAACGAATAATGGAGATTCTGTCGGATGGACAAAGAAACAATTAAGCAACAGAACAGTATGAGAGATATTCTTGCCAGATACGGAATGATTCCGAACAGAGCTGGCTTTATCAGTTGCCCATTTCACCCCGATGACCGTACTGCCTCATTGAAAATTTACAAAGACAGCTACTATTGCTTCGGATGTGGCGCGTCAGGAGATATTTTTACTTTTGTTCAGAATATGGATAATTGCGATTTTAAGACAGCCTTTCAGATTCTTGGCGGAACATACCATAAACCTGATTTTTCGTCCAGAATGGCAATATATCACGCTCAGAAGCAAAAAGAAATGAGAGAGAAAGCAGAACGGAAGAAGAATGAAGAATTGCAGGAATGTTTGTCCGATATTGACTTTTACAGGTCTATTCTTGACAGAGTAAGGCCATTATCAGATGGCTGGTGCGAAGCATGGAACAAATTACAGCTTGCATTATATAAGCATGGATTCATAACAGGATTGGAAGAAGGTGATTAAAGAAAATGGAACAGATTAATAAACTCACATCGGAATCAATTCTGGAAGAAGAAGTGTTTAATGAGATATTCAAGCAAGAAGATGAAATTTACAAGGCACGTTTGACATTGACGCTTCTGGACAGGGCAAAAGTACTTGGAGTTAAAAAGAAATTTGAAGATTTACTAAAAGCTTACACCAAGGTTCAGAAACAGATAATCGAGCAAGAGAAAAACAATAGAACAGTGTCTATGCTGGACCAGTGGACTAATTTCTCCGATTGTGAATATGACAGAATGAAATGTCTTAACTGGATAGCAGATGATGACGGAATCAGAATATCAAACACAAATCCAGGATCACCGGACATTATAGCCTGTTATCATCCTATTCTTCCGATTGAACGAATGAAGAATCTGGAGACTGGGGAAGAACAGATAAAGTTAATCTATAAGAGGAATAATAAGTGGTCAGATGTTATTGTTCCAAAAACCATGGTTGCATCAGCCAGTAAAATTGTTGGTTTGTCCGCGCTTGGTATTTCAGTGACTTCTGAGAATGCGAAGTTCCTCGTACGGTATCTGTCAGACGTTGAGAATGCAAATGATGATTATATCAACATCCAATATTCCTCTGGTAAAATCGGGTGGATTCGAGATTATTTCCTACCTTACGACAAGGATATCGTATTTGATGGTGATATGAGATTTCGGCAGTTATACGAAAGTATCAGTGTAGGTGGCAGCAGAGTAGAGTGGTATGAACATGTAAAAAAGGTTCGTGCTACTGGAAGAATCGAACCAAAAATCATGTTGGCTGCAAGTTTTGCAAGCATTCTAATTAAACTGGTCGGTGCTCTTCCGTTCTTTGTGGACTTATGGGGCGAAACCGAGGGTGGTAAGACTGTAACACTTATGCTAGGAGCTTCCGTCTGGGCGAATCCGGGTGAATCAAGGTATATAGGAGACTTCAAGACAACGGATGTGGCCCTGGAAGCAAAATCCGATATGCTTAACAATCTCCCATTAATTCTGGATGATACTTCAAAGGTGTCGGCTAAAATCCGAGATAATTTCGAGGGAATTGTGTATGACCTGTGTTCTGGAAAAGGAAAGAGCCGTTCCAACAAGGAGTTGGGTGTTAACCGGGAGAATCGCTGGCAGAATTGCATCCTTACCAACGGTGAACGTCCACTGGCCGGGTATGTCAGCCAGGGCGGAGCGATTAACCGAATTATTGAGGTTGAGTGTTCTGAGAAAATATTTGACGACCCGCAGCTTACCGCAGATACCCTTAAAAAGAACTACGGGTACGCAGGAATCGATTTTGTAAATGTAGTTAAGGAAATGTCCATTGATGATATAAAAGCCCTGCAAAAGCACTATCAGGGGCTTATACAGGACGATGATAAAATGCAAAAGCAGAGCATATCTATGAGTATCATTCTGGCAGCAGATAAAATCGCAACAGATCAGCTGTTCCATGATGACCAGTACATTGACATTGAGACGGCTAAGAATCTTCTGACAGAGAAAGAAATGGTATCTGAAAACGAACGCGCCTATTGGTTTGTACTTGATAAGATTGCCATGAACGGAATTAAATTCGATGATAACCCAGATATAAAAACAGAAAGGTGGGGAATTATCGACAATGATCCGGTAGAAAAAACGTTAACTGCAATAATCTATAGCGCAGCGTTTTGATGATTTATGCAAAATCGGAAGATTCTCCAGAAAAGCATTTTTGTCATGGGCTGTTAAGAAGGGACTTGTGGAAACCGACAGCAGAGGATATCCGACCAAAGCAAAAAAACTTGACGGAATTTGTCACTAAATGTGTGTTTTTTGAAAATTGTAGATGAAATTCCGAAAGGATTCATGAATTGTAATGATGATTTTGAGATTACGGACGATATTGTGTTTGATTAATAAACAATTCGTCCAAAAGGTAACCGGGTAACCTAGGTAACCTTTGATTCTGTATATATATATTTGAGTATTTATATGCACATATTGAGTATAAAAGTTTCCCTATATGAGAAAGTCAGGGTTACTCGGTTACTCGGTTACCTACCTGTAAAATCAATGGTTTACACGAATTAGTACGGTTACATCTCGGTTACTGTGGGTTACTTATATTAAAATAATATAAATATATTATATTTATAAAATAAAATTAAATAGAGCGTATACAGCATATTGTATACAATATTCAAAGGAGATGATAAAAATAAAAGTAGAAGCAAAGGATATTCCGTATATTCAAAAATTTATGACTGAATTTTGGAAAGCTATAAAAGATTTCTATTCAGCCGAACTTACAGACGAATATTCCAAGCAGGCTACTGATCGTCTGATAGAACTTGGAGAGTATGCGGAAATGTGCCCTGATAATAATGATAAACAGTTTATTAAGAATTGTCTAGTTGCTTTTAATAAGCTGTTAGATTCTAAACAGAGGGAAGTGATGCAGAAAGAGATATAGGGCGTTGCTGAAGATGATGTTCTGGTGCAGATCGCAAGACCAGGACTGGATGTTGATTTGAATTTATGTTCGTTTTGAAAGGAGTAGCAAATGATTGATTGCAAAGGAAACAAGTTAAACATTGGTGACAAGGTTGTATATATTCACGGCAAAAACTCAGATTCCCGATTACAGACCGGATTCATAACAAAATTTTATAAAAGTTATTATGGGCGTGATGAATGTAGCGTAGGAAGAGCGACTCATATTTTAAGCCATAGAGTAATGAAGCTCAGTTAAAAGGAGAAAGAAACATGAAACTGTATGACGTATACGACGGTTCAAAGTATATCGGGGAGCTGACGCTTGCTGAAATATCGGAATTGACAGGAAAGACAAGAAGTCAGATATTTCAGGCAATCAGTGGGATATATGACATTAATGGAAGATATGCGGTCATATATGATGGACAGCAAACAATCACATACTCAAACAAGAATGATCGCAGGATGTTGATGGAATTTGACATTCTGACTCAGAAGATAAAAAGGGCTGTCGGATGGGAAAGTTAAAAATCAAGCAGAAAAAGAAAGCGTTCATTCCGTATACGAATCAGCAGGCTCATATGTTTGCACAGTCTATCCAGAACTGCCAGAAAGAGTTAAAAGAGATGGAGTTGAAAGCCTTTGATGATGGGTTCGAGGATGGAAAGAACTGGTCTGACGTGCTGAATTTTGTAATCTTGTTTTATGTAATGCACGAATTGCACGGATGGGGATGGAAACGTTACATGAAATCTGTAAAAAGAATTAATAACTACATCAATGATATTAATTCTGGGAAAACATCATTGTCTGAAATGATTGATGATTTGGAAAAGAAGCATCACATTCAGATTTGCGATGATTACAAAGAGTTAATTAAGAGATATGGAGCATAAAGCTACACCGATGATTTATTTGCAGAATAACGGACAGGTAGCGTTTGGTTAAATGAAAGTAGGGCAAGAAATGGACATTAAGTTAAAAGAAATCAGCAGAGACGATTTAAAGGTAGGAGATACCGTTGGAATTGCCAGAACGGTGAATTGCGGGTGGTTATCGACGTTCCGACATAGAAAAATTATTCCGGTTAAGATTACAAGAATCACTCCAAAAAGAACCAAGATCGAAACAGATATATATACAGAACATGGAAAAGGCGAAAAGTTTTACGAATACGATGAAAATGCCAGAAAAGAAAATGAACTTGCGGAGAAGTTTGTTCTGGTAAAGGATATGGAGTTTGAACTTAATCAGTTTGAAAACAAATACGGGCTGAAATGGATGGACGACGAAGATATTCTTGAGATGGCTGATTACGTAGAAAAGATAATGAAAATTTTAGGCAAATACAGAAAGGAATAACGAATCCTCGGTAAACCGAGGTTGTATCAAAATTAGCATGGTGAATTGATACATAAAGTTTGGCGGAGTGGCTGTGCCTAAGTAAGCACTTAATAATGAATCCAAGCCGATTACCAGACTATCCACGCACAGGATTTGTAGCGTGGTGTTATGAAAGTATGTTGGTTTTTCAACAGGAATAAGCAGTTTTGTAGCGTGTTATCTGGCAAAGGATGTTGACGAGATTATCTATACTCATGTGTCGAATCAGCATCCTGATAGTCTTAGATTCTTGCATGATTGTGAGAAGTTATTGGGAAGAAAGATAACGATAATTCAATCAAACAGGTTTGGTTCAGTGGATGATGTGATGGAGTTCACGCACACGATGAATACTCCATTTGGCTCACCATGCACAAGGTACTTAAAAAAAGAGGTGAGAAAAAAATGGGAATCCGAGCATCCAGATCACCATACTTATGTATGGGGATTTGATGTAAATGAAAAGAGCAGAGCAGAGAATGTCTGCAAGGCTTTAAGCGATTACGACCATGAATTTCCGCTGATTGAAAATGGATTAACAAAAGAAGAAGCTCATGGAATAGCGAATAAGTTAGGGCTGAAACGACCAATCATGTATGATTTAGGATACCCAAACAATAATTGCATCGGATGCGTCAAAGGCGGTATGGGTTACTGGAACAAAATCAGATTGGACTTTCCAGAAGTGTTTCAAAGGCGTGCGGAGCAAGAACGTAGATTTGGTAGAAGTTGCATAAACGGAGTATTCCTTGATGAATTAGAACCAAACAGAGGAAACATAAATACAGAAATCATGGAGGACTGCACAATAGCGTGTCAGTTGCTTACATGGGGAAAGTGAGGATGGAAATGAATAAATTAAAACCGTGTCCGTTTTGTGGAGAAGAGGCGCAAATTTTTACCGATGATGAAATGGGATATTTAGGTAATGCTCAGTATCTTGCAAAATGCGGTAACTGTCTTTGCGGTACAGGACATTATAACAATCCCGAATATGCAATAGAAGCATGGAATAAAAGAGCGAACGATAAGGAGGACGAAAAATGAAATTATATTTCTATATTTTAGACAGCGACAGAGAATACAATCCAGAAACCCAAACATTAGGAGACTATATTTTCAAAATCAGAGTTGAGGGGTGCGAGGTGATTGAGAAGCCAAAAACCTACAAAGCAGTAACTCGATTTCCAGACGGAATCTACATTGGGTATGTGAAAAAGGAAGATATTGGAACAATTTCTGGTCATTCAACGCCGTACATTGTGTTGACAGTACCGAATTATCAGTTTGTAAAAAATAAATTTTTAGAAAGATATAACGTTGAAATTAGCAGACTCAAAAAAGCAATCGCTATGTACGAGAACAGAATAGCTGCGATTGAGGATTATAAGGAGGATACAAAATGTTAATCAGAAGTCAGGATAGAGAAGTATTGATTAATTTCAATTCTATGGCAGGCGCTGAAATTGC
>CYGL01000085.1_pt1 | contig 45317 bp, 82 predicted proteins | sample 485531 | NCBI WGS metagenome assembly CYGL01 (sample SAMEA3497897, study PRJEB9818) | human gut metagenome | reverse complement strand
TATTGCAGCCCGGTCAAGATCAGGAAGATATGACTTGGAATTTGGCGCACCGCTTATTACCATGACACCAAAGGACAACGGTGGTTTAGCCCCGAAAGGTCAAGATTTTAATGGGGTGTTAAATGCAATTAGTGAAAACACTGTTTTTGTTCAAAATGGCGGTCGTTACAAGTGGTCATCCGACGTAATTACAAACTATGGCGGCTATGCTAAAGATGCAATTATTCAGTCTGATAATGGTGTGTCTGAGTTTATCAGTCTTGTTGACAATAACACAGTAAACCCAAATAGCACGCTAGGCACAAGCTGGGCGATATATGCTGGACAAGGTAGTATTCCGACAGCATCTAGCACTATTGCAGGTGTGACAAAGGTTTTAAATAACCTTAATAGCACTGACACGGGTTCTGCTTTAAGTGCTGCACAGGGCAAGGCTTTAAATGATAAATTTAATTTTCAAAACTCAAAAAATCAGTCCGGATATGTGATTTTGGGTGATTCTGGATTAATTATTCAATGGGGGGTTTTTACCTCAACAAATACACAATCTGATTTAATATTTCCTTTAGCATTCCCAAATGCGTTATTGTCAATAACTGGTAATTTAAATTCAAATACCCCAGATGTTATCGGCATTGATTTTAATCTATCAACCGCAACAAGGACATCTATCAAAACGGGAGCTGCGCAAGTTGGTGCATCTTGGTTAGGTGGTAAAAAAATCTCTTGGATCGCAATAGGATATTAATATGACTAATCCAACTTTAGTAACAACCCCATTTGCTGAAAATGGTGATAAAAACACAATCCCTCAAAGTGTTGGTGCTGAACCTCAAAACGCAACACAAGATGAAGGATTTCCCGAGGTAACCCAAACCCCTATTTCTGCGGGTGGTATTCCTCCTGAGCGCAAAGATTTTAATGGTATTCTCAACCTTTACGGACAGCACATTGTTCATTTAAACAAAGGCTTGCCATATGAATTTGATGCGGCATTTGCTACAGCAATTGGTGGTTATCCTTTACATGCGCGTATTATGTTAAGCAATGGTGATATTGTTCGTAATACAGTTGCAAATAATACAAATAATCCAAACAGTAATATGGAGGGGTGGAAATTTGATAATTCACCAAATTCGATTACAACAGTTGAAAGTATCGCCGAATTAATTACTATAATCAATCCGCGCAATGGTCAAGTAGTAAATGTAAAATCATACTACGCTCCTAATTTTGCACTTGCAAAACCGTATCGCGGCACAGCAAATTATGTGTATGTCACATCCCGCTCTAGCGAAAATGATGGATTTAGTTGCATCGATGGGTGGGTGCAACTGATAGAAGATACGCTTACATTTGATGCGTGTGGTGTTTATGTTGATGATTCAACAAAACGAGATTTCAACACAACACGCATAACTGCACTACTAACCTATGCAATTAACAATAAAAAATCTGTTGAAGCTGGCGTTGGTAGATATTGCGCAAATACAGTTTCCCTTGATCGCGTTGATTTTGGATCAACTGCCTTTAATTTAGCGGGGCAGGGTAGAAAAAGTACAATTTTTGATTTTTCTATTGCGTTGGTCTCGTCAAGTACTACGGCTGGTTCTGCATATTCATTGCGGTGGCAGTATGCAAAATTTAAAGATTTTTTCTTAAACCCGACTGTTTCAGTAGATGCTGCTTTCACTTTACAGCGCGTTGGTATGATCTATATTGATGATGCTGATATAAGTTATGCCGGAACTGGTTTGAGACTGTGGGGTGGTTCTGAAGTTTTCTTTAAGAACTGTGATATTTTTTCTTGTTTTCGTGGCTTGAGCTTGCACAGCATGACAAACGGAACAAGTGGCGGTATTGATATTGATTTAGCTGTTGTGTCTTTTGACAATTGCAATATCAGTAATTGTACAAAGCATGAAATTTATAGGGCTAGATCACTGTATTTCAATGGTGGCAATTTCAACTCAAACCAGTCTGATTCAGCATATTTTTACGACTCTCAATTGATCTCTTTTACAAATACATCTATCGAATCATCAAAGTCTTTTGTCTTTACAAACTGTACAAATATTCAATTAGATAAATCATTAATGGGTCTGGTTGCGAGTAATAAGTTTATTTTAATTAACTCAACAGTTACAGATAATGCGTCTGTATGGGAGGGCGGTGATGCACAAATAAAAATTGATGCAACTAGTCAATATATATCTAAATCTATTGCTACAAACTATCCGACTTTTAATGTTGATCATACAAATGCTAATTTAAATAATATTACCTTTGATTTCCTGCCGCAAAATTCACTCCTGTTAAGTAATTCAATATTTACACGAAAATCACATTATCCAATCATAATGAATAATGGAAATTATGCGTTTAATAATTCAAATACAGCGTATTTAAAAACAGGTAATTATTATATTGAGTGTACAGGTGGTGTCGTCATGTTAATTCCCATCACTTCTGATTTTGCTGGTTTTGAGATAATTGGCAAACAAATACCTGTTCCAGAATTACACACGGGTAGCGCTTCACTTGGCGAAATATTGAGTCGCGGCATTTTTACTGTAGTGCAATCACTTGGGGATTTGAGTCGTTATGTTTATGTACCCTCACCTAATTTTAAAAATTTGATTGCGGTTGGTGGGCAGCTCTATATCGCGCTTCCATTATTTTCTGGTAGCATTATCGATTCAATAAAAGTTTTTACAAGTAGTAAAGCATATTCAAACTTAATCAATCATGTAGAAAACACATCTACAGTAACAATAGCAGCATCATCAAAAACGGTTGTAACGTACAATGTTTCGGGTGCTGTGTTGGGTGATCGTGTTGCTGCGTCTGTGAATCAAGACATAGCGAATGTGGCTTTGAGAGCTTGGGTGAGTTCCGCAGATGTAGTTTCTGTTGAATTTTTAAACTTAACAACATCACCTGTAACTCTTACGGGTATTCAAGTGTCTGTAGATGTTAGTTAAAACAAACCCCTTCGGGGGTTTTTTCATAATTAAAAAACAATGCTATTATCTATAAAACTTATATAGGTGATTTATGAAAGTAATATCTAGCCCTAAACAAGCATTGCTTCGAGCGTGCTTCCTCCTTCTTTGCTTGCCCAGTGTTACATGGGCAGGCATGAAAATGGATAATACAATCGAAATTGATCAAACGGTAGCAGTCAAAGTCATTGCTTTAATCATTGCATCATTTTCGGGTGGCGTGTCATCTGCTTTGATTCCAACGACATTTGATAGATCAATGCCCTACCCGAAAGTAACCAAAATTTGGGTGGGCACTGCAATTGGTGTTTTGTTTGGTTTGATGCTCACATTCCATCTTGAGTACGGCATCTTTATGACCGCCCTACCAACTTTTGTTATGGGTTCGCTAGGTGCGCCAATTATGGTCTTCTATCTCATGTGGCTATCGAGTGCTGAAACTCAGGCTGAGATCAAAGAAGAAATCACAGGATTTATCAAAAGCAAATTTGGGGGTGGTAAATGAAAATGACAAAAGGTGGCTTTGACATATTGCGTAAAGCCTTTGGTTCACTTACTCAAACACAAGTGAACGCCACTAATTTCTTGGTTGATGAGTTTGATAAGGATAAATCAATCAGCTACCCACAAGCAGCCTACATGCTTGCTACTACATGGCACGAAACAGCGCGCACAATGTTACCCATCAAAGAGCGCGGCAGTGACCTTTATTTGCGCTCTAAACCTTATTATCCGTTTATTGGGTATGGATATGTTCAACTTACTTGGAAATCTGGATATGAGAAAGCAGGCAAGATGCTTGGCTTGGATTTAGTCAATGATCCAGAACTTGCATTAAAACCAGAAGTTGCTGTCAAGATTATGATTCTTGGTATGAAGCAAGGTTGGTTTACTGGCAAGCGACTATCTGATTACATTGACCAATCTAAAAAAGATTACGTAAACGCCAGACGTATCATTAACGGAACAGACAAGGCGCAACTTGTCGCAAGTTATGCTGAAACATTTGAAAAAGCTTTAAGGAGCTACTAATGACAAACATCGCAACCGCCGTACAAGGCACAATTCAACTTATCACCATCGGCCAAGAAATTTACAGCCAAGTTTCACAATTCATGGACGCAATCGAATCTAGCAAAGAATCGGGCGCATCCAAAAAAGAGTGGGTACTTGCTGCTGCTAAAAACTTAATTCAAGGCGTGGGTAAAAATTGGGATAATTGGGCTAAATACATTTCAGATTTTATTGATGCTGCGAAGTCTATCTATAATAGTTTGAAAGGTTTGTTTTAATTCCGTGTAATTCAATGGAATTAAAAAGCCCCGTAATGGGGGCTAATTTTATTTAGGTGGCTCAGGTAGTGGCATCCAGTGGGTCGCATCTATATCCGTTATATTCACATGATATCCATCGTGGCGATCCGCCCACAAAACATCATCAACTCTAGATATCCATTTTTTATTTATTCCGTTTTCAATTGGATTGTTCATTTTTATCCAAGCTACCAAAGTATTTTTTCTAGGAAGTATTTTATCAACACCAATCCACTCACTCATTTCTTTAACTCCAATTAATACATTTCTGAAATTTGATTAACAATATTGTCAATCTGTGCATTATATTTTTCAATCAGTAAGGCAAGTTTATCTAACTGTGCTTTGCGCTCATCTCGATAAACACGCTTAATAAATATTGGTAAGTTTGGACAATACGATACAAAATCAATAAAATACAAATCACCGCACAATAAACCCCCATCCAATTGATCGTTATGCTCCTTTGGAATTTCTCCACTACGCAATATATCAATTTGGTCTTTTGGTTGTTTAGCCTTAATTTCTATTGCACCACGATAATGCAGCTTACCTCCAACTGTTTCTTCAACCAATCCATCGGGACTATAACCGAAACCATGATTAGTTATGAAAGCAACTTCCTGAACATTTAAGCCTGTTTTTAGCTCGTATAGTTTACGAGCAATTGGCTCAATCTTATGACCACGTTCCGTCCATTGATTGCCTGAAAATACAGATGAAGATTCACCCGTGATTCTCTCGTAAGCCAAACCGTTGATATAGTCCTGCGCTCCCACTCCATCGGCTCGGATTTTTTTTATTTCCGAGCAAGTAATCAAACCAAGTCTTAATTCCAACCATTCAGGCGAGCCTTGTTCAATATCGTAAATAATTTCCATTATTCAGCACCCTTTTTTGCAACTTTTGAATCAAGCTGATTGCACCAGTAATCAAACGCGCCTTTTTCAATTTCATGCAGTTCACAACCGATGTGAGCAACCATCTTGTCTTTTGCATCAAGCGAAAGAAATGCCAATTTTTTCTCAAGAATTTTAACCTGAACTGGTGTAATGGTCGCCTTAGTCACCCCGTCTGTATCTTCCGCAATAACTAAGCCGAGCAAAGAGCGCATTGTGTAGCGTTGCGCGTAACTAATTGCAGAGCCATTAGCTTGAATATCTGATTTGCTTCCACCTTTGTCTGGCGCAACATCCATTGACGATGATTCGCTATGCCCTCCAATGTGGCTACAAATGCATGTAACTCGGGTTTTTCCATCATTAGTGGCCTGCGTATTCCATCGAACAAATAAGCCGAATTTGCGCAATACAGGCTCAATTACAGATTGAATGTATTCTAACTTTGCGTATTTTGAGTTATGCCCTTTTGATGCTTTTTCAAGAATCGGTTTCTCTATTTGAAATTGAAGCATGGCAGAATCAAATTGCTCTTTTGCTTGTCTAGCCATTACGCGCTCTTGCAAATCAATCATTTTCTCAAGCTTTGCTACATCCGAATTGGGATCAAGCGCTACACGCTCAATCATTTGTAAAACTGGATTAACGACGTTATCTTGTGTAGTTGTTAAATTACTCATGTAAAACTCTCTAGTTTGTGTTGCGTTGAAATTTATATTAGTATAAAATTAAATTCAAATCAACAGGAGTTTTAAATGAATAACAAACTTAAAGCTGTATGCTTCAACTTAGACGAAAAAGATCAATCCGACGCATACGATAAGGCTATGCAGATGGATAACTTTTCTCTATTTGTTCGCACATGCTTAAACGAAATTGGGGAGAGTGAATTAAAGTCACTATCTAAAAAAGACTTTGTAAAGGATAAAATCAAAAAGCTAAGAAAGAAGCTAACTGATAAATCTTTACATCGTTCTACGCATCACCGCATTGAAAAGAAAATTGAACAATTGGAGCAAAGTAATGAAAACAGTTGAAGAGATTAAAGAAAAAGCTGAGTTAATTAAATCTGAAATTAGAGAGATTGTCGTTAAAGCAGATGAAGCAAAAACAACAGAAGATGCTATGAAATTTCAACCAATGATTAACAGTCTATCTGGTCAATTGTATATTCTTGAATGGGTTTTAGATTTTGAACGTTTTTGAAAGTGCAGATTACGCTCAGTCATTAAGCGTATGCAAAAAGAAAAAGGTTGGTGCAGCTATTATGCTCGCGAACCGAGTTGTCAGTATTGGCATGAATCACGGCACAACAGAAGAATGTAATTGCAACATGCATAAGTCAAATCCTGATGTACTGCATGCAGAAATTGTCGCATTCTTCGCCGATAACGATTTTAGTTTCAAAGGCGGAATTATGGCGGTGACATACATTCCCTGCTTAGAATGCTCAAAATTGATTGTTTCAAAAGGTATTAAGACGGTGTATTACAAAGAACATCGTGACGAACCCGAGAAGCAATTAGGTGTTAACTATCTTAAACAACATGGTATAGAGGTTTTGAATCAATGGAACATTTAATCGAAAGTTTGGAGAAACAACTGGAAGAAGCTAAGCAAAAATTTGCAGAAAGTGTATGCCCTATTAAAATTGGTGATGTTATTACACTTAATTATACTCATAAAGGGAAAAAGGCAATTGTTTACAAAGTTGAATATAAGTATGGTTATAAACCTAAACATGGCTGGTCTGCGTATGTGGGAGTTTTGAAAAACGATGGATCGGAAAGCAAATTAGTTACTGAAATTTATTCGGAACGCCATTTTTATTTGGAGTCTAAATAATGGAAAATCTAACTGTAAAAATTAAAAAACTATCCGATGATGCTGTAGTTCCAAGTTACGCACATGATTCTGACGCGGGATTAGATTTGACCGCAACAAGTAAATCTTATGATGGAGATGGAAATATCTGCTATGGCACGGGATTAGCGTTTGCTATCCCAAAAGGATTTGTCGGTTATCTTTTTCCACGCTCGAGCATTAGCAAAAAAGATTTGTTGCTTGCTAATTCGGTTGGTGTAATTGATTCTGGTTATCGTGGCGAAGTTATTTTTAAATTTAAATTTAACCGACCTGTTCACATGGGGGTTGATAACTATGCTTATAAGGATCGACGAGAGCAAAAACATTATGAAGTTGGTGATAGAATCGGACAAATCATTATAATGCCTATTCCTAAAATAACCTTAGAACTTGTTGATGATTTAGGTACATCGGATCGTGGTACAGGCGCTTTTGGCTCAACAGATCCAATCACAAAATCAATCGAGGATAATTTCAATGTTGAGTAATTTTGCAAAAGCGCTTGGTCATCTTGGTATCAATGCTTCAAACATGAACCATAAAGAATGTGAGAAATACATTTACAGCTTTGAGGATGAGACAATTCAAAAGCACTGGCTATGTTTTTATGCATTCTATAAAGCAGGTCACAACGATGCTTTAAATGAATTGCAAGCCGAGCTTGTAAGACGCATTAAATAACATTATACTGATCAAACTCAAGTAAAACCTCTTCACAGACCCCTAACCTCCATAGGGGTCTTTTTTTATGCAAATTTAACAAATACTGTTGCAATAATTTTTATATTAATATATATTCAATATTCAATTTAAGGAGTTTTACTATGAGTAAGTATAAAGTTGGTGATGAGGTTGTTTTGGTTGATTCTAGAAACAATCCAAGTGTTTTAAAAAATGGGGTGACTGGTGTTGTAATCTCTAATGGTGAAAATACAACAAAAGTTCAATTCAATGTTGGGGAGTCAAAACAATTGCATAGTGGTGGGGGTCTTGGTGAAAAGGGTAAATGCTGGGTTGTTATGAATAGTGAAATTGAATTGTTAAAACCAAAAACAAGCCAATCATTCAAAACATCAAACCGCTACAAGCTGCACAAATACATTTTAAGCACTGGAATCAGCAAGCTTGATTTAAGCCGAGCATTAAACAAAGGTGACAGCTTTCTGTCGGTTGAAACGCGCGAAAGTCAGTTTACCAATCGCGGTGATATGTCTGACGCTCGATACAAGTCTTTGCGTAAACAGATTAAGGAAGTTGTTCAAATTAAATCTACACCTGTTGATATTTCGGTGATTGCTGGAGAAATAAACCAAACACTTGCAGAGGTTGAGCCAAAAGCAAAAGAATGTCTTCATTATGATAGCTCTATCGGTTTAACTGGCAGATATAGTGAGGGTGATTATGTTATATACGATGGAGAAATTATCCCTGCTAGATTTGCAGTTGCGTTAGATATTAGATCAGAATCTATTAAGGAAGAAGCTGAAAAACCAAAACCATCTAACAGTGGCGTATTAATTCTCGCGCTAGTATTCTTTGTAATGCTGGTTGTTTTCATTCTCGGCTGCTTCATCTACAAAGCAGCATAAGGAGTTTTTAAGTGTCTAATACAATTTCATTTGTTGGTAAACTTGGTAAAGATTCAGAGCGCAAAGCTACACAAACAGGGCAAATGCTAAAATTTAGCGTTGCTGAAAGTGTAGGTTGGGGTGAGCGTAAAACCACAAACTGGTGGAACTGCAACCTATTCGGAAAACAAGCCGAAGGCAGTTTAATGGATTACCTCACAAAAGGCGCACAGGTTTTTGTTGTTGGTGAAGTTTCATTTTCTGAATATGAAGGTAAAACTTACAATAATGTGCGAATCACTCATATTGAGCTTGTAGGCTCTCGTCCTGCGCAACAGCAAGATGTTAAAGCGCCACAGTATGGTCAGCGTCAAAACACTGGCTACGGGCAGAATAACCGCAATGATGATGCTGATACGGATTTACCTTTTTAATTTAAACCGCCCTTGAAATATAGGGCATCGAGATAATAATGAAACCCGAACAAGCTACACATTACAGCGCGTCAATGAATGCCTATTTTCACTTTGATTGCGCTTGCTTTATCTGGAGTGAAGAACTTTACCAATGGCTAGAATACACAGCTATTGGTCACATTGAGGATTTGGAGGAATTATGAAATACATGGGTTCAAAAAAACAGAATTGCTAAACACTTATTGCCAATCATGTTGGAAGAATGTGAAAAACACAGAATTACAACATGGGTTGAGCCTTTTGTTGGTGGTGCAAACATGATCGATAAAGTGCCAGACACTTTTAAGCGTATCGGTTACGATTTAAATGATCATACTATTCACGCATTAATTGATATTAGGGATATTTCTGATTTTCTTCCAAACTCTGTAAGTGAAGAAGAATACAAGTCTTATAAAGGGCTACCTCCGCAAAGAATTACAAGCTGGGTTAGGTTTATGCTTTCTTTTGGTGGAAAGTTTGATAATAGTTATGCTCGAGAAAAAGGAAGCGATGACACAACATTTTGCGGATATGGAAAGCGCAATGCACTTAAGCAATCTCCAAAAATCAAAAACGTGCAATTTATTTGCGATTCTTTCGAAAACCTAAATTTTGAAGACTGTTTAATTTACTGCGACCCACCATATCAAGGCACAACAGGATATAAAACAGGTTCATTCGATCATGATAAATTCTTTAATTGGTGTCGTGAGCAAGCAAAAAGAAATATTGTATTTGTATCTGAATACAATGCTCCAGATGATTTTGAATGTGTATGGCAAGGTGAAATTAAAACCAATTTTGCAAGCACAAGGAAGAAAGCCACGCACAACGCTGTGGAGAAATTATTTAAAGTTAATCATTTGGTAGAGCTATGAAAACCCTAGAATTTGACTTAATCGAATGGCATGAAGCGTTAAAAGTCATGCCGACCAATTTTACTAGCTTACAAGTGCGTAACTACAAGAAGCAATATTTCAAAGGCAAGGCGTTTTATACAGCCTTTCCAATGTCTAACTTTGAACTACCGCAGCGTTGGACACTAGACGGCACGGTAGAAATTGAAAACGGTGATCAATTTGATTTCAGTTGGCGACCTGACGGAACACTAACTTTTACCGACTTGATCAAAAACAGTGGCGAGCAATGGGCTAAATCAATGATCGAAGTGGCAAATAGCGAATTTGCTGTGTCGATTAAATGCGTGGCTAAAGTCTACTAAAATTAATTAAACCAACCCAAACCGCTTCGGCGGGTTTTTCATTAGTAAAATAAATATAAATATTAGAATTATTGATTAGACTACTAAATATTAATATGTATAATTATAAATATGTTTAATAAAGGAGATTTAAATGTCTGGTGTAGTTGGTAAGTCTGGCGCAAAGCCTAAATACGATATTTTATCAATGGTTGTTGGTGACATTATTATTGCTGAAAACAAGTCAACGCCTACCATGGTTAGTTTGATCAACCACCGTCTTAAATACCATGGTGTAACTGACAGAAAGTATTCATGCCGAAAAATTGGCAATGACGTCCATATCATTAGAATTGTATAGGATTAAAGATTATGACTGAAATGCCAAAAGAAGCCCTGTTCTTTATAACTTGGTTTGAAAAAGAATACCCTGAATTTATCAATCAATTTGGTCAAGTTAAAGGGTTTTATGATCCTGCGCTTGATGAGTTTCAGATTGAAGAAATTCAAGACGCATACATTTCACGCAAGAAAGGCGAAGAACCAATGCCGTTGTACTTTGCTGTTAGTGGTCAGTTTAGATGAGTGGTGATGAAATTGAGTATTGATGCTTTGAGATGGGCTTGGGTTGCAGATGTAAATACATCATCTGAAAGACTTGTTCTTTTGGCTTTTGCTGATCGTGCTGGAGAAGATAATACAGCATGGCCTTCAATGGCTAGACTTGAGAAAGACACAAAACTGGATATCAAAACAGTTAAGAAGGTTGTGAACACACTTATCGAAAATGGGTTTTTGGTTGATACAGGAGAAAGAAAAGGGTCTACAGGTAGGGTTAGAGTTTTGCAATTAGTTGGGGTAAATTGTCGAGAATTTGGTAATGAACCCAAAAACGGAATGATTCCAAAATTCCCATGTAATGAACCCAATTTTGGGTCTTTGAATGAACCCAATATTGGGACGCAGAACCTACCAAAGAAACAACCAAAGAAACAACCAGTAGTTTACAGTGAAAAATTTGATAAATTTTGGAGTGAATACCCAACTTGCAAACGCAAGGGAACGAGAGAGGCTGCAAATAAAACTTTTGAGAAATACAAAAAAGATTTTGATTTGATCATGAGTGTTTTGTCTGAGTTCAAAAAAGATGAAATGTGGATCAAGAATGGAGGCGAGTTTATAGCTGCGCCGAGTGCATGGCTTAATGCTCAACATTGGAAAGCAGACTACTGGTTAAATCGAATTAACAATTCGCAGACAGTGGAAGCAAAAACAGAAGATTTACCATTGGCACTTCTTTATCGAAAAAAATCTAAATCAGCTTGAGGAATTTACTTGTGAACGAAAATCTATATTCAATTGAAATTGAGCAATCGGTTTTATCGGCTTTGATGTCTTTGAATGCTGGCATTGATGATGTGATGAATGAGTTGTACAGCGAAGCCTTTTACGCAACAAAGCATAAAGTAATTTTTAAGCACATTAAAAAAATCTATGACTTGGGTATGGGTTTTGACATTCTCATGGTTTTAGATTCAATTAAGCTTGATGCAAACGACTGTAAGCTGGTTGATGAAAAATATCTGATTGAATTGAATTCTACAATCGGAGTTGCATACTTACTTGCTGATCACGCCAAAAAGATAGTTGACTATGCTCGTAGACGCTCACTGTTTGACGCAGGTGAGAGAATTAAGACCATTGCCATAGATACTACCCAATACGATACTGACACGGCTATATCGCAATCTGACGGCGTTTTAGCAACATTGGACAATACATCAAACGATAAAACTTGTGATAGTGCGTATAACATTGCTTTAGATATGTTTGGCGAAATCAATAAGCGAATGGAGGATCGGGCAAAAGGCATTGAAAAAATTAACGGCGTTAAAACTGGATTTACTGATCTTGATGAAAAAATTGGGTATATGGGGAGGGGCGAGTTAATTATTATCGCTGCTCGTCCAGCTATGGGTAAAACAACTTTGATTCAAAACATGATGGATCATATTGCATTCATTCAGCAGCACCCAGTTTTATTTCAATCAGCAGAAATGCCACGTGAGGCTATTGTGAGAAGACTTGTTTCTAGTCACTCAAATGTGACAGTTTCACAATTAAGAAACGCGCGTGTCCCTGATGACAAGTGGAAGGGGGTTAATGATGCAATTTTAAGATTGGATAAATCAAAGCTTATGATTGATGACAAATCAAGCCCTACAATTTCTCATATTCGGAAAAATTGCAGAAAGCTAAAGGCGCAGTATGGATATGTCGGTGCGGTGTTTATTGACTACCTAACACTGCTTACACCGCCATTAAAAACAGATCAAAACCACTTGGCGGTTGGTTCGATATCAAAAGCACTATCGGCACTAGCCAAAGAGTTTGACTGTCCTGTTTTCTGTTTATCTCAGTTAAATCGAAAAGTTGAAGATAGAGCAGATAAAAGACCGCAAATGTCGGATTTAAGAGAGTCCGGCCAAGTTGAGCAGGACGCAAATACCATTTTATTTATTTATCGTGACGAGGTTTACAATAAAAATAGTCAAAGCGCGGGTTTTGCCGAGATTATCGCAGCAAAGGTTCGGGATGGTGAAACTGGAACTGTGATTTTAAGTACAGAGCTTGAGTATAGTCGATTTGTCGATGCTGAGCTTTTGCAAAATCAAGATTTTTAAGGAGGCTGGGATATGCCAAACCAATACACAGTAGATTTAGATCGAAGCGTATGCGCGTATGAGCATCTTAATTCTAATGCGGTACTTACACCTGAATTAAATGCCAAAGCGGCTCTAATCGAAATTCATGTACATCCAGCGCGCAGAAAAACCATTGTTCCAAAGCAGGCCACGGAGTCGGAAACAAGAAACTATCAAAAATGGTGCGAGCGTCAGGTTTTAGTTTTGGAAAATAGTTTAAGTAATGCGGTTTTAGGAGAGTTGAAATGAATTTAATTGAACGGTTTGGATATGAAAGAGCAAAAAGAGAATTGGTTTACATGGATGAAAGATCGATGTTGATGATCACTTCTTGTGAAGAATATAGAGAAAAGCTTAGGGGTGAATTACTGGAATACCGCCGACAGCACAATATATTTGAAATAGGCGACCTATATGTCTTCACTGAGAAATATAGTAAGCAAAGCGCCATACACAAGGTTGATAGCTTGAAAAGTGGAAAGGTTTGCATAAGACATGCAACGCCAGAGGAAATCGCAGCAGGGCGCAGGCTATGAAGTGCTTGCATGAATATCAATTCGATTGGGTGTGTAAAAAATATTTATGCATCCATTGCGGTAAATTGTTGCATTAAATTTTATATTGTTATATATTTAGTGCATAGCTTAGGAGATTGAAATGACACTTATTAAAGCAATTTGGTATTCATTGGTTGAAGTTTTTGGATTTTTTAAATTAGCGCCAAAATTGTTGTCAGAATTGTTCTGGTCTGTAATGGGTGTTGTTTCATTGGTTTTAAGCGTGGTTTTATTTCCTGTGATTGTTTGGCGTAAATACAAGGTGCTGAAAAATGGATCACAAAAGAGAGTTGCGGATAAACGCAAGGCTGTTCAAGTACGCGGCAAAAGATTTGCTTAGGTCGTCCGTTTTGGTTTGTTGGCATGGTTTAGTTGTTTTTTATTATTGGTTGAGAGGTTGAGATGAAAGTAAAAATCAAAAGTTTTAACGGTGAGTTGCCTGAATATTTGACGCTTGGTAAGGTTTATAATGTAATTCATGGTTGTGGCATTTATGTTGATATTGCGGGCGATGATGGATTTCCAGTGTTTTTGGATATTAATGATTGCTCTCATTTAAATGGTGGCTCATGGGAGGTTGTAGAATGACAAAGTATGATTGGTCAAATGTGCCAAAAGAAGTTAATTGGATTGCTACGGATTCAAATGGAAATGTTTTTGGTTATTATAAAAAGCCAAAATTACAAGAAAATGGATATTTCATGCACATTGGTGATAATTTTTATTATCCTGAAAAAGGTTGGATGGAATCATACAATGGGAATTGGATAGACTCACTAGAGGAGCGCCCAAAATGAAAATTGCATTGTTATTGGTTTTGATTGTGTTTTTAGTTTGCTTGATGGTTTTGCGTTTGAAGGATAAAAAGCAAGCTGAGTGGTTGCAGGCTAAAGAAGATAGTCATCGGTTTTTGGGTTTAAAGCGTAGTAAAAAGTATGGAGAGTATTGAGATGATTGATTTAGAAAAAGAGCGTAAAGTTTTTCAAGAACATTTTAATGGTGAGTATGAGTATGTTTTTGGAGAGTGCTTTAATCAAGAAAATGGATATTTTTATGAAGGAAGGCACGACAAATCTGCATACTTTGCTTTTGAAGCATGGAAAAAATGCGCAGAATCAAAAAAAGCTGAAATTGACTCACTCAAAGCCCAGCTTGCAAAGGTTGAAAGCGGTGAATATGTGCTTGTGCCGAAAGAGCCGACAGATGAAATAATAAATGCTGGATTTTTTGGTCTTGGTTGTGATTATGGCGACATGGAAAAAGCTTACTTATATATGATAAACGCAGCGCAGGAGCAAGACAATGATTAGCCCTATTCATGGATATTCGAATCCCGATAAATACAAAAAAGCTGCAAAGTTGCAAAAAGACGTTGAGGATTTTTTAGCGAATAAAAAAGCACTGGAAAGCTTTGAAGCAGGTAATGCTGGTGCAGCAAAGTTAAAGCAGTTAGCGCATAAAAGGAAGCTTGAGCAGTATCCGTTGTTGACTGAGTACAAGCTCACATACGGGCGTGGTTATGAAAAGCGTCTTGTGGATGTGTTGGGTGATGCGGTGAATGTTCATCATTTAAGACGGGTGTTTCAGCACAAAGTTACGCTAAATGATGAATCGTGGCCATTAGTGCGTGATGCAATTAATCAGATTTTAAATGAATTAATTTAAATGAATTAAAACGTTGCAATTAATTTTATAAAATTATACAATGAATCATAGCTTGGAGGATAAGTAATGAAAATTTTAAATCAGGTTGAAAGTGTTAACACAAAGCTTGCAGGTGGTTCGGTTTCATCACTTAGTCAGATTTTTTGGCACAAGGATGGTTTTGTAATGTGTAACTGCTGCAATGTTGGTGGTTTGACTTCATGGTGGATGTGATGAGAGATAAAATTATTCACACGTTGGTGAGTTTGGCTTTTGGTTTAGCAGTGGCATTTATTTTGTGGAGTGGGTTATGAGTAAGTTGGAATATTTAGATGAAAATTACAAATTGCATGTAATTGATGGTGAGAATGAGGGTGTTCCTGAGGGGTGGATTTTGGTTCCAGAAGAAGCAGAAGTTTATTCTGAATTTGCTGACCGAAAGATTTTTTTAAAATTTAATGAAGAAATTGTTTTTGGATATATAAAAGATGTTTTTGAAATTTTACCAATTTGGTCAAAAAAAGAAATCGTTGTGGATAGAAAATCCAGAATTTTATGGATTCGCAAAATGAAAGAATATTTGGTTGAGCGCGACGGTAAATATGAATTGGTTGAAGCTTATCACTTGGATGGTGGTGTTGAAGTGCCAGAAAATGCTGAGGTTTATTTTAAGTTTTATGATGGTAATAATTTTTTAACATTTAAGGAAAATCTTGCTTTTATTTCAACTGGATTTGGTTACATGATTCACCATTTAACTAAAATAGGTATTATGGAAAATAAAGATCGTATTTTATGGCAACGCAACCCATCATTAAACGATCAATACGCGGAAATTGAAGAAGTGCGTCAAAATAATATTGATTCGATTTTGTCAGAACGTCAAAGCCAGTATGGGTGTTATGAAGACGTAGCAAAAACAACCCGAGATATTTTAAAAGCTTTGCGCATTGGTAATTATGAAAATATGCCCGCACCGCATCAAGAAGCATTACACATGATTGCGTCAAAGATGGCTCGATTGGTTCATGGTGACGCTAATCACCTTGATAGCTGGGTCGATATTGGCGGATATAGTAAACTGATCGTAAATTTAATTGAAGGTAGTAAATAATGGAAATCGCAATCGTATTGATGTTTTTGGCTTATATGCTGCCGACGATTATCGCGTTCTTTCGTGGCCATACGAGTCGGTGGGGTATACTGATTGTAAACTTGGTGTTTGGTTTTACTTTCATTGGCTGGATTTGGGCGTTGATTTGGTCGCTATCGAACAAAGGTGGCAGTCAAACGGTAACTGTAATTAATCAGATGAATAATAGGAATGGTTAAAATAGAAATGTGATATAATTAATGTGTGCCTAGGCTGATCCCCGAATAGCGTTTAACCTGAACGTGTGGCACATACTTACATCAGGTTTTCAATGAGGATTGAATTGTGTTTTTAAAGAAAACAAACACTGAGAGTATTATTTTTTATTAAAAAGATTTGTGAAATTTGGAATATGGAAATGCAACTCCTGTAATGTAATAAAAGAGGCAACTGTTCACCAAAAGAGAAAAACATATTGCTCTAAATCTTGTATGGCTAAAGATTACCAACATAGATTGTCTGGAGATAAGAATCCAAATTTCAAAAATGGTGGAACAAAGAATTGTTCACATTGTAATAAAAAATATTTGAATTATAAAAAAAAATACTATATTTTGTCTCTTTTGTAATGCTATTCATTATCAAAAATAAAATTAATTAATGTAAATTGTTTGTTTTGCAAAAAATACATTTAAACCAGAAAATTCACATAGAAAATTTTGCAGCGCCGAATGTTGTAGAGCAAGCAAACCTAAAAAAGTGTATTATCAACCAAATCCAAGAGAAATTATTTTAATTTCCTGTGAACTTTGCAATAAGGAGTTTAGAGTATCGCTAAGTCAAAATAGAAAATTTTGCTCGTACAAGTGCTTTATAGAAAGTGGCGGGGCAAAAAGAGCTGGCGAGGCTTCTATAAAAGCTATGAAAAAATACGGATCAAAAAAAGATGCCAATCATAAAGAGATTTTTTCTGTTATAAAAAAAATAACAGCAGTGCATGATCTTAGTGCTATGGGTTTTGGTGTTCCAGATGGTTTGGCTTGGTGTGGAGAGAAAGGCTGGCAACTATTTGATGTAAAAAACCCAAACACGGGTTATGGGAGAAGAGGATTGAATAACAAACAAAAAGAATGGGCATCGGATTGGCGTGGTGGCCCAGTGTATTTAATCTATAATGTAGATGAAGCTATAAATTTTTCTAAAGGAAATTTTGATGGGATAAAAAGATTTCCAGAACAACAGTAAATAAATAGGGTGCTAAGGCATCCTTTTTTACGTTTGCATGTTGCATTTAATTTTATAAATATATATAATTGGTTTATGAATTGGAGGATTTGAAATGAACGCATTTGATTTTATTGATAAGTATGGTTGTGATGGTTTGAAAGAGGCTATTGCGGGTAACATGAATGGATTTATCGCGCGTGGTAATGACTGCGCTAAGGTTGAGGAATTGCTTGAAGCGTTAAATTCTTATGAGTTTAACAATTATGAGATTGAGCAAGACTTTGACATTGATGCAAAAGAGGGCGAGGTTGTGGCTAAGGTTGCAATTAATGGAAAAGTTTATGATGTGGTGTTAAAAGAATTTAGCGGAACTACGGATGACTTTTTAGCGCCAGTGGTTGAGGGTTTTAGTAATTTTGATGATGCTTTGTTTGAGGATTATCAAGATGCAATTAAGGCTTATGTGGAAGGGGTTTGAGATGAATAAGTTTAAAAAAGAGTTTGAAACATTAGAGGATTACCAAACATCAGTTAGGGTTTTTAATGAGACAACTAGATTGGATTATGAAAACTTTATTCATAAACAGGGTCAAGAAAGACAAAAATTACAGCTTAGATTTACTCCATATACAACTAAAAAGGGTGGGTATGGTGTAGCAGACCTAGACCATGGTTTGCAAACTTGGCAAAAACAGCAAAAGCGAATTGATGAGTTGCAGGCACGGGTGGATGCACAAAAAAACACATAAAAACAGCTTTAATAGCAGTCGAAGATATCCATAAATCGGCAATGAATGAATTTCACGAATGGGATGTTTTAAAAGAGAAAGTACCTAAGTTATGTGAGCATTTGCAAAATTTAAGTGTTATAGCTGGTGAGTTAGAACAAGCACTCAAGGGTGGTAAAAATGACTAAGCAAGAAATTATAGACAAAGCTCCTGGTGGGGCGACGCATTACATTGAATATGAATATATTACGTATCATAGAAAAATCGGATTTCTTTGGTATGAAATAACTCCAACTGGCAATGTGGCAATAGATAAATCTTGGATTGGATTACTTAAACCGCTTTAACGCGGTTTTTTGTTTTATGTTATTATGAAATAAATTAATTTTGGAGTGGGTTATGGTCGCACCAAACAATAATAAGTTTTGGATGCAGCGATCAAGTCATGGGCGTAAACCAATTTTTGCATCGCCTGATGATTTGTGGGATGCAGCTTGTGAATATTTTGAGTGGGTTGAGGAGAATCCATTAATAGAAACAAAGTTGTTTTCTTATGAAGGTGAAATTGTTGAGGGTGAGATTCCAAAAATGAGAGCCATGACAATTCAGGCTTTATGTTTTTTTATTGGAATTAGCCGTCAGGGTTGGTCTGAATATAAAGCTAAACAAGATTTTTCTGACATCGTTGAGGAAATAGAAGCTGTAATATTCTCTCAAAAATTTGAGGGTGCTAGTGGTGGATTCCTTAATGCTAATATTATTAGTCGTGAGCTTGGTTTGGCTGATAAGCAGCAAATACAATCTAATGTGACTATGAACAATAGCTTGGACGATTTCTATGCAGACATTGAAAGAGAGGCCTAGTCTTAATCCTGTATTGCGTCCGTTCTGGACTACAAAAGCCCGTAATAAGATTTTGATGGGTGGGCGTATGTCTGGAAAGTCTTGGGATGCTGCTGGCATGGCTGTGTTTTTATCTAACAAATACAAGCTGCGTTTTTTGTGTGTTCGTCAGTTGCAAAACAAGATTGAAGAATCGGTTTACTCGTTGCTTAAAATCCAGATCGAAAGGTTTGGATTGAGTGATAATTTTAGGATTTTGGACAATAAAATCATTAATAAAAAAACTGGCTCTGAGTTTATGTTTTATGGCTTGTGGCGTCATATTAGTGAAATCAAATCTATTGAGTCTGTGGATGTTTTGTGGTCAGAAGAATCTCACGCTTTAACTGAGGGACAATGGCAAGTTTTAGAGCCGACTATTCGAAAAGAGGGTTCGGAATGTTGGCTGTTGTTTAACCCTGACTTGGTTTCAGATTTTGTTTGGCAGAACTTTGTTGTAAATAAGCCAGACGATACAATTATCAGGCTTGTGAATTATGATGAGAACAGATTCCTGTCTAGCACAGCATTAAAGGTTATTGAAAACCACAAAAAGAATAACCCTGATACTTTTGAAAAGATTTATCTTGGCGTTCCAAGTTCGGATGATGATTCAAGCATCATTAAAGCATCTTGGGTTAATTCTGCTATTGATGCGCATAAATTACTAAACCTATCGGATGATGGTAGGCCTATCATTGGTTACGACGTTGCAGACTCTGGTGGCGATAAAAACGCAATGGTATACAGAAAGGGTATTGTTGCTCACTGGTGTGAAGAATGGAATGGCAAAGAAGATGAGCTATTAAAGTCATGCACCAAAGTTTATAGCAAAGCAAAAGAGCTTAAAGCTTTTGTTATTTACGATTCAATAGGTGTGGGTGCTGGAGTTGGTTCTAAATTTAATGAGTTAAATTCATCAAATGGCGCAAACATTAGACATGGTAAATTTAATGCAGGCGCGGCGGTTCAAAAGCCAGAGGCATATTATGAGCGTGCAGGCCAAATCAAAAACAAAGACTTCTTTGCTAACCTAAAAAGCCAAACATGGTGGCAGATTGCTGACAGGTTTAGATTGACACATCAGGTTATACAAGCGATGAAAAACGGTGATGAGGTGCCTAAATACAAGCTTGATGATTTGATATCAATTAGTTCTGATATGCCGCACATTGAAAAGCTAAAGATGGAATTGTCTATCCCAATGCGCGACTTTGATAACAATGGTCGGGTTAAGGTGGAAAGTAAAAAAGACTTGGCCAAACGTGATATTAAGTCACCCAACTTGGCAGATGCTTTTATTATGAGTTATGCGCCTGTCACTGGTGGTATGAACATCAACTTATCTGCTGTAGAATCAGCATTAAGCTAATAGAGTATTTCTTATGACCTGGTTTAAAAAGAAAGATGCTGAGGTAACACAGCCGAAGAAAAGAGCAAAATGGCAGTCATTGGCGAATCGACTTGAAGTTGCTACGGATCATACAAACCTAAATCCATATCAAGCACCCGCCAATGCATACAAAGCACCATCTATTCCTGATGGTGTAGCGCCTGATTATGACGCAATGGCGATGGATGGGTTTTGCACAGCTTCAAACTATGCAGGGCTTGATGCTCAATTCTATAGCTCATATTTGGGTTATCAGGCGTTGTCACAGCTTGCGCAATCTACCGAATATCGTTTAGTCATTGAAACAATGGCTCAAGAAATGACGCGAGAATGGGGCGAGGTTAAAGGCGAGGATCAAGAAAAGATTGACGTCATTGAGTCTGAGTTGAAGCGCTTAGGTGTGCGTGGCTTGATGCGTCGAGCAGTAGAAAAGGATGGATACTTCGGTGGCGCTCACTTATTTATTTCAATTAAAGGTCAAGATGATAAAACAGATTTGCCACTGTTGATTAATGATAAGGGTATTCGCAAGGGTTCACTAGAAGGCTTCACAGTCATTGAGCCAATGTGGACTGCGCCAAGTATATATAACGCTCATGACGCAACTAAGCCTGATTTTTTTGTTCCGTCAGTATGGTGGGCTATGGGTAAGCAAATTCATCACAGTCGTCTAATGACGCTTATCACCCGACCTTTGCCTGATATGCTTAAGCCTGCATACAATTTCTACGGTATTGCAATGTCGCAGTTAATGTTGCCGTATGTGCAGAGATTCCAGTCTGTTGCTGATTCGATTGCTAAAGTCATTACGATGTTTAGCTTGACTGGCTTAAAAACTGATATGACTGCCATACTGCAAGGTGATGATGATGGTGTAAATCAATTAGTTGCTCGATTGAAGACGCTTGCCTTGATGCGTGATAATCGCGGCATTGTGAGCATGGACAAAGAGACAGAAGAATTTTTCCAGATCAATACCCCGCTTACAAGTCTTCCTGAGCTATTAGATAAGTTCACGGTCATGCAAGCTTACCCTGCTCAATTGCCTGTAATTAAGATTTTCGGCACGCCTACTGCTGGACTAGGAAATACTAGCGATGGTGAGTTCCGTGCAATGTATGACGGAATTAGCGCAAAGCAAGAAGCGTTTTTAATGCCGATCATGAACAAGATTATTGATATTATTCAGTTAAATGTATGGGGTGAAGTTGACCCTGATATTCAGTTCAAGTTCAATCCGTTGTATCAGTTGGATGACAATGAGCGTGCAGATGTGAATCTCAAGAAAGCACAGACCGCGCAGATTTACATTCAAGAGGGTGTAATAGATAATGATGAAGCGCGTCAGGCTTTAACCGAAGATGAAGACAGTGGGTATCAATTGGAGGGCAATGCACCTGAGGTTGATCCTTATGATGATGGAGGTGGTGAAAATGTTGATAAGTAATCCTTATGTTTTAATAAAAAAAGACTATATGTTGGCAACAAAAGCAATTGTTAAACTAAGAGGGTTTGGTGACAAGCGCAAGTTTTCTTGGGATGATGGTTACCTAAAAGATGACCCTAATGGGTTTAATTCATCTGAACTACAACAAGCAATGATTGATTTTGGTAGGGTTGGCACTTATGGAACTGTTGATGATGTTAAAAAAAGAATTCAAAACAATGAGCCTGTATACAAAAAAGAAAGGATGATTGAGATTGTAAAACGTATTGAGGCTAACCTAGCTAATGCAAATAACTCTTAACTCAATCGCCCCGTCTGCTTCGATAACCAAATGGTATCGTGAGCAGATGCAGGCCATGATGGATGAAATGCGAAACGACATTATTCAGGATGTCGTTAAGCCTTATCGTTCAGAAATTGCTATGGATGGTATTATCGACTGGATTGGCCATGTTATTGATTCGTTGATTGATCGGTGGCAAAACAAGCTTGATACGATGCCGAAAGAGATTGCTAAAGAGTTGGTCGGCAAGTCTAAGACGCATTATGACAAGCGTCTATTCAATCAATTAAAGAAACGTGGTTTTACGGTTAGTCCAAAGTATACGCCTGATGTTGAGGAACAGATGAAGATTGCGCTTGAGGAAAATGTGGCGCTAATTAAGTCTATCGGTAATGAGTATTTAGATAAAGTTCGTTCTGCTGTTTGGCGTAGTGTTAAGAATGGCTATGATGTTGAATCACTAATCAAGCAACTAAAAGAGATTGACGGCGTAACAGATCGCAGGGCAAAGAACATTGCGAAGGATCAGACTGCTAAGTTGAATCAGGCTTTTGAGAATGCTAGGGCGCAAGAGCTTGGGATTAAAGAGGCTATTTGGTTGCATTCCAGCGCATCAAAGTCACCTAGACATGACCATGTTAAAGCGCACGGCACAAGGTTTGAGATAGAAAAAGGCTGCTATATTTCGGGCCAGTACATTCAGCCTGCATTTTTACCTTTTTGCAAATGTAGAAAATATCTAATAATTGATGTTCCTGATTCTATGGTATAATTAAATTGCCAATAGTGGCACAACTTTGAGAGTTAAAATTATGTCTGATTTTTCCATTGCCTTAATTAAATCTGAGTTTCGTGTAGATTCTCGCCTACTCGCTCCAGAATTAAATCACCGTCATCGCACAATACTTGAAAACATAGATAAGTATAAATCGCAATTTGAGTCACTTGGTCAGCTTCCGTTTCAAACGGAATGTGGATACAACAATTCTCAAGTTAGATTTGCTTTATTGAATGAAGATCAATGCTACTTTCTTCTAACTTTAATGCGAAACAATAATCATATTGTTGCCGCAAAGTTAAAGCTAGTTAAAGCATTTCGTGACGCTAGAACGCAATTAGCTAAGAGAGATATAGCTAGAATTGAAGGGAAACAAGTTCGACACTTGGAAACTGATGCTATTCGTGACTTGGTTGACTATGCAAGAAAAAATGGTAGCTCAAATGCAGAAATGTATTACATGACCATCACAAAGATGACAAATGCTGCTTTAGGCATTGAAGCAGGTCAGCGCGACATATTGCCTATCAGAAAATTGGATGAAATAAAGATAGCGGAAACAATGGTTAAAATTGCCATTAGTGATGGATTAAATGCTGGACTTGATTACAAGGAGATTTACAAGCTTTGCAAGGATAGGGTTTCATCTATTGCTAAGACTTTATTAAATTAGTTAATAATACATATCAAAACAACTGATTTGTATTTTTAGTTTGGTTTGGTATTATTTGATTATTGATCGAATCTGTGGGCGACACAGTAAGAGCTAAGCATGCGTCAGATACATCAAAGTGCATGTATGCAACTATTCGCACGTTGCCGATCAATTGACAGCCTGAAAGAAGGCAATTTAGAGAAGTGAATAGGCGAGTGCATAGGGCTACACACTACCTGATTGCATAGCTTCATTGTTAGCGTTTGGCGCAATTGTTCACTTCATCTAAGTTGATCAATTTACTGTACAGGGCATGGGTTGCATCATGCGGTTGATTGGCTTAATTACCATTAAAACGATGGTGTTGTATTTAAAAGATGTGTCCTATGCATCACGATTATTTCTCGGAGTAATCAAGAGTAAAATACAAGTATTAAAATCGTTTAGGCTTCAGTGTTATCCTTACATAAGAAGTTACTCTTGACTGTGCCGATACAATGATTAGAACCCCATGCTGTAAAGTATCGGGGTTTTATTTTATCTATATGTTGCATATAATTTTATAGTATTGTATATTGGGTTATTGATTGGAGGTTTTTATGTACTTAACAAAAGCAAGAAATATAGCGCCAAAAGACGCAACTCATTACAGCTTTGTAGATTCTAGCTGGATATGTTTTTACTATGTTGAAAATGGTGTTGCTTTGTACATGAGTGTTAATGGTGGCCAGTGGTTTGATTGCACTGACACTGATTTTTCTGAAGATATTGCTGATGGTGAAATAATTGCATTGTGGTGATTATTGATTGGAGGGTTTGAAATGATTAATTTTTTAGAGTACGCAATACCTATTTTAATCATAATTTTTGGTCTTGTTTTTATTGTTTTGCTGTTTAGGTACAAGCCAAGTGATTACTTAAATCAAAGATTAATGATTATTGGATTTCCAGTATTTTTAGTATTTTCGGCAATTCTTATTATTATTGCTATATCAATGTTAAATTTCGGTCATTGGATTGGTGGTTAAAATGATTAACGTAGTTTATTTGGTTTTGGTGATGTTTACTATGGATGAAAGTTGTGGAATGCATTGCGCTGCTAGATCTGTTACAACTGTACAAATACCACAGGCAAACATGGCTCAATGTCAGGCAAATCAAAAAGCTTATTCAAAAGATAAATTAATTATACGGAATTACTGCATAGTAGGTGTGAAATGATCAAAATAATTCACGGTGAAGATGTTGCATCCATCGCAATACGCGGCAGATGGAAAGGCTTATACATCACGTTGGAGCGATACAATCAGATTGTGAGTGAGTGCTGCCAGTCAGTGCTTAATCAGGTTTTATTTAATGAGTTCGAGCATTTCAGCTTTGTGTATGATTCATCAAAGCATGAAATTGTGGATGATTTTTAAGGGGTAAATATGAAAGTTTGCAGTATATGTGAAGACACTGGGATTGTGTTTATTGGATGTTGCTCGGGAAATATGTGTGGCTGCATGGGGTATCCTATTGCATCAAAAAGCTGCGAGTGTAAACAATCTATTAATGAATCCAAGATGTCAGAACAGGAACTTCTTATTTTTTGCAATGTTGAGTGGTTAGGAGATTAATGTGTATAAAAACATGAAAATCCAAATTAATGAGCAGCAACCGCTTGATGAGGTTATTAAAACACTGGAATCCAAAGGATTAAAATTAACATTTAAGTTAACAATTAATCCAGAATGGGTGACTTTTAATAACAGTGGATATGGTTTTTTTAATTTTAATCCCACTAATTTTCACAAAGCAATCACCCTAGACCAACTCAAAGCAATGGGGTAATGTATGCTTACTTATGAAAATGGTATAATTATTGGGATATTTAATAAAAAACAAAAAGTTATAGTTTCTAACGAATACGGCTATGTTGGATACTATTGGGGGTATAAGAGTTTTAGACCAACTGAGATTAAATCAACAAGCGATCTTAATGATTTAAAATCAAGATGCATTGAAAGTGGTGTTAAGGTGAACTGGAGTTCTTTTCAGTGGTGCTTAAATAATTTTAATAAATTAACCGATATGGATTGAGATGCGAGGAGTTTTAATGAATGGTGTTTTGAAGAACTAAAAAACAAATAACCCAACTGGAAGCCATGCTTTATGGTGAGGAGAAATAATGTAACAATCAAACGAAAAGTGTACAGATTTGCTATACTTTGTAAAAAATTTGAGTACACGTAATGTCTGACTTGTCGTTTATCTGCTTTGGGATGGGGGTGGCTTGGATGATTAGTGCAATCTTCGCTCAAGACGGATTGACGAGAGCGGGCTACATGATCACATCCCTAGTTATTTTTTATATTATATTTTTTGTGAGGTAGGTATGAAGTTAATGACTGCTGAAAAATTAATTAAAATACTTGGTTCAATAGGATGTAGGGTTTTTATTAAAAATGGATTGGTTTGCACTCAGGGTGGAAATCTTCACAATCTTGATAACAGTCACCCATTGTGGAAATTGATAATTTTACACTACCCGCTAATATGCAAACATTATGGAGTTAAAGAGTGAATATTGAAAAAGAACGTGAGTTATTTGAGGCCTTTATATCGGATACATGGTTATCTGATGCAGAATGGAATGAGAGTTGCAACACGTATAAAGAATCAAGTATTCACATGATGTGGACTTCTTGGCTCGCAAGCCGAAATCGTGAGGGTTATGTGCTTGTGCCTGTTATTGCAAATAAGAAAATGCTAAAAGCTGGATACGATGCACACGATGAATTTTTCTTTGATAGCCAAGTTCATGAGGTTTACAAAGCCATGATAGGAGCAGTTGATGAATGACAAAGATGTAGAAATGGAAATAACACGATGCAATGATTGTGGGTATACATCAACAAGTAGTGCAGATTGTTGTATTTCTTGTGGTAGCTTGAATACATATAAAGATTTACTAACTTATGAGGAATATATCAATGACCATTGAAGAAATCAGAAAGAATGCACCGCAGGGCGCGACGCATTACGAGATGTGTGGAAATATGAATAAATATCCGCTCTACTGGAGGTTTGATGATAATAAAATGTTTATGTGGGAGGTTTTACTAAAAAATGGATAAGGTTTAAGTTTATGAGTAAATCTTACATAGACAGAACAATGCCACTTTAACGAGTGGCTTTTTTATTGCATAATGTAAAAAATTAATAGGGGTATTGAAGTGCCATTAATTGAGGGTAAGTCCCAAGAGACAATACACGCAAACATTAAAGAGTTAATTGATTCGGGTAGGCCGAAAGATCAAGCGATTGCTATTGCATATAAAGAAGCAGGCATGGCGACTGATACCGATTTTGACAAGCTTGAAGAATTGTTTAATCAATGGCTTGATGAAGAAAAGAAAGAGCCTGAACATGCAATGGATAGGTCAGCTCGAAGCTATGATAGAAACAATCATTTGCTTGTTGACAAGACAATCATCACTAAAGCTGCCGTTAATCCCTATTCAGGTTCATCTATTCCGAACTGGAAAGAATTAGGTCTTGATCCAAACAAGGAATACATGCTGCTGCGTGATCCAGAAGAATTACGCAAAGCATTACCTACATTTAAAGGCTTGCAACTTCTTAAACGCCATATCCCCGTAGATGCTTCACAGCCTGAAAAAGAGTCAACTATTGGTTCTATTGGAACTGAAATCACAATGGATGATGAAGGGCGAGTGTGGTCATCTTTGCGCGTATTTGATCAGGAAGGTATTAACTATATTGAAAGCCGCGCATTAGGTGAATTATCAGCGGGTTATGCTTATACGCCTGATATGACAGCAGGCACTTGGAATGGCATTCCTTATGATGGTATTATGCGAGAAATACATGGTAATCACGTTGCTATCGTAGAACGTGGTAGAATTGGCAGTGACGCAATTATCGCAGATTCAATAGAGGGTCAATTGATGACAATCAAACTTAAAACGGAAGCCTTGCAAAGCTGCAAAAACAGTTAGGCATGGATTCTTTGGAAGATGTAAAAAAAGCTGTTTTGGCGGTGCATAGTTCTTTGGCTCTCGATGCTGACGATGATAAGAAAGCAGAGGATGAGGATGAAGACAAAAAAGCCGAAGATGAGGACATTGTAGAAGATTCTGAGGAAGACGATAAGAAAGCCAAAGATGAAGACAAGCAAACTCAGGCTGACAGAGACAACGAATCAGAAGCCATGCGTCTTAGAGCACGTGAAAAGCGTGAAGAAAAAGATCGTGATGAAGATAAGAAGCATGCTATGGATGCAGCAGAGGTTCGCGGCTCTATCATGAATATCTTTAAAGCTGGTCGTGAAGTTGAGCCATTAGTAGGCGCAATTGCACTTGATGGTTTTAGTTCTGATTACGAAGTTTATGCTTATGCGCTTAAACAAAAAGGTGTTGATACCACAGGCATTAATACTGCTGGTCTAGCCGCTCTTGTTAAGTCGCACAAATCGCCTGCTGTTGCAATGGATTCAAAACCAAAATCGGGCAAGTTGTCTGAAACCACTGTTAAAGCACTCAAGGGGTTAAAATAATGGCTTTTCAAACTAATGTGAATTTATATAACCCAATTGGCGTGGCTGGTGCTTTCGCTTCAATTGGCCCATACCATTCTGTCATCGCAGGCGCATTTCAGTTTGTCGCTGGAACTGCTGGCGTGACAATTGCTGCATTTGCTTGGGCGTCACTTGTTGACGGCACTACCACAAACGCTAAGCCTGCTGACACAACCAATTACGCGCTTGGTTTTGTAAGCCGCAACTCAAACATTGCAGTGATTACCCAATGGCAAACATCATACGGCAATTTAATTCCGTCAGGTGTTGAAGTTACTCTGCATGATCGTGGTGATTTTTATGCTGTGACAACCACTGCCGCAACTGTTGGCCAAAAAGTATTTGCTTCAAACACGAATGGCACAATTCAAACTGGTGCTGCTGGTGCTACAATTTCAGGCTACACTGAAACGCCGTTTTCTGTTGCTACTGTTGGCGCAGCGAACTCTATCATCAAAATTACAGCGAAATAAGGGGTAGCTGAATGAACTCATACGATATTCATGTGTTAAACCAACGCTACAACATGAATTTGAATCCAAACGCTACTGTCTTGGCAATGGATGATATTAATGGCGGTGTGGCACAAACAATTGCGAACAGTGGTATTCCTGCTTTTCTAAGCACGTTTATTGTTCCTGGATTCATTGAAACACTAACCGCACCAATGATTCTTGGTGAAACATTTGGCGAGCGTCAAATGGGTTCAAGTGCTGATATGCAAGTAAGCATTGCAATCTCTGAGCTTTACGGTCAAACGTCTAGTTATGGCGATTACAATGACAATGGTATGTCTGAGAATAACGTAAACTGGGAATTTCGCCAGCCTTACCGTTATCAAACAAACATTACTATTGGTGAGTTAGAGCAAGAGCGTGCTGCACAGTATCGTATCCCACTTGCTGAACAAAAGATCAAGGCTGCAACATTGACGCTTAATCAAACTCAAAACTACATCTATATCTACGGTGTAGCTGGTCTTAAAAACTACGGTATGTTGAATGACCCTAGTTTGCTACCTGATTCTGTAGGCGCTAACTGGTATAGCTTGACTGCTGAGCAGCTCTACAATGAAGTGCTGCGCCTTTACACGCAATTAGTTGAACAATCGAATGGTGTTTTTGCAGATCAAAATGCCAAAATGACTTTGATTTTGTCGCCAGTGATGAAGGCCAAGCTGCACGCGGTCAACCAATTTGGCTTGAATGCTTGGGATACAATCAAGAAAAACTTCCCTAACCTTGAAGTTATCGGTGTTCCGCAATATTCAACTGATGCAGGAGAAAAGATTCAGCTTGTAGTTGATAGCTGGTTGGGTCAGGATACACTAGACCTTGCGTTTGTTGAAAAGCTACGTGTTCATGCTGTTGATGTTCGTACATCTTCTTGGTATCAAAAGCGCAGTCAATCAACACTTGGTGCGATTATCTACCGTCCATTTTTAATTGCTAACCAGTTGGCAACCAATACGCCCTGATAACGGGTTGTTCCCTGCTTTGGATTTGTATCCGAGCGAGGATTTATACCCACAAAGCTAAATTAAAAGGTATCACCGAAATGATACCTTTTTTATTGGAGAAGTAAAATGCCACAGTTTCAAAAAACAGATTGGAAAAACAAACCAAGCACCGAGACACCAATTAACGCAACCAATCTAAACAGGATTGAGGACTGCTTAGCAGACTTGTCTGGAATTGGAATTCTAAACTTCGATGTATTAACAGGTGGTGGTTCAGGTGTCATTTACCGTGTAGGCAATCTGTGCCAACTGGTTTTAACATTTATAAACCCTATGGCGCTTGGTGGTCAAAGTGAATTATTTTCATTTCCTGCTGAGTTTAAACCTGTAATGGATTTTTACACACAGGCGCTTGGTGACAATTATGGAGACACATTAGGATTGGTATACTACAATCATGCTTCGAACATGATGTCATTACGAACGTCTGCCACAGACACATTCATAGCAAAAGTTAGTTTTACTTATATTTGTGATGTATAATCTTAATATCTTTAAAGAGGATTCAGACATGAGTTACGAACACTTCAAGGCTCAACTTATTCTTGATCACATTAAAATCACTGGTAATTATCCAGATGATGCTGCATTGGCTACAATTAAAAAACTTGCAGATTTTGCATATTTAGGAGCGTAAACAATGGCTACAGTAATGATTGCTTGTAAACTTCCAGCTGGTTTAACCCTAGAGGTTGACGGAGTTAAAAAGAAAATTAACGGCTACAATTCACCAGATGGTTTTATCATGGTTGACCGTGACGAAAAGATCGGACTAACAACCGATATTGACAAATCATTTTGGGATAAGTGGCGCGAAACTTATAAGAATCACCCGATTTGCATTAATCAACATATTTACGAAACTAAGTCTGAAAGCTCGGCAAAGGCTCAAGCCAAAGAATTGAAAGGTGTTAAATCTGGTCTTGACCAAAAAACTACACAAGAGTTAGACAAAGCAACTGGTGCTAAAAAAGACTCTGACGAGGTGTAAGCATGTCCAATGTTTTTGTTTTTGATCCTGATGCGTTTAAGCTTGCGTTTCCGCAATTCAATAGCTATTCAAACGAGCAGTTAACCTACTTTTTTGAATCTATTGAAGGCTTGCTTGATAATAGCGAAACGTCTTGCATTAGCTTGAAAAATCGCAAGTTGTGGTATTGGCTTTTAGTGGCTCATAAAGCTGAATTGCAAAACAGGATCACTAGCGGAAACACAGGGATTGTAGGACGCATTTCATCAGCTACAGAAGGTAGTGTGTCAATTAGCACTGATTATCCTATGGGGTCGGGGGCTATGGAGCAATGGCTTAAAGCTACGCCATACGGTGCTGAATTCTATGCTAAGACTTCGCCGTGGCGCACTGCCCTTTGGATTGGTGCGGAAGCGCCTATGCCTGTTAACAGAAACAAATTAAGATTTTGGAGAATGTGATGAAAGATGAAGGCTATGATGGTTTTATTGGTGAAGGTACTGGTCTTGGACTAGAGGCTTGGGACTTATAGCCACCAATAACATAAAACCCCTGTCACATGATGGGGGTTTATTTTATGTATTGCCTAATTACTTGTTGCATTTATTTTTATATATTTATATAATGAATTATTACTTATGGAGGTTGGTATGAAAGTTAGAGATTACGAAACAGAACTATTAGAGATTGAGAAAGCTTACAATGACGAACAAGCGCTTATTAAGCAATGCACAGAAAAGCTTTTTGAAGATATAAAAGAGCCTATGGATTTTTTTATTAGAAAGGAGTTTGTGACAGGTAATGAATATACAAATCTATATAAAGCTTACAACTTTGCAATAAGCGAAGTGACAGATTTTAAAGGTGATGCAATTGTTAAGCTTCTTGAGTACTCAACCACTTTTTACGTAAATGGTGTTGATTATATTAACTGGTGTGCTCAAAACAAAATAAACTTTGGAGAATTAGAAGTTATGATTTTAAATTTTTTAAATAAAAAATATACAATAGGATCAGAAACTTCTTGGAGTAAATTGTTTATGGGTTATGAAGCTAAAATTTCTAAAAAAGACTTAAAGGAAGAAGTTTCACAAAAAATGAAAACGAAAGTTGAAATTATAGAATTTCCTCCAAAAATATTGGATCATGTTTTATATTATATGCCTATGGTGGTGCTTGTTTTTATGATTGCAGTACTTTTCATTGTCATAAAATGGAGTTTATAAAATGGAGAAGATTAACTTTAAATTTGGTTTGGCGCTTGGCTTCTTGATAAGCGCTAATCTTATAAACTTTGGGTATACATTGTTTAATTTGGTTCAAAAACCAGACTTTTTTTGGATATTAAATGGCGTCATTACAGTGCTTTTACTTTTCTTTCACGCCATGTGTTATAACGAAGTGATTAGTTCAGATTAACCCTCCTAGTGAGGGTTTTTTATTATGCAGTCGTTATGCGAACGTATTGCAAAATAGAACCGAACGCAAACCCAAAAAAAACCCACTCGGTTATTTGTGGGTAATCAGGAAGACTTTAGCCAATTGCGTACCAAGTGGATTGGCTCTGAATGTGTTGTAGATTAAACCGCATCGACCTTCAAAGATGAATCTGATTAGCTCACCCTTGTTTTTAATGGAAACAATGTCCGCGCCTTTGGTGATGAGCCAATTTTCCAATTCTTGAATTTGATCTTTTTTTAAGTTCAGTTTCGGTGTTTTTGATTTTTTACTCATTTTCCTAACTCTATTTAATTAAGTAGTATGTATATATGCTATTGGTGAGATTCTGAGAGAAAAAGTTAATATTCATCCTAAGACAGTCTATAAAAAACTATCTTGAACATTAACTTTATCAAAGTATGCTACTGGAGCCGACCCTTCGATTAAAGTCTAAAGCCTTTGTTAAATTTGCTTTAGTTAGTGAATACGACAATTTAACTTGCCCCAAGCTCTGCTCACTACGCCATTTCTGACCATTCCAACAGATTCCTGTTTGCTTGACCCTCACAGTACAGGATTATTTAAGCTATGCGCTGCCGTTATAGTTGTTCCGACCACATAACCGATTTGCTTAGTTTCACACTGGTTGTAAGCAATAGATGAATTATAGCATTTGATCAAAAGTCGTTAAGTGAAAATAATTCATCTTTGTTTGGTTTATTGTTAATTCATTCATCTATGCAAAATTTGCATACTTAAAATTATTCATCAAATTTAAATAAGGTGAATTTTATTCACGTTTATGTGTTGGTGATGAATGATATAATTGTTTTGTGGCTAGGGTAGCACCCGAACATCATGCAACCTACATGACTGCCACACTAATTTTTTAGGTATCAATGAGGATTGAAAAATGAACAAGGCTTTAGAGTTGGATTTTGGTTTTGGTGATCTTGAAGTTATGCAGGGTTGTCACAAGGAAAAATATTCACTAATTATTGGAAAAAATGGCAATGGTATAGTTGGAGAGACAATATCAAAAGACAGGTATTTGGATGAAAATGAAGTTTTGATGGTTATGCATTTTAATAATTTAGGGAGTATTGATGTTGTTATTGGTCAACTAAATCAGCTTAAATACAATATGGAAAACAATCTTCCTTATTATGTTAGAAATGAAAATGGTCAAATTATTGACACTCTAAAACCAAAAATAAATAAATGATATAATCAGCCCTATACAACATAGGGCTTTTTTATGGCAATAAAAATCTCAGGCTCACTAGACCAAGCATTAAACCGCTTAATCTCGTCAAATGCTCAGCACGTTAAAGTTGGGGTCATGGAGAACTCTACTTACCCTGATGGAACTAAAGTAGCTACAGTGGCGTATAAGAACGAATATGGGTTTAAGAATATTCCGAGCCGTCCATTCTTTCGTGACACTATTGCGGAACACAAAAAGGCATGGGGTGAATTAGCCGTGAAGGGTGCTAGGGCGGGCTATACTATTGAAAAGATTCTAGGCTTGGTTGGTATGCAGATGACTCAAGATATTCAATATACGATCATCACCTTTAACAATCCACCTAACGCGCCTGCAACTATTGCTAAGAAGGGTAAAAATTCGCCACTTCGCGACACTATGTTAATGCATGACTCAATTAATTATGAAATTGTTGATAATTAGTGTTGCATTAAGTTTTATATAAATATATAATCAACACTCAACTATTGGAGGTTATTATGAATAAATTTAAAATTGGTGATAAGGTTGTATTGGTTGCATCAAATGGAAATCCAAGCATTTTAAAGAACGGAGTTACAGGTGTTGTTTTGGATATTGATACTGCTCCTTACGTTCAGTTTAATGTTGAAGAATCGGATGAACTGCATAAAGCAAATGGTCTTGGTGAGGATGGAAAGTGCTGGGCTGTAGAAGAGCATGAAATTGAATTGATAAAATAATTTTTTATTTATTGGTTTTTAAATAAAATGCTAAAATAAGTCTCATACAACATGGGGCTTTTTTTTATGTCATTAAGAGTCAGGGCGCTTGCCAATACAATGACAGTAGCGGTCAATGAAAACATTGAAGCATTGCTACGTGTTAGTACGGGTTATACCGTGTCAGACGATGGAACGCAGATACCATCCTATTTAACTCAACCCAAAGTTATTCAAACGCAATCAATGGACGTTGAGGACTTGGCGCATCTTGGATTTGCTAACCAGCAAGGCGAGTTTATGCTTGCTTATGCGGATGGCATGATTCCCGCTATTAGACGTGGTTTGCAATTAGGCACAACATTTCTTGTGATTAAACCTTATGGCGAAGACGATCCGACAGAATGGTATGTGAAAAAGATTGTAGAATCATACAATGATTGGGTAAAAATCCTGATTCAAAACACAGGTAAAATATCTAAAAGTGATACCCGATATTTTGGCTTCTCAGGTCAAGGCACACAGCCTTTTAATCAGGGAGTATTTGCGCCGTGAAGATATTAAAACCGATTTATGTTGATATGCGTCAATACTTGATTAGCCTGCTAGAAATCACTGACACAAATCGAGTTATCAAAGCGTACAACAACAATCAGCCTATCCCACAGAACGCTATCATTATGGCGTTTCGCTCGTCTGGTCATCTTGATCAATTTTCAAATACAGTTTGGGATGATAAGCTTGTTGTGTTTAACTCAGTCAAAGGGGTTATGCAGCTAGATTTTTATGGTGAAGATTCTTATGACTTAGCTCAACAAGTGGCAACATGCTGGAATACGCCAATCACTACCGAGATTTTAAAAGAATGTGTGCCACTCAATCAGCCACAAGTTAGGGATTTAACTTTTGTGAATGAAGCGGGACAATACGAATTAAGGTTTATGCTAGACCTTGATTTGCAATACAATACAAAGTATGAAAAAACAGTTAATATAGTGACGGACGTGTCTCAATTCGAATTGGAGTCTATTAATGCAATTTAACTCGATCCCAGCGAAAAACATCGCTGCTGTCTACCCTGCCGTTATTGGTGGTGGTGGAAATCCATTGGGGTTAAATACGGTTTTGCTAGCCAGTGAAGCTGTGTTTCCTAACTATGAATACTCAAGCGCCACACTGGTTGGTCAGCACTACGGCCTAAATAGTGATATTTACGATTTTGCTGTAGTGTATTTTAACGGTTTTGAAGGCGCTACCACTCGACCTAACTCACTATTCATTTCGCAATACAACAAGGTTGATGTTGCTGCATCGCTTACAAGTGGTGATGTATCAGGCTTAACTGATGCGCAAATTCAGGCGGTAAATGGAACACTAACAATCACAATTGACGGAACGCTTAAAAACGTAACTGTTAACCTATCAACCGCTAATAGTCTTTCTGATGCTGCTGCATTGATTGCGACTGCATTAGCTGTGCCTGTAACTTACGAATCTACCGTAAAAGGATTTGTCATTAAATCAGGAACTACGGGAGCAGGTTCATCTGTCACGTTCGGTTCTGGCGCTGTAGCGAATACACTCAAGCTTACACAAGCCACTGCTGCGACACTAAACAACAATACAATTGCCGATACTGCTGAAACGGTAACAGAGCGTGTATTAGAGTTTTCACCTGATTTTGTGAACTTTACTTACACTGACAGCACGCTTGATGATGACTCGTTAAAAGCTATGGCAACTTGGGTGACTCAACAAGACAGCCGTTTCAAGCTTTATACATGGGGACTTGACCCTTTGGCACTATCCCAATCTGGCTTATCGTTTGGTGAGTGGGCGAAAGAGAATACAGCAGGCGTTGTGCCAATTTACGGAACATTTGATAAAGCTGCGTTTTTCTGTGGCGTATCTGGTTCAGTAAACTATGAAGAAACCAATGGTCGAACCACTACAGCATTCCGCACACAAGAAGGCTTAGTGGCTGACGTAACGCGCGAATCTGACGCAACTACGCTTGAAGCTAACGGTTATTCTTTCTATGGCGCGTGGGCTGTAATTCGCAACCGTTTCCAGATGGCTGGGATTGGGGCTGTAACTGGCAAATATAAATGGATTGATAATTTTGATTTTCAGGTATTTTTAAGCACTGGTTTTCAATTGGCTGAGGTAAACTTACTTCGTTCACAAAAAACCATCCCTTACAATCAAGATGGTATTGCGGCACTTCGAGCATACATGCAAGATCCAATTGATCAGGGTATTAATTTTGGTGGTATCCGCGCAGGCGTAAATTTATCTGATTCCCAAAAATTCCAAGTGATTCAAGAGTCAGGAATTGCGAACGCTGCTAATCAATTGTTTACGCAAGGCTGGGTTTTATCTGTGACACTACCATCAACAGATACTCGAATTGAGCGTAAATCATTTATCATTAAATTCTTCTATACTGACGGCTCGTCTATGCAGAAGATTGAAATGACTTCAACCAACGTACAATAAAAGGGGCTAAATAATGGCTATGGGATTAAATCCGAATACAATTACAGCCGCGAATAGCGTCTTATCGCTACGTTGTGCTGGAGTATTTGATGACTGGATCAAAATTACAGGCGCTCAATCTGACGCATTTGCTTCACTTGATGAAGTGACTACCGCACAAACTCAAATTGGTGTGGATGGTAAGTTGTCAATTGGTTGGGTTCCACATACAACCACTGCAACTGTTTCACTTGCTGCAAATAGTCAATCTATTTCAACTTTTGAAACTATTTATAACGACTTTATGAACAACATGGAAGCGCGCGTAGTTGAGTTGCAACTGTATTATCCATCTGTTAAACGCAAGCAAACCATCACTGGCACGCTTGTTCGTAAATCAGGTGGCACAGGCATTGCTCAATTGTTGACAGGTCATACATACGTTCTGGAAGGTATTTCTGGCGGTATCGAAGAAGTAAACTAACACAAGGGGAGCAATCCCCTTTTTCTTAAATTTGGAGTGAAAACATGAGTAATGGCTTAAAAGAAACAACATTTACAGCGACAAATGGTCGCGATGCTGGAAAGGTTTTCCTGATTACAGAATTGCCAGCCATTCAGGCTGATGAATGGGCGCATGAATTGCTATATGAAGCATCTACAGCAGGCATGAATCTTAAAGATGTTGATGTGCTTGAGCTTGATACAAAGTCTATGAAAGGTATGATTGAGTTAGGTTCGATGGTGGCCACCATTATTGGACGTATCCCTGCTGCACGTTCACGCGAATTAAAATTTGATTTACTTAATAAGTGTGTTCAAATCGTTCCGACTGGCGGACAACCGCGCATGGTTATTTGGAATGACGAAATTAAAGAGGCTGCGACCTTTACAATCTTATTTGGTCAAGTTTTAAAGTTGCATCTTGATTTTTTAAGACAAGGCGAAACCTGACACTTGACTATTCTTATGACCCTCAATCTAATCAAGGCATAAATCCTGATATTTTGGCAAACCCCTTAAATGTATCTGAAACCGTTTATCGGGCTTTGCTTACAAAAATGTGCAGTTATCAAGAATTGAATAGCTGCATCGGATTGGAAGGAGCATTAAGAATTATCGAAGTTTGGCAAGTAGCCACGTATAATGAAAACAAGATTAAGTATCTTCTAAACAAAGAGAGTAAAAATGGCTGAAAATATTGTTGAGTCGATAATTGTAAAACTTGGGTTAGACGGCTCACAATATAATCGTGAAGCCGATAAAGCCGTTGGTAAAAATAAAAAACTTACTGAATCGGTTAGTGAAACGGACAAAGTGGTTGGTAATGTCACCAAGACGCTTGCCCGATGGTTTTCTGTGGCTGCTGCTGCTACTGGTTTAATTAAGCTTGTTGATCAAGTTCAGCAACTAAACGATGAGCTTTACTTTCTTGAACGCAATCTTGGCATGTCGTCACAGACAATCAAGAATTGGCAAGGTGCTGCGTCTGCAATGGGTGGTTCTGCTCAAGGCATGACTGAATCAATGAAATCCCTAAACATGGGGATGAATGATTTTGTTGTGATGGGTGATACTACCCTGTTGCCGTTCATGAATGCCTTAGGTGTGTCGATGGTTGATACACAAGGGCATCTTCGCAAGACTGATGATGTAATGCTCGATTTAGCAGATTCATTTAGTAAAATGGATCGTGAGCAGGCATTCTCTATTGCATCTAAAATGGGTATTGATGAGGAAACATTTAATACTTTAGTGCAAGGTCGGCAAGAAATGGAGAAGATGATTGCCTACCAAAACACGATGTATAAGTCTAGTGAAGCTGAACTACAAGCAAGTCGAGACTTAGCAAAGAATCGCGCACTAATTGGCTCGCAATGGGAATCACTCAAAACAATGCTTGGGAATGCAGTTATTCCCTTGTTTGTTAAATTAAGTGAAGTTGCGCTCGGCATGTTTGAATACCTGCAACAGCACCAAAGAGAGGTTCAGGCGGTATTTAAAGCACTGTCATTTGTTATTGGTGCGGTATTAACCCCAATTTTAATTAAAGCCACTATTGCGGCATTAGCATTCATTGCGCCGTTTATTCCATTTATTGCCACTGTAGGCGCTTTAGGTGCTGCATTTGGTTTGCTTTATGATGACTATAAAACATGGGCTGAGGGTGGTAAATCGTTATTCGATTGGGGTGCGTTTAGCAAGTATATTGATAACGCCACACTGTCTACTGACAACCTAAAAAACGCATTCAAGAATCTATATCAAGACATGATCAATAATACCATTCCAACATTGCGTGGATATGCTGAGATTGTTGAAAAACTTATGTCTGGTGATTTTAGTGGTGCAGGCAAACAAGCGTGGGGTATGATCAAACAATTTGGCTCTAATGTTGCAGGCGTGGTTGACGATTTAACAGGTCAAGAAAATGGCACGCTGGAGAATGCGGCTAAGAATTTAGTTAATCCACAAAGTTCAAATGGCAATACTGGTGGTGGCACTGGAAAAATGTTTGGCAGAACTCTAAACTTAACCGAACAAGATATTGTTGACATTATGAAAGTTGCCTCAACAGAAGTTGCACCAAATTTAAATAATGGTGATTTTGAGAAGCAGGCTGCTGGTGTTATTGACACTATATTAAATAGAGCTGCATCTGGAAAATACGGAACTGGTGTAAGAGGTGTTGCCAATCAAAGATGGGCGTTTTCTGATATCAATAGCCCGAGAAAAAGTGCATACGGTAGTGTTGAAAAAGTACCAATGAGTAGGGTTTCACCAAAAATGCAAGACTTTGTTAAAAATTATTTAGCAAAAAGAGCTGCTGGCTTACCTTCTATTGTTGGTCAAAATGTGTCTTATGCAAATCCTAATTTTCTAGGGGAAGCAAGCGAATCTACTAAAAAGTGGGTTGCTGAAGTTGAAAGACAGGCAAAAGCATCTGGTCAAGTTTTTGGTTCTGGGAAATCCATTCATGTTCACGGAACTCCTTCTGCTGATAGAAATAAAATGCCACAGCCCTTTAATGTTTCATTGGGTGGCAACTCAAATCAAAATATGCAGATTCAGAACGCACAGCAAGCCATGAGACAAAGTGATAAGATTAACTTGGCAGGAGTTAGAGCTAATCAACCTATCGCTAATCAAGCGAACAATGTTGAAGTTAATGTAGATAGGGTGGAAATCCAAACAACCTCTCCTACTATGTTGGGTACAGGTCAAGATATGGCGCTCGGCTTAACTAATGGCTTCTTGTCTCAACGACCTTCTTTTAAGTGAGATTATTATGAATGGAATGCCGAGCGTCCCAAATTTTGTAGCACCAACAACGCTGGCTAATGTTGGCTTGTCGCTGGGCGGTGCTGCGCTTATTAACGCCGTGTTTGGTAAGAAGTGGGGTATCTTTAATGAGTTTGGTATTCCGATTGTTTTAGCCGATTCATTTATCAGTATGAGCTATGATGCTGCTGCGAGTATCTCAAAATATCCAGTCGAACAAGGATCATTTGCTTCATACAACAAGGTAAACACGCCAAGTATGGCTACGGTGACGCTTGCAAAAGGTGGCAACAGTATTGAAGAAAGACAGGTTTTCTTTACACAGCTCGAAGCGCTACTTAAATCAACTATCTCTTTTTACACCATCACCCCTGAATATGTTTTTATGAGATATCAACTAATTGGCATTAATAAAACTCGAACTGCTCAAAACGGGGCAACAATGCTTACTGTCAACCTTGATTTAGAAGAAGTGCTTGAAGCTAAGGTTGATTATGATTTAGAAGAAGTTAAACAGCCGAGCGACTCAAACACTGTTGATGGTGGGGCAAAAACGTCTACTCAACGCACAAGTATTTTGTCTGATATTTTTGGAGGTTCATGATGGCTCAATTTGATATTCCTGTGGCTGCTGTACCTAACCAATTTTTCAGCACAACATTAAACGGTGTGACTTGGCAAATCACTTTAAACACGCGCAAAGACAGGCTATATGCATCATTAGAAAGTAGTGACGGTAAAGTCTTGTACAACCGCGTTTGCCTTGATCGCACCTATATCGGCTTTGGTTTTTTCTTTTATGACATTGATGGAACAAGCGACCCTACTTATGATGGATTAGGCACACGGTATTTAATGGTTTGGAATGATGGTCAATAGTTGCAATTAATTTTATATTTTTATATAATTAATATTCAATTATTGGAGGTGATTTATGCTTAATTTATTTATAAAAAATAATAAATCTATAATGAGGTTTGATCATTTTGAGCAACTTATGAAGTGCGGACAAGTTTTTTATAATGTTGTGGAAAAGAAAAAGGTTATGATATCTTCTATTAGCCATAAGTGTGGATCTGAATTTGTAAAAATTAGCTTAAAAGGAATAAATTCAAATTTAGAATATGATATATCTAATTTTGAATTTTATGAAATACATAAAAAAGTGAATAGGAATATGTTGTGATAAAATAACCCTCATTATGAGGGTTTTTTATTATGAAAAGAAAAGTACAGCGCATCACGCTTACATTGCAGGATGGTAAGGAATCATTTGATAGCGAGAATAATAATCGCATATCGTCAACAGGTTTAGCTATATCGACCACTTTAAATTACGGCAATGGCTCTATATCCCCTACTGCGCAAATTGTTGTAAAAAACTTACCAATTGCCACTATGAACAAATTATTCCGTGTGCAATGGAACACAATGAAAGCCATCCTAAACACTGTAAAAATTGAAGCAGGAGAGCAAGGTGAGGAGCTATCTGTTATCTATGAAGGTAATATTACCTTTGCTACAATCAAGATGGATGGTGCGCCAAACTGCGACTTAATTATCACAAGTCAAATGGCAATTGCAGATCAATTAAGATATAGCGACCCCTACACTATGCAAAAGGGTGAAGAAAAAGAAGCTGCCGATATTATTAAGGAGTTAGCCACGCAATCAGGTTATCAATTTGAGAATTACGGGGCTACTCACGCGGTAACAGACTTGAAGCTACTAGGCTCTAATATTGAGAAGATAAAAAACTTATGTCAAATGTGCGATTTTGATTTGTACATTGAGCAAAAGTTAATTGTCATCTGTAAAAAAGATGGTGAGCGCAATCTTAAAATTCCTGTTATTAGTCCATCTACAGGATTGCAAGGTTATCCTGAGCCTGACCAACGTGGTTTAAATTTTAACTGTGCTTATGACCCATCTATTCGTTTTGGTGGAATTGTTCGCGTTAAAGATTCAATTATTGAAATTGCAAATACAGATTGGCGCATCTACGGTATGGTTGTTACACTAGAAAGCAACATCCCTCAAGGTAAGTGGGGAATGGCCATAAACGCAACTTGGAGAGATTCAAAAGATGCAGCAGTCCAACGCTAGTAATTACAACATATTAAATTTTGGTGGCGTTAAGGAGTTTCAGCAAAACGTCTTAGCTGTTGCGGGTCAATTCAACACAGGTGAATTGGTTCAAGTCACAGCGGTTAATGGCGGTGGCTTAGATATTGTTGGATTTGTTTCAGTTAAGATTCTCACACAACGTACTGATGCTGATAACAATAATGTCGATTTAGGTGAAATTCATAACGTGCCGTATTTTCGAGTTACTGGAGGTAAGAATGCTGTGATTCTTGATCCGCAAATTGGCGACATTGGGTTTTGTGGTTTTTGCAGTCGTGACATTTCACTTGTAAAACGTATTCGCGCAATGGCTGCTCAAAACGTTTCTCGCTATTCCGACATTGCAGACGCATTCTTTTTTGGTGGCTGGTCTAATCAAGTGCCTGAGCAGTATATTCAATTCACCAATTCTGGATTAAATATCAAATCTGTTGGTGATGTGAACATAAACGGCTTGACAATCAAAGCTGATGGAACACTTGTTTTAAAAGATGGTTCTATTGTTGACGGTCACTCACATGGTGGTGTTCAGTCTGGAAATTCGAACACTTCTCCTCTAGGTGGGTAATTATTAAAAATTTAGTATTTAGCCTGTTTGTTGTTATCATGTATGCAATAACAGTTTTGTGGGTTTGCTTATGAAAACCATATTTTTAAATCCCTACACATGGGATTTGGAATTAGACACGCAAGGCAATATTGCAATTGCTACGGATGTCTATCAACAAGCTCAAGACATTGCTTCATCTTGCCGTGTGTTTCGAGGTGATGACTATTACAAAAAGAATGACGGCATCCCATACCTTGAGGAAATTATGGGTAAATCAGGTTACCCAATTTCTTTATATCAACGCCAGTTGCATGACAGGTCAATCTTGGTTGATGGTGTAGTATCGGTGAATGTTCGCTTAAATCCACTAAAAGATCGTATAATGTCGGGTAATATAGAGTTCACGAACGAAGATAATTTAACGGGAGTAGTTGGGCTATGATCCCAAAAATCACATTTACACCGAACGGATATGTTGTCCCGACTACACAAGAAATTAATGACGGTGTTTGGTCAATGCTTGAGACCGCAATGGGTGGAAACCTGTCGCGCGTTCAAGGTTCATTTCAGTATCAACTAGCCACTTCAATGACCGCAATTGTAAAAGACTTTTACGATACGTTGGTGGAGCAAGGCAATCAATTTGACCCAAACTATGCCACTGGTATTTATCAAGATGCAGTCGGTGAACTTTACTTCTTAACCCGCAATCTTGCTACAAATTCAGTTTGCCCTGTAGTGTTCAAAGGTTTATCAGGTGCTGTAATTCCTAGTGGTTTTGCAGTTCAAGACTTACAGGGCAGAACATGGCGCACATCTGGAACATATAACATTGGCTCGACTGGCACGGTTGAGATTACCTGTATCTGCGATACTGCGGGCGCAATTGAAGCATTACCAAATTCTATTGTCATCATTCCATCCGCTTTAAATGGTCTTGATCAAGTTTACAATACCGAAAGTGCTGTTATGGGTTACGCAGAAGAAAGTCGTGTCGATTTCAATGTTCGCCGTCGTGAATCTGTAGCAGTTAACGCAAAGATGACCGATGATGCAACATTGGGCGCTGTGCTTGCTGTGCGTAATGTGATTGACGCTTATGTGGTATCTAACCCAACAGATACCACTGTAACAAAAGGCGTTACTGATTATCCTTTAATTCGTAATTCGATTGTTGTGTCTGTAGTTGGTGGCACTGATTATGATGTAGCTAAAGCTGCATTTATTAAAGCAGGCACAGGTTGCTCATGGAATGGAAATACTGACGTCACCGTAGTAGCTGAAACATTCGACCACAACAACCCTACTTACCCTATCAAGATTCTTCGCCCAACATTCAAAGATATTTGGATTAAGGTTATTATAAAAGACTTATCTAAAATTTCATTGACTATTCAGAATGAAGTTAAAAGCTTAATTTTAAGCGCATCTCAAAGCGGTGATGATCGTTTGCGGATTGCTAAAAATGTTATTCCTGCTGATTACATTTGTGGACTACCGAGCATTGGACTGAAAAGCATTGTCGCAAGTTTTGACGGCTCTACGTGGTCAGATGAATTGCCAATTGGTATCGATGAATACCCTTCGCTAACTAATTTTAGAATTCAAATTGCGGAGAGCTAATGCAAAACATTAAAGAGACAATCATGTCGCAATATGCCAATAGCCCAAGAATTTTGGCTATTATTGATGGTATTAATGAAGCAATTGACCCGCAATACTTTGTAGATGATTTTTATGATTACGTTTATCGGCTTTCATCTGCACAGGGTTTTGGTTTGGATATTTGGGCTGATCGTGTCGGCGTTTCTCGTAATGCACCAATCGCAAATCCTGACGCATTGACTTTTGGTTTTCAGCCAGACTTTGAGCCTTTTAACACATATCCTTTTTCGGATGGCGGTCAGTTTTCATCATTCAGTTTATCCGACACGCAATTACGAGAACTCATCATTATCAAGGCAGCGCTTAATATTTTGTATGCCACAGCTTTAAATATTAATGAATTTTTAAAAATCATATTTAAGGGTAAACGTGCCTACTACAATATTGCAGGCCACATGACTGCTGAATATGTTTTTGAATTTCCCTTGAATGTGTTTGAGCGATTAATCGTATATACTTTAAACATGCTGCCAAAACCTAGCGGTGTCGGTATTTCATATCGTGAAATTGATGTGGATAGAACTTTTGGGTTTAATGGCTCTGAGCTAAGCAACTTTAACAATGGAGTCTTTTACAGTGGCTAACCCTATTTTTATACCCGCACCATTTGCGCGAGATAGTGCTTATAAAAACACTATTCAAAAAATATTGCAGCCCGGTCAAGATCAGGAAGATATGACTTGGAATTTTGGCGCACCGCTTATTACCATGACACCAAAGGACAACGGTGGTTTAGCCCCGAAAGGTCAAGATTTTAATGGGGTGTTAAATGCAATTAGTGAAAACACTGTTTTTGTTCAAAATGGCGGTCGTTACAAGTGGTCATCCGACGTAATTACAAACTATGGCGGCTATGCTAAAGATGCAATTATTCAGTCTGATAATGGTGTGTCTGAGTTTATCAGTCTTGTTGACAATAACACAGTAAACCCAAATAGCACGCTAGGCACAAGCTGGGCGATATATGCTGGACAAGGTAGTATTCCGACAGCATCTAGCACTATTGCAGGTGTGACAAAGGTTTTAAATAACCTTAATAGCACTGACACGGGTT
>CYGL01000084.1_pt1 | contig 45857 bp, 62 predicted proteins | sample 485531 | NCBI WGS metagenome assembly CYGL01 (sample SAMEA3497897, study PRJEB9818) | human gut metagenome | reverse complement strand
GCAAGCGTAAATAAAACAGGTGATGATTGGTACGATGTTAAATGGCTGGATGGCACGTCGGGCAAAATAAACGGCGCATATCTGGCAAAGTTACTGAAAGGAGATTACTAAATGGCTAATGAACCTTTAGACGAATTCGACCGCAGATTAAAAGCGAAAAAGGAATATGCTAATTATGGCTTTATTTCAGACATTGACAGCGGCTTGTCACCTGCTGAAACTTTAGGTTATTATGACCTGCAAAAAATGAGTGACGATGAATACAATAAATTTTCGCAGGCAGTAAAGAGCAATAATTCACCGACGATTGATACTAGCAGTATCATAAGCGACGATAAGCCAGGTATAGGCACTGCCGTAATTAACGGCCTTAAAGGTTCGGTGCGTGGCTTATTCGGTGCGGCTAAAGCGGCTATTGACTCTAATATTGAAGCTCATAAGGGTGACAAGAATGTTGTTAAAGAGTATGACCAATTCGAAAACATCAGTAAGGCTTTAGGCTATGTCACCGACGAGATTTTGAAGCGTGAAGAAGTTAGAGCTGATACGGCGGCTGGGCAGCTTGGCTATGACTTGGCCGAAAACGGCGTGCAGCTTTTAGCGCAACTTGCGCTGACTAAAGGTGTAGGCGCTGCCGGTGCAGGTGCTAAAACTATGCACGCAATCAGTATGCTTTATAACGGCGCAAACATCAGCGGCGAACAATACCTGCGACTGCGCAAAGAAGGTGTAAGCGCAAGCAGAGCAGGGGAAGCAGGCTTGCTGAACGCAATTCCGCAGGCGGTATTAGAAGAACTGCCACTTGGCAGACTGCTTAAAAAGATGCCTGCCGGTAGCGGACTGAAAGCTAAGATATGGGAAGTTACCAAACGTGGCCTTGAAGAAGGCGTTACCGAAGCATTGCAGGAATTCCCGGAGCAGGCTACGGACTTATGGGCAAAGAACCCCGGCACAAGCACTGCCAAACTTGCGGAAATGTGGGGCGAGAACTGGCAACAGAACTTGAAGGAAGCAGGATATAGCGGCCTTATTGGTGCTATCCTTGGCGGCACTGTTAGCGGCACGAAGGTTGCCGTTGACAGCGTTGTTGAACACGTTGCTTTAAAAGCCAACGAAGAACGCAAGGCGAAGTTAGTAGCAGATGCTGAACGTATCAAAGAAGCAGGCGTTAACCCGGAATATGCGGCGGCTACAATCGAAGCGAACAATCCTAACTTTGAGGACGATACTGTTACTGTATCAGCGCAGGACTTGGAAGGCTATAAGCAGACCAGTAGCAACAATAAGCTTTATGAGGAATTAGGAATTACCGAAGAGGAAGTCGGAGCGGCTGCGGAGCTTGGGCAGGATATAGACATTAGCCGTGGCAAGTTTACGGCGGCAATGGCTAAAGACAATGCACTGTTTGAAGCTACGAAAGACAATATGTACTTTGACAGCAACGGCGAATTGTCGGACGGCGGGGCAAAGACACGTAAAGAACTGCGAGAAGGTTACAATTTAACTAGGCAGGCAAGCACGGAGCTTGACGCAGAACTTGACGCTATTGTCGATAGTGCGACTAAAGCAGGTATGAATAAATCTCATGCCGGAAATTTACGTTTGGTATTGGAGAGCCGCGCATTAGTCGCAGACCCAGAAAATCCCGCTGCGTGGCTGCAAAAGAATAAGCTGAGGTTTGAGAATGGCGGAAAGGTCAGACAAAAGAATGGCTGGTTTAGTAAAGGTGGTGAACTTAACAAAGAACAATTTTATACCACAAATATCACTGGAAACGAAATGGGACATTATACCGATTTGAAAGACCTGCAGAAAAAAACTTTTGCATGGTATAGGGATAACTTGCAAGGTACAAGTGTTTACAATAGTGTGCTGGGTGAGATTAGAATTGATAAGGGCTATCAAGAAAACAATATTAAATTTACTGGTGCTGGTAAAAGAGAAATGTCGCATACTGCGGCAAAGAGAGAGAAACTTTTTGCAACACGTTATTTACGTGAAATTATTGAAAACGGGAATTTTGTTACAGAAGCTGCATCGCAAAAAGAAAAACATTCAGGTGAGCATTTTTATTATATTCACTCTACACTGAATGTTAATGGACAGAAAATGTATGTAGTTGTTAATGTAATAGAACGTAAAGATAAAAGTTTATCGTATTATAATCACAATGTTTTCAATGAAAATGAGTATAAAAAAATAGAGGACGCGCTCAAGCCCTCGGGTTCTGGAGTTTCAAGCCCAGTCCAGCATCTTGAGCAACAGTCCTCTTTTGCTGATAGTGTATCACAAAAAGCGGATAATTACAAGCAGCAAAAAATCGTAAATGGTACGCTTAAAGACAAAGGCATGATTTCCCCTATGGAAGATGGTTCTTATATTATCACGCTTTTTAAGGGTGCAGACGCAAGCACTGTTATCCACGAAACAGGACACTACTTTGTGGAAACTATGATTAACGAAGCATTGGCAGACCCCAGCAACGCAAGACTAAATGCTGATGCAAAGAAGCTCATGGAGTATGCAGGCATTGACGCTGACACGTGGGCAAGCGGTGATGTTGAAGCAAAGAGAGCCGGGCATGAAAAACTGGCAGAAGCATTTGAAACTTACATCATGGAAGGCAAAGCACCCTCTGTTGGCCTGCGCGGAGTGTTCCAGAGGTTCGCTAATTGGTTATCAGCTATTTATAGCAAGATAGCAAGAAGTGAAAATGCGGCAGAGTTAACGCCAGAAGTGCGGCAGGTGTTCGACAGAATGTTGGCGTGCCGTGAAGAAATTGAAGTTATGGCACGCATGGAAGGAATGTTCGGCGGCTTGCCGGAGAATATAACATCTAAGTTATCAGACCAAAACAAAAAGACCTTGCAGGATAAAATTTTGAAGGCTAAAGACAAGGCCGTGGACATTCTGACAAGGCGTGCAATGGCTGATTTCAGCGCAAAGCGTAGAGCTGAAAAGGCTGCCTTCATCGAAGAGATACGGCCGCAGATTGAAGAAGCAGTAGCACGTGAGCTTGTCAACCAGGCAAGGCAGCAGGTAGCGGGAGAGTTTGGCAAAGAATCTACGCTTGCCAATCCTGCTATTATAGCAAGAAAATACAGACACGTTTTAGGAAACGTACTGCCAAACTATAATGATATGCTGAACGACACTAACGCCAGCATTGACGATATACTCAATCCAATAGTTGAGTATCTTCAAGCAGAAGTCGACACATACGGCACACTTTCTAAAGAGCGTGTTGCAAACGCCGAAGATATGCTGATTGCTATGTTCAGCAAGTCAAGACAGAAAAGTGTTACCAATCCTACATTTGTTGTTGACGAGCACGGCATGGCTCATGCTAACTTTAGGCAGAAAATCAACGAATGGGAAACAATCGAAGCTAATCCGCGTAGACTTGCAAGAAAATATATTTATGGTAATAAGCGTATAAACTATAACGATTTGTTAAAAGATACGAACGGAGCTATTGATGACATTTTAAATCCTATTGCTGACAGAATAGAAAGTGAGTTTGCAGAATATCAAGATACAGTCAAGAGTGAACGTGCGTTTTTTATCAATGGCAAGTGGGGCTACTTTGCTGCATCCAACAGAACGGAAGGCAAGTATGCAAATGACTTTGCAGGCATACCGGACCAGAGCGCAGTTTTGGTTGATTTTGGTGAGATAGGCAAGGACGGAAAACGTCATTGGACTAAGCGAGCTTTAGAGCAAGCGGATATTGAAGGCCTTGTATTCCATGAAGCAGGTGACAGTATTCGTAATGTCAACTGGGTATCAAGATATGTTCATGACTACGGCGGCAGTGTAAGCGACTTGGCCAGCAAAAAGGACGCAGAAGAATTGCTGAAAAGATTGCAAGAGGCGAGGATATAGCGGACTATTACGATTTGCGTAGTACCGGTTTAGACTATGGCGACGCTGAAATCAAGGCAGACTTTAAGCATATTGTCGATGAGCTGGACAGACTGCAAGCCTTGAAGCATAGACTTGAAACAGACCCCGAAGGTGTCGACCTGGTAAAAGAAAGCAAGCGCAACCAATTATCGCAGGAGCAAAAAGAACTCTTTGACCAGATAGCCGAAGAAAACGGCTATGCCAGCGGTTACGAAATGGCAAGGGAAATTGTCGAAGGCTATACCGTCAACGAGAATGAGGGTAGCGACGTACAGGATAACTGGGCGAGAAACTACATCCGTAATGGCGGTGACAGAGCAAAGCTCAAAAGCGAAGAAGGCTTGAAAGAGATTGCCGAAACGTTGGTAGAGGGCGAACAGCTTACAGAGCTTAACGAGCTTAAAGCCTTGAAGCATGAGCTTGAAACTAATCCGGATAAAGTCGACCTTGTGGAGATGAGCAAAAAGCGTTCTTTGTCTAACGAGCAGAGAGAACTGTTTGACTGGGTGGCAGACAGTTTAGGCTATGACAGCGGCGACGCTATGGCGCAGGATATTTTGACTTCACCGAGCGAAAGAGCTATGGTGCGTCAAGAGATTGACAAGGCCGTGAACCGCAGATTCCCCGACTTCATGCAGGAGCGTGAACAGGCAAGAGAAGCGGCAAGGGAAGCACTCTATAATGACGAAAGCGGCGAAGTAGTTGCACTTGAACAACAGCTTATTGATGAGGCACTTAATGAAATAAGCGACAAGGATATTAAGCAAAAAGAGCGTGAGAATATTGCTAAAGTGCGTAAGCAGAACGCAGATAATTTTGCTAAACGCTATATCCAGACTTTGCCCGCAGGCGAAGTTATGAAGCCGAGAAGATTTGCTATGGCGGAACGCAGAGCGGCGGCTAATGCAAACAAGGCTGTGAAAGCTGGCCTTTTGGAAGAAGCAGCTATGTATAAGCAGCAGCAGATGATTAACCATGCTTTGTATCGCGAAGCAGTCAAGGCCAAACACAAGATTGAAAGCGCAAGAAAGTACGTCAGAAAACAGATGCACAGCAAGAAAGAAGTATGGGGAACAGAGCAGCACTTCTTCCAGATGTGCGCTTTGCTGGAGCGTATGGGCTATCATCGTAAAGACTTCAACACCAACGGTAGAGAGGTGCAGTCGCTTAGCGAGTACATTGCAGAAATGCAGGCGAAGTACGGTGACGAAATTATTTCTATGCCGGAGTTTGTTTTGAACCCGAATAATGATTTGACCAACGCGCCGCAACTTAGCCTTGCAAACTACATGGACGTTATCGACGCACTGAAAAACATTCGTGCTATTGCAAAGCAGGATACGAAGATGAATAAGATTGCCGCCGGTGAAGCTTTTGAACAGGTTAAGGCTGATACGATAGCGCACCTGCAAGAATTGCCGGTAGAGTACGAGGCGGAGATTGGCAGCGACAGTAAAAAGAGCCTGCGTAAGCGAATTATTGACTGGCCTAAAAATATCATAGCTACACTGCGTAACGCTGATAACTTTTTCTTGATGATGGATAATTGGACGGAAGATGGTTATTTTACTAGGGAGTTTTACAACAAAATCAACCATTGTGCAGATATGGAAAGCACGATGCTTGAAAGTTACCAGAACGAGCTTATAGATGCTTTACAGAAATGGGAGCCGGACAAGAAAGCAGGCATTGCGCATAATACAAGGATTTACTACGAAGAGCTTGGCGGTAGCGCAGATAAGCATGCTTTGATTGCTATGCTTTGCAACCTTGGCAGTGATAGTAACGCCGCAAGGCTGTGTTCACAAAAACCGGTAGGCGTAAAAAATTCTGATATATGGGTGGAAGAATCGGAGCTTATAGGCAGAGAAGAAGCAATGCTGCAAACCAAACAAAACCTTATAGAGTTTTTGTGTAAGCATCTGACTAAAGAAGATATTGCCTATGCGCAGGCACGTATCAATGCAGCAAGTAAATTCTGGCCTATGCTGGCAGAAGTCAATCGCAAGACAAAAGGCTTTGAGCCGCCGAAGATTGAAGCGTCACCGCTGGTGCTGAAGCTTGCAAGCGGCGAAAGCGTGGTATTTGACGGTGGCTACTTCCCGTTGGAACGTGATACACGCACCGGCAGTATGCCCGGAAAATTTGACAGAATCGACAGCACTGAAGAAGGCAACAGACCGCCACAACGGACTTTGAGTACGGATACTAGCGCAAGTAAAGCGCGTACCGGCGGCAAGTATCCCGTCGACTTATCGCGCGGCAGTGAGGTTACGGCGGTGAAAAGCACTATTCATGATATTTGTTATCGTGAAACAATGCTTGATTTCAGAAAGATACTGAACGATGAGGATATTTACCGCAACATGGTTGAGCGTTTAGGCGATGCCAACGTAAGACTTTTTAGAGAGTTTTTGCAGGCTTGCGCTAACCCATACGGCAATAAGACAGCGTACATGGCAGAAAAGACATTTACAAAGATTGCCAACGCTTTACGTAATGCCACAATAAATATGGCTATTATATTTAACTTTAAAGCGGCACTGCAGAACACTACTAACATATTTCTTTATGGTAATAGCACAGAAGGCTTTACTCATGCCGACGTTTTCAGAGCTTTACTTCGCAGCTTTACAGGTGAAGGCAGAGCAGAAGTAGACGCTATTTGTGCAAAAAGCGCTTTTATGCGTGAGCGTTCGCAAGCGCCAGACATTACGTTAAGGGATATTCAGAAGCGTTCTGACCTTGACCCGATTGAGAAAAAGACGCTGAAATATGGCGCATTGCTTTTAGGCTACACTGACATGATGACTGCAAAGCCGGTATTTGCAGAAGCATACATGAAGAAAATCAACGAAGGCAAGACAGAGCAGGAAGCACTAGACTTTGCGAATACTGTTATTCGCCGCACGTTAGGCAGCAGCCGTATTCACGATGTATCAAGCCTGCAACGTAGCAGCGGCTTATTCAGAGTGTTTACGATGTTCCAGGGATTTTTCAATACGCAGTTTAACCAATGGGACAGAGAGGCACATATTGTAAAAAGGTTATGGAATAGCGGCGAGAAAAAAGAAATGGTTGAACGGCTGATTGCTTTTGTTGGTGCCAAATTTCTCAGCGTGTGCTTCCTGAACGTGGCTATAGCAGAGCTTTCCTTAACCGCTCCTTTTGAGAAAGACGAGGACGGTTATCGCAAATTGTCAAAAGAGCTTATCAACTACCCGTTGTCTATGGGCGGCCCCGTTGTGCAAGCGGCGAATGTTGGCGTGCAAACCTTGCTAGGTATGAGAAACTACGGCTACAGATTAACAGCGGTGCAAGGCTTGATGGACAAAGGCTTTACAGTTATAAGACGTGCAGGCAAAGTTGCCCGAGGCGAAGAAGGTCCGGGTGAACTAGCAGAGCAGGCGGCGTATGTTTTTGGCGCATGGCGCGGCGTTCCTGCTGGTATCGTCAATATCCTATTCAATAGCCTAGATATTGCTGAGGATAATATGGACTTTGAACTGCAAGACTTGATTAAGCGTCGCCCGCGTTCCGAACGTAAACACGAGCAGTAGCTTATGGTAAAGAAGTAGTAAAATAAAAAAATCTGGCAGTGTAAAAACTGCCAGATTTAAAATGAATATGCTGGTTTATTTTCTTTTGCGTGATATTGATTCGGCTATTTCTGAGCCTGCGCCAAAAACGAGCGTCGCGATTACAGAGAGAATGGCGAGCATTGCTTCAAGCGTGAGATATTGCAGCACAGTTGTGTACCACGTTTCAGCGAAGATGAACCCTGCTATAATGGCGATAGGCACGCAGACCACGAGTGGAAAGCCCATAAACAATGATAAAGAAAAAATGAATGTGGCTATGCCGTTATCGTGAAACAGAAACGCTGCTCCCGGCGCTACGCTCGTGATGATTGCAGCGAGTAAGTGAAAGCCAAACCAAATTAGTACAAGCATGATAAGCATAAAAAGTATAGGCATATAAAGCACTCCTTTCTTTGCATTATAGTATATCGCAATCGCTATAAAATGTACATAAGAATTTCACAAATGCTCATTGCTAAAGTTAGCAAAATTGTGTGCTAAAATTAAAGAAAGTAAATCATTTAATGTCTATCTAATTTTTAGATAGACATTTTCTTTTTATGAATAAACGAAAGGGGGAGCTATTATGATTGCTCATGTCGATAACAGAATCACATATAACGGCAATGGAAATGCAACAGAGTTTGCGTATCAGTTTAAAATTTTAGACCGAACGGACATTAAAGTTTTGCTGACAGACGCAGACGGCAAAGAAAAGTTGCTGACTAAAGATTATTATGTTGACGTTGAAAAGAATGTTGTGCGTTATCCGGGTTATGCAGTCGGCGCTGAAGTGCCGGAAAGCGAGCGGCCGGCAGTGCTTCCTACCGGTTGGAAACTGACGATTTATAGGGAAGTGCCGGTAACGCAGGAAACGGATTTGCCAGACCAATATCCTTTTAACCATGTTGAAGATATTGGCGATAAACTGACGATGATTGCGCAACAGCTTACCGACGTTACCGGTAGAAGTTTGAAAATCGGTGTAAGTACAAGCGCTGATATTGATACTACAATTCCGTGGGAGAACGGCAAAAGCTTTAGAATTAGTGACGATGGAAAAACTCTTGAATTGTCGGAAGACCCGGCAAAGGTTTTGCCATTGGCGCAAGGTGTTTACGCGCAGACTCAAGCACAAGCACAGAGTGCCGCTGCAAGCGCAACTGCGGCAGCAAAGAGTGAAGATAGTGCATTCGAATCAGCAGGCGTAGCAGGTAACAGCGCACAGTACGCGAGCTTATCTGCTGCAAGCGCTGCTGAAAATGCGGAGCTGACGAGTGGTTATAAGCAGGAGGCATTAACCGCCAAGGCTGACGCTACGGCATCTGCAACCAACGCAAAGGCAAGCGAAGCCAATGCCAAAACTAGCGAAAATAATGCAGAAGCCAGCAAGGAAGCGGCACAGTCTGCTGCAAGTAATGCTAACAACTTTGCAACCAGCGCAAGTAGTAGCGCTGGCGAAGCAAAGAGTTACCGAGACGCCTCTAGCAATTATGCAGCAAATGCTAAAAATTATAGTGAAAATGTCAATGTGTTTTTACCTAGTGTGTCTGATAGTGGCGTGTTGAGCTGGACGAATAAAGCTGGTCTGGCGAATCCTGCGAGCGTGAATATCAAAGGCGCAAAAGGCGATAAGGGTGATACAGGTACTGCCGCAACTATTAAGGTAGGCACAGTAACTACAGGTGCAGCAGGTACTGCTGCAAGTGTTGTTAATAGGGGCGATGTCAATAATGCTATATTAGATTTTGTTTTACCTAAAGGTGTTGATGGTAAAGGTTCCGTCATTACCGTTAACGGCCAAGAACCAGATGCTGGTGGCAATGTCGATATCGCTAATATGACGGGTGCAAGTGATTCAGCCGCTGGCAAGGCAGGCTTAGCTCCTGCTCCAGCGGCAGGGATGCAGAATAAATTTTTATGTGCGGACGCTACGTGGAAAGATGCTGGCGGTCTCCCCGTCGGGCATGAATTTTTTACAACGAATCCCAATATCCCTGCTGGTTGCATCCCCTTGCTAGGTGGTGAGTACAGTCGCACAGCCTACGCTGACCTTTGGGCGTGGGTGCAGACGCAGAACGGCTATTTGATTGAAGAAACTGCATGGCAAGCTAAGGCTGCTGCTAATGGTGGCAACGTGCCGTTTTACAGCAAGGGTGATGGCTCTACTACATTTAGAGTACCTGCTCTTCCATTGGCAAAATGTATTACCGGTGAATCTTTAGGTGTAAAAGGCAATGGTATGACGCTTGGCTTGACAGATGGTACTATTAACTTTGGTGTACAAAGATGTAACTATACACCAAGTGGCTATTTCGTAAATCCCTTGCAAGGGCAGGAAACTAAATTTGGGCATCAAATAGGAGAGGCTGCTGACTTCGACACAGCGATAACTGCTGAAAATTTAACTGTTGGACTAGTGGATGACGCACAAAAAACAGGTATTATCGTAGATTTAAGTAATCAAGTTAATGGCTTATGGTGCGTAAAAGCCTATGGCACTGTTACAAATGTGGGTAGCACGGATGTGGCTAATATTAGCACAGGGTTGACGCAAGCAGAGACACGTATTAGCGCATTAGAAAATCATGGCGCAGGTGCGACTGTTGTGAAAAGTTATCGTAATGGCACTGAATGGTATAGAGTGTGGAGCGATGGATGGGTAGAACAGGGAGGACTTGCTACAATGAGTCATAATGTAGCCCATAATCTTTTGAAACCTTTTGCAGATACTAATTATAGTGTGTTTTTACAGTTGGAAAATGCAGATACACATTACACGTCCGCCATCATTGCACACACAGTTTCAAGTTTTACACCTCAGATACAATGGACCTCAAATTATAGTGCAGGTAACAACTTACCTATGTATTGGTACGCCTGCGGACAAGGAGCGTGATATAAATGTTAGGCACAAAAATCTATAAAACAGATATGAACAATTACACTGATTGCGCTATTTGGTGCAATGCTAATAATGCTACGATTGAGGATAAAGGTGATTATTACGAGGTTGTAACCTTACCGCTCCCGACGTTGGAGGAAATTAAGCAACGTAAAATCGCAGCACTCAAAGCTCAGCGTGATGAAGCAGAGGTAGAGCCTATCGCCTACCAAGGCTACTCTTTCGACTATGATGCCAAAGCAAGGGATAGAATCAGCGCAGCTATCGTTGCTCTTGAAGTAGCAGGTGCTTCCACTACACTCACATGGACTACCGCAGACAATAAAGATGTAAAAGTAACTGCATCTGACCTGCGTGGAATCATTGCACAGGTGGCAGTGCGTAGCGACAAGCTCCATACGGCTTATAGAAAAGCTAAAGAAAAAGTTGAAACTGCTATAACTAAAGCGGAAGTTAAAAATGTTGTATTAGAAGTTTAAATATCAGCAACAAAATAAATAGGAATGAGGTGTTTTATGATTGAATCAACTGTACAAACTGTAATAAATATTATTGCTGGTGCTGTTATCTCTTATATCTTTGCGTTATATCATACAAAGAAAAAGAAAATGACGCACTAAAAGCAGGCTTACAAGCGTTGCTGAGGGACAGAATTATCCAGGCGTATAATCACTACGTCCAGGATAAAGGCTGGATTCCCATTTACGCTCTGGAAAGCATCAACGCTTGCTTTAAAAGCTATGAAGCTCTTGGCGAGAATGGCGTTATTAACGGCTTAATGGACCAGCTCAACGACCTGCCAAATTATAACCTTAAAGAACATGATGAAAAATGTAAGGAGTGTAAATGTCATGCGCAAAATAATTAACATGCTAAAGAAAGACGAGAACGCTTACAGCGTAGGCAGAATCTGCGCTGTGGTTGGCTTTGTTGTTTGGGTGCTGGTGACTTTGTGGCTGGCGTTTTTTGCCCGCACTTGGGGCAACTACGAAAGCTGCACGCTGGGCATGGTAGCGCTGCTGCTTGTACAGCTGGGCAACAAGGCCATTGAGACGAGAATGTTTAAGGTAACGAAGGAGGGCTAAAGATAATGCGTAAAGCAATAGCGGAAGCTAACGATATTAGCTTCGGGGCGGCCATCTTGCTTGTAAAAGACGGCTACAAAATCCAAAGAAAGGGATGGAACGGAAAGGAGCAATATGTAGAGCTGGCAACATGTTTGAGTTATAAGAATGCTGCTGGCGAGATTATTAATGTAGAGCACCAGGATATTGGTAACCAGGCGCTGGCGTTCGTTGGAACAAGAGGCGTACAAATTGGCTGGCTTGCTAGTCAGTCAGATATGTTGGCAAATGATTGGAGGGCGTTTAGATGATTATTACTGGTATGGCACATTTTGAATCCGTATGCAAAAACAAATTAGTAGAATGGTATAACCAAAACAGCAAAGAGCAAATTACGCTAGAGAATGTGTATGTTGTTTGGGCGTGCAAAACGCTGCAAAACTACAAGGCATTGTTATCAACAACCGTTAGCGGTGATGGCATCTATGCGGAGTACACCTACAATGGCGATAAGCAAGAGATGTATGAGGACGTATACAAGAAGGCTTCTAACCGCTGCTTAAAAAGTGAGTGAGGTGATAGCTATGGACTGGAATAAAGCATTAGCACGAGAAATAGCTAAAGGCATTATCGCGACAGGTATTGAGGGCGGCTATGACAGTGTGGCGAAAAGCACTGCATATGATTATCCGTCAATCGGCGTGTCACAATGGGAGGGCAACAGAGCCAACGAGCTTTTGAAAGCTATCCCCGGCGGCGCAGAATACGCAGACCGCACTTATATTGATATTAAGGCAAGCGGCGAACTGCCTATGCTGAAAGAGCTTTTGAGAAGCGACGCAGGACAGCAGGCACAATTAGAACAGTTGGCACGTGACTGCCTGCAATATGTCGAGGTATTGCAACAAGTGCCGACGTTAGACGATACACGTTGCATTATCTATGCCGGTATGTGGTGCCCTACATCTACTTGGGTAGTTAAACGCTTTTTGGCTAACAGATATATGCGCGACTTGCGCAGTCTGGAAGCACTCTATAAACTGTTTAAGAATTACTATTGGATTGCTGCTGATGTTGGTGAGATGTATAGAGCAGGTTATGCCAATAGAGCACGTATTACTTATGAGTATGTTGCCGGCATTGATTTGACAACACCATACGGCATACCTGCTTATGGCTATGCTGGCAATGGAAGATAAGGAGGTGAAATCATGGAAGAATTAAAAGCTTTTGTTGCTGACAAGAAATTTTTAGTAGGCCTTGTTTTAGGCTTTGCTCTTGGCGCGCTGCACCATTATTTCGGATTATAACAAACTACCAGGCACATAATAACAATCTTCTACAAGAAGGCGCAAATTGCACAAAAATACTTCGCCTATGAGCGTTTTAAATTTAGTGCCGTTTATGATTTATCCTGCGGCGAGCTAAAGCCGCTTGTAGGCGAAGTTTGTGCTTCTGACACGATTTATTATATTTTACAAATATAGATATTTACATGAGGTAATAATGAAAGATGAAACAAGACGCAAGATTGATAGAGCCGTTAAGATTAGTCTTATTGTTGCTGGCCTTCTGCTTATCTGTAATGACGTGTACTGGCGCTGGCACGGCGGAAGCGGCACCCAAGCAGATAACAATGTCAATCGAACAATGGAATCAATTCAAAAATCAAACGAATCTGCTGGAAGCGAAATTGAATCTGGCAGACGAGAAATTGAAACAGCAGAAGAACACGTCAGCAGTTCTGTTGACGCAATTAAGCGAAGCGAAGAAGCAGCTCACTCTAACGCAAGAAGCGCTGACGAACTCCAAGCGCTCATTAGTGAATGCAAAGGAATCGTTGAAGCGCAGCGAGGAATTATACGAGACGTTGATAGAGCAAATGGAATACGACCGGAAGAGAACGAACAGAATTAAGTATCAGCGGAATATTTATGCAGGTACTGCGTTATTCTTCTTGCTTTGCGCAGCTGCAAAATAAAATTATTGGATGGTGTTACGATGGATGAAAAGGAACAAATACCAGCAGGCATTATTACAATGTTATTAAAAGGTTATGTAGAAACTATTGCTTTCCAAAGAAAGATAATCTGTGCCGCTTTGTTTGGATGGGCGGCAACAGCTATAGCTTTTATTTATTTAGGTAGGTGACAATAAAATGGACACACTGCTGAAGAACACGCGTGACTGGCTACAAACATCAACGCGGCGTTCTTTCAGCGCGGTATTGGAAGAAGCAAAGATAACACCACGGCAGGTAGAAATTTGCGAGCTGAAATTTGTAAAAGGCTTGACTAACTATCAGATAGCTATGCAATTGAATGTATCTGTCAAAACAGTGGATAAGGAATTGAATACTGCGTATAAACAAATAACAAATGTATTATCATTCCTTTAAATGCAACGAGCCGCCTTTTATGGCGGTTCTTTTTTATGGGGAATTTGTAGGGATTGGTTTGCTAAAAAACAGCTAAACTATAAGTGAGGTGATAAGTATGTACGGACAATATAACCCTTATATGGGCGCAACACCGCAGATGCAGCAACGGCTGAATTATTTGCAGCAACAACAGCAGCAGATGTACCAGCCAACTATGCAGCAGCCTATGCCTATGGCATTGAAAGGCAGAATTGTTACCAGCATGGATGAAGCAAAGGCAGCTCAAATTGACTTGGACGGAACGAGCACTTTCTTCCCTTGCCCTGCCGAAGGCAAGATTTATGAAAAGCTTATAGGCTTGGACGGCTTGCCGATTTTCAGAGTATACCAAATCAACAATTCGCAGAAGCAGCCTGCGTATGCTGAACAAAACATTGTAGATAGATTAGTAGAACGTGTGGACAGATTGGAAAAGCAGATTGGAGGAATGAACCATGAACCCGATGCAGATAATGGCAATGTTACAGAACAGCGGTAATCCTATGATGATGCTTACGCAATTAGCACAGCAGAATCCTATGATGAGCCGCGCAATGCAAATGGGGCAAGGCAAGAATGAAGCACAGTTAAAAGAAACTGTACGTAACCTTGCAAGGCAACGTGGCATGAGTGACGAACAGTTTACTCAGTTTTTAAGTCAATTCGGTTTAAAGCTCTAATGCGCGCAATGAGCTTTACATATAATTCCTGGAGGTGAAATTTTATCATGGAAGGTGCAAACATTGTTCCGGTAATGGACATGAATCGAAACAACAACTACGGTGACTGCTGGGGCGGCGGTATGTGGTTTATGTGGATTATTGTTATCTTTGCCTTAATGGGCGGCTGGGGCGGTAATTGGAATAACCGCGGCAATATGGGTGCTGAAATTTTTGCAAATGGCAGCATGACACGTGACCAAATTGCGGACCAATTTTCTATGCAGGATATTAAAGAAGGTATTCGCGGCGTTCAGAATGGCTTATGTGATGGCTTCTACGCTCAGAACAGCACTATGCTGAATGGTTTTAACGGTGTGCAACGTGATATTATGCAGACCGGTTATCAGTTAGGCAGTCAGCTTTCCGAAAATCGTTTTGCTCAACAGCAGTGCTGCTGCGAAACTAACCGTAACATTGACGCAGTGCGCTATGAGAACGCGCGTAATACCTGCGATATTGTCAACGCAGTAAAAGAGGACGGCGAAAAGACCAGGGCAGTTCTGATTGCCAACCAAATCCAAGACCTGCGTGACAAGCTCGCAGACCGCGACCGCGACTTGCAGACTGCTAATTTCCAACTGTCTCAGCAGGCTCAGAGTGCTAACCTTATCGGTACGCTGAGACCTTATCCGCAGCCCGCTTATATTACCAACAGCCCGTATCAGAGCATCGCTGCTAACGTAGCTGGCGCTTGTGGCTGTACTTATAATGCAGGCTAAAATAATAAGTTATGTGCATTAACTGCACTGCAAGGGACGGTGCAAGCCGTCCCTATTGCTTTGATAAAAGAGGTGAAAACAAATGATTTGCAACCAAAAATCTGCATTAACAACTGTTGCAACGGCGGCGCAGACTGTTGCAGCGAACGGCTTTGTCGGCTTTCCTACTAACAATCTTCTGACTGGCGTATCTATTAAGCATACGGCAGGAAGTACAAGCGTTAACCTTATCCAGGGACTTTACCTTGTGACTTTGAACGCTGATATTACCCCGACTGCGGCAGGCGATATAGGTTTAAATCTTCTTCGTAATGGTGTAGCAGTACCGGGAGCAGAAGCAACAGTAACCGGTGCTACAGGTGATACTTATAATATCTCCTTTGCTACATTACTTAGAGTATTGCCTAGTTGCTGTGTGATTGATAATAATGCAGCGTTGCAGGTGCAGGCTACGGCAGCAGGCACTATCAGCAATGTATCTTTGAGCGTTGTAAAAATGGCGTAAGGGGGCGACGTTATGCACAAACTAAAGAAATATTGGGAGAAGGTAAGCGCCGACCCAGTAAAGATAGAAGAGATGGAAGAAATAGTTTGTGAAGCTTTGGAGGAAATCCGCGGCCGCTGCCCGAGGCTGTTTTGGGACACCGCTTATAAGCTGCATTGTGTGGCTTATGGCCCTCATTTTGACGAGCATCTAGCGAAGAAAGCTGTTGCCAGAATGAAGAATGTTGACGGCTCTAGCGGCGAGCATTGGACGTATGAACAGACTAGCCAACTTGCTGACCAACAAGGCATAACGCAAAAAGCTGATTGGTATTATGTCATGAATATGCTCTATTCCGACTACTCCGAGATTTACGGCAGCGACATTAACATGTATATCCGTGTAGCAAAAGCCTATATGCGCGACCCCGATGCACCGGAAGGCAAGGTGTTTGACTTGTGGCTTGCACAGATGGAAGCCTAACTGTAAACCTTAAAAGTGATATGAGCACATATAAAGTACATACAGTATGTAACAGGTATGTAACAACTAGCATGGAAAATGCCTTGAAATATAGGCGCTCAATTTACCAAACGTTAATAGAGAAGGCTATCTCAATCAATCACAAATCGCAAGAAAAGCCCATAACCATGCAGGTTGCGGGCTTTTTCTTCGCCTCCATTATTTTCAAAAAGTGTCCACAGCTCATAGAAAATCAGCTACGTATGTAACGAGTATGCAACACATATGTAACACGTATGTAACAAACTATATTAAATTTATAGCCTCTAACAGTTGCTCTAACGTCTTATGAGTGTAAACTCTTTCCGTTACGTCGGAGCTGGCGTGCCCCAGAATTAGCTTCTTGATTTTTACATTTACGTCTTTATCATCAAGCAGGCTTGCGCAAGTGTGGCGGCCGTCACCGGGCAAGTGGTCCATCTTAAACATATTCATTACCGGTTCCCAATATCTGCTGCGGTATGTGTCATAGGATATATTCTTGCCCCGTTCATCAGAAAAGATATATTCGCCGGTGCTGCGTTCACAAGCATCCTTGAAGAAGTCGAATATTTTATCAGCAATAGGAATTCTTCTGCCGCGGCCTGCCGCAGTTTTCATGCCGCCAACGAAGAATTTATTTTCAAAGTCGACGTTCGCCTTCTCAACCTTCACTAGCTCGGTGGGGCGCATGCCGGTATAACAGAGGATAAGCACGGCTTGCACTTTTATATCCTTGCTGTTTTCCCATAATATAGCAAGCTCCTTTTTAGTAAGCGGATTGTGTATTCTGCTTTCAACCTGGGGCGGTAGGCTAGTAAGCTCAACATAATTTTTTACTATAATATCATTAGCAAGCGCATATTTGGCCATCAGATTACATACGATTCGGATTGCCTTCTTGGTAGCGTAGCCTTTGTCGCAGTCATTTATGACTTGCTGAAATTGCGCGGTCTTAATATCTTTGAACGGTATATCCCATAGTGGCGCGCAGCGCTTATATGCTGCCTTATATTGGTTAGATTGCTCTTTGCCGTCAACGTAGGTTGCGGCTTCCCATCTCTCGTGTACCTGGGCAAACGTCAAGCCCACACTTTCAACATCATAGGGCGATTGATTGTATTCGGCTAGGGCAGTAAGTGCTTCTGTGCGCTTTGCATAGTAGCCTAGTATTTTCATAAGCTGGCGGCCGTCATTGGTAAAGCCCGTTGTGATGCGGACCATATACGGTCGCCGCCGGTTCCCGGTCAGCTTCGTAACGGAACCATAGCCGTTAGGTAATTTCATGTTTAGTTGCTCCTTCCTTTTTCAGTTGTTGCATTTTTTGCAACAGTTGTGGATAAACTGTGTATTAATTCTTTCAAGCGTTTATATGAAGTTATTATTCACAAATTAAACATATTATCATGATATAATATAAGTAGGTGTTCGGGGCGGCTGTGCGGTCCGGTGTAGGCGCAGTAGACGGCGCAGTTTCCGCGAACACTGATACAAGCACTATAGTACCTTCATTTTTTCGGGGTGTTGAAATGAAGATGCAATCTTGATTCCCTTCTTTCTCCTTTTTTCTAGGTTTTCATGTTTTCCAGATTTTTTTCATCAAGACAAACCTCCTTTCGAAATTGTGTTTAAGGTTCGGCAAAAACAACAGCAACAATAGCTCACGTGTACGGCGTGGGCTATTGTTGTTTTTGTTTGAAAATATCGTTGCTTATTGCTGCAATGGATTCGGGCCATATTCGTTTGCACCGGGATTGCCTTTTTTACAAAACAAATAGAGCAGTAGAAGAAAGTAGAATAGCGCAACAGTGTTGCTTGCAAGGAACATTGCTAATGTCCATCTTGAACTTTTATCAATATCATGAAAGCGTCTGTTTGTGTTGGCGTATAAGAAGAGTGTAAAAGGGAACATAAAGACAAGCATTAATGCGCTATATAGAGAAACTTTTTCTAGTTCACTTGTTGAACCTGCTAACCATGAAAAGAATACCGCTACCAGAATAATTCCTAAATATGCAATAGCGGTTCTTTTAATAAAAACTTTTCTTCCTATTCTGCCTTTGAAAGTAAAATAATTATCGTCAGACGGAACGAAGTCGTAATTTTGGTTGGCCTGTTGAATTGGTGCATCAACAGGCTTCTTTGCAAACATCTTTTTTATTTTTTGGGGCAGTTCTAATATAGTTTCGCATAACGAATTAGGAATAAGAGATATACACACGGTAAAGATTAGCACACCAATAAGATAAGGATTCCCGTTAAGCAACTCATAGAAAAACTCTATTGGATTAAATCTCATTATAAACTCTCCTTTAATAAAAAAATAATGGGCAGCTTTTAAACTGCCCATGTCACGCCTTGCGCCAATGGCACAGCGAAAATTGTTTGATAGAGGTTCTTAATTTGTAGGCTTGTAGTGTCACTGTCAACCATGTTAACCACCTCGCTTTCTGTCTTTATTTGATTTAATAATAACACATTTAAATGTAAACTGCAATTCAAATAATTACTTTTCCTAAAACTCTTTATAATGAGCGAGCTTAGTGGTAGAATATAAATAGGTTCTTAATGTTGTAGGCCTGCTTTAATTTGAATGGAGGGCACAATGCAGGTTTTATTGAGTAGGATAATCGGTATATTGCGGGAAGTGAAAGATGAAGAAACGCTGGCTGTCATATACAGTTTTATCCTTGGACTTGTAGACGAAGATTGATTTTTTATTTGCTGCACTAATTTAAAAGGCATAGCAAAATCCCCCGTACCGCGGATGGTACGGGGGATTTTTTATTTGCCGGTTATTTGCTTTTTGCCAGATTATGAACGAAATCTTCAAATAAAGTTTTCATTTCGGGCGGCAGTTTGAGATATTCAAGAAACAAGTTTTTCGTAAACTCATCATCTGTCTTCAACAACTTGCCAACTTGCAGTGCTAATTCTTCGTTGGTTGTATTCCTGGCACGGAACATTTCGCCTTCGCCAGTACGCAGCCAATCTTCATTAACATAGAATTCTCGACAGATGTCTTCTATTACTCTATCTGTAATTCCCTTGCCTTCCTTCTCATACTCGCTGACGGTACTAACTGCACGTCCTAGCTTTGCGCCGAACTCAGAAAGCGTTAGCTTAAATTGCTTTCTTACTAAGGATATTCGACTGTTTATCGTCTCCATATAATCACCTCGCTTTGCTATATATATTATAGATAATCGAAAGAAAAATAGCAAGGAAAATTTTTCGATTATCGAAAAAAGATTGACAAAACGAAATGAGTGTAGTAGTATAATATACGTAAAACGAAGAAAATTTCGAGAAACAGAAAGGAGGGAAAGAGAATGCATGGCTTTAATGAGCTGAGTAAAAATAACAAATTGACAGCGGAAGAAAAAAGACCGCTAAACAAATTCTGAGTTTGCTTAACGGTCAGAATCATGTAGCAGCAAAGCAGATGCTTGACTTCTGTAGCTACGTAATCGAATGTAATTCTAACGTTGCTGTTGTTTTTGAAGAAGAGCAAGCAGAAGCTTGATGTTGTTATCTGTAGAGATTATCCGGCACTGCTTTTCCTGGTCAATATAAAAAGCGCAGCCTGGACAATCAATTTTAATACCGGTAGCCATACCTCCGGTAATTGGACATTTTTTAGGCATTTCAATAAACATAATATCACCTCCGTTCTGTAATACCTATTATAGCACGGGAGAGATGGAAAGGGGCGAGAATAATGGAAGTAAAGCAAGAAGTATTCACTGAAAAGCGTGTAAAGCGCACGGCGGTTGATATGTCCAAACTTAAAGCGGACGGCCTTATGGTTGCGGCCGCATATATGCAGGGCTTGCAAGCTGCCGTAAGACTGTGTGAACAGCAGCAACAGGTAGTCGGCCAGTAGTAGGGCTGAAATAGAAACAAGCCCCGCACCTAGCGTCGGCGCGGGCAGGAGGTGTACTTTGAAAAAGAACACTGACAAGGATTTGCAGCGAATCATGGCGGCTGTCTGCTGTGACACACTGGAAAAGAAAGCCAAAAAGGAAAAGCGCGCTGGCGTTGTCGAGCGTATGAATCAGCGTTACGAAACGGCAATGCGCTTTATAAAAAGGAGGAAATAAGATGCTTGGAAACGTTCCTATTAAAACGGCGGCGCGGCTCATGCAGAAAAGCGAGATGTTTGTGCGTATGGGCCTGCGTAGTGGCGCGTTACCGTTCGGCGTGGCTATTCACGCGAGCAGTAAAAAGAGTTGGGCTTATCATATCAGCCCCGCAAAATTTGCCGCTTATATGGGTATTACGCCTCTTGAATTGGAAGAAGAAGTGTGGAGGTATGAATGACTAAAAAGAAACGGAAATGCGTTGTGTGTGGCAAAGATTTGTCGCGCATGAACTTCTCTAAAGTAATAGATAAGGAAAGCGGTCTGCTTGTTACCGTGTGCAGCGGCGGCGAGTGCTGGCGCAAAGTTGTGATGAAAGGATGGGGGAAGAAATGAACAAGACTACTAAAGGCTTAGTGAAAGCTTTTGTAATCACTGCTATGCTGCTTGCCGGTCTTATCTTTCTGACCGGTGGCAGCGCCGCGAAGCTGGCCATTAGAGCACATGGTTTTTTGTTCCCTAGTTATAGCAGAACCCTGGTTGCTTACTATGTAAGCGAGGGGGAAACAGTGTGGGATATTGCAAATGCTCATATGAAAGAGCAGGACAAGTACAGAGATTGTCGCGAGCTGATGTTTGACATTCGCAAGCATAACAATCTCATAGGTAAAGAGCTGCAAGCGGGACAACAAATTGTTATCCCTTTGTATAAAGAAATTTAATTTTTAAGGAGGTACATTGCATGCTGAAATCTACAGATACAATGGGTATTGAGACTAAAAAATTTATCCAAAAACACGAAGGCGGCGTTGTTCTTGCCGCAAACGAGGAGCAAGTAGTTGTTGCTATTCGTGGCGAACTGCCGCAAATTACGGACTGCTTGTTGCGCCCGCTCACAAAAATGTTTTTAATCATTGCCGAAAAAAACCCCGCCGATTTTGAAGTTTTGGCAGCCGCTGTAGCCAATCATTTTGTAGCTATTGCAGAAATTGCAGGCCGCGAACATGGCATGCCGTATTTTGCTGAAGTAACAGCATATAAACTTGAAAAAGCACTGAAAGATAAGGTGCTTACAAATATGGCGCGTGAATTGGCTGAAGGTTATGTTGAAAAGCTGAAGGAGGCAGAAGAAGAATGAAAGGTAAATTAATTATGACGGTGGAGCAAGCCGCTGACCGCGTGGCGTGGGAACGCGTCCGCAATAGCGGTATCGGCGGCAGCGACGTTGCCTGCATCATGGGGCTTAATCCCTGGAAGAGCGCTTACGCACTCTATGCGGAAAAGCACGGCGATGTTGAGCCGGAAGACCTCTCTAATAATGAATTTGTTTATTGGGGAACCGTCCTTGAACAGGTGGTAGCTGACAGATTCTGTGAGCTGACCGGCAAAAAGGTTCGCAAATGCGGCACGCTGCAAGATGAATCATACGAATTCATGCTTGCGAACGTTGACCGCCTTGTGGTTGGCGAAAACGCAGGCCTTGAATGTAAGACTGCGAACGGCTTTAAGTCGAAGGACTGGGACGGCGACGAGCTGCCAGATAGCTACTATTGCCAGTGCCAATGGTACATGATGATTACCGGCTGCGAGAAGTGGTATATTGCCTGCTTAATTGGCGGTAATCATTTTGTATGGAAAGAAATTCCACGCAACGATGAGTTTATTTCAGATATGAGAGCGCAAGCGATTATATTCTGGAACAACCTGCAAAACGATATTCCGCCGGAGGTTGACGGCAGCGAAAGCACTGCCGCAACCATTGACAAAATGAATAGTAAAAGCGGACTGTCTGCTGATAATATCACGCTGTTGCCGAGTGCGGCGGAGGAATACATTAAGTGTATCGATGGGCTGACCGCAACGAAAAAAGTGCTGGAAGAACAACTAAGCCAGGCACAAAATGCCTTGAAGATTATGCTTGACGGCAACGAAAATGGTATGTTCAGAGATAGAAAGATTACCTATAAACAGACTGCTGCAAGGGTGACGCTGGACAGCAAGGCGCTGAAAAAAGACCTGCCGGACGTATACGAAAAGTATGCTAAAGTTGGCAAGCCCAGTATGAGGTTCACGTTAAAATGAGCCTTACAGAGCAGGAGAAATTAGGCATAACCTTGTTCCATAAGCGGAAGGAATTAAGCCTGCTGCAAGGTGAAGTTGCGCTAATGGTTGGCGTGGAAAAGCCGACCATTAGCGCATACGAATGCGGCGTAGTTAAAAATATTGCATTGCGTACACGTGTAAAATTGGCACAAGCATTAGACTTGTCGCTGGAAGAAATTCTGTATGACAGTGAAAAAGACTGTTTGAAATTAAGGAGGTTAAAAGAAGATGGCAACTATTAACGGTATTCAAAAAAGAAATAATAGCAGTACTGCAAAGGCACCGTCGCCTTTAAGCTTAGCGATTAACAGCGCAGCGGTCAAAGAACGTTTCGAAAAAATGCTTGGTGAAAACGCCGGCAGTTATCTGTCTAGCGTGTTAACAGTATACAACAACGATAAACTGTTGCGCGCAGCGGATTATCATACTGTGCTTGCAGCAGCAGCTACGGCAGCAAGCCTCAAACTTCAAATCGTGCCAACTCTCGGCGAAGCATATATTGTTGCTTATGCCGGTATAGCTCAATTTCAAATTGGATACAAAGGTTTAATTCAGCTCGCTATGCGCAGTGGGTATATGAAAAAAATTATCATGGTGCCAGTTTATGAAGGAGAGTTGAAACATTGGAATAAATTCGATGAGACTTATGAACTCGGCGAAGCGGTAAGTGATAATGTAGTGGGTTACTTCGCGGCCATCGAAACAGTTGGCGGTTTTAGAAAAGCGCACTATTCAACCAAAGAGCAGGTACTTGCTCACGCAAAACGCTTCAGCAAGGCGTTCAATAAAGGACCTTGGAAAACTGACTTTGACGCAATGGCCTGCAAAACAGTCTTGTTGCCTATTTTAAAAACATATGCACCTAAGTCTATCGAATTATTGACTGCCTTTGAAAATGACGGAAAAGCTGCTGTGCTCAACGAAGAAACCGGCGAGGCTGAATACATCGACGTTGACGCAGAGAACGCTACAGAGCAAGCGCAGGAGCTTACAGAGGGCGGCAAGGTTGATACTGTAACCGGTGAAATCTTCACGGCAGAAGAAACTGAAGCAAGCATGAAATAACTGAAATCATCGCGGGGACAAAATGTCCCGAAAAGTGGGGACAAAATGTCCCCCAACTTTGGGACAAAATGTCCCCTGAAAATTTGAAAGGAGCGGGACAAAATGTTGAATGTAAAAGCGACACCGTGTGAAAAAAGCAAAGCAACAGTTCTTACGGGCAAGAAACACTTTGACATAAATATCAATTTCCTAGACAAATTAGAAAAGACAAACCCACATTTTTTTGACATGGCTTTTGAAATTCTTGCAAGTGCGGGTGGGCTTCAGTCTGGAATTGCATTCTATTTTGGAGCTTTTAGAAAGTGTAACCCGAAAAGTTGGTATAGATTTTTGAAGTTCTGCAAGAAGGACGGAAGAATTAAGGTATACCGTAGAAACAATAAAATGGTGTACGAAGTACCGACATACTTTGAGGGGTAAAACATGGCTGGCAGGTATTATTGGTTAAAACTCAACGAAAACTTCTTTGAAAGTGATGTTGTTGAGTGGTTAGAGGACCAGGAAAACGGCGAAAAATACGTACTCTTGTACCTTAAACTGTGCTTAAAGTCGCTGAAAACTGACGGCGCACTTGTCCGGCAGGTCGGCAAAATGACTATTCAGCATACTGCTGAATCAATCGCTAAACAGACGCAATTTGATATTGAAATTGTCGAAAGCGCGCTTGATTTGTTTGAACAAATAGGCCTTATTGAGAAGAACGATAAAGGCGAAAGCTACTTGCCGGAGGTTGCAAACATGACCGGCAGCGGTAGTGCGTCAGAATCAGCGACGAAGAAAAAGACACAACGTCAAAATAAAAAGGGACAAAATGTCCCCGAAAAGGGGGACAAAATGTCCCCAGAAAAAGGGACAAAATGTCCGACAGAGATTAGAGATAAGAGTATAGAGTATAGAGATAAAGAAAAGGATGATTATCATCATCCTAAAAGAAATGACGATGACGAGGAAAAAACGCATACTGAAATTTTTGCCTTGTGGGAGAAAAACATGATGCCGCTTACTCCAATCGTCGGAGAAAAACTGCAAGCCTTGTTAGGTGAGGTTGGCGAGGCTGCCATTGAACAGGGAATATTGGCAGCGGTTGAGCACGGCGCAAGAAACTTTGCGTATGTGCAGACCGTAGCAAGAAACTACGTCAGCGGTAACAGCAAGAAGCAAGGCAAGGAATATACAGGCATGGACCTAGTGAACGAATTGTACGGAGGCGAAGAAGATGCTGCAACAGCAGAGAATAGCCCAAACGATTGTTAAACTGCAACAGGCAGGAAAACGGATGCCGCAGGATATACGCCCCGGCTTTGACCGCCTGGAAGAAGCAAAACGAATCTTGTCGGAAACAGTAAACCTTTGGGCAGAAATTTTTAATCAGCAAAATATAGGCCTTGACCGGTGGGAGAAGGCAGAGCAGATAGCGCTTACCCTGACCGGTGCGAACGGCCTTAACGTGAATATAATCAGCCCGGCGCTGATGCAGGCTGCTTTGAAGCAGGCAGAAGAAGCTCATGTGCAGGAGAATATAAACCGCTGCAACATGGAGAAACTGAGCGACGGCAAGCCGCTTGCTGATAGGCTGAACAGTATGCTGCTGAAATGGACGGCGGCAAAGCTGACGGAACACCGGCTCATTATGCCGTATATGCCGCAGAACAAAGATGTGTTTGAATACGGCCGGCAGATTGGTCTTAACGATAACGCTATTGACGCTCAATTCCGTATCCTGCAATGCTACATGAACGATTACGCTTATGCTAAAAAGCACGGCGAACCTTGCAAAAGTAAGCTGCTGAAACTCGGCGATACGCTTACTTTGGAGGTGTTGGCGTGAGAAATTGGGAAGCATGGGTAGGCGTGAAATACGGCACGTTGACCGTTGAAAAATTTTTAGGCTACCAGGGACCACGCAATACGTACTTTTTGCTGCGGTGTGACTGCGGCAAGACAAAAAAAGTCACAACTAGCGACTTTGCGAGAGGGAAAGCGAAATCCTGCGGCTTGCTGAATTGCAAGCGTAAAGTCGCTAAACTGTTAGACTTGCCGCAACCGCCGAAAGGGGACACGGAAGCGAACAGGGAAGTGACCAGCGCAATCGAAGAACGTATAAAGCCTAAATACTTCTGCAAGGCCGTTGCGCCGGAGTGCACGATAAGCACACTGCTGCACATCTGCTGCTGCGAGTGTGACAGACCTTGCAAGCGGTGCGAGAATACGCCGCAGAAGTGCGGGGCGAGGGAGAGAAAGAAATGCAATTTGTAGATTTTTTCGCAGGAATAGGCGGTATTCGCTTAGGCTTAGAACAAGCCGGGCATAAATGCGTTGGCTTCTGCGAGTTTGATAAATACGCCAGGACGGCGTACAAGGCTATGTACGATACGGAAGGAGAGTGGGAATCACATGACGTACGAGCAACTAAGCCTTATGACGTGCCAAACGCCGACCTCTGGTGTTTCGGCTTTCCGTGCCAAGACATCAGCGTCGCGGGCAAACAAAAAGGCCTGCAAGAAGGTGAGCGAAGCGGATTGTTTTACGAAATTATGCGACTGCTTGCCGGACGTAGGAAAGAAGATAGACCCCGATGGCTTCTCGTGGAAAATGTTAAAAATCTACTTAGCATTGGAAACGGATTTGATTTCGCGCGGCTGCTGTGTGAAGTGGGGGGGTACGGGTATTCTCTCCAATGGGACACTCTCAACAGCAAAAACTTCGGCGTTCCCCAAAACAGGGAGCGCGTGTTCATTGTCGGCTATCTTGGAAATATCCGTGGACGAGAAGTATTTCCTCTCCGACCAGCAGACGGCGAGAATCCTTGCGAACTCAACGGAGATAACACAAGGATTAAGCATGGCATATCGTGTGTATAATCCGGACGGAATAAGCAAAACGCTTGCTGCCGTTGGCGGTGGTGCTGGTGCTAAAACAGGCTTGTATGCTGTGAAAGTGCTAAAGCCGTATGGCTCAACAGGCGGTACTTGCGGCTTGAAGATTGCCGAGAATAAAACAGGCATAGCATCGACGTGTGCCGCAAGAGATTATAAAGGCATTTGCAGACACAATGGCAATGCTGTTATCTGCGTTGGCAATACTAATCCTTGTGGGCATGGGCAAGGTGGTAATGTGTATTCTGATAAAGGCATTGCGCCTGCGTTGACGGTGGCAAAGTCAACACCATTACAAGTATGCATGAGTATCAAAGGGCAGAAACTGCAAAAGCAGATTGATACAGTTCCGACGATTGACACTAATTGCAGAAACAATTTAACGCGTAAGCAGACCTGCTGCGCAGTGTTAACGCCAGACCGCACCGAGAAACGGCAGAACGGCAGACGTATAAAAGAGCCGGGAGAGCCTAGTTTTACTTTGACAGCGCAGGACAGACACGGCGTAGCAATATTCGATGACCAAGGGCGCAAAAACAAACAACTAAAGCCGATGGACATTTGCCCAACGCTTAGAGCACAGAGCCACGGCAATCAACCTAAAGTGTTTAGCGAAAACATCCGTATCCGTCGCTTAACTCCTAGAGAGTGTTGGCGGTTACAAGGTTTTCCAGATGAATACTTTGATAAGGCGAAAGCCGCAGGCATTAGCGATACGCAGTTATATAAACAAGCAGGAAACGGCGTTACTGTTAATGTGGCACGTGCTATCGGTGAGAGATTAAAGGAGGTTGAAGAACATGATGAATAAAGAAGAAGTTCGCCAATATTGGCGACACCAGAAACGAATGGCGGCCTTAAAAGTTTTTGTTTATCGCTTATAGGCGCAGCGATATTGATTGCGGGGTGCGGTGAAACGGAAGAAGAGATTAACGCTAACAATGCCAAAAGCAGAGCCGCCGTTGAAACTGCCAGCGCGAATAATAATATCAAAAGCACCGGTAGCGTTATTGCTAAAAAAGTAGGTGGTAGCGCAACGATTATCTTGCCAGACAATCAGAAGTTGCAACTTGTTACATGGAAAAATGACAATATGTGGGTGCTTTATCGTCCTATGAGAGCTGATGAACAGGCAGAAACTTACACTTATCAAGAAGATAGCAAGTTTGGACTTATAGAAGCAAAGATTACCATCCGTGAAGTAAAAAGATAAACAAGGAGGTTGGAAAAATGGATGCTAAACAAATCGGTGAGGTTATCAAAGAACCCAGGAAAAGAAAGGAAATGACGCAAGAAGAACAATTAGCGAATATGCTGGGCATTGGCATCTTGACTGCCTCATTTTATAAGAATGGTGTGTTTAAGGCTATTCCTTTTATTGACCACGCCAAAATGTCAAGTGGGTCAAATATCCCTAACGAGAAAATGGCGTGCATCAGCACAAACGAGGCTGTCGATGAACTGAAAGAGCAAGAAAAGATTATCAAGGCTGTTAATGCAGAGCTGGAAGAATGGCTTTGCTCCGGCGATACGGATTATCTGTACAAGGCTATGGCTGTTATTCGTGCAGAAATCGACAATGAATTGCAGCATGAGATTGATAAACTCATTGCAGAGAGAAGGATAGAGAGAAGGATGAGGAGAAAGTGTAAATGAATGAACCAATTATTTCGCCGTGGTTGATTTACTGGGCGGGGAGAATAAACATGATACAAGCGATTTGCTGCATAGTAGGTCTTTTTGTAACTATATCTGCCATGTTTGTTGCATCAGCAGCCATGACAGACTTTAATAACGATAAAGACGTTAAGGCAGCTAAAATAATAGTTTGTACGGCTTTGATTTTAGATATGTTGGGGGTATTTCTCCCGACAGAAAAAGAAATATACGCTATGTATGCTGCGGAACATATAACACCGGCCAATATTGAGGCTACAGGTGAGTTTGCAGACAAGGCTATAGATAAGCTGATTGAGAAAATTGTAAAGGCAAGTAAGGCTATGAAGGAGTGATAACATGGCTAATTTAATTCCGCAAATAGCCGAAATGTTGGGCGTGACGCTAGGTGAAGAATTTAAGGTAGTGTATAAAACACGCTTTGAAATAATTTGCAACTTTACCCTAGCAGGGTTGTTTGTCCATAAAGGCGATAGCGGTAAATATGAAAAAGAGCCGTTGGCAGACATTATTTGCGGTAAAGCTGCAATCGTCAAACTGCCGTGGAAGCCTAGAAAAGGTGATGATTATTATACGTTTTCTTTCGGAGGTCTTAGTGAAGAGTGGGTTGTTGTGAAACAACAGTGGGATGCACACCCCTATGAACGTGCTTTATTAGACAAAGGCTGGGTATACCGCATGAAGGAGGAAGCAAAAGCTGCGCTCCCTGCCGTGGCAGAAGAAATGGGTGTGAAATATGAGCTATGATTTAGAGTGGCGCATAAAACGCATGTTAGAGATTGGTAACGTGATATTGCATGCTGGCAGGGGTGGTGGTCGTATTTATGTAGCTACGCCTGTAATCAAAATTCAAAATTCGCGCAAACAATACTATACAGATGATTGGCGATGGCAAGAAGGGCTGAAAGTAAGAGGACAACAAATAAGAATGAAACGTTATTTAGTATGGTGGGAAAGTATAGCGTTCCCCAATATGGGACTCCCAGAATATGTATACGCTGAATCACCGGAAGAAGCGAAGGCGAAAGCAGAAGCGGAAGCAGAAAGAGAATTTAAGGTTGTATATTATGTTGACGATGTGAAGGAGGCACCGAAATATGAATAAAAGTTTAAGCGAATTTATGTATAGCCAGCTTGACGAATTGGAGGCGCTGTTCAAGAAAAAGCATGAGCAGTATTCCTCCGGCGCAGATGAGCTTGCTAATTTTCGCTGCGGCGCGCTGCTGAACGGACGCGGCGACGATGCAGAGGGAATGTTTGAGGAACTGAAAGCGTATGCAGCAAAGCATATCGCTTTTGTTTATACTCATGATATTCATGGCGATAAAATTACTGAAAGCTTGAAAGACATTGCCGTATATAGTCTGATTGGCTTATACATGGCGGAGCTGGCAAAGGAAGAAAGCGAAATGCTGCAAGCGCATAGAGATTGTATCAACCTTTTGTGCCGCTGCCACGCTGACGAGGAAGAAGTAAAATGAATTTAACATTTACGATTCCAGGCGAACCAACGGCGCAGGGACGGCCGCGCTTTTCTACTCATGGCGGATTTGTAAAAGCTTATGACCCGGAGAAAAGCCGCAACTATAAAGCCTACGTCAAACTGTTAGCTAGTGAAGCAATGCAGAATATAGGGCTGACGCTTACGGAATTTCCCCTAGGCGTTGAGATAATAGCTGACGTGGGTATTCCTGCCAGCAAGTCAAAAAAATTCAAGGAGCAGGCTTTAAACGGCTTACAGTTGCCAATCAAAAAACCCGATGTTGATAACGTCGCAAAGATTATTCTTGATTCAATATCTGGTATTGTCTACAAAGATGATAAACAGATTGTTAAACTTACAGTATCTAAAAAATATAGTGATACACCAAAAGTTGAGGTGAAAATTTATAATGTTGAATAATTGTTTGATACTTGGCTGGGTAAAGTTTGAACCGGATGCAAAAGTTATGAAGAACGGCAAAGAGGTATGCACACTTGAAATTCAGTGCCCCAGACAATACCGCGATAAAGACGGGAAAAAGATTTACGATTACATTTCCTGCCGCTGCTTTATCCCCGGACTGATTAAATATATCAGCAACTACATCACAAAAGGCACGCAAGTTATCGTCGGCGGCCGCTTCCAGACTGATTTATACGTGGATAGAAACGGCAAAAATTCTAAAGCAAGCTACTTACTGCTGGAGCATTTGGAAAGTGTACAGATAGCCAAAAACACAGCGCCTTATCAGCCAAAAGCAGAACAGAAAGACCCGCTCGATGATGTGGACTGGTAAAGAAAATGGATTACGCAGAAGCAGCAGAGTTTGCGGAAAGTTTGTTCTTTGCAAAAAATGCAATAGGTAAAGCGGTAGTTTCTACCAGAATGCAGCAGAGGGCGGAACGCTTGGAATTTGACATGAGGACCGGCGGCGATTCTACGGCGCGCCTTGCGATTCAAGCAGTAACGCCGCTTGCCGCAGTCCGGTGTATCTATCTCGGGCAGGCGTTTTTGGTTTATCAGCCGGAAAAATGGCTGGATGTTATGGAACGTTCGCTTCTTCTGTTTCGGCAGCGGTTCGGTGATAAAGCCTATAAGGCGATTCAACACCGGTACGTATATCATTGGACGGTCCGCAAAATTTCTGTAATTGATGAGATTAGCCCGCAGGTGTACGCGCTTCGCCGCCGCTCATTCATTGACGGCCTTTTGATGCTGGCGATTCAAGAAGGGTTATTACGGATTGACATAAACGCCAACAGCTTCCAAAAGGCCAGGGCAGAACAGAAGCAAGAAAAGTAAAGGCAGGCGGCGGCGCTGCCGCCTTTGTCGGGGTGGCAACTCATGCAGGCTTTTTTAAACGCCTTTTTCAGTTCCTCGATTGTTTCACAAGCGGCAAAAATTTCTTTCCAGTCCATTTTCTTTTCCTCCTTTTTCGGTTCCGGTTTGTATTTTTGTTTCAGTTCGTCGAATTTCTCGCGGCTGACTTTGGCAACCAACTTTACAAAACAGCGGCTGCTATTCCAGGTATCATAGATAACACCATTAACAACGGCTACGGCGTGTTTAGCTACAAAAACAACGTAGCTGGCGCCGGCGTCGCAATGCTTTGTAAAGCTATTGACGGTTTCACGGCTGGCGGCCTCTACTTTAATTCCCAGGTCGGCCAGGGCGGCGGTGATGTTCTTCATGGTGTTCCAGGCTGCGCCGCTCTCAAATACTTTTGTTTCCAGCAGCTTTTTAGCCTGCTGGTAGGTTAACGGGGTTGCCGTGCAAATAGCTCTGATTGAGCAATCACCGATGTTCTTATTTTCGGGGTTGGCGTTATACTTTTCAAAAGTCATCTTTGTTTCTCTCCTTTCGGCTGTTGGCTAGGGCTTCGGACCTTCTGCCTGGCAGCTTTACGGCCCCAACGGGGCCACCGTCAGCTTTAGTATTTGTAAACGGTTGCTTCACCGGTCACGTCAAAAAAGATGTTGTAAAAATGGCCTTTGATTTCCGTATAGATTGTTTCAACGTGGCCAGGGAATTCCGCGAAATCGGCTGTTGCAAGAATTTGAATGTCCTTTAAATTCGGCTGAAAGCCGTATTCGCGGGAAAGCGCCAGCTGAACCGCTTTCATGTTGCTTTTGTGTTCCATTTTAGTCATTTTGACTACCTCCTAAATCTAGCCGTATCGGCTAGTTGTTTATTTTCTATGTCTATGATTATAGTGCATTTGGCGATGTTTGTCAATAGCCAAAACGGATATTTTTATATTTTTTTTGACTTGTTTTTTAGGCGCGGCGGCTATATAATGTAGATAACAAGATTGGAGGGTAAAACATGAGCAAACAAGCAAGTCAAGCTATAAGATATGCACTGGATAGCGCGCAGGTTAAGCGGTCGGCTTTGGCGGCTGCGCTAGGCGTGGCCAACGCACAAAGCATTAATGATAAGTTGAGCCGCGGCCGCTGGTCCGCTGATGAGCTAGCGACGGCGGCGGAATTATGCGGATATAGCCTGGCCCTGGTTGACAAGGCCGGGCGCGTCGCTGTGTCTGTTCCGGCGTCAGCGCCGCCAGCTGATAGCGACGGCAGCCCCGCAGATGATGCCCAGGGCAAATAACAACATTGTAAGAGGATAGCAACGGCCGCACGCTGGCAGATGTTCAGCGGCGGCCGTTCTTCTTTATTCAACAACATTTATTATAGATTAAGCGCGTTCACAAAGATTTAAAAAAGTATCATTGATTTAGTAACATTTTTCTAGGCATATAATTAATGACAAGATAATAAATATAGATTTATTGATGATTGACAGATAAATTCTTTCAATCATTTTTTTATTGTCTTTTTTCTGGTAAATAAAGATTATCTTTTCAATATGTATTGTTTATATAGTTTATTCAGTTGTTGTTATTGATAATAATAATTGTTTATACAGTTACAGTGATTGTAACGAAGATGTGACAAAAAATGTTTAAGATTAAAAGTTTATTAGCTAATACGAATACACCGACAAGAGGCAGACCGCCAGCAACAGTCAGTCAGCCGCAGACTTTAGAGGATTGCGCGGCGCTGCTAAAGCAGCAGGGCGCGGCCGTAGCCGTCCTGGCTGTGCAGGACCTGCAAGCCTATTGGCTTAAGATTATGAGCGATAGCAAAGCCAGCAACAAGGATAAACTAGCAGCGTCAAAGCTATATGCTGATAGTATAGGCGCATTTGACAAGCAGGCGCACGCTAACAAGGGCCCGGCTGTGTATCATTGGGGCGCGGCGGATGACGCAATAGTAGTAAACGATTGTTTAGAAGACACTACCAAAACACAAACATAAATAGCACTTTTAACATAACACTTATTATCGGACGTAAAATATTATCCTGCTGCTGCTGATTAGCTGGCTCTTCCGGATGTTAGCGGCCTGGCTGATGATGTTAGCGGCAGGCGTTCGCCTGGTGATATGCTGCGGCCGTTCCTGCGTGGCTCATGCGGCAGGCCTACCACGTTTTGTTTTTGGTTGGCGTTGGTTCTTTCTGATTGTTTGGCGGCGCTGGCGTTGGTGATTTCCCTGGGTTTTTGCAAAATTAGATTTTGAATCTTGCCTTTTCCCCTGGCGTTGAGCGGGGGTGGGGCCCAAAAATTTCGCAGCCGCCGGGGAGGTAAATACCAAAAATTACCAAAACGATTTTTTCAAGGGGGTAAACATGGAAAACGTAATACAGATACCATATACTCCGCGTCCTGCGTGGGCGAAGGTACTGCATAAGGAATTAAGCAGACACCGCTTTGCAGTAATCGTAGCACACCGCCGCTTTGGTAAGACCATCGGAATGGTGAATCATCTTATAAGGGATGCTTTGCAGAGCGACTTAATCAGTCCGCAGTATGCTTTGGTAGGCCCGTTTAGTGCGCAGATGGAAATTATCGCGTGGGGACCATTGAAGTATTACACAAGCGTCATAGAAGGCATCAAGGTGAACGAAACTAAAAAGTATGTTGAGTTCCCTAGTAAAGTACCTGGGGCGCAAGGCGCGAGAATATATATCGTTGGTGCGAATAATCCCGACGCATTACGTGGTACATATTGGGACGGCGTAATACTAGACGAGTATTCGGATATGAAGCCGGAGATGTGGACGCAGATAATCAGACCTGCGATAGAGAACGGCGACAGAAAAGGCTATTGCTATTTCATCGGTACACCCAAGGGACAGAACAACTTCTATGAGATGTACAAGAAGGCCAAGACGAATAAGCGTTATTTTGCGTATTTGTCGAACGTGTACGATAGCGGCATTATAGACGCAAAGAGCATAGAAGAGCTGAAAGAGGATATGCCGGAGGTAGAATTCAGACAAGAGTATTTGTGTGACTTCAGCGTATCGGCAATTAATGAGCTTTTCAGCCTGGAAGAGTTAGACAAGGCTTTCAATAGGGAGCTGACGGAAAAGGATATTCCTTATGATATGCCGCTAGTGCAAGGCGCTGATATAGCACGCTTTGGCGATGACAGAACGTGCATATGGCAGCGTAAGGGACTAATGGTATATCCACGGCCGAGAGTTTATAAGAAGCTGAATACGATGCAGACGGCAGATTATATTGCTTTGGCAATGGATGAAAATAAGGCAGATATGACCTTTATAGACGTTGGCAACATGGGTGCTGGCGTAGTCGACAGATTGAGGCAGATGGGGTACACAGCTTTGAGAGAGATACCATTTCAAGGCGCGGCTATAGAGAATAAGCGTTATGAGAATATCAGAGCAGAGATGTACTTCAAACTGAAAGAGTGGATAGAGGCTGGCGGAGCTTTGCCGGAAGAACCGGGGCTAAGAGAAGAACTTGCAGTCATTCACTATAAGTATTCTAAGAATGGGCGTTTAATGCTAACGCCTAAAGAAGAAATAAAAGAAAAGCTAGGACGTTCCCCAGACCTTGCAGACGGCCTAGTACTAACATTTGCAAGGAACGTTCCGTTAAGACAGTTAGGGCTTGATGATAGAAAGCCTAAAAAGCTAATGTGCAACACGGAGTATTCGATTATGGAGGCGGTATAAAATGGGTGGTATTGCAAAATTATTCGGTGGCGGTAACATGCCGACTATTGAGAAGGTGGACCCGGCGCCGACTACCGTTGCGACAAGCAGCGAAGTTGCGACCGGCAGCGACAGTAACAAGAAGAAGCGTAAAGGCTTTGCATCTACGCAGACGAGCACTATTGCTAGTGGCGGCGAAGGCGGCCGTAATACTTTAGGCTAAGAGGTAACAGCTTATGAACTTTCAAACGATAGCGGCGAGCAAGCCACAGGGAACACTTCCTAGTGACGGGGTGCCGCTGAAAAAGAACTTGCCGGACCGCCAACGTTTGGTGCGTAAGCTCAAAAGCATGTACGAGGATAGGCGAGATTGGGAGGACAGATGGAAAGAGATAAGAGATTATCAGCTTCCGTTTGTTGGGGAGTTTGACAATACGGCAGACAAGACCAATCCCGCGCGCAGACGTGACTTAAAGATTGTGCATGGCGTAGCGTGGAGAGCGGCGCAGGTATTCGCTGCTGGCGTTATGAGCGGGCTTACGCCGCCGAGCCGCCAGTGGTTCAGATTTGCATATAGAAGGCCGGAGCTGAATACGAATGTTGAGGCTATGAAGGTGCTTGACACAAGACAAGAGATTGTATCGAGCGTGCTTGCAAAGAGCAACTTCTATAACAGCATCCATACCGTATATCTGGAATTGCCTTTTGGGCAGTGCCCGATGGCTATATTCTACGACGCAGAAAACGGCGTGCGGTTCCAGACAATGACAATCGGTACTTATGCACTTGAAGCAGACGGCTTCGGCAAGGTAACTACTTTTGCAAGAAAGTACGATATGACTTTGCAGCAGCTAGCAGACTGCTTCGGCGTAGACGCTTTGCCCGACAATCTGAAAGGACTGTTAGACAATCAGACCAATCTTACTAAGAAGTATAAAGTCTGCTGGATGGTAGAGCCTAACAGCGATAAACTGCCTGGCTACATGGACAGACTGAACATGCCGTATAGAAGCGTGTACTGGTTGGAAAAGTCAGAGAGTGACGAATACTTGTATGTTGGCGGCTTTGAAGAAGAAGCGGTACCGGTAGCACGTTACCTTGTCAGCGGCAATGAAGCATATGCACGTGGTCCTGCATGGTTCGCAGAGGGTGACAGTAAGATGCTGCAACTTCTGAAAAAAGATTATCTGACTGCTGTTGAGTTAAAGATAAAGCCAGCAATGCAAAGCAACGCAAGCCTTATGAACAATGGCGGTGTCAACTTGATGCCTGGTGGATTAACGGTAGTTGATGAACAGGCACAAGACATGGTGAAGCCTTTGTTTGCAGTTGACCTTGACTTGAAGGACGCACAGGAAGAAATTATTCGCGTTGAGGATGCTATTAAGAGAGCATACAGTGCTGATTTGTTCTTGATGTTAGATAACCTTGATAATAGCCGTATGACTGCTAGGGAGGTTATGGAGAGGACGCAGGAAAAACTGCAACAGCTAGGCCCCGTGGTTGAGCGATTGCAGGATGAATTCTTAACACTGATTCTTCAACGTGTATATAACATCATCGACAGAAGCGGCGGTTTCCCTCCGGTGCCGGAAGAACTGCAAGACCTTTTGAGCGAGGAGGATGTGGAAGTGGACTATATTTCACCTTTGGCGCAGGCGCAGAAGATGAGCGGACTTGTGAATATCGAACAGGCGATAGCACAGACCGGACAGATGGCGCAAGTATGGCCAGAAGTCACGAAGAAGATTAACCCGCTGGGCGCTATTACAAAATACTTTGAAATGCTTGGCGTGCCTGCAATGGCATTGCGTAGTGATGAAGAAGTACAAGAAATGCTCAAACAAGAGCAGCAGGAAATGCAACGGCAGCAGGAAATGCAGGAAGGCTTGGCAATGGCACAGGCTGCGGCTCCTGCGGCAGAGGCGGCCAAAAATCTTACTGCGGCGGCGAATGATTCCAACCCGGCTATTACAAGCTGGCTAGGCGTGCCGGGAGGTTGGGACTAATGAGCGAGCAGTTTAAATATAAATCCAATACCGGCGAGGATAGAAGGCAAGCACTGCTGACAGAGTACATGGTAAGAGAGCAGGCAAGAAGGGACAAAGAGGCCTTACTTGACCTGCTGGGGAGTGAAAGCGGACGCTGGTTCTTGATGCGTATGCTTGACGTAACCAAAGTAAACTCTATGTGCTTTACCGGCAACAGCAAGACTTTCTATAACGAAGGCCGTCGCGACGTAGGCTTAGGCATTATTAAAAGCATTTTGGCACTTGGACTGCAAGGCATAGAGCTAAAACAGCAGGCTGAAATGGAGTATGCAGAATTCCAACTAAAGCTGCAAGAGCTGGCAGTGGAATATGTGGATAACAACAAGGAGGAATAACTAATGGGTGAGAACGGCGAAAATGCAGTTGTAAACGGCGAAGGCGCACAGCAACAGGCTGAACCCAATACCGCGGCGCAACAGCAACAAGCAGAACCGACTACTACTAATGCAACTAATAATACAAGTGCTTCCGGCACTATTGCAGGGAATGGAAGTAATGGGCAAGGCGCACAACAGCAGCCCGGCACAGTGAATTATGACTTTGCAGGAGTAGAGATGCCAGAAGGCTATGAGCTTAGTGCTGATGAACAAGGACGCTTTGTGGATGTCATTAAGGGCATGAACCTTAGCAATGACCAGGCAAGAGCACTTGCAAAGTACGGCACAGAGTATGCAAGCCGTGTAGTGCAAGGCGTGGAACAGCTCCGCGCGCAGGAAATCGCTAAATGGGGCGACGATGCTAAAACAGCACTGGGCGCAGACCTTGGCAAAGTACAGGGCCTTTGTGATACTGCCTGCCGCAAATTGGAGGCAATGTATCCAGGCTTGAACGTGCGTGAAGCATTGGAAGTTACCGGCGCAGGCAACCAGATAGCAATCGTGAGAGCATTTGCGAAACTTGGTGAACTGCTTGGCGAGGACCCCGGCTTGGCTGCACAAAACGGCGCGCAAGGCTTAAACGCTGCACAAGGCGTTGCCGCAAATATGTACCCAAAAACCGATTGGAGCAGGTACAAATAACCTTTAACTTTTAATTAAAAACAGGAAGGATGATGAAATTATGGCTACTATTGGTTACTCCCAAACTATGAGTGACTTGCGAAAGTACTTAACTCCGCAAGGCGCGATTGACCGCGTTATGGAAGTACTTAACGAATCTAACCCGATTATGGAAGATATTAAGTGGATGGAGGGCGATTTGCCGATTGGTACTAAAACTACTATTCGTGCTAGCCTGCCTTCTCCGTCTATCCGTCGTATTAACCGCGGTACTTCTCCGACTAAAGGCACTGTAAAGCAGCGCATTGATGTATGTATGCACTTGGAGGACCGTTCCTGCGTGGACGTTGAACTGCTTTCCGGTAAACCGAATCCGCAGGCGTTCCGTATGGCGGAGGATGATGCACACGTAGAAGGCATGGGCCAATACGTTGCACGTCAATTCTTGTACGGCAATTTGGATGAGGACCCGGACACTTTCAACGGTATTGCAGTACGCTACAATACTTTGACCGACGGCGGCAAAGGTACTCCAGGCCACCAGGTAATCTCCGCAGGTACTGCCGGTACTAACACTAATGCTTCTATCTACTTCGTAGACTGGGGCGACAGACGTGTAATGGGCGTATATCCTAAAGGCACCCAGGCAGGCTTGAAAACTGAGGACTTGGGCGAAAGCGACGTTTACGACGAGAACAACAAGCCGTTCCGTGCATTGCAAACCTTATACTCTTGGAAGTGCGGCTTAGCAGTACAGAACGTTCGTTCTATTGTACGTGTGTGCAACATCGACGTTACCAAACTGAACTCTTTGACTGACAGCGCACAACGCGAACTGATGAATAAATTCATCTTTGCAAAGAACAGACTGCAAGACCCGAAAGCACCCGTTGCGTATGTATCTGACAGCGTATATTCTTGGTTGGAGTGCTATCTGAACAACAAGAACAATGTTCACGTTACCCGTCAAGACTTTATGAACGCGCCGCCGAAACTGTACCTTGCAGGTATTCAGATTAAGAAACTTGATTGCCAAAGCGAAACCGAAGCGGCAATCGTGTAACCGGAAGGAGTGAATAACAATGATTTTTGACCAGCAAAATATGTACATGGATAATTCCTTGACCAGCAACGTAATTGCGAACGTTGGCGGCGGTGATGCGGCCGACCCGTTATTTCTTGTTATCACTGCGCCGACTGCCTTAGCTACTAGCGGCACTATCACTGCGGCGTTGGAAACTTCCAACAGCGAAAGCTTCAGCACTAAAACTGTTGTTGCAACTTATACTCTTGCCGCCAGCAAAAAGGGTATTTTGGTTGCGGCTAAACTGCCGTATGGCATGAAAGCTTTTTCCAGACTGACTGTAAGCGGCGCAAGCGGCGGCAAACTGACTGCTGGCTTGACTGAAACTGTTCCGAACTGGCCGGGCTGATTTAGGACTTTAAGGGGAGGGCGAAAGCTCTTCCCTTTTTTAATAATCAAGGAGGAATAGTTAAAAATGCTTAACATTACCGATGTATGTAATATGGCGCTGGCTCATATCGCCAAAGGCCGTATAAGCAATATAGATGAGCAATCAGAACTAGCCAGACAGTGCAAACTGTTTTATGAGCCTACACGCAAAGAGTTATTAAGGAGCTACACTTGGGGATTTGCAAAGCGCGTGAGCAAGCTTGCAGAACTTAGTATTGAATCTCCGTACTGGTCCCACGTTTACGCCTACCCCGAAAAGTGCCTTGCTGTGCGCAAGATATTTGACGCTGACACCGGTGCAATGATAAGGGCAGGCGAACAACAGCAGGAAGAATGGGACTTATATATGGCAAGCGACAACGTGCTTGGCATAGGGTGCAACATTCCTGCTGCATGGCTTGAATATACCTATGACGTTGACGATGTGGAAATGTTTTCAAGTGATTTTTTGAGTGCGTTTACTCATATGTTGGCGTTTAATATCTGCGTACAATTAACCGGCAACAGCGGCTTGCAACAGACACAGTATCAGCTTGCAATGGCAGCATTACAGAAAGCAAAGTATACCACGGCAAGCGAAAAGAAAGAACTGCCGGACTATCCTAGTAAATACTTTGACGGGAGGGCGTAATTATGGCTAATGGACTAGCACCATACTATTTATTGCAGCCTGCGTTTACCGGCGGCGAAATCAGCGCCGAGGTTGCCAACCGCGTCGACTTGGACAAGTATCAGTATGCGGTACTGCAAGCCTATAACTGCCTTATCAAGCCGCACGGCCCTATTTATCGCAGACCGGGCATGAAGTATATGGCACGAACGAAATATAGCGATAAAGCGTGCATCCTTGTACCGTTCAACGGCGCAGACAATACCGACTATCTTTTGGAGATTGGCGAGAAATATATAAGGGTGCATAAGAACGGGCTTTATATAAACATAGAAGTTATGACACCATACACGGCTGATATGCTGCAAGATTTGAGATTTGTCCAAAGCGCAGACACTATGTTTATTGCCAGCGGCAAATATCCCGTGAAACAGTTTGCAAGATATTCAGACACTGACTGGCGCTTTGCTGATTTTGAAATTACTGATATGTATTTTGATGAATCAGCTATGCTCGAAAGTTATAGCGGCATAAGCTATACGTCACCCGGAACTTACAATTTCCAACCGACTGTTACGGGCGAATACCAGATTGATATATCGGGCGCAGGTGGTGGCGGCGGTGGTGCCGCCAAATACAGGGTGAAAAGCGGCGAACATTCAAGTCGTCTTATATATATCACAGGCGGTAATGGCGGCAGCGGGGAGCGTATTATTAAGACTTTGACTTTAAACAAGGAGACGAGCTACACAATATCTGTTGGTGGTGGCGGCGCAGCGGGGAGCAATGGAAGCAACTCTGCGCCTAGTGGAAGTAATGGTGCAAGTAGCGCTGCGTTTGGTATGATAGCAAAAGGCGGCGGTGGCGGCACTGGCGGCAGAAAAGGCGAACCGAATACTCCGGACGGAACGAGCTACGGCAATGGTGCTAACGGAGGAGCAGGCGGATACGGCAAAAGTTTTTTTGGCAGCAGTGAAACTCAGCCAACAGCGGGCGCTAATGGTTGGGTAAAGATTTTATATACCGGCAATAAAGAATTGACACCTTCGGGCACGCAAGGTGACATTACTTTAAAGAGCAATAAGAATATTTTTAGCAACAGTAAGCCGGGCGCGTTCATTAAGCTCAAACAAGAGATTGCAAGCAAGACTGTATCTACCAGCAACGGCACTACCGAAAGAGTACGCGTAGGCGAAAATTGGAAGGTTATCAGTCACGGAACCTGGAGTGGCAGTTTTGCTATAGAAAAAAGCGACGATGGCGAAAGCTGGAAGGAATACAGAAAATATACATCTAAAGACGATTACAACCCGTCCGAAAGCGGCAGCGTAACAGAACCGGTATTTTTAAGGGCGGTATGTACTATAACTAGCGGTACTTGCACTGTTGATTTAACAGCAATGGCCTACAATGCGGAAGGCGTTGTAAAGATTACTGAAATCACTAGCGACAGTACAGCTAAAGCCCATGTTGAAAAAGAACTTGGCTCAACAGATATGACAACTAATTTCTTATGGGGCGCATGGAGTGAAGAATTTGGCTATCCGCAAACACTTTGTTTTTTCCAGGACAGACTATGTTTTGGCGGCACGAAGAAGCAGCCTTACATGGTATGGATGAGCAGAACCGGCGACTACGGCAATTTCAGCGTAGAAAAAGCCAGCGGCACTGTTACTGACGATAGCGCAGTAGCACTTGCGTTTGTAAGTCGCAAGCAGTTTAAGATTCTGCACCTTATAGCAAGCACTGACTTGATTGTTCTGACTGCGGGTAACGAATGGACAGTAAGCGGCAGTGATACTGTAACCCCATCTAAAGCCGTTCCGAAAATGCAGACTACACGCGGATGCAGCACTGTTGAGCCGCTGATGATTGGCGGCAGAATCGTGTTCGTACAAGGCCGCGGAAGCACTGTAAGGGATATGGCATATAGCTATGAAACAGACAGCTACGGCGGTAATGATTTAACCTTGCTGGCAAAGCATATCATAGAGAATGTGCAGATTGTCGACAGCGCGTATAAGCAGGAACCCGACAGCACAATATACTTTGTAAGAAGCGACGGAACTATGGCTTGCTTATCCTACATCATGGAACAAAAAGTATATGCCTGGTCGACGATAGAAACGCAAGGCAAGATTGAAGCTGTGGCGGCAGTGCAGGAAGGCGACGAGGATATTATTTATCTTGTAGTACAACGAGAGATAAACGGCGTGACAGTACGCAATATTGAGTATCTGGCAAAGAATCCTGCAAAGAGCAACAACCCCGACGATTATATTATGCTTGATAATGCTATTGAGTATAGCGCTGCTGAAAAGAGCAGCGGGGAAACAGAGATTGATGCGGCAGAGCTGGCAGGCGAAAAAGTTACTGTTATCGGTGACGGAAGAATGTATAGCGGACTGACAGTAAGTCAAGACGGCACTGTGACGCTCCCAGCAGCCGTACAACACGCTTTTATTGGCTTGCCTTATAGAAGTATCGTAGAACTTCCAAACGTCGAAATTAAGACGGGTGACGGCACTATGCAGGGGCGCAAAAAACAGATTAGTAATTGCATCCTGCGTTTAAGTAATTCTCTTGGTGGCATGGTCGGTCCGGATATAAATACTATGGACTTGATGAACTATGATGAACAAAATGTAGTAAGCAACATAAAATTATTTACCGGTGACAAACATATGACTTTGCCTATTGGTGGCTTTAACAACGAAGGCAGAGTGATTATCGTTACAGATGAACCATATCCTTTTAACTTGCTGGCGGTAGTGCGGGAGGTGTCTTTTGGTGGCTAAGAAGTGGACTGTTGAAATCCTTGATAATAAGTCAAAAGAAAATGTTGTGCCGTTGATTGAGGAACTTATGCAAGACATACGGCCGCACGATAAGGAAGATTTGGAAGCAAGCAGTGACCCGGTATTTGTGCTCATTGGCAGTATCAAACTTGACGAAGAAACAAGGGTGTACCGTGGTGAGGACGGCAAACTGCTTGCGATATTTGGCAAGGGTACCATGGAATGGGGCGCGCCAGGGCGCGGTATTTGGATGGTAGGTACGAACGAACTTTACAACGGGTACACAAAGAGCCTGCTTTTCAAGGAAGCGAAAAGAGTGCTGAATGAATGGGTACGCAAGCATGGACTGCTGCACAATATCGTCTACGAGAAGAACCGCACTAGCATTAACTATTTAAGACATATGGGAGCGGTATTCTTGGTAGAACCTAAAGTAGGTTGGGACGGCAAGAAATTTTATCAGTTTTATATTCCATATAGAGGGGAGTGAGCGTAATGGGTACACTTGGAGTTTTAATGGGTCTGCAAACTGTTATGCAGTTAAGCGGCCAGCATCAGCAGGCCAAACAGCAGGAACAGGCATATAAAGCGCAGGCGCAGGCCGCACAGCAGAACGCGGCTATTATGAGCCGCCAACGTGAGCAGCAGGCAGAAGCATATGCACAGAAGCAGAGCCAGCTCAACGATAGAATGAGGCTTGCAAGAGGGCAGGCACTGGCGGCGGCAGGCAGTAGCGGCCTAACCGACAGCGGCAGTGTCAGCGATATTCTTTCAAGCAGTGAGGACGCTTACAAAAAAGACAGTATGAATCTGTTGCAGAATCAGCGTAATGATGCGTGGAGCACTTATGTAAACGAGGTTAATTATCGCAACCAGGCAAGCGCATATAATGCGGCGGCAAAGAACGCTAAAGCCAACGGCAAAATGCAGATGTTTAGTACGCTTGTAGGCGCGGCGGCGAACGCTTACTCTAAAGGCATGATTGGCGGCAGCAAGGCAACAACAAGCAGTAGTGATTGGTACGATGCTAACAGTGATTTCAATCTTCCTGCTAGCAATATGAACGGCTTTAATCTTTACAACCAGGCAAAGAAGAATAACCCGTTCATGGATAACACAGGCTTTACTAAATGGAACTGGTAAGGGAGGCACAGTATGAAGATTGCAAGTTATCAAGGCAGCGTTAGCCTAGGCACTGGCGGCGGTGCGACTGTCAAGGTATCGAGTGACCTTAACGCTTATGGTGACGGCGGCAAAGGACTTGCCGCTATTGCCGGTGCCGCCAGCAAATGGGCGGTAGCAGTAGAAGCACAGCAAGAGGATGAGGACAAGCAGTCTATCCTTAACGCTATGGATATATTCAATAAGAGCCGCTATAACATCATGTACAACGATGAAAACGGCCTTATGAATACAAAGCTAGAAGGCACTGCCGGTGCTGGCACTAGCTACACAGAGCAGATAAATAAAGCAAGGCAGGACGTATTAAGTAATACCAAACTGCACAGCAAAAAGAATCAGCTTGCGCTTGACCATTTAATGTATCAGAGCGCACAGCAAGGCTTCCAGACTGTCGACCAATACGAGCAGAAGCAGAAAGAAGCAGTCACTGATTTACGCTATGACAATAATATTCAGAACTCCTGCGAGTTTGTACAGAAGAACTGGAACAATCCGCAGGCGCTGCAAGATGAAATTATTCGTACACAGTTACTGACAAGCGCTATATATGGCAAGCGTGGCGCAGAGTTTATCGAATCTAAGAGCAGAGCCAACATTGGGCAGGTGGTAGCGAGTGCCGTCGGCGCAAGTATCACCAACGAAGATTATGGCACTATGCGTAACATCATGGATAAATACGGTAGTTATCTGACTGCTAATCAGAGGGCCGCTTTTGAGAAAGTGGCATACGATAAAGAAAGTAGTGCCTTTGAAAGAAATACCGCTAAAGATTTGTATGCTAAATATGGTGACGATGAAGAAGCGGTACGCAAAGAACTTGAAGGCATGAAAGGATTTTCAGAGGGTGGCAATGAATTTGACAATCTTGTTGCTGCAATAGGCGGGCAGGAAAGCGGCGGCAATTATAACGCCAAGAATGGCCGTACAGGCGCAAGCGGCAAGTATCAGATTATGCCGGATAACTGGCCTAGCTGGAGTCAAGAAGCAGGCTTGCCAGCAGGCGCAGAAATGACACCGGAGAATCAAGAGAAAGTCGCACGCTTTAAGTTAAAGCAATACTATGATAAGTACGGTGCACGTGGCGCGGCTATTGCATGGTACGGCGGCGAAGGCGCGTTAAAATATAGTGCGGGTGCTATGAATCGCAAGCAAGGCAATGGGGACGAACCCAGCATCAACGAATATGCAGACAGTGTATTAGCGAGAATGGGCACAGGACATAGCACCCACAGCATGAGCCAGGATGAGCAGGACCGCATTATGAAGCAGTACCGCACTATTAAGGCAGACCATGACAGAATAGAAACTTATAAGAAAAACAAACTTTTTGAAGGAATAAAGAGCGAGATATTTGCTATGTTTGGTAATGGTACAAGCTACAGTGAAGCTATGACGTGGGCTACTAATCAAGCAGGCAGTGACCCCGACAAGTACGTAACATACCGCAATGCAGTGACGGCAATATACGGACCGCAAGGCAGAAGCGGAAGCGGTGGTAGCGGTGGAAGCAGTAACGGAAAACTTGATGATGATGCAATAGGCGTACTGGAAGATATGCTGCAAGAAGGCAAGTTTTCTAGCATTGACCAATTCTTGGCATACGCTGCTAACAAAGGTGCATCATCTGCGCAGCGTGAGAAGTTAGAAAAAATATACAAAGATTGGTATAGCGGTACAGGCGAATTTGCTTTTGATATGGAAGGCCTTGTGCAGCAAGTCGCAGGCAAAAATGCTGATGCACTGTACAAGAAGAAAATCCAAAACTATGGACGGCAGTGGGTACGCGCGTATCGCGTAAAAAATCACGGCATGAACCCGGGCGAAACGGAATTGCTGGATGCGCTGAAAAACTGCGTAACAACTAAGGTTTACGGCAGCTATGTTACCGAAAAACATTCGTTCTGGTTTGACAGTACAGAAGATATAAAAGCAAGTGATGCAGATTTGATTGCACGTGGTATCGCAAGCGTAAATAAAACAGGTGATGATTGGTACGATGTTAAATGGCTGGATGGCACGTCGGGCAAAATAAACGGCGCATATCTGGCAAAGTTACTGAAAGGAGATTACTAAATGGCTAATGAACCTTTAGACGAATTCGACCGCAGATTAAAAGCGAAAAAGGAATATGCTAA
>CYGL01000083.1_pt1 | contig 45934 bp, 73 predicted proteins | sample 485531 | NCBI WGS metagenome assembly CYGL01 (sample SAMEA3497897, study PRJEB9818) | human gut metagenome | reverse complement strand
TGACGGTATCGACCGGCAAATGTTAAGACCGAGTTAGAAACTTGGAAACAGAAGGCGGAAGATGCAGAGAAAGAATTCAATGAAAAAATACTATGACCGTGATTTCTCAGACGCACTCAAAGCGGCACTCGATGATGTTAAGTTTTCCAGTGAGGCGGCAAAGAAGTCAGTTATGGCAGACATTAAGGAAGCTGGTCTTAAGCTGAAAGACGGTAAAATCCTTGGACTGAATGATCTGATCGAGCAGATGAAACAGTCTGACGCATCCGCTTTTGTGGATGAATCTCAGCAGCAGGCTCAGCAGAATCAGGCAAGATTTACAACAAATGTTGGACAGCAGCAGACGCCGGGAAACATGACTAAAAAAGATATCGAGGCGATCAAAGACCCGTCCGAGAGACAGGCTGCAATTGCCAAGAACATCCAGTTATTCCAGTGATTTTTTACACCGACTATACGCCAGAGTATAGCCGTTAACCCAATACCTTAACAATTATGGGTAGAAAGGATTTTTTATATGGCAGCAAAACCTAATCTTATTATGACACAGGATATTCAGGTAACTGCGCGTGAGATTGATTTCGTAACCAGATTTGAAAGAAACTGGGAACATTTACGTGAGATTCTTGGTATCATGCGTCCAATCAAAAAGACACCCGGAGCGGTTCTTAAATCAAAATATGCAGAGGGTACATTACAGAACGGAAATGTTGGTGAGGGCGAGGAAATCCCTTACAGCAAATTCGTTGTAAAAGAAAAGCCCTATGCAGAAATGACTATTGAGAAGTATGCAAAGGCTGTATCTATCGAAGCAATCAAAGACCACGGTTACGAGAACGCCGTTCAGATGACCGATGATGAATTCCTTTTCCAGCTTCAGACCAATGTTACTGAAAGATTTTATGATTATCTGAAAACAGGCACACTCACATTCACAGAGGCTACTTTCCAGATGGCTCTGGCAATGGCTAAGGGTCGCGTTGAAAACAAATTCAAACAGATGCATAAAAACGTCACTGGAGTTGTTGGATTTGTAAACATTCTGGATGTGTATGAGTATATCGGAGCAGCTAATATCACTATTCAGAACCAGTTCGGCTTCCAGTATATGAAAGACTTCCTGGGATTCAACACAATCTTCCTGCTGTCCGACAGCGAGATCCCGAGAGGAACAGTTATTGCTACACCTGTGGAGAACATCGTTCTTTACTACGTAGATCCAAACGAATCTGATTTCGCAAGAGCAGGACTTGTATACACTGTATCTGGTGAAACAAATCTGATCGGATTTCATACGCAGGGCAATTACCACACAGCAGTATCCGAAGCATTTGCAATCATGGGGCTTACCCTCTTTGCAGAGTACATTGATGCTATTGCCGTTGGAACCATCAACGCAACTCAGACGCTCGGAACCCTGACTGTAAACTCCACAGCAGGAAGTAAAAGCGGAGACACTAAAGTGACTATTACTCCGGCGAAAGCAAGTGCAGGAAATGTGTACAAGTACAAAGTCGCATCTTCTGAGACTACCGTAGACTACGGACAGAATGTGAAGAACTGGATCGCATGGGATGGCGAAGCTGACATCACAGCGGCAACAGGACAGGTAATCACAGTAGTTGAGTGCGACAGTACCTATAAGGCGCTGAGCGCTGGACATGCGACTGTAACGGCAAAATGACAAATGTAGGAGGTAACTGGCATGGCTTATACAGACTATGAATTTTACACAACTTCATATTTTGGCTCAGTCGTGCCAGAAACCGACTTCCCACGGCTGGCAGAAAGAGCCAGTGACTTCATTGACACAATGACGTTTGACAGGTTGGTGGACGGACTGCCAACAAACGAACGCTCACAGAAGCGTATCAAAAAGGCGGTCTGCTCACTGGCTGAATTAATGTATCAGATTGAGCTTGCTGAAAAAAATGCTGCCAATGCCGCCGCTAGTGGAACATCAACCACAACCGGGTCCGGTGGTAGCACTACAGGCATTGTAACATCTGTGTCCTCTGGCAGTGAATCCATTTCTTACGCAACTCCACAGCAGATTGGGGCGAGTGCAAAGGAATGGAGTGCGGTGTATGCCGCCGCCGGAGATGTACAGAAAACGAACGGCTTACTTCTTAAGACAGCTTTACCGCTTTTGATGGGAGTAAGGACGGATGATGGAATACCAGCATTGTATGCAGGAGTGTAATTATGGAATTAAAAGAACTCACCAGTAAAGTAATAGAACTGTTGAATATTGAAAGTCCAGAACAGATTCCAGATTCTTTGATGGAAATTGTATTAAATGAAAAAACAGAATATTTTGACGGATTTTGCAATCTGGTTGAGGATTTATCCATTGACTGGTTGCAGAAAATCTTCCAGTATTATCTTGCTGATAGAAAAGTAAAAATGCAGGACTACACACCTGTTTCATTGGCGAGATTTGTTGGAAAACTGGTGCAGACAGAAAATGAACGCTCTGTATATGATTTATGTGCTGGAAGTGGTGCATTAACTATTCAGAAGTGGAATCTGAATAATAAATTGAAATTCGTATGCTATGAGTATGATAAAACAGTTATTCCGATTTTGCTTTTCAATTTGGCAGTAAGAAATATTGATGCAGTTGTTGTAAATGGTGATGCATTGCAGGACGAAGTTTTTGCAACTTATCTTGTAAAGAAAGGTGATAAATATTCTTCTGTAAAAGAGACAGAAAATTTCAAACCAAAAAAAACAGATAGTTGCATTTCAAATCCACCGTATAACATGAAGTGGAAAATACCGCCATTTGCACAGTTGCAACCTCGCTTTAATGACTGTGAGTTACCACCAGAAAGCAATGCAAATTATGCTTTTATTTTGACTGCATTAGATAACTGTAACGAAAAGGTTTCGATGATTCTTCCGTGCGGGATATTATCTTCCGAAGTAGCGAATGAAAAACGGATAAGACAATATCTTGTTGAAAAGAATCTTATAGAATCAGTTATCTTGTGCCCTGATAAAATGTTTGAAGCTACATCAATACCAACTTGCCTTTTAACTCTGAGCAAGAAAAAAGAGACAACGAATATTGCATTTTTAGATATGCGTAAAACTTGCGATGTAGAGCAAAGAGAACAAAATGGACAGTTTGGCGGGGCAAGCCACGAAAATAGAACTTATAAAAAAGCTGTTAATGTGTTTTCTGATGAACAGATGGAAAGCGCTATTGATTCTATTATTAACCAGAAAAGCATTCCAGAATTTTCAAAAAGTGTATCTGCTCAAACAATTTCTGAAAATGATTATTGTCTTGTACCATCAAGATATATTGAATTTCAAGAAAAAGATTTTGCTCATAGAGATTACGGAGAAATCATTGATGATTTAAACAGAGTTATCAATGAGAAAAACGGTCTCAAGTTGACAATGAATGAAACACTTGCAAAATCAATCGGATTGTATGATATATTCCAGATGTTCAAACAGTCGGAAGAAACAGCGGATTCCATGAATCAAATGCTTGCTTTTACTGGAAAGAAAATCGAAAAAGAAAATTTTATTTCCATGACAAAGAAAGCAGGAGAATTGAAATTTGAAAACGGAAGTAAGAACAGCATATCAACTATATTACTTTCAATTTTGCAGATGTGGAAACAGCACATAATGTATCTGAACAATGAAGAAAACAGGTACTTAGTAGAATTGAGAGACGCACTTTTACCAGATTTAATGTCTGGAAAGATTGATTTAGGAGGTGAAAAATAATGGAAGCATTATTTACAAACGTAACTCTGATTCTGGCAGTAATCAGTGTTTTGGCGTTTTGCGTGTCTGTGGTAACACAGGTGATTAAAAACGTTGGATTTCTGTCTAAGATTCCGACAGATGCGCTGGTGCTTGTACTGTCCATTGGAATCACTGTAGCCGCTTTTGTGGCGTATATGCAGTATATTCACATGACAATCTTGTGGTATATGATTTTAGCAGCTATCATGGCTGGGTTTATTGTAGCATTTGTCTCCATGTTTGGATGGGAGAAGATTACGGAATTATGGAAACGAACGTCCAAGGTTGACGTGGATAAGCTGAATAATAAATGATTAAGGAGAGGGTATCATGTATGGCAAAACAGTAACAGTTTTCAACTATTACGAAAGCAAAACAACTGGAGATGCTTACTGGTATCCTCATGTACTATCTGGCGTTGACCTGATTACGGACAAAGGAGCAATCCTTAAAAAGTACGGAACAGACGCAACCGACAATGCACAGTTGCACATTCGTTATACTGTCCAGAATGATGATATAACCATTATTGATAAGGACGGTAAGATTCTTCCATATGTGCCGCCTAAAGAGTGGAAACAGCAGATTAACAACGCATTGGAAGACACCATCACATTCTCAGATGAATCATTCTTCTGGGAGGGTGAGTGGGATGGCGGAACGGTTTCTGACAGTGATTACCGAAGCGGATTTTATCAGTACACGAACCAGAACAAGGATAATGTTTTTAAAATCACCAGTGTGGGCGGTCCGTATACACTAATCCCACACTTTGAAATATTAGGAAAGTAAGATAAAAAAGTAAAAGTATAAGAAGGGGGGGATGGACATGGTGATGGATGACTTGCCTAAGTCAGTAAAAAAAGATGCAGATGGAAAAGACATTTTAGCAGATGCCATGAAACTACTTCTGAATCAATATCCAGGTCTATATGATGGCGAAACAATTAAATATGAAGAATTGGGAGCTGACAGTGGAATTGCGTTCTTCGCAGACACAGGAGCATTAATCTATTCAGAAAAAGAAGATGTCTGTGGAACGATGCACCAGGTATGCCAGTATCCTTTCATCGTTGTTTACCGGACGGCTTCCGAAAAGGAACGTCAGAAGCTCTCTGTTCAGAAGTTTCTTGATAACCTTGGAAAGTGGATTTGCCGTGAACCAGTCACCGTAGATGGCACTGAGACGTGCTTATCCGCCTTTCCAGAGCTGTCCAGAGGGCGAGTGATAAAACGTATCATTCGCGATAATTCCTACGGTACAGAGCCACAGGAGAACGGTGTACAGGACTGGCTGCTCCCGATCACAGTCAAATACGAATATAATTGGGAAAGATGGTGATTACATCGCTTAAATATAACAACTAACCGGCTATCAATCGAAGATAGCCGCTAACCTACACAGCCTTTTAAAAGTTATAGGCAGAAAGGACATTTCTATGGCAGTTACAGGCAAAATTGACCGTAAATATATGGCTCATTACATTGATGCAGGTTCCCTCTGTGGGGGACTGACACCGAAATATGAGCGTCTTGGAAAAGATCTGGAAGAGTACAATGTAGACCTCAATCCGGATACTAAAACATCTAAAAACATTATCGGAGAATCTACATTTAAACACAATGGATACGAAGCTTCTTCTGATGCTGATCCGTTCTATGCAGATACCACATCTGATCTGTTTGAAAAGCTTCAGCAGATTGTAGATGAACGTCTTAAAGATGACAATTTGAAAACAAGTGCAGTTGAAGTGCATCTCTGGAAAGAAGCAACAGCCGGCAAATACGAAGCATACAAGCAGGATTGTTATGTTGTACCAACCTCCTACGGTGGTGATACATCTGGCTATCAGATTCCATTTACAGTCAACTATGTTGGCGAACGCGTAAAAGGAAAATTTGATATCAATTCCGGTACATTCACAGCTGACAGTGAGTAATCAGCAACCACGTAAGGAGGATTAGAAAATGGCAAAAACAATTAACACAAAAATTGATGATGGAATTCTCATTTTTACATTTACCAATAATGAAGATAAAGTTTTTTCTTCTTTCAAATTGAATCCAACTGATATCAATGTAGCAGCACGTGCAGAGGAACTGACAGAATATTTTGAACAATTCAAAGATTCTATTCAGAAAGTTACTTCTGGAAAAGAAATGGCAGAGTTAAACAAACAACTCGAAGATAAGATCAACTATCTGCTTGGCTACGAAGCATCAAAAGACCTGTTCAAAGAGCCAATTACAGCAACTACCGTATTTGGAAACGGACAGGTATTTGCTTACATCATCCTGGATAAAATTGCAGATGCAATTACGCCGGAAGTAGAAAAAAGAAAGAAAAAAATGCAGGCGGCAGTAAATAAGTATACGGAGAAGTATACAAAATGACCGCTTATGAGCTTCCCACCTCACTGAACATAAGTGGGGTGGATTTTTCTATCAGGACGGATTTTCGAGCGATTATTGACATTCTCATTGCTATGAATGACCCAGAGCTGGATGAACAGGCAAAAGCAGTTGTTATGTTGCAGATTTTATTCGAGGACTGGCAGAATATTCCGCCTGAGTGTATATCTGAAGCTCGCCAGAAAGCTTGCGAGTTTATTGACTGCGGGCAAATTGACGATAGTCCGAACAAGCCAAAACCTCGCTTGATGGACTGGGAGCAAGACGGAGACATGATTGTGCCAGCTGTAAACAAGGTTGCTAGCAAGGAAATTAGAGCAATTCCGTATATGCACTGGTGGACATTTTTTGGCTACTTCATGGAATCGGGCGAATGCCTATTTAATACCGTTGTCGGAATCCGCAGCAAAAAAGCAAAAGGCGAACGCTTAGATAAATGGGAGAAGAAATTCTATCAGGAAAATAAGAACATTATTGATATAAAAACACGTCTCAGCGAAGAGGAGCAAGCGTACAAAGATGCGCTGAATGAGATGTTGAACCTCAAATAGTTAGGAGGTGGACGCATGGCTGCTGATGGCTCAATTATTATTGACACCCGAATAGATACTGACGGAATATCGTCTGGTGTCAAGGAAGTACAAGCGGCATTTAAAGATTTAGCAAATTCGGTCAAAGAGATTAATGCAAATATTAATAGCATATTTCACGATGGATTTGAAAAACTCGAAGATTCGTTTCAATCTTTGCAGCAAAAATCGGAAAAAGTTGAAGATTCCATGGATAAAATGGGAAATTCAGCAAAAAAAACAGGTTCTACAGTTTCAAATTCTTTTAATAAAATGGATATTTCCGGTGCAAGCCGAAAAGTAAATCTTTTAGGCCGTCAGTTTGAAGGATTAGGAACGATAGTAAAAAGGATCGGCTTTTTAATTGGTTCTGCCTTTGCTGTTGGTAAGCTGATTCAATTCGGCAAAGAATCTATAGAACTTGGCTCTAATCTGGCGGAAGTACAGAACGTGGTTGATGTTACATTTACCACTATGTCGGACAAGGTAAATGAGTTTGCAAAAAACGCTATGACCTCAGCCGGATTATCCGAAACAATGGCAAAACAGTATGTCGGTACTTTTGGAGCAATGTCCAAGTCGTTTGGCTTTTCAGAACAGCAGGCTTATGATATGTCAACAGCTCTGACACAGCTTACTGGTGACGTAGCATCATTTTACAATATCAGTCAGGACTTGGCTTACATCAAGCTGAAATCCGTATTTACTGGAGAAACTGAGACACTGAAAGACCTCGGCGTAGTAATGACCCAGTCAGCACTTGATCAGTATGCACTTGCAAATGGATACGGAAAGACCACATCTGCAATGACCGAGCAAGAGAAAGTGGCTCTCCGACTTAAATTCGTACAGGATCAGTTGTCTGCGGCATCTGGAGACTTTATCCGTACATCTGATTCATGGGCCAACCAGGTGCGGGTTATGCAGTTACAGTTGCAGTCATTAAAGGCAACTATCGGACAGGGATTAATTAATATTTTTTCTCCTGTCTTAAAGGTGATTAATACACTTCTTGCTAAATTAGCAACATTAGCAAATGCTTTTAAGTCATTTACTGAGTTGATTACTGGAAAGAAATCGTCTGGAGCAACCGGGGCTGCAAGTGCTGGAATTGCTGGCGCGAATATTGCGGAAACAGCAGAGGGCTATGGAACGGCTGCGGATAACGCGGAAGATTTGGCTGATGCAACAAAGGAAACAGCCAAAGAAACGAAGAAAGCTCAAAAAGCTTCTAAAGATTATCTTTCAACATTGGATGAAATCCATAAAGCAACATCAAATGATAGTGTATCATCTTCGCCTAGTGGCTCAAGTGGATCCAAAGGAAATGGGCTTGATAGTATTCCTAAAGCTGGTGTAGGTAGTGTTGATTACGGAAGTTTGACTGAAGGAGAAAATGCACTTGACAAAGTTAGTGAATCTGCAAAGAAATTGGCTGATTTGCTAAAAAAAATCTGGAAACCGTTTCAAGATGCATGGAAAAACGAGGGGAAAAATACAGTTAATGCTGCTATCTATTCCTTTTCCAGTCTCGGAACTCTGGCTAAAGATGTTGGAGCAAGCATTGTAAAAGTATGGACAAATGGGACAGGTACAACGATGTTAAGTACAATGCTCCAGATCGCACAGAATGTACTTATAACAATTGGAAATATCGCAAGCCGACTGGATGAAGCTTGGAAGAAAAATGAAGTTGGAACAACCATTATTCAGAATATAGCAAATGCATTGCAGGCAGTTTTGACTTTTGTAAACAATATTGCAAATGATACGGCTAGATGGGCGGAAAATCTTGATTTCTATCCTTTGTTGGACTCTATCAAGAATCTAACACAAAACTTTGCACCAATTATTCAGCAAATTGGAAGTACATTTGAATTTATTTATAACAATATTATTCTTCCTGCTCTTAAATGGGTGATTGAAACTGGAATTCCTACAATAATCAATATTGTATCAGATTTGCTTGGATTTATTTCAAAACATCAAGGAATTGTGGAAACTTTTGGGGCTGTGTTGGTTGGGGCTTTTGCAGCCGGAAAAATAGTTAGCCTTGCAACGACTATTATTGGAGCTGTGAGCAAAATTATTGGAATCGGAAAAAATGTAATCACATTGATTACTGGTGCTGGTGGAATTATGAGTGGAATAAAAGCGCTTGTAACGGCGCTTGGTCCTGGTGGGATTTTTGCTATTGCTATTACAGCAGCGATTGCGGTTGGAGTTCTCCTTTACAAAAATTGGGACAAAATTTGTGAAGCGGCAACAAAGTTGAAAGACTGGGTGATCGACAAGACAAGAACTCTGGTGACCAATGCTACAAATTTGCTTACAAATTTGCGTGAAAAAATATCAAATATTTGGACTGCTGTCCAAACTAAAACACATAATGTATGGACGAATGTAACTACATTTGTGAGCAATAAAGTTGAGTCTATCCGTAGCGCGATTGTGGATAAATTCACAGCAGCTAAAGAAAAAGTGGTAAGCGTATTTACTGGAATTAAAGACACAATTCGGGATGTTTTGAATAATGTTATTGGAATTGTAAATGGAGCTATTGGAACTGTAAATAGTGCAATCGGTGGAATTGAATCGGCATTTACATTTGGACCATGGAAAGTTCCGACTCCTTTTGGTTCTAGAACAATTGGGTTTACAGCCAATTTTCCGAGGGTTCCAACAATCCCATATCTCGCTAGCGGTGCAGTAATCCCGCCAAGATCAGAGTTCCTTGCAGTGCTTGGCGATCAGAAAAATGGACGCAATCTGGAAGCACCGGAAGATCTGTTAAGGCAGATTGTGAGGGAGGAAGCTGGAGGAAATCAGAACGGCGGAAATTTCCGATTTACCGCACAAATTAACCGTAGAACAATATTTGACGAGATGATTGACGAAGCAAAGTTAAGACGTGACGCAAGTGGTACAAATCCGTTTGAGTTGGCATAGGGGGGGTGAGAACGTGGCATTTTCGATAAGTAAATCAATAACTGATAGATACAAGATAAATGGACTTCTTATTCCTCAGCCAGATGAGGATATGCAGTGTAACTTTGAAACCACCTATTCAGAGGGAAGTAACCGAACTCAAAAAGGAGTTGCACTGATAACTCCGCTTTTTACAGTTATACAATATAACTATAAAGCTACCAATGTACCAGTTGATGAGAAATCAACCAATCTGGTAAATGCAATCATTAAGGGAAAACCATTTATTCTACATCATTGGTTGGCGCACAAAAACGAATGGCGCTCAGAAAAATTTTATGTTGGAAAAATGCAATACAATGTAAAACGAGTTGGAGATTGTTACTCGGAAATATCATTTAATATGCAGGGGGTGAATCCACTTGATTAAAGTATCAAACACTTTTAAAGAAAAATTGCAGGATGGTGAACAGGTACTTGAAATAGTGGAGATCACCTTTGCAGACGGAACAACGAAAACGCTTGAAAATGAGATTATGATCGGCAGCAATGACTTTTCCGATTGTGCGGAGAGTAGCAGTTTCCCAGTCGGCGCTACTGTATGCAAAACGATGAAGCTTGAGTTGGATAACACGGAGGATCAGTGGAAAGATTATAATTTCTACCAAGCTAAAGTGCATGCCTATTTGAAGCTTCAAACTTCTGTTGCAGAATCAGCTAGCGAATCAATCTGGATGAATGATTTTTATGAGCCAATTTTGGACACTGATGGAAACGGCATAGTCCTGTCTAGGGCCGCATCAGAAGACCGATACGAGACAATTGATAAGGGTGTCTATACAATTACCACGCCCGAGCAATACGGTGAAATATTGAGCTTTACGGCGTTAGATGATATGTATAAAACCAACGCTAAATATTATAGCGCTCTGACACTTCCACAGACAGTTATGGCGCTGGTAAGGGATGCTTGTGAGAGTTTGAATATCCCTATGGGGTTTTCTTCCATGGCGCATGGAAATGTTGTCGTTACAGCAATTCCAGACAATATGACATTCCGTCAGCTGATTGGATGGGCTGCAATGCTGGAGACAGCTAACGCCAGAATCGACAACAGAGGTTACTTGCAGTTTGTAAAATGGAATTTCGGAGCTGTCGAGAACGGCTCCCTGGTTCCGACCAAGTTAGAGGATTATGTTAATAGCCCGACTCTTTCCAGTGATGATATTGTTATTACTGGAATTCGAGTAAAGAATAAAGAATCAGAATCCTTGTTTGGAACTGCTGGATATGTACTGGAGCTAGAAAATAATCTTCTATCAGACAGCGACCTTGGAACCGTGGCTGCCTGGATCGGTGGCAACCTGGTCGGAGCTAAATTCCGAAATCTTCAAGGCGACCTAATTTACAATCCTCTGTTAGAGTTTGGCGATATGGCATATAGCTTTGATCGGAACGGCAATAAATACCTTACGCCGATCACAGACGTATCGTCTCCGTTAAATGGCATTACCACTGTAAAAACACAGGCAGATGATCCCATCCGAAATAGCAGTGCATATATGTCGGCGGCTACAAAAGCACTGGTAAAAGCGAGACAGCTTGTTAAAGATGAGCGTACAGAACGTGAGAAAGCTGTTGAAAGGCTGGCGAATACTCTTAAAGAGTCGGGCGGCCTTTACATGACAGAAGAGAAGCAGGAAGACGGCAGCGTAATCTACTATATGCACAATAAGCCGACTCTGGAAGAATCAGACATTGTGTGGAAACTCACGGCAGAAGCCATTGGAATTTCTACAGATGGTGGAAAAACCTATCCTTATGGATTTACTGTCACAGGAGAAATGATTACAAGACTGCTATACGCCGAGGGAATCAATGCAAGCTACATCAATGCCGGCGCATTGGTTGTGCGTGACACTAACGGAAAAGTTATTTTTTCAGCCGATATTGATAACAACCAGATTGTAATTGATGGCGCATCTGTGCGAATTGGCGCATCTCCTTTGGATGGGCTGTTAAGCAGTATGCAGGGGCAAATTGATGGGAATATAAATACCTGGACAGGAACATCAGTACCTACATTGAGCAATTATCCGGCCAATGAATGGCTGGACGACACAGAAATGAGCAAGCATATCGGAGATATTTACTACGATGGTAATAGCCATGCTTACCGATTTGTAAATGAGGGTGACGGGTATTATTGGAAACAGTTGAAAGATACGGACGTTACAAAGGCACTGAAAGACTCTGAGGACGCATTGTCAGCGGCGAAACAGGCACAGGAAGCGGCGGCTCTTGCCAAGAACATGACGTTGCAGCTGAGTAACGAATACCAGGGCATTTCTGTTGATTCTGATGGAAATTACGGAACGTTTCCAAGTGGAGTGACCACACAGGCCGTCGCGATGTATGGAACGCAGGACATTACATCTGACTGTAAATTTACGATTATCAAATCAGATAGCGTAACAGGATCCTGGGATAATTCAAACAAGACATATACGGTAACAGCATTGTCTTCTGATAGTGGCTGGGTGGATATTAAAGCAACATATATTAGTGTTCTGTCAGTGGTTAAGAGATTTTCACTTGCTAAAATTTACGCTGGCAAAAAAGGTAAAGATGGCGTTGATGGTCTCCAGGGGCCAAAGGGAGATCAGGGCATACCAGGACCACAAGGCGAAAAAGGAGATACTGGTCCACAAGGTCCTAAAGGGGAACAAGGTATTGCTGGAACTCCCGGATCAGATGGCAAGACTCCGTATCTGCATATTAAATATGCACCTGTGCAGAAACCTACAGTCAGTCAGCTCACAGAGGTTCCAGATAAATATATCGGAACGTACACTGATTACGAAATTAATGATTCCACTGACCCAAACAAATATACATGGGCGCAGTTTCGTGGCGATCAAGGTGTTGCTGGAAAGAACGGATACACCTGGATTAAGTACGCATCTATGCCTAATGGAGAGGATATGTCGGATGATCCCGATACTGTTCCGTGGATTGATACAGACGGAAATACAATATGTGATACGGTAGGAAATCCAATCTATCTGGAGCCGGAATATGTTGCGTATATCGGAATTGCAAACAACAAAGATACGCCAACAGAAAGCGACAATCCAAAAGATTATACATGGACTCGATACAAAGGCGCTGATGGGGAAAATGGTTCTGATGGTAAGGATGGTATAAACGGAAAAGACGGAAAAACAAGTTATACACACATTGCCTATGCGAATTCTGAGGATGGAAAGACGGATTTTTCTGTTTCTGACAGCAACCGAAAATACATCGGCATGTATGTGGATTTTGCTGAACAGGACAGCACAAACCCAGATAGTTATGCATGGTCTCTGATTAAAGGTGCTGATGGGGCGCAGGGTATTCCGGGAAAAGCAGGTGCGGACGGAAAGACGCCATATTTCCATGTGGCTTATGCGAACAGCGCTGACGGAAAAAACGGCTTTGATGTAGTTGTTAGCGCTGGAAAACAATATATCGGACAGTATACCGATTACACACCAGATGACAGCACTGACCCGACAAAATATAGCTGGACAAAGATAAAGGGCGAACAGGGTGATAAGGGAGAAAAGGGAGACCAGGGCGTACCAGGTAGAACCTATTTTATCGAGCTTTCATCTAATATCCTAAAGCGTGGTCAGAACGATAAAGTTTCGCCAAGTACAATTACGGCGAAAGCTTATTACCGAGATGGCGATAGTGCTGCAAGAACAGCATATTCTGGTAGATGGTATGTGCAGACTTCCACGGATGGCTCTACATTTACAAACGCATTGGCTTCAACTGTAAACGAGTCGAGTAAAAGTTATACTGTTAGCTCGCTGGATAGAAGTATTGTTTCAGTTAGATTTATCTTATACGCCGCCGGCGGAACTGTAAATCAACTTGACATGCAATCAATCCCTATAGTGATCGATGTGGACGCACTTACCCACGAAGAGATATTTAATCTTCTTACAAATAATGGTTCCATGAAAGGAATTTATAAAGAGGGCAACCAGTTATATATTTCGTTTACCTATGCAAAAGGTGGAACATTGAAGCTTGGCGGTCCGAATAATGGATATGGCACCTTTGAGGTGTACGACGCGAATGGAAATATAATAACTCAAATAGATAACTCGGTTGGGTTTAAAAACTTCAAGGGAAAAGAGTGGTTCCAGATAAATGAGTCTGTAGCTACAGCTGGTTACGATTCTTCTCTTGTTCATGGACTTCTTGATTTATCTGCGCAATACGCTGATGGGTATTGGACAGTTCTGGAGAGTAAACAAGCAGGTCTTCTCTTAAAAACTGTATCTAGGATGAAAGTGGAGACGACTGGAAGCAGCTCTTTGACTCTCAATGTGCCAGAAATGCCTAAGCTTATAACTGGTAGTAACTTAGGAAAGAATAGCAATGGAGATGTCGGAACAATTGCATCATCCTCTATGCGTTATAAAATTCTCGGGAAATCCGTAAAGGAAGATGAACTGGAAGAACTCTATAGAATCAAGGTAATCTGGGCGAAGTACAAAGATGGATATCTTATGGAGCAAGACGAACGGTGTGGTAAAGAAATGCCAATGTTTATTGCAGAGGATATTGAGCGCAGGTTCCAGATTGCTGTTGACCATGACAAAAAAGGACGTGCTGAGAACTGGAACTACCGTATTATGATTCCTTGTATGTTCGCCATGTTGAAGAACGAGCATGAGAAAGTCAAAGATTTACAATCTGAGCTTGATTCCGTGAAAACGGAGTTAAATGAATTAAAGCAACTTATCAAACAACATATTTCAATGGAGGTATAAAACTATGGCAAATAATATTTGGAGTAATTACACAGAAAAGACCGCAACGCCAGTAGACGCAGACGAAGTGATGGTTCGTGATTCTACTGACGGAAAGAACAAAAAACTTCTTTTCGGCACTTTCTGGAAGTGGGTAGCTAAGAAATTAAACGAGGCTACCATTTCGGAATTGCAGACCGATAACAAGACAATCATCGGGGCGATTAACGCGCTAAATGGCAACTCATTGCACAGGCTTGATATAGAAGATGACACCACCGAAACAATTGGAAAACCAGTAGAAACTCTCAAAAATAACATAGAAAAATTTCAATCAAGTAGCGATATTGTCTATTTTGGATTTATACAATGCGGAACGAGAGCTCAATATATCGGTTTTACAATTCTAGAAAATCAATATGCTTCTTTTTTAATTTATTCATATGGAACCGATCTTGTTCAGCTAAAACGCATTAATGGCAAGTGGGAATAAAATTATAAATCAAAAATTATTCATTCAATTTTTACTATTCCATTCATATTTTCACCAGTGTGTCTGGTCCAAGCATATAAGGTTGTTTCAATTTTAGGACTAAATATAATACTGTATCTAATAGGATAATTAGTGATTTCCGGACTAATTATGTTTGAAACAGAAAGCTCCGTTTTGGAAGTTGAAATTTGCATTGCATCTGGTTTGACATCGTTCCAATTATTTGTAAAACAAAGTAATGCAATTTGGTTTTCTTTTATAGTTATTTCTGCGCCAGTATATGAGAGTTTTTCAGTTGTAGTTATTTTCACTTCCTTAACTATGGTTACGTGATTGCCATTTAGTGAAGTAACTAGACAAAAGAAAATGCAACAAAACACTACAAAACATAAAATGAATATGCTATAATCAGTATATCAAAATCGGAACAATAAAAAAGGGAGCTGAACTCCCGACGACCAATCAAAAAGTTCAGCTCCAAGCACCACAAAGAGTACATTGTACAAAAAATGTGGGGCTGTAATTCAAAAATTCTCATTGTATCATTTACTTATCAAATATGAAAGGAATGATACAATGAGCAAATTACAGGAATTTTTAAACCTTGGTGATTATTATGCATCCAACGGCGGGTACCTTGAAAAGAAGAGCAACGCCTATCTAGATGATTTTAAGAAAAACGCTGGATATAACAATTATACAAAATTTGCCCGTGATGTAAACTCATGGGGACAGCCAGGATGCCAGGGACAGGCGTGGTGCGCTGAGTTCCAGTTCTGGAAGCTGGTAAAAGTAATTGGAATCACAAATGCGCTTAAAATCATGGGCGGTGGTTTTTATAACTGTCAGAGTGTAAAGAACTGGGCGAAAAAACAGGGCACATGGCATACCACCCCGAAACTTGGCGCACTTCCAATTTTCCGAAATGGCTCTCACATCGGAGATATACAGAGCTTAACTAGCTCAAAAATTAATACGAATGAGGGTAATACTTCCAGTGCAGCTGGAGTAGTGGCAAATGGAGGGTCAGTTCGCAACAAATCCTATTCTATCAACGATCCAGCAATTGACGGATACGTTTGGATTGACTGGGAGTCCTACGAAGATACCGCCACTTGGAAAAAGACAGGAACCAGAGTGGCAACCGTGAATGATCTGTATGTCCGTGAGACACCGAATGGATATATTATGGGTTCGATCAACAAAGGAACAGTCGTTGAAGTTGATGGTCAAGTAAATGGCAAATGGACACACGCCAAGGTTGATGGTATCGGCATTGGATGGATCTGGACAGGATATCTGACAGAAAAAGCAAATTCAGTATCTATTGCCATCACTGGCAAACAGGACAAGGGCCAGGTTCTTTTCAAGGGAAATGTAACCGCAACTGTATTAAATGTCCGCACTTGGGCTGGAGAGGAATATCCAAAAATTAAAAAGTATCCTAAGCTTAATCAAGGAAATGAAGTAGAGGTAATGAATTTTACCCAGAAAGATAAAAACGGTAGCAAGTGGTATTATGTCCGTATTGCTGGAAAGTATTATGGATTTGTATCTGCAAAATATATCAAAAAGCAGTAAAAAATATCCCGGGGAATTAGCCCCGGGAGTTCTTTTGTTAATTACTGATAACATCAATGCGCCAGTTCGTCAGCACATAGAAGATATCATTGATTTTCCTTTTGGATTTTCGGGAAAATATCGAGCTGAAAACTAATCTCATTGCCCTTGCCGTAAGCATTTTTAGTGTCTTTTGAGTAAATCACTTTTTCAATCAAGCTCTTAAGCATTCTATTCCTGGATTCCGTGTCCAGACTCCAATAATTATTAAGCAATTCTTCACAGCGTGGAATGAAATCTGATTGTTGTTCTATAAGGTTTTTGTCATGCTTGATTTCTTCTTTCAGCTTCTCTATTGTGCTGGAACATGTCCGGATAGATGCAGCTATAGTTTTGGAACGCTCAAGAAAAACTTCTGTGGTGTAGATACCCTGTTCAAGCAGATCATATTGCTTTGCTTTCTGGGCGTTCAAACTTTCCAGTTCTTTTTCTTTTTCGTGTATGAGATTCTGTTTAGAGCTTATCCCAGAACTAATACTTTCAGATGATACATTAATATCATTGTTTAATTTATATTTTTCTACGATCTCCTCAATTCCATCAAGCACAGCTTTTTCAACTATAGGCAATTTACTGCTTACTGTAGGGCAGGATGTGTACGGACACATGAGAGTATCTTCCTGTCCACTTTTCTGATAAGGGCGGCGAACCATAGCACGACCACATTTACTGCAATAGATCATTCCGGAAAGCGGATTACGAATCGAGTTTGCTATACCGACTGGACGGGGCGGGTTCTTTTGGCGTATCTCCTGGACGGAATTAAACAGATCCTCTGATATAATAGCCGGATGCAGTCCATCACAAACGATAACATCTTTGGAACGCGGACGTGTTTTGACTACTTGCCCGTTCTGCACAGTCTTTACTACTTTTCTCCCATTCCACCGTATTTTCCCTATATACACCGGATTTGTAAGGATTCCCTGTATACTAGCGGGAGTCCAGTCACTACCTAGCGCAGATTTTATTCCCATGTCGTTTAACTTCCGTGCAATCTTTGCGACGCCGATTTGTTCGCATCCATCACCGGCGTACCAGGTGTAGATCATTTTTACAATCTCGGACTGATCTGGAATTGGCCGGAGAGTATACCCCTTTTCTTTTTCAAGTTTGATTCTTTCATATCCGTAAGGCGGTTTGTTGCCACAGTATTTCCCTTCTTTGACGGATGAGATTCTTCCGGCATTCAGACGGCGTTTGATAGTCTTGTACTCCCTACGGCTCATAAAAAGTCCGAACTCGAAATATTCTTCGTCAAATTCGTTGTTTGGATCATAAGTCTTAGTAGGAGTTATAATCTTGGTGTCAGAGTACTGGAAAGCTCTGGACACAACGCCCTGATCTATGGTGTCACCTCTTGCTAGACGTTCTACCTCCACAACCAAAACACCGTCCCACGTTCCGGATTCTACCTCGCGCAGAAGTTGCTGCATGACAGGACGGTCGGCGATAGTTTCTCCAGATACCACTTCGCGGTAAATGGCGCCCACAATGTACTCTTTTTTCTTTGCAAGATCTAACAGAATCCGTTCATGTCTGGCTAGTGTTTCGCCCTCTCCGTGTGCTTCAGCTTCCCGATCGGCCCTGGATTTCCTTAGATAGATACATACTGATTCATTCATTTTATCATTCTCCCTTTTTTAACTTGTGCGATAATCCAGGAGATGATATAATCATGGTGTAGGTAAGATTTTCTCCGAGATTATCTTATTTATTAAACCGGTTCCTGTTGGTCGCAGGAGTCGGTTTTTTAAATTATAGCACAATATGGAAATAAATAAAGTATAATAATTTGGTACAAATTACGGCAAAGCACTATTATTACATGAAAATAGATGGTATAATCAAGAAAAAATGGGAGGTGCAATATGAAAAGAAACAAGAAAATTTTATCACTCATCACAATCTTATTGCTTATTGTGTGTATGGCGGTTCCTGTATCGGCAGCAGGCAAGATCAATAAGAAAAAAGCCACTTTGAAAGTCGGGCAGACATTACAATTAAAAGTAACCGGTACAAAAGGAAAAGTAAAATGGACAAGCAGTAAGAAATCTGTAGCAACAGTATCTTCTAAAGGACGCGTAAAAGCCAAGAAAAAAGGATCCGCAACGATTACAGCAAAGGTAGGTAAAAAGAAATACACTTGCAAAGTTACTGTTAAGAAGCCATCCACTAGCAGCAATGGTGGTTTTAATGGAAACACAAATACGAATACTAATACCAGCAGCGGTAAAAAGAACGTTGTAACCTATCATGCTGAATCAACGCCGTATGGAGCTGTTGCGATTCTGGAGAATCATTACGATCATGCCGTTGATCTGACAGTGGAATTTGTGTATTATCTGAACGGAACAATGGTTGGAATAGAAAAAGATTATAATTATGCATTTGCAGCACACTCAAAATGTGCGCTTCAAGGTTGGAACCACGACAAGACCTGGGATTCTTTTAAGATAAATTTGAGAATAGAAAAAGCTTCCTCAAAAATTATAACGAATAATTCCGGTATACGTTACACTTCAAATTTCGGCGACAATAATGTAGTAGTTAAGGTAAGCAATCAAGGAAGAAAAAATTATTCCACTCAGATAGGAGTTGTATTCTACCAGAACGGAAGGATTGTAGGATATAGATATAATTACGCTCATGTAGAAAATCCTGGATCAACTGCTTATCTTGAATTTAATTTTCCGTATGACAGGAATTACGAGGATATTATTCCAGATAGATATGAGGTGTATGTAAATAATTCGTACACATACAGCTGGATGAATTAAAAAAAAGAAAATGGAACTGGGGATTTAATTCCTCAGTTCTTTTTTTGTTGAGAAATGTAGAATTTACTTGATTCTTGTCGAATATCGTATTAATGTAAGAAAATTTGTGCAAGATTGAGATATTGTATAATTGTTATATTGAGAGTATAATATAAACTAATTTGGGAGGAATTTTATGAAAGGAATAAAAAAGCTAGTTATATTTTTTCTGTTTGAGATAATGCTTGTATTTCTTATACGTGCGCCACTGTGCGAGGGCGTTGATCAGACAGACTCAGAAGTGATTATTAAAGCAAGTGCCAATAATCAATACGTGATACATAACTATACACAGGCGGTTGTATCTGAGGCAGAGCAGCAGCCATTTATTGTGAATAAAAGCAACAATACTTCTGCGGAATGTACATGCCATTTCTTTTTCAATCGTTCAAGGCAAAGGGAGGGCGCACTGTTCAAGCAGAGGGCGAGAAGTATGATCAGTCCGTTCTATATCACTGAAAAGAGGGTATAATAGGATAAAAGAGAACAAATGTTCTTATTTGCGCGATATTGGAGGGACGGATATATGGATTACAAGAAGGAAATTATTGAACTAATAGAAAACTGTGATAATATTCACTGGCTGAAAACGATATACGCATACATAAAAAGATTAATAGGATAACAAAGAAAAAGACAAGGGTTTGCGCATTGCCCTTGTCTTTCTTTTTTACTTATTGGAAATCATGTCAATCAGTTCTTCAAGCTTATCCCATCCATCATCGTCTAATCTGGCTAATGCAGATACAAGACGGTGTCTGAATGAATCTTCGCCGGATTTCTGTATGTCCGCAAGCATTTCTGCAATTTCTTCATCTTTGCTCTTTGGAACAAACATACTTCCTTTTCCTGTTCTGAGCCATTCTTCACTCACTCCAAATTCTCTGCATATAGATTTGATAACTGCGTCTGTTGGATTTCTTAATCCAGTTTCGTAATTAGTAATGGTATTTCCTTTTACTCCAATTATGTCTCCAAACGCTGTCTGAGTGAGCTTCTGGGATTTGCGCACTTGTTTAATTCTGTCTTTCACTTTTTCCTCACCTCCTGATGATAATATATCACAAAAAACTCACAAAGTCAATATTTAGTGTTGACATATAACTCACGACGTGATATTATAAACTCACAAAGCAAGGAGGTGAAATCAACGAGCCAAATAAAAAAGTTTTTCCACTGGTATTTTTTCGAGCCAAGGAAAACATTACTGGAATGGTTTATGGCAAAATACCCAAAGTTTCCATTATATGTGTCAATAACGTCTTTATTGCTTGTAATACTTCGTCCAGAAGTGGAAGCTTGTATATGTCATATCCGGCAAATAGGGCAACAATTGATATTGCTGTTGGGATTATAAATCTAATTCGTTCTTTGCGCTTTATCCGAAAGTACATTTTGCACTCTCTATTGACAGTATAAATACCGTGGCTTCGGTCAAGCAGACCTAGGCGGTTTAAATAGTCTAACGTCTGGTATTTAAAGAAACGATTGGATTTGATAATCGGCAACAAGCGAAGAGTTATTCGCTCACTAAGGGATAGTTCAATGTTGGAAAAGTCAATATTTTTCATTTTAATCTCCTTTCATAGGAGAGTATAGCACAAAATTCAGCAAACAAGCCACAAGAAAGAGAGGAAAAAGGATATGAATAAAATCAGAAGAAAGAGATTAGCTGAAGCACTTGACTTGATCTCACAAGCTAAAGATATTTTGGAAGAAGTTAAAGATGAAGAGCAGGACGCATTTGACAATCTTCCAGAAAGTTTTCAGTACGGCGAACGTGGTGAACAGATGGAAGAGTATATTTCAGATATTGAAGAAGCATTTGATAACTTAGAAGAAGCTGAAGGACTTATTTCGGAAATTTAGAAAGAGAGGAAAAGGATATGACTCTAGCAGGAAGTATGACGATAAACATATATGATTCTGAAATTAGAAATATTTACCATGACTTAGGATACTGGATAATTAATCTGTGTTATTGGTATCCAGATACAAAGTACACTAGGGAACAGGCGATAGAAGCTTTTAAAAATAAAGATAAATAGCCGAAACGGTCAGAAATGGCCGTCCACCGGAACCGCCCCACCGGTGCTGACGAGGCAGGGCAGATGGAGGTGAACAAATTGAAGAAATACAGAGTCAATGCCAGCGAACATTTCAATCTCTTATCAATGTACGACAAGCTGAAATGTAAGCAGATCGACATGGAAGAAGCTCCGGCACATACATACACAGAAGCTCAATGGATAGAACTGGATAACCGCCTGGAAGAAATTGAGGAGCTTATGGGAAAAGCCTATTGTGTTGGCGCTTTAGTTGACTGGAATACTTTGAAACGTATCAGAGAAATAAAAGAGGAACGTCAGTTAATTAGATATAACACTTGCCTTGCAATGGGGTCAAGTGAGAAAGACGCGGCAATTGCATTTGAATTATAGAAAGGAGTGAACGCATTGTCAGAGAAAGAAAAAAGAATCGTTGAGAAGTTAAAAGACGCGATTCCTAATATGTCGGAATTTGACAAGGGTTACATTCTCGGGAAGACGGAAAGTTTTTCTGAGAAAAAAGATGATTCTGACCAGGAGCAGAAAGAAACAAACAGCATATCCTAACATAAGAAAGGAGAGATTATCATGGCAGTAATCAAAACAATCAAAAAGGGGTCTGGGGTAATCAGAATACATGATGATTACTGCAAGGACAATACACATGAAGACAATCAAAGGATTGTCGATGAATGCTCAAGAATTATCTTGGATTACTACAGAAGAAAAGAAGCAAATTTGGCATAAGCGCCCCGGAGGGAGTCACGACCTCCACCCCGGAGCAATGTACTCACTAAATCACCTTAGTGGATACAGGTTAAATATATCCTCTATCCGCTAAAAAGTCAATATAAGCGAGAGGAAAATAATATGGAAAACACAAAAAACACAAACAATGAAAAAAAGATTACATGGAACGATTTGGAAACAATGCTAGCTACCGAAATCGTAAGAAAGGCAAAGAGAGAGACTAAGAAGTGGTTCAGTGCATGGCTTTTGACTGCCGCGCTGTTAATCCTTAGCAATGTCCTCTGGTATCTGGCTTACAACCTGTAATCTTTTTCTTTTTGGAGGGAAAAGAATGAAATCACCTAGACAAAATAAAAAGGATATCGTAGTCAGTGCGATTATCGGGATCCTGTTTACTTTTCTCCCGGTATGGATGTGGGAGAAGAGTTCGCAGCAGATTCTGGCGAGTATCGTATTCGCGTTGTTTGCGTACTTAGCACTGCTTTAAGAAAGGAGAGTAAAAATGTTCGAAAAAGAAATCAGAGAGCTTTTTGAATTGGCGTGGAGGGTTTCAAACGAAACAGATTATTTTGTTTCATTCAAGATTGCTTCTCACGTGCATGCTTGCAATATCGACATCATGAATTCGAAGTGGAAACCGGGCAAGATAAGTGATGATGATTACATGATCTACTTTGATAGTGAATTACTCAAAGAGGAATCAGCTGAGCAGTGCAAGCTTGCAAAAGAACATTTGCTTAGATTATTGGCGAATGGGAGGTGTCCGGAGTGATGTATGAGACATCAATGATAAGGCTCTTGCCGACACTGACATTAGCGCAAATAATCAATGATCTCCTCCGTGAGATGCAAAAGCGCGGAGATCATATACTGGATTATGAAAATGCGGATATGTACCTGGATAGAATCGAGTATCATGCTGGAGACCGAAAGGAAGACGCTTGCAAAATTATTCCTGGAGATGGCGACAGATCAGACAACCTGTACTGCTTCTTTAAGGCGGTGTGAGTATGGAAGAGCGCATTAATGAGATTGTCAGATTGATTGATACACAGCTTGCTATTTCGCCGGATAATCCGATAGAGGAATCATATAAAGCAAGAACATTGGCGAGTTATGTACAAGCTCTAAACGGGCTTTTAACGGCTCAGAAATCATATAAGGAGGAAAATACCATTGAGTGATTTTGAAATCCGTATTCCGGCAAGAAAGAAACAGCCAGCAACGGACAAAGACAACCCGGTTGTGAAAGTTTCACCGGACGCCTATAACGCACTGGTTGAAATCTATAACGAATCAACCATTTCAATGAAAGATATCGCAAGTTTGCTGATCCTGGAGGGCAGCAAGCATGTGGTTTATGACAAGGAGGAGTAACGATGGCGAACTTACTCGGAATTATGGGAGAGCCTGGAAGTGGAAAAAGTACATCTCTCCGAAACCTTAATCCGGAAGAAACTTTTTACTGTGATTGTGACGGTAAAGGACTTAACTGGAAAGGTTGGAGAAATCAATATTCTGCTGATAAGAAAAATTATGTAAAAACCAGCTTTCCACAGATTGTTATTAAATACCTTTTGAATATCGCAGAAAAAGCACCACATATTCATTATTTTGTTGTTGATACTGTAAATAATTTAATGGTATCGGACGAAATGAGAAGATGTAGGGAAAAAGGCTATGATAAGTGGATGGATTTAGCTTCTAGTATTTGGGATCTGGTGGATATTCCATCAAAGCTCAGAGATGATTTGACTGTAATTTTGCTCTTCCATACTCAAACAGAAACGACGGATGCAGGATATGAGTTTACCAGAATTAAAACTAATGGAAGAAAGACAGAAAAAAATAACATTGATAGTAAATTTAACTGGTTGTTTAGAGCGGTTAAACAGGAAAATTCCTATCTTTTTTCCACAACATCACACAATGATACAGCGCGAACACCGTTCGGGGCATTTGAGGAAGAATATATTCCGAACGATATTGTAAAAATTATCGAAATTATGAAAGAATTTTAGGAGGGAAAAATATGTTAAAACCACAGAATTATGATACTACACGGGCTGCAGGAGAGTACGAACCGATTGTGCTCGGCGGGCACAAAATGGTTATTAAGCAGGTATCGGAGAAAAAATCACAGGGCGGGCTTGATATGCTTGTTATTCTGTTTGACTTTGCAGAAGGTGATGAACAGGCCGGCTATTTCATGAAGCAGTTTGATAATGATATCCGACCAGATAAGAAATATCCGAATGTAGGAACCAACTACATGATTATTGATGAAAGTGTAGATTACGGCGTCCGTAACCTTAAAACATTCATTACATGTGTAGAAAAATCAAATCCGGGTTTTGCTGTTAAATGGGGAGATAATTTCGGGCAGCAGTTCAAAGGAAAACTGATCGGCGGTATTTTCCGTTCAGAAAAGGATTGGTATGACGGAAGAGAGGTAAAACGTCATAAGCTTGCATGGTTCCGCAGCGTTGAAGGAATTAAAGACGCAGATATCCCCGAAGAGCGCACCACAAAAGCTTATGATGATCATCTGAAAGAAGAAGCTATCATGGGAGCTAATCCGGCAGGGACTGATTTTATGAACATTCCAGATAGTGTAGCAGATGATGTCCTTCCGTTCAATTAATATAGAGGTGAGTTAATGGGATATACGCATGGAATACCATGGAATGACGATCTTATCAAAGAAAATATTATGATAGTTGTTGAGAAATTGAATTTAGATCATTTTCCAACTCATTCCGAAATGATAGAAGTTTTTGGAAATAAAAGTCTTGCTTGCAAGATTGCAAAGCATAAAGGGACTGTGTATTGGGCTGAAAAACTTGGGCTGCCTCTTAAATATTCTGATACGACTTTTGGAAACAAATATGAAATAAAAGCAATTTCAGATATTTATAAGAATACCAGATTGAATAGTGTGCAAACAAGCTCAAGACACCCTTATGATTTGCTTACTGATAACAGTGTAAAAATAGATGTAAAAGTATCTAAAGAATTTACAAACAACTGCAATTCAAAAGCATTCACATTCAACCTTGAAAAGAAAAATCCGACTTGTGATATTTTCATTTTATATTGTTTGAATGATGATGAAACATATCGAAAAGTATTAATAATTCCTTCCTGTTCAATTCTTGGAAAAACGCAAATAGGAGTAGGCGAGAATAGCAAGTGGAATTGTTACAAAAATCAATGGGAGATTATAAAGCAGTATAGTGAATTCTTTGGAAAATATAAATACCAGAAGGATGTGATCTGATTGATTATACAAATCGATTCAAGAGAACACAAAAAGGAACTGGAACGGATTCAGCAGCAGTTTGACGGCCTTGGAGTGCAGTATTTTCGCTCTAAATTGTATTGCGGTGATTATCAGTCATTGGACAATGCAAAGCTCTGTATTGACCGCAAAAAGGACTTACAGGAGCTATGCGGTAATGTATGCCAGCAACACGAAAGATTCAAGGCAGAACTTATTAGAGCGCGTGAAGCAGGTATTCAGCTTATCATCTTATGCGAGCACGGTCCAGATATCAAATCTTTTGGTGATGTATATTTCTGGGAAAATCCCCGAAAGCACAAAATCATCTGGAAGACTGTAAACGGAAAAAAGATAAAGACTGTAATATCCGATAAGGCTGTCGATGGCTGCCAGTTATACAAATCTCTTTGTACAATCCGGGATAAATATGGTGTCCGGTTTGAGTTCTGTACAAAAGAAGAGACCGGGCGGCGGATTGTGGAGCTACTATCATGACGAAAGAAGAAATCAAACAGTCAGTAAAAATGCCGGAGATCATTTCCAGATATGGACTAAAGCCGAACAGAGCAGGTTTTATATGCTGTCCTTTCCACAAAGAAAAGTCAGCGTCCTGTAAGATTTATGATGATTCCTTTTACTGCTTTGGCTGCGGAACCGGTGGAGATGTGTTTGATTTTGTGATGCAATACGAATCTGTTCCTTTTAGCACTGCATTTATTGAACTGGGCGGTACTTATATCTCTAAAAAAGGTAAGAGCCGTAACCAGATCAGACATGAAGTGCGAGATATCAAAGCAAAAAAATACAATCCTGCTCAGGATCCTAGCGAACTCGAACAGGTAGAAAAGAACATTCTTATGTACGAAACAGCACTAAAAACTTTCCCTCCTGGTTCAGAAGAGTGGTATATGTGCCAGTTCAAACTTGAAAAAGAAAAAAGCAGATATGAAATATTGTCGGCTAAGGCAGGAGGTGAGAAGCATTCTTGAAAATATTGAAAATTTGCAAGCAAATGATTTTATGCAGAAGCAGTTATACGAAGAACTTTTTGCGATAAAAAGCAAAATTGACCGTTCGGAAGTTAAATTTAAGTTGATGGACAGGGCGAAGAACGTAAGAGTAAAAAGCATAGCCGAGGAATTCATAAAAGAATTCCAGAAAGCAGAACAGGACAAAGAAAAGGAAGAAAAAGCAAATCGTTCCATGCAACTGGTTGAGAATATAACAAATTTTTATGAGGATGATATTGGAAAAGAATATCCTAACATGGCTTGCGGAAGCTGGATAGCTACGGAAAACGGAATATTTTCTTCTGAGACATCCAAAGCAAGGGAGCTTGTGTGCCACCATCCGATCATGCCGATTCGCCGACTGAAAAATATCGAAACAGGAGAAGAACAGATTACGGTTGCTTTCAAAAGAGACGGATATTGGACAGAAATAACCGTTCCCAAAATTGACATTGTGACTTCCAGAGCAATAACCAATCTTGCAAGGTTTGGTGTGCAGGTCAACTCAGAGAATGCAAGGCTTCTCGTGAAGTATCTGGCGGACGTTGAAATGTACAATGCCGATATGATCGACATACAGCACTCTACAAGCAAGTTAGGGTGGCACGACAATGTATTTGTACCTTACGACCTTTCAATCGTTTTTGATGGCGAATACCGCTTTAAAACGCTATTCCAGAGTATACAGGAAAGTGGAGACTACTTCAAGTGGGTGACTCTGGCTAAACAGTTACGATCATGTGGACGATTGGAACCACGGATAGCGCTGGCTGCATCATTTGCAAGCGTTCTTGTACAACCGCTTGATGCATTGCCGTTTATCGTAGATTTCTACGGGCAGACAGGCGGCGGTAAGACAGTAACAATCAACATAGCCTCATCTGTCTGGGGGAATCCAGCACCGGGAGCTTACGTTGGAAACTTCCGATCAACGGATACATCATTGGAGACAAGGGCGGACATGCTCAATAACTTTCCAATGATTCTGGATGATTCAAAAAATGCATCTCAGTATATCCGGGACAACTACGAAACATTGATTTATAATCTCTGCTCTGGTAAAGGGAAAGGGAGATCAAATAAGGACCTGGGTGCTGCAAAAGAAAATACCTGGAGTAACGTAACGATTTGCAATGGTGAGAACCCGATTTCTGAATTCGCAGATTCCGGTGGAGCTATCAACAGAATTGTTGAGATTGAGTGCTGCGAAGACATATATGAGAATCCGGCAGAGATCAACAGTATTGTGATGAAAAACTACGGTTTTGCCGGGAGAGTGTTTGTCGGGAACCTTAAACAGTTCACATCGGATGAGCTTAAAGAAATGAAATCAGAGATTGAGAAAGAATTTGATGGATTCAATTTTCCAGCAAAGCAGGTAATGGCTATATCTACACTCCTCCTCGCCGATAAACTGGCTACAGATTTCATATTCAAAGACGGGCGAGAGCTGACGGTTGAGGATGTCGTGAACATACCTACACGCAAGAAAGACGTATCGGAGGGGCAACGATGTTATGAATTTATTATTGAAAGCCTTTCAGTGTACGGACAGCACTTTGATGCACAATTCAGCTGTGATCAGTGGGGGTTCAGAGAAACACCAGATGAGTACGGAGATGTATATGTATATTTTTATCCAAAACCTCTTGAAAATCTTCTGAAAAACAATGGATTTTCCAGAAAAGCGTTTTCAGCCTGGGCGATTAATCGCGAATTAATCAAACACACAGGAAAAAGAGATACGGTAATAAAAAGAGACGGGGGGAGTGTAATGAGACTTGTTGCAGTAAAGATTATTGACATAAAAGATCTCGAAGAAGAACAAGAAAACGAACCTGCTGAAACTGATTTTATACCCGCCAGTATGGGAACAAGTGTTCCATTTTCGTGATTTGTAACCATGTAACCATGTAACCCGCGGAAAAGCATGTGTATATGGAATAAAAAAATATATAAAAAAATTATATATACATTGCAATCTCCTATAGGAAAACCTTGGTTACATTGGTTACACGGTTACATACCTCTGAAACCCGCATAAAATAAGGGTTTTCGGTGTAACCAAGATGGTTTAAAAGTTGGTTACACATTGGTTACAAAAATAAAATGACTATACAAAACAAAAATAAAAACAAATTGTATGAAAATTAAGATTGTTACAATTGGTTACTAAGGCATAAGGAGTGGTTACAAAATGGAAAAAGAGAAGCTTAATAAAAAACAGCGGTACGCATTGGACACAATGCTGTCTGGTAGTAATGTCTTTCTGACAGGTGATGCGGGGACAGGAAAGACAACAGTTATCCAGACATTCATTGATGAAGCAGAAAAATCTGGTAAGAGTGTTCTGGTATCTGCCACAACTGGAATAGCTGCGGACAATATCGGATATGGAGCTACTACCGTACACCGGGCATTGAATATTTCAATTAAATTTGAGGACTACAAGAAAAAGGTGAAATCCAGAGCCGAACTTCTGAAAGAAGCAGATATTCTTATCATTGATGAGATCAGCATGTGCCGATTTGACCTGTTTAACATGATCGCAAAGACAATCATCACAGAGAATGAAGAGAGAGCCGTTGACAGGCTTTTGAGCGGAGAGGATAAAGAAGACGTTCAGCTGATCGTGATCGGGGATTTCTACCAGCTTCCCCCAGTAATTACGACAGATGATCGTAAAATCCTCTGCCGGATGTATGGATCCGATTATGGGAAGGGCGGAAAGTACGAACATGGATACGCTTTTATGTCTGAATACTGGAAAGATATGGCATTTGAGTATATCAAGCTCGATGAAGTGTGCAGGCAGAATGATGAGGGATTCAAATATGTGCTGAACGATATCAAATATGGCAGCAATATTAGAAAATCCATTGCATATCTGGAAAATAACGAATCAGACAAGGTTATACCAGAAGCCCCGTTCTTGGTTGGAACAAATGCAGAAGCTGACCGTATCAATAATACTTTCCTCGGTAAGCTGAATAAAAATACCGAAAAGGTATTCCATGCAGCAGTTGACGGTGAGTTGACTTCTGCCGATATCAAGAACATTGCATTTGCCAGAGAAGATTTGACACTGAACATCGGTGCTAAGGTAATGATTACCGTAAATGATCCACTTAAAACTTATGTAAATGGGACAATCGGTATTATTCAGAAAATCATAGACAACGGAGAATTTGAAGAATCTTATCTAGTTATCAAAACGGACAAAGGTAGGACAGTTGAACTTTACAGATACAGTAAAGAAATTGAAAAACAGGTTATTGAGGAATCAGAGCAGGAAAAAGACGGACAGAAAGTCGTAAAAATTGTCCGTAAAAAAGTTGGTTCGTTCTCCCAGTTCCCGGTAAAACTTGCATGGGCAATCAGCATTCATAAATCACAGGGACAGACTTTTGAGAAAATCAACATTGATCCTTGTTGTTGGGATCCTGGACAGTTCTACGTGGCTGTTTCCCGGGCAAAATCGGCTAACGGCATACATTTTATTAGACCGATAAAACAGAGCTATATTAAAGCATTTAGCAAGGATAATGAGAGACTTCTTGAACAGAGCTTTGAGGTGGAAGAGGGTGCATAACTATGAGAGTGAAGCACGAACAGATACCGAACACCATTAAATTCTTGCAAATCGACTTCCCGGCACTGGTTCTTCAGACTGCCGGAATTGAAGAAAGAGACGAATACTGGCAGCAGGTTGTTGAGCAGATTCATATTGTATCTGAAAAATATAACAGTAATGGTTTCGTGGATCACATGCTTACAGCCTATGCAGATTATCTGGAAAAGATGCATAAGAAAGCTAAGAATCTGAACAAGGAGAAAACCAATGAACAAAATGAGAGAGTATGAGCGAGGGAGAGAAGATGGTCTTGACCTGGCACTCAGAATAGTAAAGGATGGCGGCCTGGAAGCTCTGGAGAGGGAAATTAAATTCCGTGGGATTACCGGAGTGCATACCTCACTTGCTTCAAAGGATTTGGACAAGGCAGCACAGAAGATCAAAGAAATGACACTTGATACATTTACAATCCTTGGAATTGCTGTTTTGCATGATGATTTCGGCTTTGGACAGAAACGCTGCCAGAAATTCATGGACGGTATGGACATGGGGGCTGATTATCTGATGGATGATATGGCAACCTGGGAGGATTACAGAAGAAGCATTAAAGAGGAATTGAATCTTGATTTGAGATTCCGCATTAACGATTAAGTGAGGTGTTATTGATGGGAAAATACAATACAGAACGCAAGCACAAAGAGGGACAGGAGATGTATAAAGAGGTATATCACTTTATCTTGAAGTATTACCGTAAACATCACTATATGCCGTCTACGAGAAACATTGCTGATGGATTAGATATTTCAGTGACTACTGCCAGAAAACACTTTAATTTACTTTTGGATAACGGGTTGCTTGTCAGTGAGAATCCAACGGAGCAGAGGGCGTATAGATTGAGTTATTCAAAGGTGGATGAATAAATGAAAGAAATAAACTATAAATCCGAAACAATTAAGCTAAGCCAATCACTTAATAAAAAAGAATTAAGTTTATGGAAAAATCTTAGTGATATGTACAGAGTATTTGGAAGTAATGCAAAAGAAATGCAAATACCATTATCGTATTTACATAAAACCATGCATTTAAAGGCAGAAACGGAATCTGACATTGAAAAGATGATGGACAAATTATTGTTTGTCGGAGTTTTTCCAGAAAATCCAATGAATTTTAGTGGACTTATTAGTGGACACCTGGTTAATGGTTCAAAAGTCGAATTTATTTCAGAAACCGGAAGAAGATATATCTATTATTACATAGAAAAAGTGTTTAACCCAGATACTTTGTATGAAAGCGAGGTTCCGTGTACCACTGCATAATAGCGTGCCAGTTACTTACATGGGGAAAGTGAGGATGGAAATGGAGAAATTAAAACCTTGTCCGTTTTGCGGAGGAAAAGCAGAAATACTGATTAATGAATATGAAGACTCAAGAAAAGAATATCTTGTAGCTTGTGCAGAATGTGATGGAATGGTTGAACGTTGGAGAAAAACAGAGGAAGAAGCTGTAGAGCAGTGGAACAGGAGGGTAAAAGAATGAGAAGTTACACAATAAAACTTCCAAGAGGACTCGAGGTGGATATCTTCCACCTCCCGGAAAACTTTGATGCAGAAATCAATCGTGTGTTCGGAGAATACACACAGGAAACAGCAGAAGATTACAGAGATTGCGACAGATTAGGATTCATTGATTGCTGCGTAAGGCATATCAACGGCGACAAAGACAGATACGATGTAGTAGATGAAAAAGTGGAAGATTATATCACCACTCAATGGAGAGAATATGGACAACTCGACAATAAAGATGATGTGTACAGTGCTGATTTCATGGCAGATTGTTATGCAGATGGTGTACAGAATGCAGTGTTATGTTCACATTTTGGGACTGACGATCATCACATTTATGACCAGATTCAGAAAGTGCTTGTGAGAATTATTAGAGTTGTAATGAACTACGAGGACAAGGAGGATTAGTGCAAAATGTTTTATTGCTGTAACGAATGTAAAAACAAAGAATGTCCCGTGAACTATCACAATAGAAAGAAAGGCGAGCCACTGTTTGTGAAAGCATACTGTGGAACCAAAAAGTGCAAAGGATATAAAAGACCATAAAGGAGGACACAAAATGTTAATCAGAAGTCAGGATAAAACAGCATTGGTAAAGTTTGAAAACATTGTAATAAATCTAAAACTTCCGGAATCATTAAGAGTTATATGTTGGAGCTTGCAGGATGCGCAAAGAAGTGGAGGATATTTTATTTTGGGAGAATATTCCACCAAAGCAAAAGCCATGAAAGTTTTGGATATGATTCAGGAAGCCTATGGAGATTCAGAATACACAAAATATGTAATTCCAGAAGTATGTAAGTCATTAAGCATGAAGCCAAGAACAGAAGAAAACATAGCACACGCAGGAGAAATTGGAGAAATGCTCAAAAAAGGAATGACGTTCCAGATGCCAGAGGAGGGGAGCGTGGAATTATGAAATACAGAAAGAAACCAGTTGTAATTGATGCTGTCCGGTGGACTGGTGCAAATAAGCGAGAAATGTTCGGCTTCCTTACAAATGGCAATTGTCCAGACGAGTATATGACAACCGCCTTTCCAGTGATAATAGCTGACAACTTCTATATCGACCATTTAAAAGTGCCGGGCGGATTGGCAATCAAGACATTAGAGGGTGAACATCTTGCAAACATTGGAGATTATATCATAAAAGGTGTTCATGGAGAATTTTATCCATGCAAACCGGATATATTCAAGGAAACTTATGAGGAGGTGGAAGTATGAGCAGAGTACGAACCAGATTAGAGCAGTACAAAGCAGAATTGGAAAGGCAGTTCCAGTATAAGGCTGGGCTGCCAGGGAGTGCACTTGATATTGTGAATACTCTTCTGAGTGATCTGGAACAGGACGAGAAAGAAAATGGTTGGATTCCGGTCAGTGAGAGATTGCCGGAGAAACGTAAAGATGTAATTGCAACTGTTAGATATAGTGGTTTTTGTGGAATGTACGGAAGGTGGTTAAAGACAGCGTTTATTGATAACTGTGGTGAATGGAATGGAGAATGTATAGGCGGTGAAGTGATAGCCTGGAAGCCACTTCCAGAACCGTATAAGGAGGACTAAATAAATGTTAAAAATAATCAGGTGTGAAGGAGATGGGCAAGGTAGTTGCAAAGGATGCAACGATAAAGGCATTTGGAACAGGCACTGGACGTGCTTTTTGTATAAGATACAGGGACGGGAAGGTTGCTACTGCGAGAAGTGTATAAAAGAAATTATGAGAAAAGAGGAGAAAGACTAAACATGGAAATGTCAATTTTTAAAAAGGATGGCAAGACCTACACCAGATTCAAGGTCAGACTAAAAGAGTTTAAATCTTGGCAGGCTTTTCTTAAGGTAAAATATTGCATTGATACTTCAGAGCCAGTCAAGAAAAACAGCAGATATATTTATTTCGAGAAAGAGGGAGACTGGATTAATGGGAAGATGTAAATTAGAATGCCCAGACGGCGAAACAGAGTGCTGCATCTGCTGTGGCAAGCAGGATTCCTGTCAGAGTAGATGCGATGACATGGACGATTATGAATATGCAGAGGAGTGCGAAGATTATGAGACTGATTAATGCAGACGAATTAATTAAATACATCAAAATTTGGGAAATTGGAACAAGTATTAGCTCTGACCAGAAAGAGTTTATTGATTGCGTCAATAAACAGCCGACAGCTTTTGATGTTGATAAGGTTATCGAAAAGTTGGAAGATTACCTGTTCGAGAAATATTGCATTGAGGGTGATGACGATAATATTGGAAAAATCGTAAAAGGTGGTGGAGTTGAATGAGAGAAATTCTTTTCAAGGCAAAGCGGATTGACAATGGTGAATGGGTTGAGGGATGCTACACGGAATGCAATGGCAAGACATTCATTGGCATTGATATATCCATTTACAGTGATATATTTGAGGTTTTTTGTACTCCAGTAATTAAATGGTTTGAAGTTGATCCAGAAACCATCTGCCAGTTCACAGGGCTGACTGACAAGAATGGAAACAAAATCTGGGGGAATGACATTTTGATGGCACACTTGGACGAATCCTACCCAGAGGATGTGACATATGAAACTGTTGAATGGGGCTTTGCAGGATGGGTAACACATAAAGCTAATAGCGCGGATAGACAATATCTTGATGAGTTTGACACAGAACATTTTGAAGTAGTTGGAAACATTTTCGACAATAAAGAATTATTACAGGAGGAATCAGATGAGTAAATGGGATGTAAGTGTTAGCATGAGATTATCAATTGATTATGACGGAATTATAGCTGAAACAAAGGAAGAGGCCATAGAAATAGCAAAAAGTAAAGCATTGGAAGACATTGATTATAACAATTGTGATTGTGATACTGGCAATCCAATAGTGTATTGTTGCCTTGAGGAGGAATCATGAGTAAATCAGTATTAGTGATAGATACGCCAACATCATGTTGGGAATGTAAATGTTCATGCCACGGAAGTTGTGGCGATCCTTATGCTATTTGCATGTTGGCAACGGCTATATTTGGTGAATTTACAGAGATTCCAAGAGAAAGAAATATTGCAATTTGGTGTCCTTTTGAAATCATTACCAGATAAAAACAAAGCTCCGAAAGTTGCAAGTGGTTATGAGCTTGGATATGAAGACGGATGGAATAAGTGCTTGGCTGAGATTACAAGGAGTGAAGTTAGATGGAGAGATTAACACTTGAAGAAGCCATTAATCACGCAAAAGATGTAGCTTATCGCCAGAGATGGAATGCCGAAAATACAAGGCTCCCAACTTCAAACGAATGGCTCAATAAGCATCACGAAGAGGACTGCATTGCATGTGCAGAACAGCATGAGCAGCTTGCTAAATGGCTGGAAGAACTGAAATCATATAAAAATGCAGAAGAACAGGGTTTGCTTGTGAGATTTCCGTGTCCTATTGGTACAACTGTATGGGACATATGCGGCATGGATATTCGGGAAAATGTGGTAAGCGGAATTGAATACGATAAAGGCGGCAAATGGTTTTTATTGGCAAATGAGGACGAGTGGCTTGGAAAATTAAATGAATCGGTATTCCTCACCCGTGAAGAAGCTGAAAACGTTGGAGGAGATGAAGAATGATTGAAGTAATAAAAGAAATTCTTATGGCGTTGGGAATGTGTGTAGTTGCTGTTGCTATTCACGGATTATTCTTCGCAACAATCAACAAATTCAACAGATGGCGAAAGAATGGCTGCAAAATCAAATGCCTTTGCAAACCGCATAAATACAAATTACTTTGGTATCAGTTGGATACCGAGAAAGCTATTTTGGAATGCAAAAAATGTAAAAAAGAAAAACAAGTATTCATTGATTACGATTCCATTAAGAAGGAATTTAATTTGGAGGATTAACATGAAACCAGAAGAAGCAAAAGACATCTTATCCGATATGAGAGACAAGCACTTGAAAGGAAGTGGTACTGATGATTGACATCTTAATAGCATTCGCATTAGGCACACTGTTTGGAGTATTCTGTATACTTCTCTGGGCGGCGTGCGTAGGTGAAAAGCGCAAATAGTATTAAAAGGAGTGATAATATGCTTGATTTAAAAGTAACAGGAATAATTATTAATTTTTTAATTGCACTCTACGCAATGGTAAAAGCCCATAAAGCAGCTGCTAAGAATGATATATCATTTACGGTATTTTATTCTGCAATGTATGTCGTGTACTTGATTGGAATGTGGAACTGTACATAAAAAGGAGTGATGATATGCGTACCAGGCAAAAGTCGCTTGCCGATTTCGGCGTATATCCAGAGGATATTAACCGTTTAAAGGATATATGCCAGAAAGCTACACCAGAACAGCGACATGATATTTTACACTGCTGCATAAGCTCTTGCCCTCCAGGAATTGAACTTTTGGTGTATGAATCTATTGTAACAAACAAATCTTATGATCGTATTATGAAGACAAAGTACATACCGGCAAAGCGAGACGATTTCTACGCATACAAGCGCAAGGCAATGGCTATGTTTTACGATACTCTAAGAAAACTAAGAGAAATATAATACTACAATTAATATTAAAATGTGGGGACAAATTTTTCTGCCATGTATGGTAATATAGTATATATCTATGACTATGTGCCATATATGGCAGTTTTTGTGAGGTGATAATGTGGCAAACTTAAAAGCAGTTATGAGAAAACTTAAAAAGCTATATTATCTACTGGATTAATCATAAAAATCGGAACATCACAATTTTACAGCCATGAACAGGAACGATTGATTACAGTAACGATAATATCAACACCTACACTCCATCTTACAAAAAGAGGAGAATGGAAAGATTGTGATTATGAAATATTACGAACTGCATCCCAGTATGATGTAGTCATATGCTTAAAAGAAATATGGGAGGCGTGCCAAGAATGGAAATAGATAGAGGTGATTAGATGAACTTGACGCCTAAACAGAAAGCGTTTGCAGATGAATATATAAAAAATGGCGGGAATGCATCTGATGCCGCAAGGAAAGCTGGATATAAAAATTATGAAGTGGAAGGCTATAGATTGATAAGAAATGATAAGGTTTTATCTTATATAGCCGAAAAGCAGGCTAAAATCGAGAAACAAAAATGTACCGATATCATGTCTCTGGCAGAAATTCAGCAACGTCGTTCCATGATCGCAAGAGGTGAGCTGACTGATTCATTCGGATTTGCTCCGGACTTCTCCGATCAGCTGAAATCTATGAATGATCTGGAAAAGACACTTGCTATTAAAGAAGCCAGAGAAGAGCAGCGGAAAGCAGAAGAAAAAGCCAGATTACAAAGTGAATATCATATTGATCTGGATATTGTCCCAGACGTATTTCATAAAATGATTAGAGATATCCGGAAAAAGAAACATAGCGAATACATTCTTCCTGGTGGGCGTGGATCCATGAAGTCCTCCACTATATCTCTAATCATACCGGAATTACTGAAGAATAATTCGAACATGCACGCTCTGATTCTGCGAAAAGTCGGAAATACTATCAAAGATTCTGTTTACGCTCAGATGAAATGGGCGATTGATAAATTAGATCTAAATGAGGAATTTACCTGTAAAGTATCTCCCATGGAGATTACATATAAGCCTACTGGGCAGAAGATATACTTTCGTGGTGCTGATGATCCGTTGAAGATTAAGTCTATTAAGCCAGAGTTTGGTTATATCGGAATAGTCTGGTTTGAGGAGTTAGATCAGTTTTCTAACCCAGAAGAAATCCGAAACATTCAACAGTCTGCTATTCGTGGTGGCAATGAAGCGTATAAATTCAAGTCATTCAACCCACCTAGGAGTAAGAATAATTGGGCGAATGAATATACAACAGAAGCAGAAGAAAAAGATGAAAATGTAATGGTTGTGCATAGCACATACCTTGATTTAGGGATTGAACAGGAGTGGCTTGGCGACGTATTTCTCACAGATGCCGAACATCTAAAAGAAGTAAATCCAGATGCTTACGAAAATGAGTATCTGGGAAAAGCCAACGGAAATGGTGGAAATATCTTTGAATACATCGAAGAAAGAACTATCACGGACGAAGAGATCAGCCATTTTGATAGAATTTATCAGGGAGTTGACTGGGGTTGGTATCCGGACAAATATGCTTTCTCCAGAATCTATTATGATTCAGCTAGAGAAACAATCTATTTCATTGACGAGATTTACGAAAATAAAAAATCAAATGAATGGACTGCGAATGAAATCAAGCGAAGACAGTATGACGATTACGAAATTACTTGCGATTCTGCCGAGCCTAAATCAATCAATGATTACAGAGATTCAGGACTCCCGGCAAGAGGAGCAATCAAAGGACCGGGAAGCATTGAGTATTCTATGAAGTGGCTGCAAAGAAGAAAGCTTGTGTTTGATCCGAAAAGAACGCCAAATGCTTGCAAAGAGTTCAAAAAGTACGAATATGAACGTGATAAAGATGGAAATATTTGCAGTGGATATCCAGACAAGGATAATCATTTAATAGATTCCGTCCGGTATGGTTCAGAATCATTGTGGAGAAGAAGGGGTAACAATGCATAATGGGACTTATAACAACACTAAAAAGGTGGTTTAACATGATATTCAAAAAACAAGCCGAAGAGGATTTCAACATCCAGGCAGCAGAATTCCCGGAAATGGAATCACTGATTAACCGGTGTGCGAACATCTACAGAGGTGTGCCGGAATGGTTAGATGATAAGAACAATATCAAGACGATTAATTTTGCGAAATCTGTCTGCTCAGAGACAGCACGGCTCGCAACACTGGCGATCGGCATTCAGATAGATGGTTCTGCAAGGGCAGCATGGCTGCAAGAACAGATAGACAAGGTATACTTCCAGATTCGTCACTGGGTGGAATATGGCTGCGCTTATGGAACGGTGTTTATCAAGCCGAACGGTGAGAGCCTTGATGTATTCACTCCGGCTGATGTGATGATAGTAGATTACGATAACCAGGAAATCAAAGGGATTATATTTAAGGATTCTTATACAGTAGGACGGAAATATTACACCAGACTTGAATATCACAGGTTTGTTGAGACCACTGTGGACGGCGTGACGACTTATCCGTATTATGTATCAAACAGGGCTTATGTATCAAAATCTCCTCAGAGCATCGGTGACAAGATTGACATTAAACAGACTAAGTGGGCTGACCTTATGGCAGATACACCGCCTATTCTCAAAGCAAACGGGGAGAAGCTGGACGGTCCGTTGTATGGAGTGCTTCGGACACCACAGGCGAACAATGTGGATATCAGTACACCGCTTGGATTACCGATATTTGCAGAAGCAATTGAAGAGCTGAAAGACCTTGACATTGCATACAGCCGCAATGCAAAAGAAATCCTTGATTCTAAGCGAACTGTTTTGGCAGATGACAGACTGCTGATGCCGAGTGGATTACCAGTCTCTGCCATGACACCACAGGCAATGGAACACAGATGTAAAGAAATGAGCTTGCCGGATTATGTGAAAAATGTATTCGGACAGGACGAAAAGGAATTTTATCAAGAAATCAATCCAGTTCTCAACACAGATACCCGTATAAGCGGCATAAATGCCCTTTTAAGCCAGTTAGGGTACAAGATTGGATTCTCCAACGGATATTTCGTTTTCAACGAAACAAGCGGCATACAGACAGCTACAGGAGTAGAAGCGGAACAACAGAGGACAATACAGTTTATCAAGGATGTAAGGGATAAGCTGGAATCCTGTTTAGATCAAGTAATCTACGCGCTAAATGTCCACGCTGATCTATACGGACTTGCACCGGTGGGAGCCTACGAGATTAACTATGATTTCGGAGACATCACATATTCTTTTGAAGCCGATAAGCAGACTTGGCTTGGATATGTAAACACCGGAAGAGTTCCGTTCTGGTACTATCTGGTAAAATTTGAAGGATTCAGTGAAGAGGACGCGAAAGCTCTCGCAAATGAAGCGAATAAGGAAAACAAGGCAAGTGGATTATTTGGGGATGAATAGCCTATGAAAATCAATAATCATGTTGGAAATGTACATATCAAATTTGATACAAAGCGGATTGACAGCAATTTGAAAGAAGCGCAAATAAAACTGAATATGCAGATTGTAGCGGACTGTGAGCCTTATGTGCCTTTCCAGCAAGGAGCATTGAGAAGTAGCGTAAGATATCCACAGGGAATTGACGGTGGCGAGATTGAATACAATACTCCTTACGCTCATTATTTGTACATTGGCGAGGTGTACGGTCCGAATATTCCGCTCAAGGATGCACAAGGCAATATTATTGGATGGACATCTCCACCTAAAAAATCACCCACAGGGAGAAGATTACAATATCATACACCAGGAACGTCCGACCATTGGTTTGATCGTGCTAAGCAGGAACATCTATCTGATTGGGTGCGGCTTGTAAAAGAAACGGCAGGTGGTAAATAATGCTTCCACCAGAGTATTTCCACGGAAAAGAAAAAAGGATCCTTTCACTTTATCAGGAGTTGGAAGATTTTATAATGACGGACATTTCCAGGCGTATTCTTCAGACTGGCAAAATGACTGCCACAGCTGATCGGCTCATCTGGAAACTCACACAAATGGGAGAAAGCAGAGCTGCCATCGAACAGAAACTGCAGAAGCTTACAAAAATGACACAACCGGAGCTTAGACAGATTCTGCAAAATGCTGTGATGACTTCCTGGGATAATGATAAAGATATTCTTTTAGGGATTGATGAAAATATAAGTCCACCACTGGAAAATCCAGAAGTGATAGCGGTGATGGACGCAGAATTTAAAAAGACATTGGGCGAACTCTCTAATCTAAGCAGAACAACGATTAATCAATCTCAGCGTGATCTAATTAATCTGCTGGATAAAGCCGAAATCCGTGTTGCTTCCGGTGTACAATCGTACACCTCTGCAATTTGTGATGTACTGGACAATTATGCGCAAAAAGGAATCATGGTGGATTATCCAACAAGCGGTGCAAAAAGAACACTTGAAGCAGCTGTGAGGTGCTGTGTGGTAACATCAATGAACCAGACAGCGGCGCAGATCACTAATCAGTACATTGTGCAGGCAAAGACAAATTATGTACTTGTATCAGCCCATCTGGGAGCCAGAACAGCACAGAAAGGACAGCCACCTTGCGGAGATCATTCATCCTGGCAAGGGAAGCCTTACTCGATAGTTGGATCAGAACCGGGATACCCAAACCTTTTGGAGAGTACCGGATATGATATAAGTCCAAAGACCGGACAGGGAACCGTTGTGGATCCGCACGGACTTCACGGGTGGAATTGTCGTCACAGCCATCAACCATGGGCTAAAGGGCTGCGGAATCCCTGGGAAGAAGAACACGCTATTGATTCTGAAGAGAATAAGAGGATCTATGAAGATACCCAGAAGCAGCGAGCAATGGAGCGTTCAATTAGAGCGACTAAACGGCAGCTGATAATAAAGAACGAAGAAATCAACTCATATGATATACCGGATTCCGAAAAAGAAAACTAAAATCGGAATATGATCGAATGGCGTTTAAACTGACTGAACAGAATAAGGAGTATAATAAATTCTGTGAGGAAAATAACCTTGCAGCACAATATTATCGCAACAAGGTAGCAGACTTTGGGTATAAGCAGCAGTCCAGGGCAAATGCCGGAGCAAAAAGATTTATAAAAACAAAGTGAGGTAGATATGGACAGATGGGTATATTTTAATCCGAATCCCGCCGGGAATCGTGTAGGTGACTGTGCTGTCCGGGCAATATGCAAGGCGTTAGAGCTTGAATGGGAAACTGTATTTACAGGATTAATGGTACAAGCGTGTGCCTTATCCGATATGCCAAGTGCAAACTATGTATGGGGATCATATTTAGCGAAGCATGGATTTCACAGGACACTAGTGAGACAATCGGAAAGATATATTTATACGGTCAAGGATTTTTGTGCAGATCATCCAACCGGCACATACATCCTCTGCATAGATGGTCATGTGGTGACGGCACAGGACGGAAAATACTACGATACATGGGATAGTGGCAACGAGATCCCGGTATACTACTGGGAAAAGGAGTAGTTAAATGAGCATATCAGAATTTGTACAAATGTTTCTCTCAATCTGCGGAGGGGTGTCTATTGTCGGAGGGGCGGCGGCTGTAATCTTTAAATGGATTGCTCCAGCATTCCGACTTAACAAGAGAGTAGAAATACTGGAAGACCACGATAAAAGAGATTTTGAAACATTAAAGAGAATAGCTGAGAGAGATTCCCTTATTCTAGAAGTCCTATCGACTATGTTAGATAGCCAGATCAGCGGCAACAATGTGGAAGAATTAAAAAAAACAAAACAGAAGCTCACAGAGTATCTTGCGCAGAATCAGCGTTAATTGCATTAATAAGAGGTATGCTCATGAAATTATATGTGTTCACGAAGAAAGATATAGACAGATTTTTGGTAGAGTGTAATTTCACACCGGATGAAGAAAAACTATTTCGGTTGAGATGCAAAGAGTACACGCTCGAATACTGCGCTGAAAAGATGAACGTGAGCATATCTACGGCAAAGCGGTTGAGCCGCCGAGTGAATAATAAAATAATTAAAGTATGTTGATACTTTTTAGACACTAATTAGAGCCAGAAACGAACTGTTTCCGGTTCTTTTTTTATGCAAAAATATAATCAGAAAGGCGGTGTGTAAGATGGCATTATATAACAATCCTTATCAATATAGTTTTGGTGTTCCCGGACAGATGAACCAGTTCCAGCAGCCTGTCCAGATGCCGACTCAAACAGTACAACAGCCACAACAGAATAATAATGGTATCCTGTGGGTATCCGGTGAAGTCGGTGCAAAGTCCTATCTGGTAGCACCCGGGACAAGTGTTTTACTGATGGATTCAGAGAGCGAAAAGTTCTACATAAAATCCACTGACGTTTCCGGCATGCCACAACCATTACGGACGTTTGAATACCATGAGGTAGGCTCTCAGATGCCGCCTAAGCATCCTGTTCAGAATATGGACAGTAAATACGTCACCAGACAAGAATATGACGATTTAAAAGCCAAATTTGACGCTATAGCAAGTCGATTAAATTCATTTTCTGAACCTGTTCGGACTAATACCGTACAGGAATCAGCGATCAAGGGAGGAAATGCAGATGAGTAATCCATTATTCAATGCACTCGGCGGTGGGATGCCGCAGGGAAACGGACCAATGCAGATGATACAGCAGTTCATGCAGTTTAAGCAGAATTTTAAGGGGGATCCGAAAGCAGAAGTGCAGAAAATGTTACAGTCTGGGCAGATTTCCCAACAGCAACTTAATCAGGTTCAGCAGATGGCAGGGCAATTCCAGCACATGCTGAAAGGAATGAAATAGTACATTACAATCTGGCCAGATTGATGTAAATACACAAAAAGGAGATATAACTATGGATGGAAATTACAGTTTAGCGGATATCGCTGCTGCTACAGGTGGAAATCGTGATAACGATGGCATGTGGGGTGGTGACGGCGCATGGTGGATTATTATCTTGTTCCTGTTCGTATTCTGCGGATGGGGAAACAATGGCTGGGGCAATAACGGCAACGGCGGCGGATATGCAGCCACAGCAGCTACTCAGGCAGATATTCAGAGAGGATTTGATAACTCCGCAGTGATTAGCAAGCTTGACGGAATCAGCAACGGTCTCTGTGATGGATTTTATGCCATGAATAATGGTATGCTTACCGGATTCAATGGCATCAACACAAACATCATGCAGACTGGCTTTGGCATCCAGCAGGCAATCAATGCTGATACTGTGGCGAACATGCAGAATACAAACACATTACAGTCTCAGTTAGCCCAGTGTTGCTGTGATAACAGGGAAGGACAGGCTCAGATCAGATATGATATGGCTACCAACGCTTGCGCAATCCAGAACGCTATGAACAGCAATACAAGAGACATTATTGACAGTCAGAATGCCGGAACAAGAGCAATTCTTGATTATCTTTGCAATGAGAAGATTTCCTCTCTCCAGGCTGAAAACAATGATCTCAGACGTGCTGCTTCTCAGGATCGCCAGAGCGCGTTGCTCACAACTGCAATGGCTTCACAGACACAGCAGCTCATTAATGCGATTAATCCAGCACCGATTCCGGCATATCAGGTTCCGAACCCGAACACATATTACGGATGTGGATGTAACACCGGATGCAATTGCTGATAACTTCATATCGAGAGTATCTTTCGATTGATTCGGATGTCGGCTTATGCCGTATTACACAGAAGGGCAGGCTGAGACCTGTCCTTCTGTGATATGAAAGGAGTATTTTTATGGCAGAATTTACGAATGTAGCTGCTCAGACTGTAGCAGCAAAAGGAAATGTAGTATTTTCAAACACGGCAGTTAAAAGCTCTAACTGCATTCAGCATAGAGAGGGAAGTGGAATTATTACACTGAGAGGATTAACCAACCAGTGCAAGGCTAGGTTTTTTGTGGATTTCTCTGGAAACATTGCGGTTCCCACAGGCGGTACAGCCGGGGCTATCTCTTTGGCAATTGCAATCTCTGGTGAATCGGTATTATCTTCACAGATGATTTCCACACCAGCGGCAGTAGATCAGTATAATAACGTGTCATCTGGTATCTACGTAGATGTGCCTCGCGGCTGTTGCGTTAATATCGCAGTAGAGAACACAAGCGATCAGGCTGTTTCTGTTGCGAACGCAAACATTGTAGTGACTAGGGAAGCGTAGGAGGTGCAGCTATGAGAGATATTAAAGACTTATGTGCAAGAATAGAGGACGAACTGTCCAAAATCGCTGATAGCGGGCTGACCACTGGAAATCTGGACATGACATACAAGCTGATTGATATGTACAAAGATATCAAAAACACTCAGTATTGGGACAAAAAGGTGGAATACTACAACACTGTCCTTGATGAGATGAAAAGCGGATACGGTGATCGGTATAGCGAACGAGGTCGAAAACGAGAAAGCATGGGGAGATACAGCCGTGGTGACGAGAGAATGATGTACCCGGATTATGATCGTGGCAGCTCTTACGGTGATGAAAGCCACGACTACGGAACAGGAAAAGGGTACTATAGCCGCTCTAATGGACAAGATGCTTATAGCGACTATATTGCACAAAAACAAAGTTATCGCTCTGGAAAGTCAGAGGAATGCAAGAGGAAAATGCTTTCCGCTCTAGAAGAACACCTGAACGAACTCGCAACAGAATTGAGCGATATGTCCAAAGACGCAGAGTGCCGGGAAGAGCGTGATCTTGTTAAGAGATACGTTGAGAAAGTAAGAAATATGCTTTGATTCTTGCAAATGTGGGGACAACTTTTTTAAAAGAATGTGATACTATAATCTTGCAAGGTGTGGCGAACCTTGTAGGGCTTGCTGATTAGAAGTTTTTGCTTTCTTTTTCGTTTCATGTCCTCCTTTCTTTTGTGAATATGTCCTTAATAGAAACAGATTTGAACGGAATCTGGAGGTTGAAAAGCGGGTGCAATTCCCGGCATATTCATTTACCGTCGTGACTGACTGGTAACACCTCCTTATGAATGAAACAACATCTCCGCGAAAGTCGGATAGTGGCAGGCATAACACGATAAATACCTTGCTAACCCGGATGTCCGGGTTATGGGAAAGCGGCAACGATTGGCGGTGTTGCGGCGGACTGTAAATCCGTTCCCTTGTGGTAAACATTATAGGTTCGATTCCTTTCTTTCCCATTACCTTGCCAGTGGTCTAACTGGCTTAATCCATTTACCTGCGGCGGCAGGTCAATAAACACGACCAGGAGGATAATATGCAGAAACTTATCGACACATTAAAATCATTTGGAATCGAGATCCCGGAAGACAAACAGGCAGATGTGAAGAAAGCACTCTCCGAGCATTATAAAAATGCTAAAGAAGTTGCAAAAACCATGTCAAAAGTCGAGGGAGAGCGCGACAACTGGAAAGAACGTGCTGAAACAGCAGAAGAGACATTAAAAGGGTTTGACGGTATCGACCCGGCAAATGTTAAGACCGAGTTAGAAACTTGGAAACAGAAGGCGGAAGATGCAGAGAAAGAATTCAATGAAAAAATCTATGACCGTGATTTCTCAGACGCACTCAAAGCGGCACTCGATGATGTTAAGTTTTCCAGTGAGGCGGCAAAGAAGTCAGTTATGGCAGACATTAAGGAAGCTGGTCTTAAGCTGAAAGACGGTAAAATCCTTGGACTGAATGATCTGATCGAGCAGATGAAACAGTCTGACGCATCCGCTTTTGTGGATGAATCTCAGCAGC
>CYGL01000082.1_pt1 | contig 46018 bp, 54 predicted proteins | sample 485531 | NCBI WGS metagenome assembly CYGL01 (sample SAMEA3497897, study PRJEB9818) | human gut metagenome | reverse complement strand
GTCCTTGTGGGTGTCATTCCGGCTAGCGTTCGGTGGTGCTCCTTGTCTCTGGTTAAGGATTCCGACCGTTGGGACGTTTGCGTTCATAAGGAGCACCGCTAGGGACAGTTGGCTGAGTCTGGTTTAAGGTAGTCGCCTCGAAAGCGACCGACTCTAACGGGTCCGGGAGTTCGAATCTCTCACTGTCCGCAGATGGCATCTTCCTAGGTAAGGTGCGATTCGGTTTCAAGTCCAATGCGAGAGGCTTGTTGGTACCGCCGTTTAGATCTCGCGACATGGTTCCTATCGCTCTTGTGGGAGTGTTAGTCGCGCGTGGTTTTCTGGCTCNCTTGACCATGCGTGGCGAGACGCCGGTTCGAATCCGGCTGGGAGCCCTTTGAGGGTGGATGAATCCCGGAATATAGTGTGTGTTTTTGGATTGTCCGTGAGATTGCGTCCATCCTCGTTTCTTGTGCCGGTCCCACCCGGTGCCGCCTGTATGGCTGCGCCATTTGTTTTTTGGGGCTGACTTGCAATCCTGTTGGCACGGCCTTTTGGTCGTCGGGTTCGATTCCCGAGGTTTGCTCTAGGTTTCATGGGGGTAGCTGCCTGTGAGACCGATGGCATTGCTCGAATATCCCCGCTGGAACACGTGAGGGACAAGAGGCTCCCTGCCTTAATCAGGCGGTTGATGACCGAAGGGGAGGCACGGCCAGACGGATGCATATATACATACACGTTCCTTGCCGTTGGTGGTAAAGCCCATTCCACCATGCCGAACGTCCTGCCGACTTGGACGTTAACTAAGTCGGGTATATGGCATTGGTGCAACTGGTAGCATGGCGGTCTCCAAAACCGTCGATGTTGGTTCGAGTCCAACATGCTGTGCTTACTTCTCTTACAGGTTGTGGGAGAAGGCTTCGGAGTCGTCTTGCGGCGGCTCCAGTTTCAGCTGACCCGCCTAGTCTGCGGGAACAGTCTCCTGAGTCGCTGCGGCGGCTCTTGCTTTTGGATGCTTGGCAGAGTGGCTTATTGCGCCACCTCGCTAAGGTGGCGACCGGGAACGGTTCGGGGGTTCGACTCCCTCAGCATCCGCGCGCCGTGGCTGGCGGTAAAAAGCCATTTTTTGCCATTGGATTTCCTTTTGGCGGTTTGGGTTAGATGACAGACAATCCCCATGTTTTGTGGTGAGTGTGGCGTGGGGGTTGTCTGTTCTTTTGCTTTGGTGGCGGAATGGTAGACGCGGCGCACTCAAAATGCGTTGTCTTTGTGGACGTGAGGGTTCAACTCCCTCCTGAAGCACTGAGGAGTGGCGATGACCAACGATTGGAATAAGTCGCATCGTAAGGAACGGTTCAATCCGGGTTGGGAGCGGACGCGTCGTGAGGTGTTGGATTATTACGGGTGGCGTTGCCAGTATCCGGTGATCGGTGATGATGGCGTGTTGCGTCCGTGTGGCGCTCATGCGAATGAGGTCGATCATATCGTTCGTGCCGAGGATGGTCGGCCTGATGATGATTCTTGGGATAATCTTCAGGTTCTTTGTCGTGCTCATCATTCTTATAAGACTGGTTTGGAGTCGGCTGACGCGCGGCGAAGGAAGAGGGTTGAGCGTGAGGAGGCTCGTTGGTACAGGCATCCCGCGTTCGGTTAGCTGAGGGTGAGTGCAGCGTGAATGGGTGTGATGGGCCTGTTCATGCTCATGGGATGTGTAGGTCTCATTATGATCGTTGGCGGCGTAGTGGCAGTGGTGCCCGTAAGCGTCGTATGAGTCGTGCGTGTCTGGCGTGTGGCTCTTTTTTTGAGACTGAGCGTCGGGACAAGGCTTTTTGTTCGGCTCGTTGTCGTAAGCGTTTCCAGCGTTTGAAGGCTGAGGGTGCGGCTCCTAATCGTACTCCGCAGCCGTTGAAGTCGGTGTTGTGGGAGCCTCGGTCGAATGCTCGTGTCGGGCGGCGGGGGAGTGTCCCCACTGGTTTTTGGACTGCCGAGGACGAGTGGAACGCGTGTTCTCATACGTGTCCGGTTTGTGGGTTGCCGCTTGACCGGTCGGTTGATGTTTTGAGTGATGATTTTCCGGTTGGCGCTTGGCGTGTGCCGTTGGAGCAGGGTGGTGAGAACTCGTTGGCTAATCGGATTGTCGTTCATCGCAGGTGCGCGTAGTGCCGTAACGGGCTTCGCGCTTGTCGTCCCGTAATGGGGCTTTGCGGGGAGTGATGTTATGGGCAGGAAGACGAGTGATTCCGGTAATCAGGTTTTGGAGATTCCTGATGGGAAGTTGGGGCCTGATTTGCCTCCGGCTAACCAGATTTTCCCCAAGGGTGGGGAGTGGTTGCCGTTGGTTGCTCATTGGTATGAGGAGTATCGGCGTAGTCCGAATGCTTCGATGTTGCGTTCGGCTCCTTCTTGGATGGCTGTCCAGTTGGGTTTCGCGACGATCAATGAGATGCTTTCGACACGTCGTTATGCGACGTTGATGCCGGTCGTGCGTCAGTTGTTTGACGAGTTGGGCTGGACTCCGGCTTCGATGCGCGCGTTGAAGTTCGACGTGCCGGAGGCTGACGACCATGCTGCTTCGGATGGTTCGAATCATGCTGTGATCCAGGATATCGATGCTTGGCGTCGCAAGATCGAGGCGGCTGGCTGACATGCATTTGATGATTCCTAACCTGACTTATGAGGATAGGCGTAGGAGTCTTGGACGTTTGGCGTTGTGGTGGGTTGAGACGTTCAGTCTCATCGGTCGCGGTGGTGCGACCGGTAAGCCTGTCACTCATAGTCCTGAGTATATCCAGTTCTATTTGAACGCCTACGCGTTGAAGCCGAATGGTCGGCGCAGGTTCAATCGTGTGAGCTTGTGGCGTCCGAAGGGCTGCAACAAGAGTGGCTTGGGCAATGATCTGGCCTTGTTCGAGGCTTTTGGCCCTTGTCGCTTCGACCATTGGGCTAATCCGGGTGAGACGTATACGTTTCTTGGTCAGACTTACTATTATCTGCCGGGTGAGCCTGTTGGCCGTCCTGTCCAGCGTCCTGAGATTCTGTGTTTGGCTACGTCCGAGGACCAGTCGGGCAATATCTTCGATTCGATTCACTATAACTGCACTTCCGGCCCGTTGGCCCAGTTGCAGGGTTTCGGCATGGAGGTCACGAAGACCCGTATCGGCTTGCCGGAGGGTGGGGAGATTATTCCCACGACTTCCGGCGATGCGTCGAAGGATGGTGGTCTTGAGACTTTCGCGTTGATGGATGAGGTGCATCTGTATACGCTGCCGAAGCATCATTCGATGTATAAGACGGTTCAGCGTAATCTTCCGAAGCGTTCGTTGGATGCCGACCCTTGGGTGTTGGAGATGACGACGTATTTCCGTCCGGGTCAGAACAGTGTGGCGGAGAACACGTTGAAGATCGCGGAGGATATTCAGGCTGGCCGTTCCAGGCATTATAAGGGCTTGTACTTCGACTATCGGTATTCGACGCTTCCTATCGAGGATTTTCCTGATGAGAAGAAGCTTGAGCACGCGTTGTATGAGTCGTATGGCTCTGCCGCCCATTCGGATGATGGTAAGGATTACATCATTCTTCCCGATGGGCGTATCGAGGCCGTTGATGCCGATGGCTATTCGGTTGAGGGGTTCTCGCTTCGTGATGATGGTGTCGAGCCGGGGCCGTCGAAGGATGGTTGGGTTGACATTCATGGTCTGATGGGGCAGATTTACCAGCCTGATTCGGACCCGAATGATTCGATTCGTTATTATTTGAACTCTCGTGCGTCGAGTGAGGATTCGTGGCTTACGGAGCCTGCAATCCAGTCGCATTTGGCTTACAGGGATTTGTATGGCCGTGCTGTCGGCTCGTCTTCTCGTTTGGATGGGGTCTGGAAGGATTTCATTGACGAGGATGAGGAGATCACGCTTGGGTTCGATGGTTCGATTCGCAATGATTCGACCGCGTTGGTCGGTTGTCGCGTGTCCGATGGTTTGCTGTTTCTTATCAAGTTGCAGCAGCGGCCTGATAATGCGGACCCTGATTGGCGTGTTGACCGAGATGGTTTCGATGCCGCCGTGCGTCGTATGTTCGAGAATTACAATGTCATCGGCTGTTTCGCCGATGCGCATTTCTTCGAGTCGATGATTGGCGGCTGGGAGGCTGAGTATGGGCGTGGCATGAAGGTGTTCGCCCGTGGCCAGTCTTCGATGATGAAGTTTTGGACGAATAACTGGTCGCAGGATATGTATCGTGCGTTGCAGTGCGCGCATTCGTCGTTTGAGTATGCTCCCGAGCCTGTTGAGGAGGGGGAGCCTGACCCGAATAACATTCTTTTGTGTGCCGACCCGCGTCTTGTGTCGCATTTCCGTAACGCGAAGCGGCGTGAGAAGAGTTGGGGCTATCAGATTCATAAGGAGACGCCTAAGAGTCCGCACAAGATCGATGCGTGCATGGCTGGCGTTTTGGCTTATGCGGCGCGTGAGAAGTATTTGGGCCAGTTCGAGGATGATACTCCGCAGCGGGTGATGCCGCAGCGGGTCTGGTGATTTTGGGGTGTTCGTATGGCTTCCACATCTTCTAATATGCAGAGTCTCGTTACTGGCGATGACGAGCCTGATGGCGATGGTCTGGCGTTGACACGTCTTGCGACGCGTTTGCAGAATCGTATTCCTGACCTGTGTGTGTTGAAGACGTTTTATGACGGTCGTGAGACGGTTCCGTTGCAGTCCGTGCCGAAGGCGGCGACCACTACGGCCAGTGCCGTGTATAGGCGTTTTGTGGATATCTGCCCGTTGAATCTGGCTCATACGATTGCGGATGCGGTAATCACGTCGCAGCATCCTACCGGTTTTCGTCTTGTCGCCGACAAGACGATGCGGAGCACGGATGCGGATGACATGTGGGATAAGTGCGGCATGGATGTCCGTTCGTTGAACATGTTCATGGATGCGGCGATTTACGGTGCCGCGTATGCGATGGTTCTCGGCAAGGAGAATCCTTCGTATATCCAACGGTTGAGCCCGTGGAGCACGGTTGTGTCCGACGACAAGGATTCGGCTGTGGTGTATGGGTGGTCCGAGGAAGAGCAGATCGAACGGTTGACTTTGTATCGCATCGTCCGTAATGATGACGGCGAGATTCAGAGCGTCTATTCGCGTACCGCGAAGCATGAGGTCAAGTCGCGCACGTTGCCTTCCGATTCGGTCGATGACGAGGATACCGTGTATGACCTTGCCAACGACGATTCGAAGAAGCGTCCAGAGTTCGAGGCGCAGTTCGAGTGGGAGGGCCAGTCTTCCGGCGATGATTGGAAGTTCGCCCTTGATTGCGGGTGTCTTCCTATCGTGCAGTTGACCACTCCTAACGGCAAGGGTCAGTTCGAGGCTTCCTTGAAGACGCTTGAGGGCCATCGATCAGCAGCGTTTTCAACGGTTTTGCATTCAGGAGATGCAGGCGTTCAAGCAGCGTTGGGTGTCGGGCGACATGCCTGAGTATTACCAGAAGAGCGACCCTGCGGTCAAGGCCGGTAAGGCTCAGGTCGGTGACAAGATCGACTATTCGGAACTGTTTGAGATGGGTCCCGCCGCGTTGTGGCTGCTTCCCGCCGATGCGAAGATCGGCGAATCGTCCATTACGGATATCACGCCGATTGTGAATGCGGCCGCTTCCGACGTGAAGCTTCTGGCAGGTGCCACTGGCACTCCGTTGTCGATTCTTTCGCCTGATGTGGCTGGTTCCGCCGAGGGTGCGAAGCTGACGACTCGTATGCTGCGGTTGAAGGTCCGTGACATGAACATGCGGGCCAATGACGCTTTCGTGCTCCTGTTGAAGATGGCGTTGACCGCTTCCGGCAGTAATGCTTCGGAGGAGCGTTTCGAGACGACTTGGGAGCCGTTGGAGCTTCCGTCCGAGTTGGAGCAGTGTCAGGCGGCGGCTCAGGTGAAGGGTGTTCTTCCGTTGAAGACCATCGCCCGTCGTTATCTGCATATGACCGAGACGGAGATCGCGGAGATGATTCAGGATGCCCAGGATACGAGTTTCCTGAATGCCATGGCGCGGCAGAACGCGGCTTTGGATTCGTCGGCGAAGCAGACTGATGCGACGATGAATGATTCGTATCTGGGTGACGGGTCCGGTGTGGATTCGTTCTCCACCGGCTCTGGTTCGGATTCGATGTCGTCCGATGGGTCGTCGTCGGATGATTCGTCCGACGTTATGGGGGTCTGATGGCCGATAGCGCGTTGGCTGCCGTTCAGGCGTTGGATGACCAGCGGTTGAAGCTGGTTGACGAGTTCGTCCGCAGGGCTTGGAACATGTGGCGTAGCCTGACTCCTTCCGACTGGTGGAATGATGCGGTGGCCGAGGGGGCGGCTGCTTATGTGACGCAGCAGCATATCGCGTTCGTGAAGGCTATGCGACAGCAGGGCATCTCGTATGCGGATACGATGCTGCGTCTGGCCGGTGTGAACGGTTTGGGGGATGTCCCACAATATGAGGTTGTTCGCGCCAATACGGACCCGTGGCAGGTCGCCATGAGGGTCGCGGACGAGTATCGCACTCAGGCCGTGAAGAATCCGGAGATTCGCCCGATGACGTGGGATGAGATTCTGAAGGATGCCGACCAGTCCGCCGCCAACCATGTGAAGGCTTGGCTGATGTCCGCGAAAATCCAGTTGGAGAACAATGCGGTCACTGACGGCCATGTTGCTCAGAATCGTGCCATACAGTCGCGTTACAGGAGTTCAGGCGTCGAACGGTATCGGCGTGTGATTCATCCCGAACTGTCGAAGACGGGTTCGTGTGGTTTGTGTGTCGTGGCCGCTACCAACACGTTCACGAAGGCTGATTTGATGCCCATGCACAACAGATGCAAGTGCACAATTTCTCCGATTACCGCGTCGAATGACCCCGGGTTGAAATTGAACTCGGATGATCTGATGACGATATACAAGGCCGCTGGCAAAACATCGGGCCGTGATTATTCCACGAGCGCGACGGATTTGACGAAGCTTCGCGTGAAGGTCGTCAACAATAGCGAGCTTGGGCCTGTGCTGCTTCGCAAGGATGCTCCGGTGAATGGGAACGCTCCTGAATGGCATCTGCCAGACATGAGGATGACCAGTGCGCAGATGGAGCGCATGTGCGCCCGTGCGACCGAGTTCAACGCCCGGTACAAGGAATTGCTGGATGGTGACAAGGATTCGGTTCAATTCCGTTTCGATGGGCGTTCGTATGAGTTCAAAAAGACAGTCCACACTAAGCAGGCTTGGCAGTACGTGCGGAGCCTGTTGGCTTATTCTCGCGGTTTTTTGGGACTGGCCGCTTAAACATTAAGGAGATTGGGTCTTATGGCCTCTCAGGATAATGAAGTCGAATCCGAAAAGGACAAGACTGTTGGGCAGGCCGGAACGGTCGAGGATGCCGTGGAGGATGCTCGGACCACTCCGGTTGACGAACCCGCCGTCGAGCATGACGCTCCGGCTGATGATAAGGGTTCCGATGATTCTTCCAAGCCGTCCGATAATGACGAGCTTGCCAAATGGAAGGCTATGAGCCGTAAGAACGAAGACCGTGCTTCGGCCAATTACAAGGCTTTCCAGTCCGCCGATGCGGAGCTTAAGGCCGCGAAGACGCAGATTGCGCGTCTTGAGGCCAAGGCGAAGTATCCGCAGATCACGGACTCTGTTCTTTCCGACCTCCTGCCCCCGCCAACGGAGCCGGAGGCCCATACGCGTCGTGGGCTGAGAAGTATGCGGCGTACAACCCCGATTTGACACTTCCAAGGTGGAGAGGAAACCGCAGCAGACTGAGGATGCTTTGGCCCGCAAGGTAGCCATGCAGGCCCGAGTTCCCGTCCGGACACCTCGCATCCGAAACGTCAGCCGGGCGACGGCTTACAAGCGTGTGATGGAACGTCAGAAGGCACGTAAGCGCAGCAAGTAGTTTCCTACTGATTCTTTGAAAGGATTGAGCGTATGACTCAAGAGATGGTTCATTCCTCCGGTATCGTCACCGTTGAGGAGGACAATTCCTGGCGTTATGGCGAGAAGAACACCAATGATTCGGTGTCCGTCACCATCGTGCCTGAATTGTTCAAGACCACTGACAACAAGTATCTGACCGGTGTGGGTCCGAAGGCCACGACCGTTTACATTTCGTTCCGGCATTCCGCTGGCGAAGATCACTTCCGGCGCGAACGTCGGCTCGTATGGTCCGTATGACAAGCAGGCCACCGATGGCCGTCAGACCAAGATCGCAGGTCTGCTTGAATCCATGGTGGCCGTGAACATCAACCTGTCCGGCTGGGATGTGGACGACCCGACCGTGGGCATGACCTATCGTGGCGACATCGTGGCCTCGAATCTTCCGGTGAAGCCGGAGTCCGGTGCCGTGTGGGACGGCGAGTTCTACGACGTTGAGGATGACGTTGTGAAGCCGTTGTCCGCTTCGGCCGGCGTGACCATCACCGCGATCAAGCTGACCAAGGATGGCGGCACCAATGCCATCAATGGTGGCACAGCCACCCTCTCCAACGGTAAGACCGTGAACATCACAGTTTCCTGATTGACGGTCTTTTACTTCTAAACATTTTGTGAAACCCACCCATCGCGGTGGGTTTTTGCGTATCTAAGGAGTTTTTCTTGGCTATTGACAAGACTATCATCCCGCCATCCGAGGCGACCGAGGTCGCTCAGGCGGGACATGACTATGTGAACGGCATCCTTCCGTTGTCGAACATCTTCCCGGTCACCTCCAACGGTGGCGACTGGACCGCTTCGTGGACTCCGGTCATTCCGAAGTCGAAGACCCGTGCGATGAAGCATCGTGCGTTGGATGCCGAGATCGGGCACACCAAGTCCGAGACCTCGACCGCTGAGATTCATACCGGCCTGTTGCCGCTGTCCGGCATGGACCATATCTCCGAGCGTGATATCGCCAAGCATCAGGACGATACCGCCTATATCCACGATCAGGCCGAGGCGAAGTTCGAGGCTCTGGGCCAGCAGGCCGGTGTGACCGAGGAGTTGGAGCGTTTGCAGTGCTTGGTGACCGGCAAGGTGGTCATCAAGGAGAACGGCGTCAATGTGACGTATTCGTTCCAGCGTCCGGGCGGCCAGCAGAATGTGAAGCCTACCACCACTTGGGATAACGACAAGTCGAATCCGTGCGACGACATCGAAGCCTGGGTGAAGATCATGCGCAAGGCTTACGGTCGTAAGCCGCACGCCGTCGCCACCACCGGTGTGGTCATCGATGCCATGCGTACCAACGAGTTCTTCCGTACGCAGGTGTCCGGCATGGATTTGGAGCGTTCGAAGACCAAGCTGACCCGTCAGGAGGTGTTGGACGTGCTTCGTGCGCAGTCCGGCGATCACCGACGTGCTTCTGGTCGATGAGGCTTACGAGGATTTGAAGCTCGACAACACCTTCGACATGGATGCCGATGTTTCCGCCGCGTTCCCGGACAAGACCTTCATCCTGCTTCCGTCGTTCAACGATTCGTCTCTTGGCGCTACCCTGTCCGGTCCTACCGCAGAGGCCCAGAACTCCGAGTATGAGATCAACAAGAGCGTGAACGATGGTCTTATCGGCGCTATGTTGTCGCATCAGGCTCCGTTGAACTACGACATTTGGGTCAACGGCAATTATCTGCCGATTCTGAAGGAGGCCGTCTCGACCTTCAAGGCGGACGTGTTGGGCGAGTAGCCTTCTTGAAGCTTAGGGGGTTTCGCTGATGTCGAATGGTGTTACCGATGCCGTCGATTGGGTGGAATGCTTGGAGCTTCATTGCCTTCCCGACGCCGACGTGTTGAAACGGTATCCGAACGCTTGGCTCACGTACATGTGCCATCGTGCGGAGACCGTGGCGTCCACTTCGAGCACGAACTGCTTGCCACGGTTGAAGTCCGGCGACCTTGGCCTTGAGGATTACGAGTTCGTCATCTGTTCGATGGTGTGGCGCGTCATCTGCTATTCGGATGTCAAGACCGAATCGAACGGCACGTACCAGTTCACGCGTTTCGACCCGCAGGACAATCCGCCAGGCAAGGATGCGTCGCCGAATCTGTATCTGTCGAAAAGGGAGAAGCAGATTCTTGACGGCTATGCGTCCGGGCGTGGTCCTATCGGCACAGTCGGCGTCGGTGTGAACCGTATTTATGGAATGTGATGCCTATGTCTCGTGAAACATGGGATTTGGGGCATCCTTACGATAAGTCCGGTTCCGATGCCGTTGTGGAGCATCCTTACAAGGATGTCACGGTTCCTTGGGTGAAGCCTGATTCGATTCTGTATCGGGACAAGGTGATCGTCGTGTTGTACACGGTCCGTCGTGGGCCTCATGGCACGACGTATGTGCCCGGCAAGGCTTACTGGTGCTGGTGTTCCATCGAGGGCCGCGAGCAGCAGGCTGGCATGTTTTCCATTTCCGGTGCCGAGGATAAGTCGCCGCAGACTTGGGGTGGTTTGCGTGAGGTCACGCCGTCTCAGGTCGCTGCCGTGGAATGGCATGGCGATATCCATACGGAGGTCTGGTATCAGGGCGACTGCTACGACGTTGACGGCGCTCCGACGTTCCGTCAGCATGGCGAGGTTCCACACTATGAGATGCATATTCGGCGTAACGCCGACTATTCGCAGATTCCTGTGGGGTTGCGTCCGAAGCCTCCTGAACCGGACCCTGACGACCATGTGTGGGGTGAGGCCGATGGCAAGAGTTTTCATTGACCGTGATCTGAGCACGAAGGTGGCCGAATGGTTCGGCCCGCAGGCCACGTCGGAGAAGGCCGACGAGGTGCTTGCGGATGCGAGGATGCTTGCGACCGTGCGCGCCGAGGGCCGCGACCCCGGGTATTCCGGTCGCGAAGGACCTGAGTCTTGAGAAGCGTTACCACGGCATCCGACACCCGACGTGTGCCTTGACGTGGAGGGGCGTGATGGGTCGAATGTGGCCGTCGAGCATGAGTGGGGCGCATGGAACGTGCAGCGCCGCCATTGGGTCGAGGGCCATCATGTGATGCGTGACGCGGCCCGTATGAACGGTGGTGTCTGATGCCGCTGATTCAGCCTGATTACGAGCGTTACCCGCAGGAGCGTCCGATGGTTGACTTCGATTCGCTCGTGTACACGCTTCTGACCGCTGGTTTCACTGACAATGCGCATTGGCCTGACGTGCATGTGCTCAACGAGGTCGATGTGGATGTCGATGCGTGGGCCTCGTTCTCGAACATCGTGTTCGTTCCATTCGAACGCTCCGACCATGGCTACCGGCAATCATTCGACCGGCGTGTGGGATTGCGATATCGACATCATCGTCGCCACGAACGACGCCGACCGCTCTTTCGGCTTGGCGCAGGAAGTGTACCAGCAGATCATGCAGTGGCCGCGTTACGGACGTACCGATTATGGCCGTGTGATTCGGATTGTCGGCAATCCCGGTTTTGGCAAGAGCGCCGGTGGCAAGCAGGCCACGGGCAAGAAGGTGAAGCAGTATTCCGCTTCCTCGTTCACCGTCCGCGCGGAGGATTCGCTTCGCGTTGGATGATTTTCCGTTTTTTCGTTTTCAAGCCTCGCCATGTGCGGGGCTTTTTTGTAAGGAGATATGAGATGGCGTTTAATGACGACGCTACTTTGATTGCCACTTACGGCACTTTGTTCTACGCTCCGGTCGGAACCGCTCTTCCGGCTTCCGGCGCTAAGGCGTTCAAGTTGAACTCGGACACCATTCCAGCAGAGGGCAGTGGTGGTGGCGTTTGGAAGAATCTGGGGCATACTTCCGCCGGCAACAAGATTTCGTTCTCGTTCGATGGCGGCGACGCGACCACGCATAATTCGTGGGCACGTAAGAACCTGCGTACCACTTACGCCGATTCGACCTGCACCATCACCGCGAAATCGTTGCAGTTGGATGGCGACACTCTGAAGCTGATCTACAACGGCAATGACGAGGATGGCGGCGTCGGCGTGGACATCACCAAGAAGCCGCAGACGTTCAGCCTGTTCCTGTTGGCTCAGGAGTCCGCCGATGATGATTCGGACATCCGTTTCGGCGCTTTGTTCCGCAAGGTTTCCGTGACCTTCGATGGCGGTCCTGATTTCTCTGGCGATGATTTCGTCGAGCAGGGCATGACCGGCGAGGTAGAGACCGTCGCCGGCAAGAAGCCGATTGTGTTCTTCGAGGCTTCGAAGATGAAGCAGTCCTGATCGAGGCTGTTTCCTCTTCGCTCTGACGCCGGACCCCTGTTTCTCCTATCCGGGGGTTCCGGTCCTTTCCCGTTCTTCGTTGACGGAAGATAGGAGATTTTCAATGCTTTCAGATAGGAGAAAACATGGTTGACGAGACCGTTGAAGAGAATACCGCCACCGGGTCCGATGATTTCCGTATCCCGGAGACTTGGACGGAACTGTGCGAGAACGAGCCGCTGTTCTCGCTTCTGCCGCCTCTGGCCCCTGCTGAACGCCTCTCGTTCAAGCAGGCCGCACAACTGCGCAAAACTGTCCGGCATGGCCGGTTTCACGCTCAACGCCGACATCAACGGCCCCGAAGCCAAGTCCTTGGACGACATCGAGGCGAAGATCGACGAGCGTATGGAGTTCGTCGGCACGGCTTTGGATTGGGTCAAGTCGCTGACCGACGAGCCGGACAAGGTTGACGAGTGGACGACGGGCATCGGATTGGATGAACTGTTCTGGCTCATCGAGGCGATTCTCATGTTCTACACGGACCAACTGGGAAAATCGCTCGCTTCGAAGCGCAAGTCCGCGTCCACCCGGTCGAACTGACCTCCGACTTCCAACGTTTCTATGGTCTGGACATAACCGGCGCGAGGCTGAATCCCACCCGCGCCGAACGCCTCACGGCGGGGCTGATGGCAATACCTGACAGCCTGTACAGGGCACGGATATTGGAAGATGAGCCTCCAACCACGTCCGATGAATCCAAGACAGACAAGCCGACCGTACTGCCATGGCTTGGATGGGATTCGAAGACGATGGTCGCCGTTGAGGTTCGCAACATGATGAACGCGGTGATTACCGCGAAATACGGGGGCAAGAATGCCAAGCCGCATCCACTGCTCCCTCCCGGCGCTGACAAGGAACCGCCTCGCCGGGAGAACGAAGGCACAGCGGAGAACTTCGAACGCATGTTCACGAAGTTCCACATGACCTGATTCTGAACAAACCCCCACATTCCCGTGGGGGTTTTCTATTTCCGTCTTTCTTTCTGGGGGTTGCCTATGGCTGGCGAGCATCGCGCCGGTACAGTCGTCGTTCGTGTCACTGCGGATACGAAGGGTTTCCGCCGTCAGGTCGAGGAGGCCGCACGCGGCATAGGCGACCTCGACGTGAACGCAGCATTCGAACCTGACACCGCCCAGCTTGAACGCGCCTACCGCGAATGGAACGGCAAGAACGCCTCCATACAATTCAATTTCAAACCCAATACGAAGAACATCGACCCGTGGATGAAACGGTTCGAACAGCAGGAGGAACGCCTTCGCCGCGGCCTCACGCTCAAACCGGACTTCGATCCGTCCAAATTGAGCCGTGGCCTGTCCGAGTTCAATTCACGCACCAACACGGCCCTCCGTGGCAACGGGCTGCTGAACTCGAAGCTGATCGAAAAGAACCTCGACCAGACAGTCAAGGCGTTCGACGCCAAAGGCCGCGAGATGGCCGACACATCCTTCTTCAAGAAGTCGGCCCTCCAAAAAACCGAACAGCTTTCGTTCGCGACAAGCCTCGACAAGACCGTCGATAAGTACCGCGAGAAGAAGATGGACCTGTACCAGCAGGTCCGTGGACTCATCAAAGGCAACGAACACCTCTCCAACGAGCAGATACGCCAATTCGAGAAACTGTCCAACCGAATCGTCAAAACCCGCAACGACATTCGCGGACTGAAAGGCGACCTCGCCAAGACCACCCGCGAAGTCGAACGCCTCGACGCGCAACGCCTTGAGATGAAGACGAAGAAGCTCCCGACATCCGACCTGTGGAAACAGGAACGCGAAGCCGCGAAGCAGGCCACAGCAGCCAACAAGGCGCTCGCCGGTCAGGAGAAGGAGCTTGGCAGGCTCCGTAAGGCGCAGTCGTCGCTTGTGGACATCGCGTCCGATGGTGATGTGAAGCGTGTATCGAAGATGACCCGTCAGGTGCGTGCCCTCGAGGAGAGCATCGTCACCGCTGGCAATTCGCTGTCGAACTTCTCCAAGGCCCGTGACACGGCTTTGGGACTGCATCAGAAGCAGGAGACATATGCCGACTGGTTCAAGAACCAGCAGTTCGCGTCGTCGCGTTTCGCGAAGGAGATCGAGGCGCAGCAGGCCGAGATGGCCCGCGAGTCGAAGAAGGCTAGGGACGAGTGGTCCCGTCCGGTTGCCTCCACGGCCATCGCCCGCGAGCAATTCGCGGAGTCGCGGCGTGAGGCCGAGAACCTTATCGACACGTATCGTGGCGTGCGCAAGGAGCTTGAGTCCGACGTGTCCGCCATGAAGCGGAACAACCGGAACTGGTTCGACCTTGACGAGTACAAGCATACCGTCAAGATGCTTGGCGAGATCGACGACCGTATCGAGAAGCTGAAGAAGAGTCCGGTCACGAAGGCGACCCGTCTTGATGGTTCCGATTTCCAGAAGCGTCTCGCCGACCTGTATTCGATGAACGGCGTCCGTAACCGTCAGGATATCCGACTGCGGTTCGTCGCTGAGAATCTGCGTGAGGTCAAGTCGAAGATCGAGGCGTTCAAACGTCGTGGCGTCGATGTTCCGGTCACGTTGAAGGCCGAACTGCGGGAGATGTGCCGGCAGCTGGCCTATTACCAGCGTCTTCTGAAGGATAATCCGAAGGCGCGGGTGAAGGTCGATGTCGAAGGTGATTTCGCCCGTCTGAACCGTGATATCGAACGGTTCGAGTCGCAGCGTGTGAAGGTCGAGTTCTATGAGGATGGTGCTGACGAGATACGTCGCACCATGCGGGAGCTTGAGCATAAGAGGCTCGATGTTCCGGTCACGTTGAAGGCCGAGTATTCGAACGTCGAAGCCGAGATGCGCCGGTTATGCGGAGAAGCTGAAGTCCAATCCCGATGCGGAGATTCCGGCGAAGCTCCATATCGACAAGAAGCACGCCGAGGAGGAGCTGAAGAGGTTCCAAGAAAAGAACGACACCCTTGATATGGATGTCGATCTTGAGACCGCTTTGGCACGCGCCCATCTCGCTTACTTCACACGCCCGCGCACGATTGACATTTTCGCGGAGTTCAAGGGCACCGATCTCGGCAAGATCATGAAGGGCATGACCGCTGGCGCTACGGGTGTCCGTGGCGTGCAGAACGAGTGGCAGAAGCTCGTTAACGTGTTCGACAGGTTCGATGAGGTCGTGCCGAAGTGGAGTCTGCTGGGCGCGGTGTTCACGTCTGCTGGCGCTGGCGCGTTGAACCTGTCTCGTACCGCTGGCAGTGCCGGTGCTTCTCTGGTGATGATGAGCAAGGCGGCTTTGGCTGCTCCGGGCGCACTGTTGGGTGTGACCGCTGCTTTCGGCGCTGGATATTCCGCTGTGAAGAATTACGCGGATTATATCGACGTGTCCACTACGAAGTTGGATGGCTTGCAAAAGAAGCTGTCCGATTCGTTCTGGTCTGAGGCGAAGCAGCCGGTCATCGACATGATGAACGCCTTGGGTGGCAACGGGTTCGTTGACGGTATGGAGAAGGTTTCTTCCGCCGAAGGCAAGATAGCCGCGAACGCCGCGAAGATAGTCGCTCAAGGCGAATACGTGTCCCGTATCAATTCGATTCTTGGCAACACGGTCAAGGGCATGGACGCGCTTGACCCGGGCGTTCAGGCTGTTACCGCTTCCGTTGTGAGGCTTGGCGATAGTAGCAGCTCGTATCTGCCTCGCATGGCTAACTATGTGAGCCGTAACGCGACGCTGATGGCGCAGTGGGTCGATGAGGCGGAGCGTACCGGCAAGGTCAATCAGGCCATGGAGAAGGCCATCGAGCAGGGTGGCTATCTCATGTCGAGCGTCAAGTCGGTCGGTGGTATCCTCAAGGGCACGTTCGGCACGTTGGCCGAGGGCGAGAATGGCATCGAGAAGTTCTCCGACGCTTTGAGTCGAGCGGACAGGGCCGTGAACGGCGTGAAGTTCCAAGCCACGTTGGCCGCGTGGGCCGATGGTGCGAAGCAGGCTTCGGGCAAGTTCCATGATTCGTTCAGCGAGGTTGGCGACGCGGCTTATGAGCTGCGGGACACCACCAAGCAGGCGTTCGTTGACGCCGGTTCCATGGTATCCACCGGCATCGGCTCGGTGAGCAGTATGCTTGGCAAATCGAAGCATGGCATCGCGGATTTCAGCAACGGCGTGTCCGAGGGATTCCAGAAGGTGTTCCGTGCCGTTGATTCCGCCCAGCCGATGTTCGACAGTCTGCTGTCGATGGTCGGCGAATTGTCCGACACGTTCGGTGGAACGTTGGGGAACACGTTGAAGTCGTCGGCTCCGACGATCAAGGTGTTGGCCGATGGCGCTTCCGCCATGGCTCAGGCTTTCGGCAAGCTGCCTGCGCCCTTTCAGGCGATGGTCGGCATGTATGCGACGTTCGGCAAGGCCGGCATCAGCGCTTATAATTCGTTGAAGCGTGGCATGTTGCAGAACATCGAATCCACGTTGCAGTATCGTAAGACTTTGAGCCAGTTGGGCATCACCTCGCAGGAGACTGCGATCAGTATGAGCGAGCTGGTTCGGGCGATGGCTCGTCTGAAGTCCGGTCAGACGGCTGGCGTGCTGACCGGCGAGGTTTCGAATATCCGCCAGATGGGAGCCGCAGCCGACGAGACCACTGCGAAACTGAATCGCATGAATCGTGCGCAGGCGGGCGGTTCCGCCGTCGCAGGCGTTGCCGCTGGCGCTGGTTCCACCGGCTTGGTTCGTGGTGTCGGCGAGGCGGCTGAGGGAGCCACCCGCAAGACCGGTTTGCTGAAGACCGCCTTGAGCGGCGTGGTCGATTTCCTTGGCGGGCCTGTCGGCATCGCCATTGGCGGCGTGACCACGGCGTTGAGTCTGGCCGGCAGCGCGATCAGCTCGTACAATGATGCCGCCGCGCACACGCAGATGGTGAACCGGACCGTCGCCGACTCGTTCAAGAACGTTCAAAGCGGCGCGGCGGACGCTTCCACGGCTGTTTCCAAAGCCAAGAAAACCGTTTCGAAGAATTGGACCGACAAGGATTACGGTTGGAAGCTTCCGAACGGCAATGCCATCGAGAAGGGTCTTAGCGGTGTCACGAAGTGGGTAAGCCCGTTCAAGGATTCGTCCAAGGCGGCTGACGCTCTTGGCATCAGCGTCAAACAATTGAATTCCGCCGCGACCGGAACGAACGACGCCTATGACAAGATGCACAAGAAACTTGAGGCCATCAAGAACGACCAGCAGTGGGTCATGGGCGCGAACGGCCAGATGGTGAACGCCAACGAGCAGCAGGCCGAAGCCGCCGAACGTCTGCTCGGCGTACTTGAGGACTCCCACACCGAATGGGTAAAAGGCATGAAGGTGGCGTCCGATTGGATCGGCAGCGCCGATAGCGTCGCCAACGTTTCGGCATTGGCCGCCGACAAGCTCAGCCTGCTGTCCGAATCCCTCGCAGCCAACAAACTACGAACTGGAAGGCAACAGCAAAAAACGACCCAGGCCAACCGCAAAGATGATGGCCGATTACGCAGACAGCGCCTTGCTGGCCGCAAAGAACATCATCTACGCGGGCAACGGCAGCGCCGAAGCGAACCAGAAAGCCAAGAACGCCATCTATTCCGCCCGTCACGGAAAATCATTCAGATGGCCGAACAATGCGGCATGTCAGCCGAAGCCGCCGCCGCGCTCGCCGACCAGATGGGTCTTGTTCCCGATAACGTGTCCACGAAGTTCGATCTGACGAACATGGATTCGGTGAAGGCTCAGGTTCAGGATTATATCGACCAGCTTGAGTTGACCAAAGGTCAGAAGGAAATCATTCTTGATCTCGTCCAACAGGGTGATATAACGAGTTTCGACCAGTTGGCCGGTGCCGTGAAGGCGCTCATGGGTGGTGCGAGCAAGAAGGATCTGGTTATTCTTCTTGACGCTCAGGATAACGCTTCCGGTAAGATCAAGAACGCTACGGCTTTGGCTAAGGGGTTCGGTCTGACGAAGGCTGAGATCAATATTCTCGCCACTGATGAGGCTGGCCCGAAGTTGGATGCCGTCAAGCAGAAGCTTCGTGACAGTGGGTTGACCGACGCTCAGATTCAGATTCTCATCGATGCTTTGGATAAGACGCAATCCGGTGTTGATAGTGCGAAGAATAATCTGCATACCGTCGAGCAGACGCCTGTGGATGTTCCTATTACGGCAGCTGATAATACGCAGGGTGGTGTCGCTAGCGCGCAGTTTTCGGTGAACAGTGTCCGGCAGGGTGCTCCAACGCTGATTGACGCTGTTGATAGGGCTAGTGTTATAGCGCAGATAGCGAAGGGCAATATTGAGAACGTGCCTCGTAATTGGCCTACGCTTTTCGCTGGTATTGGCAATACGTCTGCTGTGGCGGTTGATGCGAAAAACCAGATTGTCTCCGTGCCTACATGGTGGGGAAGTCGTCTTGACGCTTCCACGACCGGATATGATGCTGTTGCAGGTCTCGCTGGGCAGTGGAACAGCATCCAAAGCAAGAGTGTGACGCTTGATGCGTCTGTTGTCGCTAGGGGTATTGCGAATGCTGGTCATAAGGCTACTGGTGGCCGTATCAGCGGGCCGGGTACTGGCACGTCCGATTCGATTCCCATGTGGCTGTCGAATGGCGAGCATGTTATTCGTGCCGCTGCGGCGAGCAAGCTTGACCGTACTGTCGGCCCGAATTTCCTGAACGTGTTGAACGCTACCGGTGATCTGGACAGGGCGGTGTCGCAGGCTCGCACGTCGTATGCGCGTAGTGCGGTTGATATGAGTCGTAGCGCGTATGCGGCTGGCGGGCGTGTGGAGAAGATGATGTCCGGCTTGTATGAGGTCAACGTTCAGGTTCCCGCAAGAACTGGAACGACTGTCAATCAGACGTTCAACACGAAGGTCGTCAGAAGCAACGACGATCTGTATGTTGCCGCGCCGATATTGCATCGGAACGCATTGGCTGAGGCTAGGAGGTATCAGCGTTGAGTGACGACCTGCCTGAACTGGTCGAACTGTCGAACGGTGTGGAAACGCTCACGTTCGACGGTGGCGGCAATGCGAATCCCGGTGACGATGTTCTCTTGATCGGCGAGGATGGTGTCGAGGGTTGGTTCGAGACGCCGGATGACAAGACGGTGATGAGCGAGCGGGGTCAGGGCGATGGGGCGCATGACGTGTGGGCTTCGGATATCCTGTATTCCGCTCGCGTGCTGACGTTGCATTTCATTGTGTCAGCTCATGACCGTCAGGGTGTTGTCCGGCTTCTTAACAAGGTTCGCCGCGTGTGCGCGCATAGCAAGGTGCGGTTCCGGTTGAGGGATGCTGGCTACGACTGTTACACGACGGGACGCGCCACTGTGAAAGCGTCTGCGAAGTATGCGCGTGACGGATGGTTGGATGATTGCACGATCACCGTCACGTGCGAACGTCCTGAAATATTGAGTTCGGTCGAATCCGTATGCCAATTGGGTTCGTTGACCACCTCGATGGCAGGCGGCGGGTTGAGGTACGGAAACGATCTCAGCTCGCCCACCGGCCTCCAATACCCGTTGGCTTACGGATTGAAGACAAGCGGCGGCACGTCGAATGTTGCCGTGTTGACGAACAATGGAACGTCTCGCGCATACCCGGTATTCGAGGTCGTGGGCAACATGCCCGATGGCGTCAGGCTAGATTTTCCTGGAACCCAGCAGTCTATAGCGTGTTCCCACCCCGTCGATAGCGTGTCCTTGATTTTGGATTCGCGTTCACGTACCGCGACGATGGATGGCTTGGACATTTCCCGTTATCTGACTTCTCGCGGCTTTCCAACGATTCCGCCGTCTGGTTCGGTGAATGTTGTTTTGAGTAGTTACGGCGGCGGGTACGTGAATTGCCGCGTACGTGACACGTTCATGTAAGGAGTTTTTATGGGGACTACCGCTTTGGGCGTGAGCCCGAATGCGAATGGCGTTGGCGTCACTCCGTTGGCGCATCGCAGGGTGTTGGGTGCGCAATGGCCAAACACTGGCATCATCACTGGACTGGATGTGACTGGACGCAGTGACTTGCGGTATAACGTTTCAGCCGGTGTCGCCGTGTGTTCGCGTGGCGATTCAGACGGCAAGACGCTCGCGTATTTTGAGGGAGGGCAGACTCCCGCTACGAGGGCCGGCGATCCGTCGAATCCACGTATCGACGTGGTTTGGGTTCAGACCCACAATCAGGTTGAATACAGGGATTCCGATAATTTTGTGACGGTGGGTGTGACACAGGGCACCCCTTCTGCGAATCCTGTGGCACCGGCTGTTCCGGCTGGCTGTACGGTGTTGCGGCGTATGAGGGTTCCGGCTTCGATGACATCCACGAGTTCGGCCACTGCGAACGACAGCGCGGATTATGCGATCCCGTATTCCGCTTCGATGGGACGTTTGGCGTATTATGAGCGGCGTTATGAGGGGCCTGCGAATTTCTCGTCCACCATGGTTGATTACACGGACGAGTCGGTGACGTTCGACGTGCCGACCGACAGGCTTATCGAACTGAGGTATCGTGCGACCGCCTGCGCCTGCCGTCATGATGATCCAAAAAGGCCTACCGAGGATGCCACGCAGATGGCGTGCTGGTTCGTGTGCTTCCAGCTGGATGGCTCGGACGTGCCTAATTCGGGAGGGCAGTTTCAAGTGTCGCGCGCATGGCAGCCGGTGCAGATCAGTTGCATTGTCCACGTCAGCAAGGGGCGTCACACGGTTTGTACCCGCAACCACCGTGTCGCTTGGGGCGAGAACGTGTATTTCATCTGCCATTCTGACAAGAACGAGACGTATTCCCCTCGTATTCTTGAAGTGTGGGATAGAGGAGCCGCGAATTGAGTTGGAGCGCCTACCTGTATGACACGATGACGGGGCTGTTGGCGCAACGGCTTGACGTTCCCTCGTTCTCGTGGTCGATGACCGTGAAGCGATTCAAGTTTCAGTACAACAGCGCAAGGCAAGGGCGTTGGCGATTGATGAGTTGTCTGGCATGGAATTGCCTTGGAGTCAGATACCCGGCGACACTCCGGCTGCCCGTGCCGCCGCGCTACAGCCGTATAAGCGGGGCATAGTTCTGTTTTGGAAGAGCCCGTCCGACGATCCCGTTTCGATGGGGTGTCCGATCCTTGCTGGCGCGTTGGGCGTGCGCAAATCGTCGTGGCGTGACGTGAGCGTGCCTTACGTGTCGATGATGGGATTGTTGAACGACCGGTACTTGGTGCATGAGGATGCGTTTGGTAAGGATGCCGGCCACACGTCGAAGCAGGTGTTCCGTTGGGAGAACCTGAGCTGGCGCGCTCTGGCCTGTGAGGTGATACGCCAATGCACGTCATACAAGCCGGGAGGCGAACTGCCCATCGACTTGCCGTATCTGGGCGAGACGGGCACGCACTCTTTGCCTTCCGATGGGGCGAGCGGCGATAAGAACGCTCCGAAACGCAAGAGCAAAAAGCGCGTGAACACCGCTGACGGATACGTGGAAACCGTCGTGGATGGCGATACGACCACGATCACGGAACAGCATGTGGCAAAGAAGACGAAGAAGGTGACGGAGACGAAACCGTACACGTATGAGACGCGCAAAGGCAAGGTCACGAAGAATCATACGATCACCAAGACGATCACGATCTCGCAGACAACAGTGACGAAGAAGACGGTGACGAAGAATTACAAGGATTATTCCGAACGCACTGTCACGACCACAACCACCGTGTACTCATTTGACGTGAACGGCAATCAGACAGGTAGTGGGACTTCGACTGATGGGCCACATAAAGAGATCCTGCCCCGTCAGACGGTTGCCGAGTATGCTGATTTCAATGTGGCTAACCATAGGGCCTCTGACATTTTGAAGAATATTGCGAACGCTGACGGTGGGCCAGACATGCAGTTCCGACCTTACTTGTCGGACGTGCAGCATATTCGATTCCAGTTTATGGCCGGGTCAGACGGTGACGTGTATTTGAATCAGGTACAAGCGTTTGAGCCTGTCTTGTTCGCCGTATGGTGGCACGTTGGAGAATGTGAAGATTGACCGCGCGGCACCATACATGCGCGTGTATGCTACTGGTGCCGGTTCTGATTCTGGCACGATGTGCGATCTGGCTGAAGACTTGTCGTTGACCAGCATCAGCGACCCTTGGCCTCTTCGTGAGACCACGTTGTCTTCTACTGACTCGAAGACCTACGACCTTTTAGATAGCGCGGCAAAGGGCATGTTGGCGGCAAACTGTTATCCGTTGGCCCAATTGTCCGGCGAGATTAACGTGAATGATTGCGACGAGTCTGGTATGCCGTTGCATCCGCTTGGCTCGTTCTGGCCGGGGGAGATGTTTGATATTGCGATTGACGGTTTCCCTGACTGGCCTGACGGCGTGTATCCGATGCGTCTGATGCAGATGAGCGGTGACGAGAGCGGGAAGGTGACGTTGAAATTCGATCCCGTTCGCGAACCTTTGGAATAACTTGGAGGGTATGTTTTGGCTATCCATACTGAATTGCGTCCGGATGATGCTTCGCTGCCGTTGCTGTTGGCCGACGTGGCGTTACGCCAGTCGAACGCGAACGTGACGCGTATTTCCGGAATGCTGTCCGTTGACAACGGCGATGGCAGCGAGACGTGGATCGGTGGCAACGTCAATTCCGATTCAAACGGTGGCGTGACCAAATGGGTTGGAGATACCACTGTTCCGGGAAAGCCCACTGGGTTGTCTGCGGCGAGTACCGTGAACCGCGTGCTCGTCTCTTGGAATGGCACGTTGCATGACGGCGTGCCAGCCGATTTCGACCATATCAGCGTTTTCGCTGTTAATGCCGGCACGGTCGAATCGTTGGGTGATTTGAACTGTGCCGGAACGATCCTTTCGAACGAGTATGCGGAGGGCACGATTCTCGAAGTTTACGCGGTCGCATATGATGCGGCGCGCGACGAGCACGGCAATCCCAGTCCGAACATGTCCGAAGAGTCCGACCGAATCACTTTGGTGGTCGAACGGGATGTTGACATGGGGCAGTTGAACGATGCCGCAGCGGACATGGAGCAGAAGGCGGATGCTGCGGCTGCGAAGGCGGATCAGGTGCGTTCCGACTTGCAGGCGGAAGTGGACAAGGTCAAGGCGAACGTTACGGACGCGGCTGCGAAGGCCGAGCAGGTCCGAACCGATCTCACCCAGCAGGTTCAAAACGTGAAGTCCGAAATGGATTCCGCAGTCGAAGCTGCACAGACATCCGCCAATAAGGCACAGTCCGCTGCGGACGCGGCCCAGAAGGCGGCTGACAAAGCCAATGCATCCACTGCCGATCTGGACAAATCCATCAAGGCGGTCGATGCGAAGGCCATCGCGGCGAAACAGGCCGCGGCGGAAGCCCAGTCGAAGGCCGAGAACGTCGCATCCGACCTCGATTCCGCGAACGCGGTCATCGAACAGCACACCACTGAGCTTGGTGAACTGACGACGAAAGTCAGCAATGCTGTCAAGAAGTCCGACAGTGCCCTGAGTGTCTCCACGGAGGCCAAACAGACCGCCACCGAGGCATCGACTACTGCCACATCCGCATACAAGGATTCGCAGACCGCTCTTACCCAGAGCACCACTGCGACCCAGACCGCAACCGCCGCAAAGACCACTGCCGAATCGGCAAGCAAGACGGCAACCGATTCGCTCAAGCAGTCTTCTGTGGCTGTGCAGACGGCCAGTCAGATCAGTACGACTCTGAGGACCGAGTATCAGACCAAGGCGGATGCCGATAAGATCTATGCGACCCAGTCGAGTCTGAAGCAGACTTCGGATTCCATCACTGCTTCGGTCTCAAAGACATATGCAACGAAAGATGCATTGTCCTCTCTTCAGACATTGCGGATAACGCCATCGAATCCTGGCGAGGAACCGGTGTTCCGACGCTGACGAACAAGCCGGCTTCGGACTGGACCACCGACGCGAAGAGGAAGAAGCATTCCGGCGATCTTTACTACGACAAGGCCACCGGCAAGGCATATCGTTTCGGTTCCGACGACGGCAGGACCTACACGTGGGAGCTGAATCAGGATACTGATGTCACCAAGGCATTGGCGGATGCTTCAAAGGCACAGACTTCCGCGAATAACGCACAGGCATCCGCAACGGCAGCGAACACCGCTGCCGGTAAGGCCCAATCGACGGCTAATACCGCAGTCGGTAATGCCGCCACAGCGAAGAACGCAGCCGATGCCGCACAATCCAGTGCGAACAAGGCGCAGGGCGATGTCGATAAGCTGAAGATCGATATTCCGGCGACATATGCGACGAAGAGCTCGCTAACCCAGACCGCGGAATCGATCACAGCCAATGTCGAGTCGGTCAAGACAACCGCAAACAGTGCCGTGACTGCCGCATCGAAGGCACAGCAGACCGCCGACGCCGTAACTCTGAATCTGTCAAAGAATTACCAGACAAAAGCGCAGAACGATGCGATATATGCGACCAAGACGAGTCTGAAGGCGACTTCGGAGAGTATTTCCGCCGAGGTCACCAAGGCTCAGGGAACCGCCGATGGTGCCGTGACCGCCGCGTCGAAGGCACAGCAGACCGCCGATGCCGTAACTCTGAATCTGTCTAAGAATTACAATACGAAAGCACAGAACGATGCTGTGTATGCGACCCAGACGAGTCTGAATGCGACTTCGGATTCTCTTAGTGCGAAGATTACGGCGAATGCGAAGACCGCTCAAAGCGCTGTTGACAAAGCGACGAATCTCGAAGCGAATCTTAACGGTTTCAAGACCACTGTCAGCCAGACGTATACCACCAAGACTGATTTCGATAATCTTACTGTTGGCGGTACGAATCTTCTGGTTAAATCGAATTTCATTAAAACCTGGTTGGATACTGTAAATGGAACTCTGGTATACCCAGACGATCCCGTTTCAGATTCAGAATGGAATGGCGATTCATCATCCAAAAAACCAATCACAGTCGATCCGAATACAACATATGTTTTAAGTGCATATGATTCAATGACTGACACTGTAAAGAATACTGGTCGTATCAGTCAGTTTGATTCCGAAGGTACTTTTATCAATTTTGTAGTTCCTGGAATATCGCTTAGGGATAAAGGTCACATCACATTTACGACTGATGAAAATGCAGCTTCTATCTTGGTTGGTATTTATTCTTTTCCAAGATATAGATGGAAACTCGAAAAAGGCACCAAGCCAACTGATTGGTCTCCAGCCCCAGAGGATCTTCAACCTGCAGGAGATTACGCCACCAACAGTTCTGTTACCCAGACTGCGAATTCCATTAAAGCCCAAGTAACCGAAGTCTCTAAGACCGCTACCGGTGCAATGAATAAAGCCACTACAGTGGAACAGACTGCCAATGGCCTTAGCAGTAAGATCACTGAACAGGCTAAGACACTCAATGCGACCGTTAAGACAGCCAATGAGGCAAAGAGTACCGCTGACAGCAATAAGGCCACTATCAGTCAGGTAAGCACTACAGCCAGTAGTGCGTTGACTAAAGCCTCTACGGTGGAACAGAATCTCAACGGGTTCAAGACCGCTGTAAGTCAGACGTATGGCCGTGGCTCGAACCTCTGGGTCAATCCGACGTTCGACCCCGACAAGCCCCAGATCGCCTCTCGGGTTAATAACGTCACTGCACCGAATGGGAGCGGAGTTAACCTGCTCGCACATCGTGACCATTATAATGGCAACACCAGTTTTCCTGTGGTACCAGGTCATACGTATGTGATAACCGCTCATATCAAGAGGATCAAAGGAAACCTACCACTGACAGCTGGTATCTGGTATACGGCACAGACCAGTGGAACTTCCTGGGATGACTTGACGGTTCCAGAATCGACATCAGACCTAAGTGATGGATGGATAGCCGCTACATGGCGTTTCACCTGTTCGGATGGAAAATCCAGAGGATGCGTGTGCTTCCATATCGAGCAGTGGGATAGTTCGTATCAATTCTATATTTCAAATGTCGTATGCGTTGATGTCACCGGTCTTCAGCCAGCGGGAGATTACGCTACCAATAGTTCTGTTACCCAGACTGCGAATTCCATCAGGGCGCAGGTGTCGGAGGTCGCGAAGACCGCTACCGGGGCGATGGGCAAGGCGTCCTCGGTGGAGCAGACGGCCAGCGCACTGTCCTCGAAACTGTCGGAGACCGTAAGGACGTTGGATTCGACCGTGCAGACCGTCAACACGGTGAAATCCACGGCTGACTCGAACAGGGCCACGTTGACGCAGGTCGCGAAGACCGCCTCTGACGCGTCGAGTCGGGCGAGCAGCGTGGAACAGTCGTTGAACGGTTTCAGGACCACGGTCAGCCAGACGTACACGCCGTTGTCGGACTTGGACGCGTTGAAGAAGAGCACGGCCAGGTCGTTCAATCTCTACGGCGCTGAAGGCCACGCGAAATGGGTCAAGCTCGGCTGTATGGAAAGCAACGGCGACTCATCCTCGGTGCTCCTGCACGTCTACTCCGGCGATGGCTACAATGGCCAGCCCCGCCAGAACGCGGAGTTCGAGATCTTCGTCAAGGACGGCTGGCAGTCCACGCCGTCCGCCAATGACGCGTTCGGCGTGAGCGTGCAGCGCATCCTCGACGCGGATGAACGTGAAGGTCAAGGTCAATGGCGTTCAACTCGACCTTCTGCGACATCTGGGCGTACCTGCCATGGAGCTGGTAGGAACGGGCGTTACACGGTGCAGGGAAGCTACAGGCAGTGGGCGGATGGGCCGGATTGCTCCGGCAGCCGACTGTTGGATTCGGAGCCCACGAACGGCACCGCGCAGAACCTCGCCTACGACACGATCAGCACGCGCAGCTACGTCGACCAGACCAGCAAGTCGGTGGCCTTGGGCGTCGTGCAGAATTACCGTGGCGCGGACGGGTCGGGTCTGGCCACGAAATCCGATATCACGGTCGCAAAGAACAGCATCACGAGCACCGTCGCAGGCACTTACGCCACCAAGAGCGGCGTCACGCAGGAGATCTCGTCGAAGATCACCCAGAACAACAACAGTCTGGACGTGAAGTTCGCAACCAAGACCGAGACCAAGACCGCGCAGGCCACGGCGAACACAGCCAAGTCCAACGCTTCCGACGCGCAGTCGCGCGTGGGGGCCCTGGAGGACTGCATCAGCCTCACCTCGGCGGGAGTGCGCGCCGGGCATAAGTCAAATGGCGTGTTCAACGGTGTGAGCGCCCTCGTGAACACGGACGGCAGTTTCGACCTGCTGGACAAGGACGGCAACCTGCTCACGCGTATCGACCGGCACAGTTTGCAGGTGGCCGGTGATAATGGCGTCGGTTCAGGGCATCTGAGCCTGTCGCAGGACGGTCTCGACATCACCGTGCAGCCCACGGCGAACAAGACGGCCACCTACCATATCCAGCTCGGCGCGGGCGGCATCAGCATCACCGCGCCAGACGGCTCGCACATCAACTGCTCCGCCCGGACCGGCCTGGATCTGGAGACGGTGAGATACGGCAAACTGTCCATCGGCTCCGGCGGCTTGCAGTTCACCAACGACCAAGGGTGGGGCTTGGGCCTCTCCGCCGCCGGCTGGAGCATGAGATGGGCGGGGAACCACACGCTCGCCACCGGTCCGACGGCGGGCAAGCTCTACATCGACGGACACGAGATCGTCACCAAATAAACCGATTCACAAAAAGGAGGAATCATGAGCGACGAGAAGACAACCGAAACCACGGTCGAAGCGGGGAAGGCCGATGCGGCCGGCACCGTGCTAGACCTGCGCCCACCAAAGAACGGGATTGTATACCAGCTGCTCCGCCTGGGCCTGACATTCGACCACAAGGACGCTGACGGCGAGACATGGACGGACTACACGCGTGGCGTGACGGCCGTGTTCAAGGACCGTTCGTCCACGGAGGTCATGCTTGCGGATATGGACACCAAGGACAGCGAGACCATCACCGCCACCCAGCTCGCACAAGTCACCGAAATCAAGACATGGCGCAGTGACGGAGCCGAGGACTGATGCCACCGCTCGACCTCTTCTCAAGCCAGGAATTCTGGACGGCGGTGATCGTCGCACTGGTCGGCGGCGGAGGAGTCGGAGCCATCATCGGCGCCATCTCCAGCCGTCGCAAGGACACTGCGCAGATAGCCGCCCAAGCCTGCGACATTCTGACCGATTCAGTCATCAAGCCTTTGCGCGAGCAGGTCGAATCGCAGGAGGAGCAGATACAGCATCTGGAATCGCAGCAGCGGAAGTATTTCACGCTCACGGCCTACACCCGCGACCTTTTCCATTGGCTTGGCTTGTTCTGCGAGATCATCGAGCCGGAATTCCTCAAACGTCATCCGAAGCCGCATCTGCCGGACGAATTGCGCGCGGATGTCGCACCCGAGACCTTGGAGGAGCGATGACGTCCATCGGCATCCTCTGCATCCTCTGTGCGCTCGTCCTCGTCTTCAACCACGGCGCACACATGCGCTGAGACGCATCAACTATTTTTCAAGGCCATCTCCCCGGAGGTGGCCTTTCCTTATGCCTGAAGGAGGCAATCATGGCAGACCATGCCACCAAAAACACCACAACCAGTAATCTGCCTGGTCTGACCGGCGAGCGTGTCAAGGCCGGCGTGACCATCGTGGTCACGCTCTACGCTCTGGTCAACGCCGGCCTGTCCTTGGCCGGCATCAATCCGCTGCCTTTCACCAACGAGCAGGTGAGCGCTTCGGTTTTCGGCGTCATCGGCATCGCGGGCACGATCTACGGCTGGTGGAAGAACCAGAACATCACGTCCGCCTCGCTTGCGGGACAGCAGCTCGTGGACGCCCTGAAGAAGGAGGGCGTGGTCAACGGCGTCAGCGCCGCGAAGAACGCCGCGTTGAGCGCGGCGGCAGCAGTGGCCAAGACCACGCCGAAGACTGCCGCCGAATCAGCCGAATCGACGGAGTCGGACGGCACTGTGGCAGACTCCGTCTTTGTGCCGGGCGGTGACATCCAGTGACCGGCGCTTGCTTCGCGCTATGGCGCGGCAGTCCGAACCACTACTCGGGGCGTAACGGCTTGAGCGTGGACCACATCACCCTGCATATCATGGTCGGCCGGTTGGCCGGCACGGACTCGTGCTTCATGAATCCCAGCTTTCATGCCGCTTCGCACTATGGCGTCGGCGGCGACGGCAGTGTCTACCAGTGGGTGGACGAGGACGACGGCTCGTGGGCCGACGCCAACTGGCAGTCCGATTGCAGCGGCATCACCATCGAGCACGAGGGCGGCATGGCCGGCATCCCCGTCACCGACGCGGAGGTCGAGGCCAGCGCCAGACTGTGCGCCGACATCGCCAGCCGATACGGCTGGCAGACCCTCTGGCACGATGCCAGCGGCAACTGCGCCGGCAACATCGTCCTGCACCGCGAGGTGCCGGGCACGGACCACTACGGGTGTCCCGACAGGTGCGTCAACGCGCTGCCGGTGGACAGGATCATCAAAAGAGCGAACGAATTATTGGGAGGAGACGACATGTCGGCAGAAGACGTGTGGAATTTCAATCAGAACGGTGTCCTGATGCGTGACCGCCTGCAGGGCACGGACGCGGCGGCGAACGCCACGAAGAATGAGCTTTTCAGGCTTTCGCAGTGGGACAAGGACACCCACGCGTCGGCCTTGGGCAACCTCGTGGTCGAACAGCCGGTGCAGGGCGGCGCAAAATTGGGCGACCGTGTGGCCGGCATCGATGCGAAGACCAGCCAATTGGTCACCCAGGTGACGGCGTTGACCGAGGCGGTCAAGACCCTCGCCGAAAGCAAGGGCGCCGACCCCGACCAGATCGCCGCCGCCGTGGAGAACGCGGTGAAGGCCAAGCTCGACAAGCTCAGGATCACCGTCGCGGACGGCCAGTGAGTGATTTTCGAGCGTGAGACTCAACCTCGGCGTGGAAAAATTTGCGGAATTATAGTATCCTTGAAATTTTTACACCCGTTTTTTAACAACACATGCCCCTCTCTCAGCATTGCTGGGGGAGGGGCTTTTCTTGTTATTGGATTAGTGTATCGATGTTGTCAAGCGTAATGTACTTAACCAGTAATTCACCCCATTTGTCGGCTATCTCTTTCGTGTATACGGATGCCCGATAGATTATTTTGCCGTTTTTGGTGAGCGACACGTCACAAGTGGCATGGTTTTTCACCACTGCGAAGTTGCTGTTGTCGGAACTGTCAATCCACGAAAGTTTGCCTTCCCGCGCTAAACGCCACGCATATTTTTTCAGCTGGGCCACGATGTATTCGCAGAACTGGTCTTCGGTTATTTCAGCCTTCATTGTCGCCTAGCTTATACGAGTCGAGTTGCAGCGGCTTGTTCATCGTTTCCATCGCGGCCAACCGTTCCTTCAATCCGGCGTGACGGTAGTGTTCCACCATTAAGCGGCTGGAATGTCCAACAATCTCTTCCACTAATCCATAATCCACACCCATACTCATGAGTATGGTCACGACCGTGTGGCGTGTTTCGTGGCGGCTACGATGTTCCGCATTGGGTACGCCCGCGTTCTCCAAGAGTTGACGGAAGTTTTCAAGGTCTTCCTCCGGTTCGATGGGCGTTCCGTCATCATGCCGGAACAACAATCCATACGGGTTCGGTATGTCATCGGTCGCTTCGAGATACGCTTCGAGCGTTTGAGCCAATGCCGGGATGATCGGCACTTTCCTGCCGCGCTTCGATTTCGGAGGGGTGAGACACCAGCGGCCTGTCAGTTCGATCATGTCGAAGCCGTCTGGAATGCGCCACCGCCATTGAGGACATGCTGCACCACGTCTGAACCCGCATGGGTAGACGCCATGCTTGTCTGGATTGCCGCATCCATGCTCTTTCTTCAGTTCTTCCAGTTTCCAGTTGACGGTGTATTCGCCGTATGGCACGCCGTTCATTTGGCCTAGTTCGAGGTCTTGGATGGATGCGCCGAGTATTTCGCCTGGACGCATGCCGGTGCACAGTCTGAACCATTCCTTTGCGGCGTTTCTCACGCCTAGATCGTTGGCGGCTTTCAGGATGCGTTTCGCTTCATCCACGGTGAATGCGGTACGTTCGTTGGCTTCGTTCTTGCGACTGTCCACCAAGCTGATGTCCTTGTCCTTCGGCGTGGGGACGCCGCCCATCGGGTTGGTTGGGAGGATGCGGTCTGACACCGCTGATTTGCATATCTGGTTCAACGTGGTGTGTACCTGCTTTCGTAGGCTGAGGCTGGCTTTTACCCGCTGTTCCTTGCCGTTGACTTTCTTGGTTATGCGTAGGCCGTTGACGATGCGGTCGCACGCTCCGCTGGTCAGGCTCGCCATTTTCTGCCGGTGGTATGGGAGCAGGTGTTTGCGGACGATTGTCCGGTAGTTTGCGAACGTTTTCGGGTCTGCGTCACGCTGCCTGCGTTCGAGCCATTGTTCGGCGTATGCTCCGAGCGTGATGGAGCTGTTGTTGGCGCTGCCGAATCTGGCCCGTTCCTGTAGTAGTTCCGTCAGTCGCTTGTTGGCGTCAACGTATTTTTTGCAGCTGTATGTTTTGCCGTCAACCTTGAACTCGTAGCTGGTGTAGATTTTTACGGTTCCGTTGGCTAGTTTCTTCTGGCGTTCAACCCGATATGGGTAGACGATGCCGTTTCTTGCTTTGCGTACCATGATTACCTCCTTGCCTCTTTATATTCTCAGACATTCTCAGACTTCCATTTGACCCGCAAGTGATGGTCATGTGACCCTCAAGTGAGGTTAAACCGTTGGAATAAAGCCGTTTTGCCCAATCGTTCCAAGGGATATTCTATCAGACTTTCTAACTGTTAATCGGACGGTCACTGGTTCAAGCCCAGTCGCAGGAGCTTAGGCGGAAACTCTTATGGGAGTAAGGTTTCCAGTCGGAATCGGAAGAGCCGTCAGGGGGAGTGAGAGGCGGATGTTCTCTCCGATTCTCAGACAAACTCGTCGTGTCATCACAGAAAAAGCAGAAAAAGGGCTGTGACACGCCGGTGAAGCGTTCGGCGGACGCTCGTGCGGGACGGTCGGCGGCGTCCGCCGTGGTCCGCTGGAACATCCCGACGGGGCGGGGGAGAACACGGAGGGAACAGGAGAGAATACGTACCGCGCACCGGCGTTTCACGCGTGTCGGAAGCGTACGGTCCTCCGACCGTTCGATGCCGACCATGCCGCACGGACAGACGTGCCCGCGGCCACCGGTGGGGTATGCCGATTCTCTCCCCGGAAGCGGGGGGAGAGAACAGGAAAGGTGGCCACGGACAGGAAAGACCGCAGCGGTCGTAGATCATGGACGTTCGAACGGGAACCCCGACCATGGGGAACATCCTCATGATTCGTTTCTCGGTTGCCAATCCATCCCGTGCGTGCAGCCGGACGAATATCTCGGTTCGCTGTCCGAAACCCAGTGAGGGGGGTATGGTCGTCTCGCTATGTGAGACTTCACAATGTCTACACAAATACCGTTGATACGGTGTACAAAAACACGACAAAATATACCCCCTTTACACGAATTAACACTCTCGTTACATGTTCGTAACATAAAAACCGCCATTTTCCAACGATTTCAAATTTGCGTGTTGCGGTCACGCGTGACCGCAGCGTGACCGCAGCGTGACCGCAAATGACCGCAACCCCCGTAATGTCGAGAAAACGTTGGAACGACGCCGTTTTCAGCACATAAAACAGGCCAAAAAACGGCAAAAACACGGTAATACTAGTAAGTAAACCTACTCTTATGATATTAGAATTAAGTAAACCTATAAGAACATGAATTAACCCAAGAGTTTACTTGACCTGCGAGAAAGAAAAAAAGATGTGTTATTACTCGCTTCGCTCGTAATAACACATCCAAAAAGAAAGTTTGCGTGCTAAAATCGCAACTGTGACGCCGAAGCCGCTTGACAATCCCCCGTTCGGCGCTCCCGCATCAGTCGGCGTTCCCCAGCCGCCAAACCCAGAACAATCCACGAAGGGCCGCACACTCCCAATGCCATCCGCCATCGCCGCAGAACCCAACCAGCCCGTCCCCGAATCCCGCCACCTCCACAAGTGGAGCGGCGAATACCAATACGAGAACCTCCTTCTCGACGTGCTTCAAAACGGCGTCCCGTCCAACGACCGTACCGGCGTCGGCACCATCAGCCTGTTCGGCACACGCATGGAGTTCGACCTATCCGAAGCCTTCCCTCTCATCGCCAGCAAGAAGGTCTTCATCAAAGGCGTCATCTACGAGCTTCTATGGTTCCTCAAAGGCGACACCAACGTGCGTTGGCTACAGGAAGCACGGAGTGCACATCTGAGACGAATGGGCGGACGAGAACGGCGATCTGGGACCCATCTACGGATGCCAGTGGCGCAATTGGCCGACCGACCTGGGCGGCATCGACCAGATCGCCGACGCCATCGAGACCATCCGCGAAGACCCGCACTCACGACGCATCATCGTCAATAGCTGGAACGTCGAATCCCTAAGCCGGATGGCATTGCCGCCATGCCACTGCCTGTTCCCAATTCCATGTGCGCGGCGACAGGCTCGACTGCCAGTTGTACCAGCGTTCCTGCGACATGTTCCTCGGCGTGCCGTTCAACATCGCGGAATACGCGCTCCTCACCATGATGGTCGCCCAGCAGACCGGCTACAGGCCCGGACGGTTCATCTGGGTCGGCGGAGACACCCACATCTACAGGAACCATCTGAAACAGGTCGTGAGGCAGCTCGAACGCGAGCCGCGCCCATACCCGCGTATGAGCATCGACAAGGCGTCTAGCATCGACGCGTACACGTATGACGACTTCCACCTGACCGGCTACGACCCATGGCCCGCGATCAAGGCACCGGTGGCCGGTCTAACACGAAAAAACGTGGCATTCCTCACTGGGTACCCCGTTTTTCGTATCCTTGTTTATCTTTCCGGAAGGTCAGCAGGGTCGAACGTCTGCCCACGCCAGCCAGCGTTGGCATTCGATTCGTAGCCATACGCGTATCTCGTCCCCTCCACCCTGCATGGAAGGTCGCGGGCACGCGCCCACTTGTCGAATCCCTCACCGTCCGGCGAATCATGCGGGCTCCTGAACGAAGGCGCGAGAGAAACCAGTCCATCAAGATCGTCGCATCCGTTCCTACGCGCGTATTCGATGACGATTCTGGCGCACGTGAGCGCATCCGCATCGGGCTGGATGATGTTCGAAATCCGGCAATCCGAGCCGCTTCGCCACTTCCTTCAGTCCGTCTCCGCCAAGACCGTCGTTGAACGCACGGCTCAGCGACAGCGAGTCGAACCACTCATAATGGGGGATTGGCAGATTGAACCCCCAGCAGGTCTGCTTCAGCACCGTCCGGTCGAAGCTCACGTTGTGAGCCACCAACGGCATCCTGTCGCAGAACCTCACGAACAGGTCGAACAGTCTTCCGAACGGCTCCTTACCGACAACGGCACCCTCGTCAATGCCTCCGTTCTTCTTGACCGTCATCTTGTTCGATGGTCCTGCCACGATCAACGGTCTCACAATCCTGCATCGAGAACCGACGACCTTGCCGTCAACGACCTTGACCAAGCCGAACTGACACATCGAATCCATGTTGTTGTTCCATGTCTCGAAATCCACGGCGACGAAATCCAATGACATACCCACTCCTTGCAACTCGCGTGGTTCTCATTATTTCACTTAAAGGGAGGGATATGATGGCGTGTCGAATCGAACATATGTACGTTTCTGGTGTATTATCTGAAATTAAAACGAACGTATGTTTGAATGAGTTTTAAAAGAAAAGGGCTACGCCCCGTCTTGGCAGAGTCGGCGTAGCCCTAGTGGACATCCTCGAAGGAGGTGTCATGGGTTGATTTTAGCGCACGTCGTATGACGACGCGGCGGCGAGTATCGAAAGCGCGTTTGGAAGATTCAGCAGAGGAGCGATGCGGTCCAGCTCGCTTACGGCCCAAGACCGCTTGCCGGACATTCGCTCGCTCACATATCCGGAAGACCTTCCAAGTGCCTTCTGAACGTCGATTTGGTTTATGTTGTTCTTTACTAGCTGGTCGTCCAAATAGGCTTTAACCTGCTTATCTGACCTTGTAATTGTAATGTCCATATAAAGAAGCTTACTTCAAATATTCGAAGTGAATTACGGAGTGTCGAGCTTGACGCTTCAAATATTTGAAGTAATATGAAAGTCAGCAAAACAAAAACGGAATAACGCCGATTGTGAACTTCAAATATTTGAAATGGAGGTTTCGGTATGGCTTCAAGCAATGAGCTTATCTCGAAAGCAGTGAGGGTTCGGATGCTTCGTCTCGGACTTGACCAGAAGACTCTGGCGAAGAATATGGGTATCAGCACCTCGTCTCTAAGCCATTATCTTTCCAACAAGATTGGATGGCAGGTTTCGGTTCTCGATAAGCTGCTTGCGCCTCTCGAATGGGATTCGTTGGCTGACATCTTCACTGCCGCCAACGACGAAAACAATGTCATTTCGGCTCTTGCCGCCTAACCGCACACGCCAAGGAACCACAATGAAAATCATCACGCCAAACGGCATCCTCGAAGGCGAAAACATCGAAGCCATCCTCAAACAATACGGGCACGACTGCCTGTACGGTGCCAACCTGTACGGTGCCAACCTGCGCGGTGCCGACCTGTACGGTGCCAACCTGTACGGTGCCAACCTGTACGGTGCCGACCTGCGCGGTGCCGACCTACGCGGTGCCTACCTGCGCGGTGCCAACCTGTACGGTGCCTACCTGCGCGGTGCCAACCTGCGCGGTGCCGACCTGTACGGTGCCAACCTGTACGGTGCCAACCTGCCGGAACTTGCCATCGCCAAAACCAGCATCCTCCCCGACGAAGGCGACATCATCGGCTGGAAAAAAGCGTACGTAGACGACATAACGCCAGTCATCGTGAAACTGCTTATCCCGTCCGACGCGCAACGCTCCAACGCCACTGGTCGCAAATGCCGCGCCAGCAAAGCGCGAGTGCTTGACCTGCAAGACAAGCAAGGCAACAGCCTCCCGCCAGACACCACGGCACTCAGCGAATACGACACGGACTTCACCTACAAGACAGGCGAAACCGTCCAAGTCGAAAACTTTGACACCGACCGGTGGAACGAATGCGCTCCAGGCATCCACTTCTTCATCACCCGCATCGAAGCCGTCGAATACTAAGGGAATCCAATGAACACTGAAATCCAGCCTTTCGAGTTCGAGGGCAGTCAGGTGCGCACCGCGCAGGATGACAACGGCAATCCGCTCTTTTGCGGTAACGACGTCGCTCAAGTGCTCGGTTACGCGAATCCAGCAAAGGCCGTAATCGACCATTGCAAGGGGTTCCTGTTTTGGAAACCCCTTGAGACGGCTGGCGGAATCCAGCAGGTTCGCTTCATTTCCGAGGGCGACATGTACCGGCTTATCACATCCAGCAAGCTTCCCGCTGCGGAACGTTTCGAGAAATGGGTGTATGACGAGGTGCTGCCATCCATCCGCAAGCATGGCGCATACGATGACCAAGCAGACGTTGGACAAGGCACTCACCAGCCCGGACTTCCTGATTCAGCTCGCCACCAAGCTGAAGGAGGAGCAGGAGAAGGTCAAGGAGCTGGAGCCGAAAGCCAAAGCATTGGATGATTTCACAAACGTGGAAGACGGGCTGCTTGTCCGCGACGCGGCAAAGATTCTGTCGAACGCCGGAACCCCCATCAAGGAAAAACAGTTACGCGAATGGATGGCCGACCACAACTGGATTTTCAAATCCGGTGGCTCTTGGCGGGCAACCGCAGAGCATTGCACTGCTGGCCATCTCGTGATGGTCATGTCCCAAAAGCATGGAGTCAAGGATGATGGCACGGAGTTCGCCTTCCCACCCACCGTGCGCATAACCCGCAAGGGTTTGGCGCTCCTGCACAAGCGTCTTGGCGAAATCGCCTTGGACAAGGCACTCGACATGGAGGCGGCGGAATGACGTTGCTGAATCCTCCCGCACCACCACAGGAATTCGTTCTTGACACTGGCGGACACTGCGTGTTCCGCATCAACGAGCGGAAAGGCGCATCCATCGTCGAAAAAGACGGAAAAAAGACGAGCACATTGTATGAGATTACCGAATCGAAACTGGCTGCGTTCATCCAATGGGCTTCCGACGTTCACGGTCAATCACGATAGGAGACAGTAATGGAAGACGATTACAAGACCCGCATGGTCGAGGAGTTCCACGAACTCAAAGACAGAATCAACAAGATCAACGACATCATCGAAAAATACAATAACGGCGAACAGGAGCACATCTCCGTAAGGGAAGCCTCCCTGATGATGGCTCAATCCTACATCATGCAGGATTACGCGCTGGTCCTCTTCGACCGTCTCAAAGCAGCGGGCATCAACCCCGAATCCGACGACGTGGAACCGGAGGAGAAGCCACTTCCACCGGAACCACAGTCGCATGGATTCTTCATTCCACGCGACGGCAAACCATACCTGGTTCTCCATGACATGGACGGCACATGGTCATACGCGGAGAACACGCCTGGCGTCATGTGCAAAATCAGCGGTTGGAGTGACTTGGCCTACGGTGTCAACAAGTTCAGTGGATACCTTAACTGGAAGCAGCTGGTCGAAGACCTCCAAGATTCAGCCTTCCCGCTCATCCCACTGAATGCCTCAAGTATGCCGGCAATCGCCAAGGCGCTCGCCGACAACGACTGATTCTTCCCCATCCGCCTTGCAACCCGGATGGGGACCCATAAGCTTCGCCAGCCACTCCGATAAACAATCAAACAATGGAAAATTGGACGTTTATCGAATATCCACGTTCACCGGCTGGCAAAGATGGAACATCCCATGATGCTCCATGCCGTGGCGAAACACATCCAAACGAACCGTCACAAGCGTTTGCATACACACGCCGCCACGGCAATCGTCCAAGCCCACGCAGTGGGAACAGGAACCGTACCACAAGACCATCGCCAATCGAACCAGACACCATATCTTCTCCTGTTACTCAAAGGTATACGACGATGATCTCGAACGGCTCGCGGTCCGAATCCGCGCTTGGACGCCAGCGGCATGACGTCAACGCCACCCATCGGGACGAAGTTTTTCACCTGGTTTTCTCCGTCCCGCATCGGGAACGATGGTCGGCCAGACTGGTTTCCCTTATTTTCCCAGTCGCCCCGCACACCCTTTTGCGAGCCAACCGTCCAGCGTCATGCCGCAACCAAGCCTACACCAACCACCAATCCAAGGAAGGAACACACACAAATTGACGGCACCCATCATCTTCGAAGACGGCATCCTCACCAAAGACGAGGCAATCGCCTTCACAAAAGTAGGAAAGAAAACATTCGAAGACCTGTACGGGTCCCTCGGATACCAATCCGGCCAAAACAAACTCTTCACAAAAAAGGAACTCCTACTCCGATTCTACGAAATCAAGGACCAAGCAAAGGAGATCAAACAATGACCACCAGACGACTAGTCACCCCGAAAGACATACGAGACAGACAATTCCGACTCTCATTCCCATTCATGGGATACGACGCCAACCAAGTCGATGACTTCCTGGACGACTGCGCGCTCACCATCCACGCCCTCTGGAACGAAAACCGGAAACTCGCCACGGAAAACAGACGACTCCAACACGAGAACCAAACCCTCAAAACCGACGTGAGCTTCTACAGGCTCGCAGTAGACACCATCGAACACCAAACCAAGGAACAACAATGACCAACACCCCCAAATACGACTTCAGCAGCCTCCGCCCCGACGAACTCAACTCCACCATCGCCGGACTCGCCGCACTGAACAAACGAAGCGCCGAAGCCCTCAAAGCCGCAAAGGAAGAATGGCGGCGCTCGCATGACGGCGGCGATAAGGAGCACGCCGTGTTCGCCGGACTGGATGCGGGTGAAATCAGTCTCAGCAAAGGCACCGAAGGCCATTACGAGGTCGTTGACGAGCGTGCGTATGGTGCCATGCTACATGACAGCAAGTTCCTCATCCCCGGTGGGAACGATGCGGCGGAGGCCGTATGGATGCCACGACCCGAAGCGAAGTCGGAAGCCTATCTGAAGGCCATGATCGCGGACCATGGTGGCGAACTCCCGCCCGGCGTCGAGTTCAAGCCGGGACGCGCCCAGACCGTCACGCTTCGCACCACGAAAGGATTCGTGGACAAGGCGTTCACCAGCGAGATAGCCCCGAAGATGTTCCAGATGCTCACTTCAGCCAAGGAAGAGTAGCCATGTGCAAAAGCCTTACCATCACCAACGAGCAGGACACTTGGAGCCGCGCCCAGCTCGCGGCACTGTCCCAGCTTGGAGTGCAGAACGCGCAGCCAGCCGACTTGGCAGTGTTCCTGCACCAATGCCAACGTACCGGACTTGACCCTTTCAGCCGTCAAATCTACCTGATCGAACGCCGTCAGAAGCAAGGCAACGAATATGTTTCCAAGCAGACAATCCAAGTCGGCATTGACGGTTTCCGTCTCATCGCCCGTCGTGCGGCGGACAGGAACCATGAACTGTTCAGCGAACCGGAAACCCTCTGGTGCGGAGAGGATGGCGTCTGGCATGACGTGTGGATCGCCCAGACCCCTCCGGTCGCGGCGAAGGTCACCGTCCGTCGAGGAGAAGGCGAGTTCACCGGCGTGGCCCTCTACAGGGAATATGTCGGAACCCGCTACGACAAGAATCTCCACAGGCAGGTCCCCACCAGCATGTGGACTTCGAAACCGGTGACCATGATCGCGAAATGCGCCGAAGCCCTCGCATTACGCAAGGCGTTCCCACAGGATTTGAGCGGCCTGTACACGACCGACGAGATGCAGCAGACCAACAACGAGACCGAAGAGGAAATGGTCGAAGCCGAAGTGGTTGACGAGCAGCCACGTCAGAAGCCACGACAATACGCTCCGCAGGTCCGTCAAGGCCAGCCGGAGCAGGCCGCCGCCCAGGCCCCATCCAACGGTCCGGCCAGTCCCGACCAGTTGAAGGAAGTCACCGACATCCTCCGCGCCTGCCAGATCAAACCGGAGGAAGCTGACGCGTTCGTCCGGAAAATCCTCCACGACCAGACGGTCACGGGCGTAAGCCTCACGGCGGTGCAGGCACAAACATTCATCAACGAATACCACAAGCACATGCAGCAGCAAGGAGCGGCACAATGAAATACGATCCGAAGAAACTCACCTACGGCGACGCGCTCAACATCTCGACCGCCAACATGACCGTCACCGTCGAAGCCAAAGGCGGACAGCCCGTCACCGGCAAGCTGAAGCACCTCGACATGGACGACGCGCTCGCCTGCGACAATCCTGCGCTCCGTGATCTCATGGCATTGTCGCTCATCATCTCGGACAACGAGTATTTCGTCGTCCGTGACGACGATAAGGGAATCCTATGCCCGGCCATCAGATTCGACCATGACCTGAACGTCACTTGGAACACGATCATCTCCATCGAAGAGAATCCCGACGACGGCGTGGAGCTGGACTTAGCGGACTGGAAGGCGACGCTCGTCAAGGTCGAGACCCCCACCGCCGACGTGGACAAGCCAACCACCGACACCCAAGCGGAGGAGTGGGAGAAGCAGCTTCCCAAGGCCAACGGATTCTACAAGGCCGCGACAGGCAGCGTATGGCTCCACACGGGCGACACTTGGACGCCCATCCTGGGCCGTTACGGCAACGTTCCGCCGAACGCCTTGCAGCAGACCACCGAGGCATTCGCCGTCAGCAGCGGCCATTCGAAACGATTCCCGTTCGAACGCCTCTGCGAGAAGAAACTGCCGACCCGTCCGGGCTTCTACCGCAACAAGGACAAGACGAACCTATACCACCTCAACAGTTGCGGCGTGTGGAAGCTCATCGCCTACATGGGACCGGACTTCGACTCGCATTCGTTGAAGGACCCATGGAAGTCGCAGTTCATTCCAGCGTTGAGCGGCGAGGTCATGTCCGAGAGAGACGTCCGAAACGACATGCCTCTCCACTACTGCACGCTCGGTCTCGAAGAACCGAAGGAAGCGGACTGCGGGGCGAACTTTTGAACATCACCAGACGAGCCGGATGCACGTGCGCATACTGCGTGCGTCACGATCCAGTCAAGACCGGACTCATCCCATACTGCCGTAAATGCGGCAAAAGCGCTTGCGCCGCGGCACGAAGCCACATGATCATGTGCAACGTCGAAGCGTCCAACAGCCACAAGACGGCCGACCGTCTCAAAAACATGAAAGCCAAAGACCAGCAGGGATGGGTCGGACTCAAACCCCATCCACGACACGACAAGGAGAACAAGCAATGAGCACTCCGACCATCACCCTCGTGGGACGAATCGTCAAAATCAAAAAGGACGGCAACCTGTTCAACGCCGGAACCACGAAGAACGGCAAGAACTACATCCAGTTCCGCATCCTCTGCTCCAACAGGGTCAAGAACCAGGACGGCTCATGGGGTTACGGCGCATCCTGCTCACGCACCTGCGAAGCATGGAACGATCTCGCCACGCACATCCAGAACAGCATCAAGGAAGGCGACGAGTATATCGTCATCGGCAACGAGTCCGATGATCGTTTCGATGATTCGTCCGGCGTCACCCACTACACGCAGAAGGTCAACGTCCGCGAGATCGGTCCGAGTCTCCGATGGGGCACCGCCCAACTGGTGAACGCAAGCCAGCAGTACGGCCAACGCCAGACCGCATCCGCTCCCGCCATGCCGCAGCAGGCAGGCCCCGACCCGTGGAGTGGCGGCGGATTCGACGGATTCGGACAGCCAGCAGGAGAACCGGCGTTCTGATGCCACGCAACCGACAGTCGGCCAAAAAAGCCGGAACGGCAATGGAAACGGCGGTGGAACACTACCTGCAATGGGCGTTGGACGACCAACGCATCATCCGCCGCCGTCTCCACGGCAGCAACGACCTAGGCGACATCGCGAACATCTTCTTCCACGGCCAGCCGGTATGCGTGGAAGTCAAGAACACCAAACTCCTCAACGCCACGAAACACTACAACGAGGCGGTCGAGGAGGCCGGAAACCTTGACAGCCCCTACCCGTGGGTCGTGCAGAAGAAGCCACACGTCGGCCTGTCCACGCTCGAACGAATCGGCCAACAGCTCGCATACACGGATCTGGAAACCTACCACACCATGTGCGCGCTGTCCGGACGGTTCACTGAAAAATTCGACATCGGCATCATCGGACGAAGCAGACAATACGTCTGCATCACCTTGGAGAACCTAGCCCTCATCCTCAACGACGGACTGCCACTCGGACCGGAAGGACAATCATGATCGCGACAGTCGCCACATGCGCCCTCATCGTCAGTGCCATCGGATTCGTCATCCTGCTCGGCTCGTTGAACCTCATCGACAGTAACAGGCCGTCAGGCGACTGGCTGTGGATATTGGGCATGACCCTAGTGGAAGGCGGTTCGATAACCATCATCATCGACGTCGGAATAGGACTCATGACATGACGGGAGAACCCGAAGTGAGGGACGGTTGCACCCGACTCGACAACGGATTCTGGGCCGACGCGAGGATATGCAGACTCCGCGACGAAATGCCAAGAGCGGCGCTCATCTACGTCATGGCATTGAGCTGGTGCAGCTGCAACCTCACGGATGGAGACATCGACGCCGACCAGCTGACGTACACGCTTGGCGCATCCGAACAGGAGATCGAAACCCTCATCGACCTCGGTCTGTTCCAACAGACCATCACCGGCGTGCGCATCAACGAATACCAGTCGAACGGGAACCACACCAGAAAAGAACTGGCCGACCGGACGGCCCGCAACACGGCAAGCAAACGCCGAAGCCGCGCACGACAGGAATCCGACGACAAGTATTCCGCCGATTTCGAAACCTTCTGGAAAGCGTATCCACGACACGTTGACAAGCGTCCCGCCTGGAAAGCATGGAAGAACGCCATCCAAGACACGAGCACGGACACCATCATCAACAGCGCCCGAGCCTACGCCAGACAGGTCGAAGTCGAAGGAACCGAACCCAAATACGTCAAATACGCGGCCACATGGCTCAACGCGGCGGGGTGGGAAAACGAATACGACATCCGACCAACCCTCACCCTTCGCACCAATCCGACCATGACGAGCCGCAACGAATCGAACCGCATGGCGAACCTCAACAGGGCATGGCAGTACATGAGCGACGAGGAACGCCAACGGGCGATGGGAGGAACAGGATGATAACCAAAGGAGAGGCCGCGATGCTGCTGACCACGATCAACGCGCATCACGGCAACGCCCAATGGGACGACCTGCAATTGGACGAGTTCTACCGCGAACTCGACAAGCGCAGCAACATCCAAGACATGCGGACGGCGGTCGTGAGATTCTATGCGACCAAATCGGACAAGTGGATGCGTGCTGCCGACATCAACATCCTCTGCAAGAAAATCCGCGCAAGCCGGGTCCCCGACGAGAACACCATCCAACAGCTCGCCGCCAAGCATCACGTCACGGCGGACGACTATTGGGAGTTCAAACGTCGCGTCATCTTCGGCACCGCGCGGGAAGCCCAAGAGTTGGGTGAAGCCGTCAGCAAGGCCCTCGAACAGGCCGACCGTCCGCAAATCGCATCCAAGCCCACCGCACGCCAGCCAACCGTGGCCGACGATCTGGGAGACCTGTTCAAAACACCATGAGCAAATGGAAGGAAACCAACAAGTACGGCATCCGTGAAAGCAAAGCCGCCTACTGGCGTTACACGCGGCGGATGGACAAGGAAGCCGAAATCCTCAAGGAACTCGGACCACAGCCTCCAACGCATGTGGACCTGACCGGACTGGAAACCTATATCCAACGATTACGTGAATCCAAGGAGCCAACAATGGACGACAATTATCTCATCTGGTTCGATGTCGAAACCAGCGGACTCGACCCAATGTCCGACAATCTACTGGAAGTCGAAGCCAGAATCACCGACATGAAGGGCCTTCAGGTGCCATTCACCGACGACCCCTTGATATTCCATAGGGTCATCCGTTTCGATGACAACATGCCAATCCGCGCGTTCAACAGCACGACCATCGACATGCATTCCAGAAACGGACTCATCGGCGAATGCATGAACGCGGAAGACACGCTCAAAAACGTGGACAAGCAGATGTTCGGCTGGCTCATCGACACGGGCCTCGACCCCGGTCTCATGCATCCAGCCGGAACCAACGTCCACTTCGATATCCGATGGCTCGACGTGAACATGCCCAACACGAGCGGCATCCTCCACAAGCTCAGCCACCGGCGACTCGACCTCACCAGTTTCCGCCTCTTGGAACTCGCCCACGGCGGCGACCCATACGATTGCGGACACGAAACCACGCATCGCACAACCGACTGCCTCAACCGCGACATCTCCGAATACGAAACCCTCAGCAGCCAGCAAGGACAGCGAAAATGACCTTGGAAACCCTCGAAATCCAACCGCTCACCCCAAACGCCACAGTCACCCGCGCCCACGACGCGGACGCCGGACTCGACCTCCACTGCATCGAAGACTTCCACATCGACGGACTCGACCGCATCACGGTGGGAACCGGCATCGCGATCAACCTGCCCGAAGGCTACATGGCACGAGTCTGCCCACGTTCCGGCCTTGCCAAAGACTATGGCATCGACATCCTCGGCGGCATCATCGACGCCGGATACCGTGGCGAGATCAAAGTCATCCTGCATAACACGTCCACCAGCCGCATAAACTTCCGTTGCGGCGACCGTATCGCACAACTCGTCATCACGCCGGTGGAAACCCCCAGAATCCGCAAGGTCGCCGAATTCACCGACACGACGGAACGCGGAGGAAACGGATTCGGCTCGACCGGACGATGAACGACGGGAACCAGCCATGAAACGAAACGTCTACACCATCCACGGACAACGATTACGAAACACACAAGCGTCAATGCTTGTCCACATCGTCGAAACGCATCGAATGCCATCATCCGCGTTCTACGCGAAACCGTTGGCCACGTTGGGCTCCCTCATCGACAGGCATCTCATCATCCCCCTCGCGGACGGCACCTACAAGCCAACCAAGCAAGGCATCGAGACCGCCGACGCGATCAAACGATTGGACAAGGAAGAGCCAATGCGACAGCCAAACATCGTCGAACGTGGCATCAACCGAAACTTCAACAAATACTGGAACGACTACTACGCGCATCCACGCACATACGAATACCACCCGACATTGGAAACCATCTGCGAAAGGAGCCGATGATGCAGACACTCAGCCCGAAACAGCAGGAAATGCTCACTGACGTGAGCAACATGCAGGGCCAATATCAGGCCGTCGATAACCAGACCGGCAGGGCACTGCTCCGCAAGAAACTTATCCGTCAAGTGAACGACCGGTTCGAGACAACCAAGGAAGGCGAACGACTGCACATGGAAATCGTGAACCAGGCATTCGAGAAGGCAAGGATGGTGCTAAATGACTGACAACATTAACCCAAGCCACTATAAGGACGGCCCATTCGAATGCATCGAACTATCCAGACTACTTACTTCCGACTGGGGCCAAGCCGTCCAATACTGCTTCAGATGGCAACACAAGAACGGCGTGGAAGACCTCAAGAAGGCGCTCTGGTTCATCAATGACGCGCTCAGCCACAACGTGCCGCCAATTGCCGCATGGAACGGAGAGGATGCCTGCGCCTCCGAAGCCAAGGCCGATAGGCTTCTCGAAATACTGGCGACTGAGAACTGGGCTGACCTCGGACGATTCTGGCTGGAACTCGAACACGGAACCGCATGGACGGTACGGTTTGGCGCTCGCCGAAAAAGATCAATGAAATCGAAAAGGAAGGCAAGTAATCATGGAACATATCGTGCAGTTCGCC